>Ga0160433_100111_pt1 | contig 79834 bp, 66 predicted proteins | sample HID1972K_E0MG_FD_108235 | JGI IMG/M metagenome (GOLD analysis project Ga0160433, IMG submission 108235) | Enriched pill bug-associated microbial communities from UW Madison campus, WI, USA - HID1972K_E0 MG | ecosystem: Host-associated > Arthropoda: Insects > Digestive system > Unclassified ...
AACAGAGTACCGGATCTGCCATTGGTTTGGAGTATCAAATCCTAGATGATGATGTACACCCGGATGCCAAATTGGGTAAGGATGGTAATCGGACGATTGCGTCTTTATATGATCTGATTACTTCAAATAAACAGCCTCGTTTTATGCATCCGATAGGAGAGTGGAACCGGGGCAGAATTGTTGCTTATCCAGACAAACGTGTTGAACATTATTTGAATGGAGTAGTGGTTTTATCGTATGTAAGAGGCTCGGAGGAGTATCGTAAATTGGTTGCTGCTAGTAAATACAAGGATTGGCCTAACTTTGGTGAAGCTGAAAAAGGTCATATTTTATTGCAAGACCACGGTGATAATGTTAGCTTTAAAAATATTAAAATAAAATCATTATAAATTTGAATAAGTGTATAATGTACACTATATTTGTATCATCATAATTTAGGTTTATAATTGGTTAGTAAAGGTTCCCATTCTCCCCGTTTGGGAACCTTTCGTTTTTACCGGATCCACAAAAAACATTTCCTCTTTATTTCCCGTTCTATTTCCAAATTCATAAATAATTTCTCTATTTTGTTCCTTAATTTAAATACGAAGGCAATTATTTTGAAAAAGTCAATTCTTAAGAAACCGATACTAGTCATAAAATTTGGAACAGCATCTATAACTACCAATAGCGGGGAACTGGACGAGCAGGTAATTGCTGGTATTGCTCAACAGGTTGCACAAATTCATTCACAATATCACATCGTTTTAGTTTCTTCTGGCGCAGTGGCTGCCGGTAAATCTTTTATAAAAGATTATAAAAAAAGTTTAAGTGAAAGGAAGGCTGCGGCTGCTATTGGAAATACCTTGTTACTTAATAAATATTCACAATATTTTACACCTTATGGTATTCATATTGCGCAAAGTTTGAGTGAACGGACTCATTTTTCTAATCGGAAGCAGTTTTTGCAGTTAAAGAAGACTTATGAAAAACTTTGGGAGAATAATATTATTCCGATCGCTAATGAAAATGACGTTGTGAGTAATCTGGAGCTTAAGTTTTCTGATAATGATGAGTTGGCGACTTTGATTGCTGTTGGTTTTAATGCATCTTTGTTATTATTCAGTACTTCGGTTCCCGGTGTGTTGGATGCTAATGGCGAATTGATTACAGCTTTGGAGACCAGCGATAAGTCGGTTTTACAATTAGCAAACAAAGAGAAGTCGGCATCTGGTTTAGGAGGGATGACTTCTAAACTGACTTATACACGTTTGGCGAATCAAATGGGTATTAAGGCAGTTATCTTTGGAATCGGGACAGAGAATGGCATCCTTAAAGCAATTAGAGGAGAAGCAGGAACAGTTTGTGAGGCTCAACCTTGCTCAATGTCGGCTAGAAACCGTTGGCTTGCAAGTGGAAGTTTGATTAAGGGAAAGGTAAAGGTTGATTTGGGAGCTACGGCTGCATTAAATAAAAGATTCAGTCTGCTTGCGGTGGGTGTTAAGGAAGTTATTGGAGATTTTGAGCAGGGAGAAGTGATTGAAATTTTGGATGAAGATAACATGGCGATTGCTGTAGCAAAAACGAAGATATCATCCGGCGAATTGATAAAGAATTTGAAAACACAGAATTTAGAAGTGGCAAATGCCAATGATATTGTATTTATATAAACATTACGATTCATAGACAATGGAGAATATTCAGGACATCCTTAAAAGTGCGGCGAAAGCGACTACGGTAGTTCAATCTCTTTCCGAAGAGGTTAAAGTATCGTTGTTAAAAGAACTTTCAACACGGTTAAAAAATTCTAAAAAAGAAATCCTTGCGAGCAATCTATTGGATTTGAATAAAATGGATGATGCTGACCCCAAGAAAGATCGTTTGGTTTTAACGGACACCCGCATTGATGATTTGTCGTCTAGCCTGGATGAAATTGCTGCTTTACCAGATCCTGCAAATCAAGTAATTGTTGAAAGAACATTGGATAATGGATTGCAGGTTATCAAGAAAACTGTGCCTTTAGGCGTAGTAGGAGTAATCTATGAATCAAGACCCAATGTAACAATTGATGTGGCGGCTCTTTGCATTCGTTCAGGGAACGTTTGTTTGCTTCGTGGTGGTAGCGATGCTTTTCATACCAATACGATCCTGGTGAAGCTTATTCATCAGTGTTTAGATAAGTTTAATATTGACCGGGCTATTGTTCAGCTTTTACCGGTTGATCGTCGTTTTGTAGATGAATTGTTAAATGCTTCAAAATACGTAGATATCATTATTCCCAGAGGCTCTGATCAATTGATTCAATTTGTAAGAAACAACTCGAAGGTGCCAGTAATAGAAACAGGTGCCGGTGTGTGTCATACCTATGTGGAATCTACTGCTGATTTAGAGAAAGCAGTTTCCATTGTTGTAAATGCCAAAGTTACCCGTCCATCGGTATGTAATGCGTTGGATACTGTAATTGTGGATCGGGCAATTGCTACACCATTTTTAGAGTTGTTAGCGCCTAAGTTGGCTGATTACCAGGTTGAAATATTTGCCGATAAGGAATCCTATGAAATTTTATCTCATTCTGATTATAAGCAGTTGCAAACTGCGACTCAGGAAGATTTTGGTCGTGAGTTTTTAGATATGAAATGTTCGGTTGTGGTATTGGAAAATATAGATGAGGCTTTAGATCATATTTCCAATTATTCTTCCAAGCACTCAGAAGCTATTGTTTCTAAGGATGCTGATAAGCAGCTTCGCTTCTTAAATGAAGTAGATGCTGCTGCTGTATACGTAAATGCGTCTACTCGGTTTACAGACGGAGGTGTATTTGGGTTGGGTGCTGAGATTGGTATTTCTACTCAGAAGCTTCATGCTCGCGGACCATTTGCACTGGAGAAATTAGTTACTGAGAAGTGGCTGATTCGAGGTGACGGACAAATCAGGTAATCTTATTTAATTTAGTTTATTTATTTATATTAGCGTAAGGAATTTTTAGGTCCACGCTCGAAATCCTCTATAAACTAATTTCTTATAACCTGATTGTTTTTTATGACTTGGAAAAACTTCTTCCTGCTGGCCGGTCCTTTGTCTTTTTTAATTATCAAGTATATTCATTTTGAAGGTCTTTCACCTGAAGGGCAAGCGGTTTTAGCTTGTACCTGCTGGGTGGCAGTTTGGTGGATTAGTGAAGCAGCGGAGCTTCCTGTTACCTCTTTATTACCTTTGGCTTTATTGCCTCTGGCAGGTGGTTTAACGATTGATCAAACAACTACAGCCTATGGTCATCCTTTTATTTTCCTCTTTATGGGCGGTTTTATACTGGGTATGACCATTGAGAACTGGGGTTTGCATCAGCGAATTGCTTATAAGATCATCAATTTTGTAGGGACAGGAGAGAAGCGGATGATTCTTGGCTTTATGCTGGCTACAGGTTTTTTATCAATGTGGTTATCTAATACAGCTACTACCATAATGATGCTGCCAATTGGTTTGTCGGTTATAAAGCACATGGGTGAAAGACAGCCTTTTTCTCGAAGTTTGATGCTGGGTATTGCTTATGCTGCTTCTATTGGAGGGATGGCTACTCTGATTGGTACGCCTCCCAACCTAATACTTGCTGGTGTTGTACGGGAAGCTTATCAGATTGAGATTTCCTTTATGCAGTGGATGATGTTTGCATTTCCTTTGAGTATTATATTGTTATTTGCTACCTGGTTCTATCTAACGCGTTATAAAATAACTGTGGACGGTCAAGCTGAAGATGTAGCGTTACTGGAATTGGGTAAAATGTCGCTTCAGGAGAAGCGAGTTTTAGCTATATTTTCATTGGTTGCCTTTTTCTGGATTACACGTTCTTTTATATGGGATGCCTTTATTCCTGGTTTGGATGATACCATTATAGCCATTGTTGGTGCTTTACTCATGTTTTTGGTTCCTGCAGGCGAAGGTAAAGGGAAATTAATGAATTGGAAATCAGCAAAGAAGCTTCCATGGGATGTACTTTTAATTTTTGGTGCCGGTTTAGCGATTGCAAAAGGGTTCTCTCAAACTGATTTGGCAACTTGGCTTGCCATGCAGTTCATGGCTGCAAATTTCCTTCCTGCTATGCTGATTTCCTTGCTTGTTATTGCAGGAATTAATTTCTTAACGGAAGTAACATCTAATACAGCTACTGCGAGTATGGTTTTACCTTTGTTAATAACTTTAACAGCTGCTTTAGGTATTCCGCCAGTACCTTTATTGGCAGGAGCTGCTTTATCGGCTTCTTGCGCTTTTATGCTTCCGGTAGCTACACCTCCTAATGCCATTGTTTTTAGTTCGGGTAAGATAAGAATAGGAGAGATGGCGATGATTGGGTTGTGGCTTAACCTAACCTCTATAGTCTTTATATTTTTGTTTATTTATTATTGGTGGCCGGTTGTTTGGGTGAGTTAATTATTCTTAAGCATTGACTATAGAAACTGAAATACACTTAATCTATTTTATTCAGAGGAAAATCGTTTTATTTCTATTGCTTTTTGTCTCACTTTTAATTCTATTGCAGGAATTATTGTTGGTGTTCCTTCGGATACAATGATTTTTTGTGGACTAGTATTTATAAATGCATTATTAGGTAGAGAATTTTCATCAATTAAAAATTCGTATTCACCAATTGGAACAAAAATGGTGAACTGGCCATTGGAATTGGTTAAAGATTCAATTTTATACCCATTTTTATCAATAACAAAAACTTTTAACCCGGCGTAAATATCTATAATCTCCAGGCTAACATTTTTATCGTAATTGTAATAAAAGCCGCCTGTAATTTTTCCGGTTTTTTGAAGTGGAATATTTAAAGAAAAGTCTCGACTTTGTAAATCAATTAAAGAAGGTACTGCCGCAAACCATTCCTGAGAAGGTACTTCTAATGAATATTTACCATAAGGTACTTTTTTGTATTCTATAGAGCCATTGCTTAGAGTCATAAAACTAACATCTCCTATAGATAAGATTCTGTTTTCTGCTGGAGAATCCCCTTCATCAAATATTCCATTTGTATTATTATCATAGAAAATAAAAAATTTCATATTGCCTCTTTTAATTTGACTTGTACTTCTACCATTGGGCAAATTATAGGTTATTCCTGTTTGTAAAATAGAGTATGAAGAGCTAGTAGAACTAAATGTAGTGCGATTATAATTATAAAAATATGCGCTTATAAAACCGCTGAATATTTTCGAGAAATTATAATTAGTACTTCCAGAATACATCCAATTTGTTCCAGAATAAGCATCATAATTGTAATTCATATTTAATTGAACTCTTAGTTTATTATAAAAAAAATCTTTCCTTATACTTGGTGAAATGTTAATTCTGTATATGCCCTTATTTTTTTGTAATAAGCTGGTATTATATATTTCAGCTAGAATAAAACTTCCTTTTTGGAAATAACTATTTAAACTGAGGGATCGATAGTTCCAGGAAGCACTGGTTCGAATTTGGAATTCATTCTTTTGAGTGAGTGGCGACTTGATGAATCCATTTTCTGAGGAAAGGTAAATGTTATGTTGATTGTTTTGACTTCTCCAGCTTATAGTTTCACTTAGTTTGAAAGATCTTAATTTTTGGTTAGGTTCAATAGATGGAAAATTCAGCATTATATTACTTTGTTCAATATGCTTTTTTGCTGCTAAACTTAAATTTAAATTATTAGATAAAGGGAAATTTGTACCAATTTCTACTCTTGAATTGGTGGTATTAAAACTTTTAAGATATTGGCCTTCAAGGTATTTAGGATTGTAATTATAATGATTATAAGTTAACCAAATATTGGTTCTATTAAAATTTCGGCTTATTCGTTCGTCTAGTTGTAATACACCACGGCGGATTCCAGGGTAATAGGCGCTACTGTATAAATTATTGCTGCTAACATTATATTTTCCAATATTTCCATCTAATTTACTCCCAATAATAATAGATGGTTTAAATGAAGGTGAAGGGCTGTTCAATAATTGAGTTAAACCACCTCCTAAGTTAAAGACCAATGTAAATTTCTTTTTTAATAATAGTTGGTATTGATTCGTTAAGATTATATTTTCTGAATTATCGAGCGGTGATCGATCATATAATATACTAGTAGAATATTGACGATCGTCATTGTTTTTGAATAAAGCTTTTGCATAGCTGGTATAACCGTTTCCTCCATTTAAGTTATACTGATCACCAAGTAAGTTATAGCTTTTATCTATAATTGCTAATTCGATTTGGTTATCTTCATTGTTTGCATATACTTTAACACCTCTTCCATTAATAAAAGTTTCTAAATTTTCATTGATATTTCCTATTGTGATTCCTTTATTTTTTATTTCGTAATTTAAATAAGTATTTGTAAAAAGAGGACGGCTATTGTTTTGGGTATAATAATAGCCATCGATATTAAAGCCAAGATTACCTGAGAGTAATGCAAAATTGCCTTGTCCGTTTAATTGCAAAGCTTCATTGTCAGTAAATAAACTTCTGCCACTTATACTAATTTTATTGTTATATGAATTAAATCCATATGCTTGATAAGTTGGATCCATATATGTCCGATTTCCAGAAATATTTTGGACGTTTACCATGACGTTATTAATTAGATCTCCGTTTTCATATAGCGCTGCGATGTTGACAGTATATCGTTCTATTTGTAATAGCTCTTTCGTTATGATCCTTTTAAAAGTTACTATACTATCTTGAAAGGCATTTAAGACAATTTGTTTGCTGATTAATTCGTTTCCTCCATTTAGATTTGGAAAAGATGCGGTTATAGTAACCCTTTCTTGAATATTTCCTTGATTGCTGATAAGTGTTGATACTGTTAAGGAATCACCTACATATTGCATCAGTTCAGTTGGTCGATAATTAGTTAATTGTACTTGTTTTTTTAATTCTGTAATTAATTTGCTGATAAAGCTGGATTGTATCTGGTCGTTATTATTTATTAACATTAAGTTTATTAATGTTTTACCAGCAGGTACATTTTTATTTATTGATAACCGAATGGGATAATATATTTTAGAATTTGCGTCAATGTTTATTTTAATCTCTTCATTTCCAAATATGGTGATTCCGGTAGCTGTTCTTAATTTAATCTTTCCATTGAACAATTGTAGGCTTTTATTTTCTAATGTTAAAGTAAGGACAACTAATGATTCATTTTCTGCAAAAATAACACTATCAGTAGTAATGGTGACCGGTCTTTGTATCTCACTTTGTGCATAAGATGTGTGTATGAAAGAAAAGAGACTTAGTGTTATTATGGATACTGGTGTGAAAAGAAAATATCTTATATGATTTTTGATCATAGTACAGTATATGTATCTAATTTATTGAGGAAGCAGTGTATATACGAGAGTTGTTCGGAAATTATCTGGGTTCACTTTTAGAAGACGTTCATCGTTTGGTTTTGTATAATAACTGATATCAAATAAATGGTTTTGGTTACTATTGTTGAGTCCCTTAAGCACAGTTTGAGTAGATTCAGAAAGTACAATATTTCCACTAGTAGAATTATCAGAAGCTTTAATATTTAAACTTACAATATTAACTGGAAGGACATTATTCCCTGATTCAAAATTTGAAGTTAATGTTCTTACTTGAACAGCATAGGGTGTATTAGAGGATATTGATAATCCATCTTTATAAGTAACAGAAACACCATTGACATAATCGCTAATGGACCTGAATTCTAGTAGTCCATCCCGTGCATTACTATTCACTTGTATGCCATAAGAAGGTTCATTAGGAGGACTATCATTTGGTTGAATCTGAATTTGTAAGGGAGAAGTGCTTTGTGATATCAATTGGTTTTGTGAATCTTTTATAGATAAAATAATATTTAGATTATAATTTTGCCAACTCTTCAATACTTCTAAATAACTTCCTCCTGCAATGATAATATCAAAAGAGAAATAAATCTGTGTATAACCACTAGAAGAACTTTTAATTGGTGCTTGTGAATTTCTAAAAATTGGAACTTCCACTAAACTGAGAGGAATCGGTGTATTGTTAGTACCGATACTTTGAAGAGTAAAACCATCACCAGAAATACTGTTTATTCGTATGCTAATTTTAGATGGGTCAATGGTTTTCCCTTCAGAGTTCATTATTGGATTGTTTACACGAGCTATTAGAGACCAATTTTGAACATTTACATTTGTTCCATTTATGTGTACTCTAAATCCATAAGCATCGTTTGTTGTTGAGCCAGTGTAGGAATTTAGTGGAATATATGTTGATTGAGCACTAGTAGTAACTTGTGCCAATGAGATTGTATTTGTGAATAGGATAATGATGAATGCAAATAAATAATATAATTTATTTTTCATAATTAAATGATAATTCGGCAAGTTTAACAGCTTCCGCATATTCGTAATTTATAATTGCACTAGCAATATATTTCGCTGGTTGCAGATTTTCTGGTAATTTCAGAAATACTGTTCTTGAGTTACCTGGCATAGAATAAAATATAACATCTTCTAATTCTGTTTTCTTTCCAGTTTCTTGATTTAATAGTTCGCATGTAATTGTTCCATCTGCCCAGACATTCCCAATATTACTAAAGATAAGCTTCAAGTGGTCATTACTAGTTTTATCATATGTGAAATTTGTAATATCTATATTAGCATCTCTTTTAATATTGTTACGGTGATATATTTTTATTCCCGAGCGTACTGCAATTTTAATATTAGCTCCTTGTTCATTAATATCATCACTAGGATTAATCTGTGTAATAAAAACCATGGTGGTATGGACAGGTATGGTTGTGTTAAGTGTATCTGGAACTCTCATTCGTAACTCAATTTCATGACTTGCACCCGGAGCAATTGAAAAGAACGATTGTGGTAGTACATCTAACCATTCACTACTTGATGTATTTAACTTTCCAGCATCGTAAATAACATTATTTCCTAAGCTATCATATTCCCAGTCATTCAAAGAAACCGATAACTCTAATGTATTGCTTTTACTAGGGTTGCTAACCAATATTTTTTTTGATTCAATTTTTCCAGGACTTAATGTAAAATAAGTACGTGGCGGACTAACTGATATACCAGTTTGGCAGTAACTAATAGTTGGAATAAGAATGAGAACGGTAAAAATAGTGGCTAATAAATAAAAAAAGTAATTCTTCATGATTATGTATTGTTACACAAATTTAATTAAAAAAGCGATTAGTGGATGGGTAAATCCATTAATCGCTTCTTTAATTGTCAGTACCTTTTTATTGTGCTGCGATTGTGTAAGTTACTATTGTACTATAAGTTGTTGGAGTTTCATCATTGAAATATTTGTTTACATATGCATCAGCTCCCATACCACTATAAGTAATGTTGAAGTTTTTGTTTACACCACCTACACCGCTACTGATAATGTTTGTAGGTGTAGTAGAAAGTGAGGCTTCACCTACAGTAGCTCCAGATAGTTTATTAGTAGCTCCATCACTTGCTTTAATCTTAATTGTTGAAGCAGCAATTGTTTCTTTTCCGTTTGTTCTCTTAATATCATTGACATCTGATTTGACAGTTACAAAGAAAGCTCCTGTACTGTAAATTTTTAGATGGTCTGTTTGTTCTAAAGAAACACCTTTGCTATAATCTTCTGCTGAATTGTATATTAAATCTACTGTCTTTTGTGCGGCGTTTACCTCAATTGTTTGGATTGCATTTAGTTTGACATTTAGAGTAGCATTATCCGATTGGTTTTGAGCGAAACTTGTTGCTAAACTTAAAAAAACAACTGCTGTAGTTAGAATGATCTTTTTCATAATACTTTATTATCTTATCTGTTTTTAATGTGCTTTCGGATTTCAGTTTTTTCCTTTTTTGCACGGGACAAATGTCGATAGTAAGTATCTCGAAGATTGTAGTAAAAGTAGAATGATGTTGTAGTATTATTATGACATCCAAATCGCTTGTTATTGCATGAAATACTAGATTACTTCAATGCAATAGATTAAATGAGTGGAGTTATTGGTTGAGCTATTATTGTTAATAGCTGTATTGTTATAAATGTTATTTTTTGATTTTTTAGAATTAAATCTTTTCTTTATTTCATTATAAAGTACTTTATAATGAGTACTGTTTATTGGTAGAGGGTTGATGGATTCGCCATTATCCATACTATAAATACTTATATCATAGCCACTAGTACTATAAATATTTATTTGTACCATTTCATCTAAATCTTTTGAAAGGTTAATAGTTGGCTTATTTATTTTAAGAATTTGGATTGGATAGAGTTTGACATTGAGTGTGTTATTTAAGCTTGTTTGACCAAAAGCTATTGTTAAAGATGAGATTATGTATATAAATGCTAAAATAATTATTTTCATAAACTTTAATTAAGGATACATTTAATACGAGGTTGATATATCTTTATTCGTTATATATTTTGAATCTAATATCGTAAATAAAGATTAAAATATTAAGTAATTGAGAGTTACTTAAATATTATTTTATTAGGTTATGATAAAAACGAAATATATCAATCAGTTCCGGGATAGATTGTACTTCTAGTTTTTTTAATATTCTACTTTTATAAGTACTAACACTAGATATATGTAGATTTAGATCGTTTGAAATTTCCTTTAATGTTAGTCCTTTAATTATCCGTTCAGCAATTTCCATCTCTCTATCAGATAAAATTAATAATGGATTCTGAGGAATATGTTTTTTTTGGTTTAGTGATTTGAAAACAAGAACATCCTGAACTTCTGTGCTAACGTAATTCCCTTTATCGAGCATTTTTTCAAGTGCTTTCTTAACAGTCTCTTCATCGGCCATTTTATCTAAGAAGCCATCTGCACCCAATTTAAGATATCGAATGGCATAGACACTTTCATCTTGAGAAGAGAATACTAATACTTTAACATTAGGTTGTTTGATTTTTATTATATCAAATGTTTGCTGAAATGTGCCATTGGGCATATTTATATCCAATATAATAAGATCAAATTTTACGGTTGAAATAATGTCTAATACATTTTTAAAGCTTTCAGCTTCTTGTATTACGGCTTGTGGTCTTAATTTTTTTATCATCAGCGATAAACCTACTCTTACAATACTATGATCATCTGCGATAAGTATATTTTCAATCATTAGTTCTTTTGGCTTAAGTGTGTGGTATTATTAATTCAATCTTTGTACCATTGTTTTCCGAAGAGATAGTCTTTATTGTTATTCGAAGTAAATCTGCAATATCTTTAACAACGATTAAACTGAATCCTGCACCTTTTTCATTAGCGGTTCCAAGATACGGTGATCCGTTTAATGTAAACAAATTTTGTATTACTTGTTCATTCATCCCCATTCCATTGTCTTCTATAATCAAATTAATAGTATTGAATGAAGTTGGAAATATACGAAAGTATATATGCCCACCATCATAAGAATATTTAATAGCATTTTCAACAAGTTTATTTAAAATAAAGTTAATTAAAACCGCATCGCTTACGATAGTTTGGTTATGGTCCCCTTCATAAGAAAAGCTAATATTCTTTTTCTGTAATTCGTTGAGTAGGTTATTTCGGATAGAGTCGAATAGTTCTAATGATTTGATTTCTATATTGTTAGGAATGAAATCGATCCGTTGACTGTTTACCCAGGTAATTGTAGAATCAATAGTTTTCTGATTAGTGAGTGTTCCTGATTTTAACTCGGGTAACATATTGGAAAATATTTCTTGTGTAATGATTCCTTTTTCCAACGCATCTAAAATCCACATAATATTTCTGTTGATACCTACAAAGTCATGGGCTATTAACGATAAACACTGAGTTTTTAAGCGAAGCTCTTTTTGTAATCGATTAATCAATTCTTCTTGATCTGAATGTTTACTTGCAAGTTTTTCATTTTCCATATTATATTTATTCTTCGAGTTCTAACAAGTTTAAGATAATTTTAATTTCATCTAATGTTTTTTCTAATAATTCTTCGATATATGTGGCTTCAAATTCTAGTAGTAATTCGAATGCGATAGAAAGTTTGCTTAATTCAGTCAGGCCTGCAGTTAAACTGGTGCCTTTTAATTTGTGCCCCGTTTTTTTCAGTGCTTCCAGATCGTGAAACTCAACTTGCTGTTTGAGGTTTTCCCTGCTTTCACAAAGTTCTAATATCAGTAATTTAATAAATTCAGCTTTAAAAGTTGGATCCAATGATGTATATTCATCAAACCATGCACGATCGATGTGATTCGATGTTTGATAATTTACTGGATTTTCAGAAATGGATGAACTTTCTTGTGCAGTTTCTGCTCCTACCCATTTGGCAAACATATCAGCTATGTTTTGTTTTACGATAGGTTTGGTCATAAAGTCATCCATGCCTGCCTCCAAGCACCTTTTTCTTTCATCATTCATAGCTCCTGCCGTTAAGGCAAGTATTGGTACATGGAAGCTTTTTTGAAGCTTGCGAATGGCATGTGTTGCTTCAATGCCGTTAAGGATGGGCATTTGAACGTCCATTAAGATAATATCAGGTTCTTCTGATTCATATTGCTTGATAGCTTGTCTGCCATCACGAGCTTCAAAAATGGAAGCGTCAGGAGCGATTTGGTGAACAATGGATTTGGTGAGAAACATATTGACTTCATTGTCTTCTGCAATTAAAACCTTTAATCCTTTCGAGAATTTGACCTTTTCATCTTGCTTTATCTTTTTTCTTGCTGTATCTTCTTTTTTTAATTGTGCAAGTACCTGATACATTTCCCGCATTTTGATTGGCTTTACTAAACGTGATTCAACTTCAAGTTCTTCGCATGCCTCTTGAAGCTGATCGTCATCGGAGGAGCTATAGAGCATAATTATAGGTTGTTTTTGTGAATTGACCGCATTTTTTATTTTTCTTATAGTTTCAATTCCATCCATAATTGGCATGTGATAATCCATGATGATCACGTCATAGTTTTTGCCATTCTTAAGATGAAGAAGTGCTTGTAAACCGCTTTCCACATCATCTACTTTAATTTTCTTTAATTCAAGCATGTGCTTTAAAATACGCCTGTTATTGGCATTGTCATCAACTACCAATACTGAATTGATGTCTTTTAAAGATTGGTCATCAACTTCATCTTTTTCTGTTTTGAATGTAATATCAAAATAGAAGCAACTTCCCATTCCAACATCACTTATTAAGTGAAGTTTACTATCGGTTAGTTTTAATAAGCTGTTTGAAATGGCAAGACCTAAGCCTGTACCTCCATGCTTTTTAGTTATGGAGCCATCTTCTTGTGCAAAGGCCTCAAAGATTTCTTCCTGTTTTTCTTTTTTGATGCCAATACCTGTGTCTCTTACTTCAAAACGAATGCGTTTTTCTCCATCGTTAAATTCCTGTATAGTTGAAATTTTAAGTTCTACTTCTCCTTCTTCTGTGAATTTGATGGCATTACTCAATAAATTAACCAATATTTGTTTTAGACGCGTTTCATCAGCCCAAATATAACGAGGTACATTTTCAGATATATCTAGCAGAAGTTCAACACCTTTCTGTTCAATTCCATAAGTAACAACGCTACACGCTTGTGCGGCTATATCTTGAATATCAACTTTTTCATTATAAAGTATTAATCTACCCGCTTCAATTTTTGAAAAATCAAGGATATCGTTGATAATTTCCATTAAAGCACTGCCCGACTGGTTAATAATGCTTATATATTGTTGTTGGGTGTCGTCCAACTTCGTTTTTAACATTAAATCAGTAAAGCCGATAATTCCGTTTAGAGGGGTGCGGATTTCATGGCTCATGTTTGCAAGGAACTCTGATTTTGCACTGCTTGCCTGGTCGGCAGCGCGCTTTGCTTCTTTTAATTGTTCTTCTAATTCAAAACGTTCGGTTAGATCAACAGCACTGCCTATAACATATTCTTTTTCCTGGTCGTCTTGTTGTAATACGTTATTAAATAGCCAGGTTCTGATATCCCCGGTTTTTGTAATAACTTTCATAATGCCTTCAGCACGACCTTTAATCTTTATAATATTGAGGTACTCTTTAAGAAGATCGTGTCTATCTTCTGGAATAATATCAAAAAGAGATTTCCCTTTTACCTCCTTAATAGTATAACCAGCCATATCGGCTCCGGTTTTATTTACGGATATGAAACTGCCATCTAGGCTGTGCATACAGAACAAGATTTGTGAGTTTTCAAAGAAAGCTCTAAAGCGTTTTTCACTCTTAGATAGAAGAATTTTCTGCTCTTCTAGGTTAGTGATGTCTCTTCCAATAGAATAAATTAATTTTGTATGTTCTTCAACAACACCTGTCCATTGAATATAATGTATTTTACCACTTTTTGAAATAAGTCGGTTAGTCAATTTCTTTAAAGAAGAACCATGGCTATGCATTTTGATGATCTCTTCGAAACTATGAACATCATTCGGATGAAGATAGCGTGTAAAATCACTACTTAATATTTCCTCTTGACTGTAATCTAGCAGTTTTGAAACACCAGGATTTATATGTAGTATTTCTTCTGGACTGGAAACGATGATTAGATCGTCCGTAGATTCAAAAAGAATCGCTAATAGATGAGACACCTGCATATTCCTTCTATCGGTTGCAATTTGAGCAGCACGATTGGCTGCCTTTAAAATGTATTTCTTTTGTTCGGCATTGAGCATCTTTGTTTTATAATCGTAGAGATTAATGCTACCTAATAGAACTCCTTCGGAGTCGTAGAAGGGATAAATTGCAAAAAACCGAATTTTATTATCAATAAAACCAGCAAAGTTTCGATAGTTGTTATCTTGTTCAATATCTTTAATTTCAAAGAAGCTGTCTTCTACTATCAGGTCTTTGTAAGGTAGTTTGGAAAGATTGTTTAGGTTGAAATTTAAACCATAATTAGCTACAAAGTCTATCTCATTGCCTTGAAATAAACAGATATTGCTGAGTGGAACATCGGAAATGAGAGCGACTGATTCATTTAAAAGATCAAAGATATTCTCATTTTTAATCTTAACATTAAGCTGGTTGTATTTTCTAAGAGCTTTTAGAAGATGTTTTTTCTTCATGAAGTGGATGATGGATTGATTTTGATTGATCTGCAATAATACGTTTTTAAATCAGGTTCTAATATCTCAAAATTTTATTAGAAAGTATAAACGAATTTATATAAGAGTCGGTGCAATTTAACTGCATTTATTAAATGAATAAGTGTTTTAGCGAAAATCTGGGTATGTTTGGAGAACAATTTGTTTGGCTTGATTTTAGCTGTAACAGATTGGATTTATTCAAATATGAATAATGATGAATTTTAAACGGATATTTATCGTATGCTTATAAAACAAACCTCTACTAAAAATATTTTTTTTTCGTTATCAATACTGTTATTTTTTTTGCTCTTACCTGTATTAACTCAGGCACAGGCAATCTATCAACCTTATTCGTATCATTTTTATCAGAAGTTTAATAAAGTTCAATATAGCTGGGAAACACGTCAGCATACAGCCGTAAAGCCGATGATCATTGATTCGGTGATGGCGCCTGTTTACGATTCGTTGATGAACGTAGGGGTTAAAGAGCGAGCGACCTGGATAGGGCGTAAATTATGGAATGAACACCTGGTTGATGTAACAGGAGATGATTATACTTTTTATGGTGATTTTATACCTGACTTTCAGGTAGGCAGAGATTTTGGCGGAGCTGGTAAAAATACATGGCTAAATACCCGGGGCTTTCAATTGGGCGGGACTATCAGTGATAAGTTTTTCTTTTACACAAGTGCTTATGAGAATCAAGGAGTGTTCCCAGCCTATGTCAATGATTTTATTTTAGAGAATGAAGTAGTGCCGGGACAAATGTATGGGAAGCTTGGTACAGAACAGCAGGATTGGGCTTATGCTTCGGCTATTGTTTCTTATTCTCCTACACAGAATTTGAATTTCTCCCTGGCTTACGACAAGAACTTTATAGGTGATGGTTATCGGTCTATGCTATTATCGGATATATCTTCTAATAGTACTTTCTTGAAATTTAATGGCGCTTTTGGTGATGTACATATTACCAGTATTCTGTCTTATATGTTGGATCCGAGAGAAGTTGTTAGTGAGGGAATCAGCAGGAGTAGAAGCCAGCGAAAATGGGGCGCCTTTCAATATGCTGACTGGAATGTTAGCAATCGTTTCTCGCTTGGATTATTCCATTCGATTATATGGGCCAACAGGAATAATGCAGGAACAAGTGATATGATGCAGGTTGGATTGAACACAAAATATAAGGCTTTTAGAAATGCTTCTTTATATGGGCAGGTTTTGTTGAGTAAGAAATTAGCCGGACAGGTTGGTCTTCGTGGTTTTGATGCCTTGGGTGTGAAAAATTTGAATTTCCTGGCTGAATATAACTTTGCGAAGCCTTATAGTTATGCAAGTAATGACCCTCTAACGAACTATAGTAATTATTCACAGTCTTTGGGGCATCCGTTTGGAGCTAACTTTCGTGAATTTGTGGGGATAGCCAATTACTCTTATCAGAAGTTCGATTTCTCCTTACAGGGTAATTATGGACTTTATGGTTTAGATGTAGCAGAGGAAGATAATTATGGAAAGGATCTATTTAAACCTTATGATAAAGCTCTGGCACATGGTGATGCTATTGGACAAGGGTTGAAAACGACGATGGTATATGCAGATGCTAAGATTGCTTATATTGTTAACCCGAAATATAACCTTCGTTTAGAAGCCGGCGCTGTTCTGCGTCGTGAAAGCAATGCTGAATGGACTAATAACAGTAGTTTAATTACACTGGGTCTTCGAGCATCTTTCCGTAATCTTTATTATGATTTTTAATAGAGTTTAGAGGTTGTAATTAGAATTTAGAAGTCGTAGTATAGGTTTCTGAAGGATGAGCGTAATCCAATTGTAACCATTCCTGAACTTTCTCTTCCACGTTCATTTCTCTCCTGGCGAAGCATGCCACCTAACTCAAAACGTAAGTTATATTTTGGGTTTAGCAAATAGGAAATCCGGGTATCTACAAAAGTTAAATTAGTTTTGAGTCCCTGACCGATGTAGTTCCCATAAAGGTTCTCGTAGTTATTATAAGATTTGAAGATATCTTTTCCGTAATTGCTGTTATCATCCGGATCTAGTCCGTAAGTAGAATAGTTGCCTTGTAATGAAAAATCAAAACGCTTGATCGAATAGTTTGCTATCCCCACAAATTCACGGAAGTTGGCGCCTAATGGATGAGCAAGTGGTTGTGAAAAATGACTGTAATTGCTAACGGGATCAAAATGGGTATAGGTATATGGGCGCGCGGTATTGAACTCGCCTAATAGATTAAGATTTCTGGCACCGAAGGTATCGAAGCTTCGGAAACCAAGTTGAGCTCCCCATTTATTATGAAGATAGCCATTGCCGGCAAAGAATTCTTTTGCAGTAAATTCACCTAATAGAAACTGACCATATACGGAAAGCTTGTTTAAGACTTTGTATTTAGCATTTAAACCCAGGTGCATTTTGTCGGGAGATCCGGGATCAGATGATTCAACCGGACGTAAAAAAATAATTGGATTGAGATAAGCTGGTTCAAAGCCTCGCGCACCGTCAGTTTCTGTGCGATTTGCCCATATAATAGATTGAAAGAACCCTAATGATAGTCGATTATTTACGTTCCAATCCAGGTATTGAAAGGTTCCCCATTTTCCCCGGGTTTCATCAACTAATTCAGGAGCTAATGGGTCAATCATATAAGACCACATGCTCATGTATTGTACATTTCCGAGTTTCCCTGTTAATTTTAAGGAAGTGTAATTGGATGCAACATCGGATAAGAGCATAGACCGATAACCATCACCAATAAAGTTTTTATCATAAGCTAAACTAATATTTAAATATTTGGTAGGAGTATAGGAAGTTACAGCAGTAAAATAATTCCAGTCCTGAACATTTTTTCCAACATCTCCATAGGTTTGGCCGGGCACGACTTCCGATTGATCTATAAAGGTATTTATGTAATTTGGAAATATACCTCTGTTGTTGTAAGCACTTACATGATAATAAAATTTATCGTTAATGTTTCCACCAATTTGAGCGCCCAGGCTTCTTATAAATGTATTTTTACCACCTCCTGCAAAGTCTCGTCCCATAGACAGATCGGGTAGGATATCTGCATAGAAATGAGAACCGTCATGATTGCTTTCAATAAGATGTTCATTATAAATTTTTCTTCCTAACCATGTATCACGATTTTGGACACCAAGGTTCATTAGAGAATCATAGCGTGGCCGCATTACAGAATCAATAAGGAATGGTTTTAATGCTGTATGTTGACGTGTTTCAGTGCTATATTGCACTGAATTTAACTTTTGATAGAATTGATAAGAATACGGTTGATAAATTGCCTGAGCTCTTGTAATAAGCGGACTAAGGATTAAAAGAAAGAGTGAGAAGATAGCCGATTTTATATGGTTCTTTTTAAGATAGCATTGTGTCATAAGCATAAAAATAATCGTGTATAGTGACCTATTATAAATAGCAGCTAAAATCAAGCCAGAAGCGAAATTAGAGATTTAAATGGAAATTGAATCGTTTATGTTGGCTTTGATGAAAATTCTGATAAATTTGAATTTATAAACCTACCATGCAACGATTTTATATTCTTTCTTTTTGTTTGCTATTTGCGTTTCCATTCAATTATGCATACGCTCAGCGAAAGGTTGATAATGAATTAGGCTTTCGAAATGATAATGATGTGTATTTAATGAAGTCTCAGGATGAATATTATACCAATGGCATTAGTCTTTTCTATAAAAGAGCGATTGATTCAGTGAGTTTCTCACAAGAAAAATGGGAGAATAAGCTTTGGTCGATAGGTGCAGGGCATAAGATATATAATGCTTATACCGGGGATATTGAATCTGAAAATGATATAGATAGACCTATAACAGGCTATTTGTATGTGAATGGTGAAATGAATTGGTATACGAAAAGGGAAGAGGTTATGGGTTTAGGTATGGAACTGGCTGTTATCGGAAAAAAGGCTTTTGGAGAAAATATTCAACGGGGATTCCATCAGCTTTTTGGCTTTTATGAAATAAATGGATGGCAATATCAATTGAATAATGCGATTGGTGTTGATGCACGTGCAAGCTACAGCCGGTTGCTATTCCGGAATGCCGGGAAGCGTCTGGATGTTTTTATGAGCAGTGCGGCTTCTCTTGGACTAAATAATACGCGCTTATCTGTTGGTCCGAATATTCGCTTTGGAAAGATTAATCCTTTATATGAATCGGTTGCCATGGGGAGCCGGGTACAATCTGGAAACAAGAAACCTGACAGAGAGCTTTATTTCTTTTACCGTCCGCAGCTTAGTTGGGTTGTTTATAATTCGACGATTCAAGGAGGTATGTTAGCTACTGACAAAAGACTGTTGGCTTTTGATATTAAACCTCTTGTGTTTTCCCAGGTTTTGGGGTTACAGATGGCAACAGAACGCATTGGTTTGAGTATTAATTATATACATACCACCCGAGAGGTTGTAAATCAGCTAAGAACACATGAATATGGATCGCTTAGTGTGACTTGTTATTTTTAATTAGATTTTAATTTTTTCTGTTTATGAAAATAAAATTTTATATTGACCGGTCTTATTAGATCAAGATACTATTGTAAACCTTAAACCAATCCCTTGATGAAGGATTTTCAAATAAAAAAATCAACAACAAAGTATGATGCAGTTATAGTGGGTTCTGGTGCCGGCGGTGGTATGGCAGGCTATGTTCTTGCAAATGCAGGATTAAATGTTCTGATGCTTGAAGCCGGACCTTTCTTTGATCCTGTGATTGATTCACATCAATTGAAATGGCCTTGGGAGTCGCCGCGTCGGGGTGCATCAACAGTTAGGCCTTTTGGTGATTTTGATGCTGCTTACGGGGGATGGCAATTAGATGGTGAACCTTATACACGAAAAAATAATACTGAATTTGAATGGTTCCGCTCACGAATGTTGGGGGGAAGAACAAACCATTGGGGAAGGATTTCTTTGCGTATGGGACCGCTTGATTTTAAGGGAAAATCTTATGACGGGCTTACCGATGACTGGCCAATAAGCTACGATGATGTTAAACCTTATTATGATAAGGTGGATCGGTTAATTGGTGTATATGGTACAAAAGAAGGAATGGAGAATGAGCCCGACGGGATTTTTTTAACACCTCCTAAGCCAAGGCTGACTGAGCTTTTTATTATGGAAGGCGCGAGGAAGACAGGCGTTAAAGTAATTCCGGGTAGAGGCTCTGTGCTTACTGAACAATTGCCTGGAAACAAGGATCGCGGTGTTTGTTTTAATTGTGGTCAATGTTCAAGGAGCTGTAAGGTTTATGCAGATTTTTCTGCATCTTCTTGTTTAGTTATTCCTGCTATCCGAACTGGTAATCTGAAAGTTATACCGAATGCAATGGTTCGGGAAGTTATTACTGATAAGGATGGAAAGGCTACAGGCGTTTCCTATATAAGTAAGGATGATTCGCAGGAATACCAGGTGCAGGGTGCTATGGTAATATTGGCTGCCAGTGCTTGCGAGTCAGCAAGGATCCTATTAAATTCCAAATCAAGTAATCATCCAAATGGTCTGGCAAACAGCAGTGATATTGTTGGTAAATATTTGCACGATTCGACCGGCGTATCTATGTCTGGTTTCCTTCCTCAACTAATGGATCGAAAACGTTATAACGACGATGGTGTTGGCAGTGTCCATATCTATTCGCCATGGTGGCTTGATAATAAGAATTTAGATTTCCCAAGAGGGTATCATATTGAGTATGGAGGAGGATTTGGTATGCCTTCTTATGGTTTTGGTGGAAACACGCCTGTGTTGAACGGTATGGTTCCTGATCGGGATGGTAATATGAAAGCAGCCGGTGGTTATGGTAAATCTTTGAAAGACGATTATCGCCGTTTTTATGGTACGCAGGTTGGTATGGCAGGGAGAGGAATGGCAATAGCGAGAAAAGAGAATTATTGTGAAATAGATCCGAATGTAGTAGATAAGTATGGTATCCCGGTTTTAAGGTTTAATTATACCTGGAGCGATGCTGAATTGAAACAGGCAAAGCATATGCAGGAGACTTTTGAAGAGATGCTAAATGCAATGGGCGCCTTAAATATTTCGAAACCTAAAGGCCCGGAAAATGATTATGGTTTATTGAAACCGGGTGAAATTATCCATGAAGTTGGAACTGTGCGGATGGGGGATGATCGGGCTACTTCGGCATTAAATAAATGGGGACAGGCTCACGATTGTGACAATGTCTTTGTAGTTGATGGAGCACCATTTGTACAACAAGGGGATAAAAATCCTACCTGGACTATTTTGGCTTTGTCAATGCGGACAGCTGAATATATATTGGATCAAAGAAAAAAACAAAACTTATCCTGATGAATAGAAGAGATACGTTAAAGGCTTTAGGATTAACAGCTATAGGCTCTACTGCCTTGCTGAAATCTTGTACAACAGATGATAAAGCAGGTAAAACAGCTAAGGGAGAAGTAGAACCTGTTTCCGGTCGTGAGAAATTTGAGATTGAACACATCAATGAATTGAATGAAGGAAAGTTCTTTGGTGAGCATGAGATGGCTACAATTACCGTTTTGGTAGATATTATTATTCCTAAAGATGATATTTCAGGAAGCGCTACCGATGCTGGTGTGCCTGATTTTATTGAGTTTATTGTAAAAGATATGCCTGCGCACCAACTGCCTATACGTGGAGGATTGAAGTGGTTGGATATGCAATGCTTTAACCGATTTGATGCTGTTTTTATAGAATGCAACGATAAGCAGCAAATAGAGTTAATAGATGAGATTGCCTATCCGGATAAAGCTACTCCTGAAATGAAGCAAGGGGCTGCCTTTTTTAGCCGCTTGAGAGAACTTACTGCCTCTGGGTTTTATACAACCAAGGTAGGAATTGAAGATATTGGTTACAAAGGAAATGTTCCGAATAAATGGGAAGGTGTACCGGAAGATGAAATAATTAAGTATAATTTATAATAATTGCCTTCTTTTCTTGTTATTGTTAGTAGAATTTGTGAAATTAGTCGTTTCGTTAAATAACCAATTGAGCGAATTAATTTTAATTCAGAAACCTGCAATTAAACAATAGATGAAAATTAAAATAAATGCACTAAGCGTATTGGTGTTACTATCCATAAGTTTGTTAACAAGTTTTCTTACTTTTTCTGGCTTTGATTCTAATATATCGAATAAACCTGTAGGTTCACCAACTGAAAATACTGTAGTCGATGAGGTAATTTCTGAACGATTATTCGGATTGCCAGTAGACGATTATCGTATTGAAAACTCAACAATTAAACGGAATGAGTTTTTATCTACTATTTTAGATCGTTATCAAATCGATAAGGTGACTGTTGCTAAATTGGTAAAAGTATCAAAATCGGTTTTTGATGTACGAAATATGGCTGCTAATAAACCTTACACAGTTTTTCTTTCAAAGAATAACTCTAATAAGGCGGAGTATTTTGTTTACCAGCCAAATGCAGTCGACTATATTGTATATGACTTAAGAGATTCAGTGCGGGTTTATAAAGAAATGAAACCAACTCGTACAATCGTGGAGACCATTGGAGGAACCATTACTAATTCGTTGTATGAAGCTTTACAGCAAAATGGTGGTGATCCGGATATGGCAGTATATCTATCTAATATTTTTGGTGGGGTAATTGATTTTTATTCAATTAATAAAGGCGACTGGTTTAAAATTGAATATGATCGTCAGTATGTTGAGAATGAAGCGGTAGGTGCTATAAAGATCAAGTCTGCTGTATTTTCTCAAAATGGAAAAGAGTATCAAGCTCATTACTTCCAGCCGGAGGGTTCATTAGAAGGTCATTATTATGATGAAAATGGAAATAGCTTGCAGCGATTCTTTTTAAAAGCACCTTTGAAATTTAGCAGAATAACATCTAAATTTAGTAATAGTCGTTTGCACCCAATCCTAAAAGTAAGGAAAGCTCATTTAGGAACAGATTATGCTGCACCAAGAGGAACGCCTATTATTGCAACCGGAGATGGTGTGGTTGAAGATTCCCGTTATACAAGTGGCAATGGTAACTATGTGAAGATTAAGCATAATAATACTTATTCTACACAATATCTTCATATGACTAAGACTGCTGTTAAAAGAGGGCAGCGAGTTAAGCAGGGTCAGGTAATAGGTTATGTAGGAAGTACTGGTTTAGCTACCGGTCCGCATGTGTGTTATCGTTTTTGGAAGAACGGTGTACAGGTAGATCCATTAAGACAAAATTTCCAGCGAACAGAGCCTATTTCCCAAGAGTATATGCTTTCATTCCATCAAGAGATTCAGCGTAATCAAAATGCTCTTGCAGCCATAGTTACTGAGAATGGTGCGACGAAGGAAACTCGTTATTTAGCATACGAGGGAAGGCCTGAAAATCTGTTTAAATATTTTAATAGTGAAGACTTAGCGAATAGCCTTTAGTACTGCTGATTTTTTTCTATATTTATAGATATACGAAAAGATTGAGCAATGAATAAAATCCACAATTACGCTTTAACAGTGAAATGGACCGGTAATAAAGGACACGGAACTTTTGATTCTCGTTTATACGGTCGTGATCATAAAATTAGCAGTCCAAATAAGCCCGATATATTAGGCTCCTCAGATTCTTCTTTTCGAGGTGATAAAACAAAATATAATCCAGAAGAACTTCTATTAGCTGCTTTATCCAGCTGTCATATGCTCTGGTATCTGGATTTATGTGCAGACGCAGGTGTTGTTGTGGTAGATTATGCAGATAATGCGTCGGGAGTAATGGAAGAGAAACCTGATCGCAGTGGACGTTTTAAAGAGGTTACGCTAAAGCCGGTAGTTACTGTGAGTGAGGAGTCTATGATAGAGAAGGCGAATGAGCTTCATTTTAAAGCAAGGGAGCTTTGTTTTATTGCTAACTCCGTAAATTTCCAGGTTAACCATAAACCAACTTGTATTGTTCTTTAGGGTTTCCGCTACCTTATTAAGAAATACTCTAAGATCGTTTACGTTTAGATGCGATAGGATATGCAGACCTTAAATAACGTTCATGAACAATTTGCTGAATTTTTTAAAACCGAGAGGCTGAAGCCTTTTGCCAGTCTGGTTTTAAGAAAATTGAGTGAAGGACATATCTGTGTAGACCTTCAGGAAATCTTGAGTGGAGAGATAGAATTTCCTTTTTCATATAATAACTTATCAGACATAGAGAAGGATCTGATGAAGGAACCTTTGGTGAGCACATCTATTGATAATAAACAACCTTTTGTGCTTTATAAATCAAAGTTATATCTTCAAAGATATTTTGTTTATGAAACTATTATTTTAAAGCGTATACAGACTTTGATCAATAATGAGTCTACAGCTTCCGGTTATCGTACCGTGTTAATTAATGAACATCGGGAACTTATTATCAGTTTTTTTAATGCAAACAGTTCGATGGAAGGTTTATCTGCCGATGAACGGATAGATTGGCAGCTGGTAGCGACTATCTCTGGTTTATTAAATAATTTTACAATTATTACCGGAGGTCCGGGAACAGGTAAAACAACTACTGTTTCGAAGATATTGGAATTGTTGAAACGGATAGATCCAAATATTAAAATTGGACTAGCTGCTCCAACAGGAAAGGCCGCTATGCGTTTAGCAGAATCGTTGCAAGGAGATCAACCTACAACCATTCATCGTATGCTTAAAACGATTTATGGTTCACATCATTTTAAACATAATCAACAGAATCCCTTAAAATACGATATCATCATTATAGATGAAGCCTCTATGATTGATGTGGCTTTGTTTGCTAAATTATTAGATGCTATCGGACCACAAACCCGCTTGATATTATTAGGTGATAAAGATCAACTATCATCTGTTGAGGCAGGAAGTTTGTTTAGAGATTTGTGTCAAACGCAAGAACAGATGAATTCATTATCTTCCGTTAAAGCTGAATTAATTAATTCATTTATAGAGAATAAGGAAAGTAAGTTAAGGGGTAACTTCATATCAGACGGATCTTCGAATCCTCTTTCTGATCACATTATTGAATTAAAAAGAAGCAGGCGCTTTGACAGTACAAAAGGTATTGGAAAATTTAGTAAGGCTATAATTTTAAATAATAAAGCTGATCTGAAAGATTTCCTGAACTTAGGCTTTGATGATCAAATTCATATTGATAGGGAGTATAGTTCCGTTGTATTTAGAGATTTTGTGAAAGGCTATAAAGCTTATATTCGAGAGGATAATATTCATTTGGCCTTAGATAAATTTAATAAGCTTCGGGTGCTTTGTGCGGTTCGCGCAGGCGAATTCGGACTTTACCATATTAATACTGCAATAGAATCTATTTTGAATATTGAAGGGCTCATCAACAGTCAAGCGGAGTTCTATATGAACAGGCCTATTATTATAACCAAAAACTATTATGATTTAGGATTATTCAATGGTGATATCGGTATTATCAGACCAGACTCAAACAATACCATGATGGCATGGTTTGAGGACAGTGAAAAACAATTAAAAGCAGTGCTACCTCAACTTATTGTTGAATCTGAGACAGTTTATGCAATGACCATTCATAAAAGTCAGGGTTCGGAGTATGAGGAAGTATTGATAGTTCTACCAGATCAGGAAGGAACGCAGATTCTAACTCGTGAATTATTATATACGGCAGTAACAAGGGCTAAGTCAAGGGTGATTATTCAGAGCTCGGAGAGCGCCTTATTGTCAACTATTGACAAAACTGTGAAAAGGGCATCAGGAATTAAAGATCGGTTTAATGATCCTATACACAATGATCTATGAGCTTACAACTGAACGTCTCTAATTCTCTTTTTAAACTAGTTGAACAGCTTGCTTATAGTTTGCAAAAACCATTGCCAACGGTTTTTCAACCTCATTATATAATAACCCAGACCATGGGAATGAATAATTGGTTGAAAGTACAGATAGCTGAGAAGTTAGGGATTACTGCAAATTGTCAGTTTCTTAAGCCGAACGACATTATTAATCAGGTATATTTTTTATTGGACGGTCCACAAGAGCAGGTATTATCAGTAGATAATTTACAATGGCTTATTTTTGGGTTATTAGATGAACGTGCTTTTAAAAGCAGGTTTCCTCATATTTCACAATATTATAATCAGGGAGAAGATACCAAGCGGATGGCTCTGGCGGAGAAGGTTGCTGATTTGTTTGATCAATATCAGATCTACCGGCCAGAGATGATAAAGGAGTGGAATACTATTCTGGTTCCGGATTTAAGTGATAATAATTGGCAAAAGTATCTTTGGATTTCGATAAAGGATAAAATTGGTGATAAAATGCCTGATAAGACTCGAATAGGTAAATTTATTATTGACAGTCTGCAAAATCCTTCTCAACAAGAAAAATTAAAAAGGAGAATTCCTCAAATTGAATTTTTTGGTATATCCATCATTACAGCCTATCATTTAGAGGTTTTTCATGAACTAGCAAAACATATTAATATTTCCTTTAATCTTTTGAATCCATCTCCTTCGGTTTATTGGTTTGATGATAAAAGTCCTCAGCAAATTGCACGTTGGAAGAGCCGGGCAAGGCAAAAAGCGCCGCTTTATGATGTTCCTATTGAAGGGAATGCACTATTAACTAATTGGGGACAAGTAATTCAAGATACCTTTGGTTTGTTTTTTAAAGACGATGATTTCTTAAATGAATATGAAGATAACGGTATAGAGCCTGAACCTAAGAGCTTATTGAGCAAGATTCAAAATGATATTTATAATAACGCTTTGCCTGATAATGGAAATAAGCTCAATCTTGATGATGTAAGAGATGGCTCCATCAGGTTGAACGCTTGTTATACAGCGGTTAGAGAGGTGGAAGTATTATATAACTATTTGGTTCATCTGGTAGATCAACAGCCGGGGCACATATCACCGCGTGATATTGTTGTTATGGTAAGTGATATCGATATCTACGCTCCCTATATAAAAGCTATTTTTAAATCTGCTCCTTATTCTTTCCCATTTACAATAGCCGATGAAAGTATTCAATCTACTGATGGACTAATTGGAGCAATTCATGCGCTTCTTAGTTTGGAAGAAAGCTTTAAGGCAGAAGATATTTTGCAATTATTGGAATGGAGTTACATACGGAATCGCTTTAAAATTGAAAATATAGAATTAATAAGACAGGTAGTAAATGAAGCTAATATCCGTTTTGGTATTGAAGGGAATCTAACTGATGATACAGTTCATGTAAGTTGGATAAATGGTTTAAATAGAGTTATATACGGTATAAGCATGAAGTTGGATGAAGAATATGTGCTGAATGATTATAGTTTTTACCCTTTGGATATTGTGGAAGGAGAACAAGCGTTTGAATTGATTCGCTTTTCTCACTTTGTAGAGGTGTTGATTGAAACAATACAAGAACAAAAAAATGATAGAACGCTTATTGAATGGGGCGATTATATTTTGAAGTCAGTTTCAAATCTTATTTTTCAATCGGAAGAGGAGGTGAATGATGACTATCAGTTATTGATTAATTACGTAAAAAAATTAAATCTGATTAGTGAAAACGTTCAGGAGAAGATCAGCTTTCAGGTGTTCAAATACAATTTCTTGAGTAATATATCAGGTGAAGTGCGAACTAATAACTTCGCTTCCGGTGGAATTACTTTCTGCTCTTTAATTCCGATGCGAAGTATCCCTTTCAAAGTGGTTGCTTTACTCGGCTTAGGGTTTGATAAGTTCCCACGAAAGGAAGATCCTTTAAGCTTTAACATCATGCAGCAGGAGAAGAGGAAGGGTGATCGGAATATAAAGGAAAATGATAGACATCTTTTCTTAGAGACCATTCTTTCGGCGCAGGAGCATTTATACATTAGTTATATTGGCAAGAATACAAAAGACAACAGTTCGTTACCTCCATCAGCAATTGTAGATGAATTGATTGATTATATCGCGTCTGGAATAGAAGTTTCGGCATCGAATGCTGAAGATTCGTTTGTTCGTGAGCAATTAATCATTCAGCATCCTTTACATAATTTTACTCCACAGCCTTCTGGTACTTGTAATTATCTAGCTGCCAATGATAAGCGCATTGATAAAGTAATTATCCAGAATCATCAGATAAATGGAAACCCAGTATTGGATGAGATATCTATTAATGATTTGATTAACTTTTTTAAAAACCCATTTGAACACTATCATAATAAGGTGTTGAATATATATTATCGGGAAGAGCGTGTTTTATTACCAGAAACCGAACATTTTGAATTGGATAGCTTGCAGGAATGGCAAATAAAACAAGATCTTCTTTTTTTAGAACAGCAAGAACTTGAAAATTATATTCAGCGAGGTATTAAGAAAGGAGAATTGCCCTTAAAGAATATGTCACAGACTTTATTAACCAATATGTATGCAGCTCTTGAATCTACGAAACAATTAGTACAGGAAAGCATTGAAAGCCACGATGAGCGTATTATTCCAATTGAATTAGAGATTGAAGGAATAAGAATAACAGGAGAAATAAATAAAGTATTTGGCGATAGGGTGATCTTGATTAGTTTCTCAAAACATAATAATAAGTATAGATTGGAGGCTTATATAAAATATTTGTTGGCTGTTGCCAGTAATGTTGAAGTCGACAGCTATTTAATATCCGATATTGATAAGTGTATTTATAGAATAGATAAGTCTGCACTTAGTATGGAAGAGGCTAAGGTTAAGTTGAGTGAATTAGTATCAGGGTATCTGCAAGGTCAGAAAAGACCTTTTATGTTTCATCCAAGGTTCGAAAACGATCCGGATAAACTTGCTAAGTATGATTTAAAGAAATATGAAAGGATGCTGAATGGTATTTTTCAAAATGAACATATTCCATGTGGAGACCAATATTTATTAAATGAATATGACATGGGTTTCTTTGAACAGGAAGGCATGTTTGAGGAATATTTGAAGAATTCAGAAATGGTTATTTCGGCGGCTTTCAGATTATTTAAAATAAAAGTTTAACTCATGGAGACGGGAGATTACTTGGATTTTGTGGCATCAAATGTTCCATTGAGTGGCAGCAATTTAATTGAAGCCAGTGCCGGAACTGGTAAAACATATTCAATTGCTATTCTTGTTTTAAGATTGATATTGGAACAAAAGCTCAGTATTAAGAAAATATTGATGGTGACTTTTACTAAAGCTGCGGTTGCAGAGCTTGAAGAGAGGATCCGTTTATTTGTACGAACCGCATATAAGAGTGCCAATAAGGAAGAAATTGAAGATCCAACCATTAAACTATTAGTAAGTCGGGCAATAGTTCAATGGGGTGATGAAGAAGTGATCGAGCTTCTGGAAGAAGCCAAGTTATTGCTGGATGAGACTTCGGTAATGACAATACATAGCTTTTGTCAGAAAACATTGAATGAGTTTGCTTTTGAAACCAATCAGCTTTTTGGTGCGGAAACTTTGCAAGACACTTCCTCTTTAATACAGGATGAGGTAAACAGGTTTTGGCGTGAAAGAATAACCACACTTAATCCCATTCTATTAAAGTTTTTAAAAGAAGAGCGATTTAAAAAGGAAGGGGATAAGCTAAGCAGAAAAATACTGGTAAGGTTTATAGAAACTCATCTGAACGGTCAGCGGTATATTAACTATGATCCACATCAGTCGTATTCTTTGTCGGAGATCGAATTGGAGGATGTTCTTAGCAAGTTGTTAGCGATCGAAGAGCAGAAAATACTATATCTTGAAAACTTATATAAAGATATTACAGATTCTGTTATTGAGCTTACAGAATGCTGTAATTCGAATAGCTTTGCAAAGAAAAATGTACTCCCGTTTGTTCAAAAACCAGATACTTTTTTGAATTGTTTAAAAGAAAAGGCAGGTGCAGCTTATATTCTTAAAGTTTTTCCGGATTGGTTGGATAAACTTGCTCAGATCGATGCTTTTTCAGATTCAATTTCAAGTATTGTAATGAATGTTTTAAATAAGCTTTACTGCTTATTGATTCAAAATTCCACCCAACATATTGTTCATCATAAGGAAAAGAATAATGTTCTTTCATTTAATGACATGATTGAGCAATTGCATAGATCCTTGACAAGGAAAGATAATAAAAAACTGATATCTGAACTTCAAGAGAAGTATAAAGCAGTTTTTATTGACGAGTTTCAGGACACTGATAAATTACAATATGAGATCTTCCATACAGCGTTTGGGCAAAATACAACTCTTTTCTATATCGGAGATCCAAAACAATCCATTTATGCCTGGCGGCAAGCAGATTTAAATACCTATTTTAAAGCTGCACGCGAAGTTGGTAATAAATATGGAATGAATAAAAATTATCGTTCTTCTGCACCTTTTATAAAGGCTATGAACTTGTTTTTTAAACCTTCTGCTGATTTTGATACTTTTTATTATCAAGGCGAAAAGGAAGGTATAGTTTATCATAATGTAGATTCGCCTAATAATGATAAAGGAGTATTATTAAATAAAAATAAAGAGGACTTTCCTATAACAATAGTTGAAAATAAACTCTCCGATGAACGTTATCAAACGGTAGTTGCTCAGGTTGTTCAGCTATTGGAAAACGAAGATTATCTTATTGAGAAGAACGGTCAGAAAAGAAGGATCGAAGCTTCTGATATCGGTATACTTGTAAGATATAATGGTGAAGGACGGAAAATAAAGGCTCAATTAGCTAAAAATGGCATTCCTGCCATTACCATTGATGATAGTAAGGTTCTGCAAAGTCAGGAGGCAAAATACGTGTATTACCTATTGAATGCATTTTACGAGAGTAACGTCTCAACAATCAACAAAGCCTTACTGAATCCTTTAACCGGATATACCAGATTAGAGATATTCCAACTAGATCAGGAAGAAGAGTTAAAAAACTTCAAAAGATATGGACTGCTTTGGAAGGATGCAGGTATTTATGCAACATTAATGCAGTTTATTGTTGATTACGGTGTGAAAGGAAATCTCTTAAATAATACCTCAGGGAATGGAAAAAGAATTGTTACCAACCTATATCAGCTGATTGAGATACTTCATAAAGTGCAATCCAACAAGAATTTTTCACAAGCAGAGTTGATAAATTGGCTTAAGCGGGGATTGGAGGGAATGAAATTGGAAGGTGACGAGTTTGAACAAAGAATTGAGAGTGATGAGAAAGCGATTGAGATTGTTACTATTCATAAAAGTAAGGGGCTGGAATATAATATTGTCTTTGCACCATTTTTAGATTTGAAATCCGAAAATAATCGCGACTTCTGCAGTTTTAAAGATGATTCTACAGGAGAATATTTGTTTGGTATTACTGAAAACCTGGCAGATGAACAATGTGAAATGGTAGAAAGGCAGTTGGAGCAAGAAAATCGAAGGCTTATTTATGTTGCAATTACTCGGGCAGTATATAAATGTTATATAGCTCGTTTCACCCGTTATCAAGACACTTCTTTAACTCCTTTTGTTAAATCAATTCAGTCCTCACAGGATCAGGTTGAGCTCATTAATTTTTCGCAAGCAATGGAGATTGACAAGGATTATCGCTATACAAAATTAACCGACCAGCAATTTTCAATCCCTAGCTATGCTGATAGATTTGATTTGAATGAAAAATATTGGCGTAAACTAAGCTATTCTTCATTAGCGAAAAAACCAGTTTACACAAAGAAGCAAAATGCTTTCATTGATTTAAAGGACTACGAGTCTTTCATTTTCAAAAAACTACAAAAGGGAAACATCACAGGTAATTTATTGCATCATATTTTCGAAAATATTGATTTCACGAACGGACAATATTGGGAACGATATATACATGCTTCTTTAATTCGGTTTATGCCAAAGCAATTGGAGAATTATAAAGCTCCATTGGTTCAATTGCTTGAAGAGGTGTTAAATGCAAAAATAGAAATAGACAATCAGGAATTTAGATTATCAGAATTACCAAAAGAGAAACGCTTGAACGAATTGGAATTTGATTTTAATGTTCCTGCTTTTAATACTCAGGCTTTAAACGCACTTTCTACTCTGGAATATCCTTTTAGCGTAAATTCATACGGAGAGCTTGAAGGAATTATGAATGGAAAGATGGACTTGTTTTTTGAGCACGATGGATTGTTTTATATCCTGGATTGGAAATCGAACTTTCTGGGAGATTCTTTGGATTTTTACTCAAGGGAAGTTTTGAATGCAGTGATGTTAGAAAATAACTATCATTTGCAATACCTTATCTATACCATAGCAGCCAAAAAATACTTAGAGCAAAGATTGCCATATTTTGACTACGATAAGCATTTTGGCGGTGTTATATATCTTTTCATAAGAGGCTTGAGGAAAGATAGTAATTCTGGTACATTTGTTTGTAAGCCCGAGTTGAATCGGATCAAAAAATTAGAAAACGTTTTATCATATTCTCATAAATAAGCGAATTTCTATATTTAACTTAACAGCCTTGAATTAGGTTTAACAATAAATAGTTTTTTATGAAAGGGATAGTTTCAGTTGCTTTGATATTATGTGTTTTAGCTGGATGTGGAATCGGGCAACAAGCTCAGGAAATGAAGACATTAGCTGATTGCACTTATCGTATTGTGCAGGTAAATAGTATTCTTATTTCAGGTACCGATGTAAAGAAACTCATTTCAGAAAGAGATATGAGTTTAACCAATATACCCTCTCTAGCACTTGGTTTTATAAATAAAAATATTCCGTTAAAAGCCGATCTAAGCATAGAAATATCAAATCCAACTGATAAATATGCTGCTATTAATTATTTCGATTATGAAATTTTAATTAATAAACAAAAGTTAACAGAGGGCTCAATAAATCAACGGATAGATGTTGCACCCAAAGGAGTTCAGGAGCTAAAGTTACAGCTTAATAAGAATGTATATGAGTTCTTAGTAAATGATTCTATCAGGAATGATATTCAGCAATTTATAGCAGGAACCAACCAATCCACAAAGAAGACTTATATCACGATACGAGTAAAACCAGCTATTCTCATTGCTGACCGGTTAGTACATTATCCTGGGTTTATTGATATCCAAAGAGAGTTGAATAATGAGTTTCTTTTGCGATTATAGATTTTCAGAAATACAATTCTTTGTTTGCTTATCATTATAATGGTGGTAAATTAGATCTTTCTTTTCAAGAATAACCACATGATGTTTTCCCGTAAGATTAAAAAATGAAATAGGGATATTTAAAAAATTAGTACATTTAGAAATCAATAATAATCAAAATAACAATAATCACTAAACCATCAATTAATCATTATTTATGAACACAAGCATTCGCTTTAAACTATCTTTTATGATGTTCCTTGAATTCTTTATATGGGGAGCATGGTTTGTAACATTAGGAACATTCTTATTTGGTACGTATAAAGCTTCAGGAACTCAAGTCGGGACAGCATTTTTAACACAATCTTTTGGTGCAATTCTAGCACCGTTTATCATTGGAATCATTGCAGATCGTTATTTTCCAGCGCAACGTATTTTTGCAGTATTACATATCATTGGAGCACTTCTTCTTTGGTTTGCCGGACAAGCAGCAACTTTTGAAGGGTTCTTTCCATTAATTTTAGTTTACATGATATTGTTCATGCCTACATTGGCTTTGGCAAATTCCATTGCTTTTAGACAAATGACCAATACCGAAAAGGAATTCCCTCCGATACGCATTTTAGGAACAGCCGGATGGATTATCGCAGGTTTGTTAATCAGTTATCTCGCTTGGGATAGCCAAGATTCAGGTCAGTTAGGAAACACTTTCAAAATGGCAGCTATTGCTTCTATGATATTGGGCTTATTTTCTTTTACGTTGCCTAGCACTCCGCCAATGAAAAAAGGAGAAAAAATATCTGTTGGAGAGATATTAGGTCTGGATGCACTTCGTTTGCTTAAAAACAAATCGTACTTAATATTTTTCATCTCTTCTATAGCTATTTGTATCCCTTTAGCTTTTTATTATAATTTCACCAATGCTTTTTTATCTGAAGTAGGAGTAGCAGCACCGACAGCCGTTCAGTCATTAGGCCAAGTGTCAGAATTCTTATTTATGCTGGTTATGCCTTTCCTTTTTGTACGTTTTGGAGTTAAGAAAATGCTTGCATTTGGAATGTTAGCATGGGTGCTTCGATATGCATTCTTTGCTTATGGAAATGCCGATGCAGGCTATTGGATGTTAATTGGAGGAGTTGTTCTTCATGGTATCTGCTATGACTTCTTCTTTGTAACCGGTCAAATCTATACCGATAATTTAGCAGGTGATCGTTTTAAATCTGCTGCACAGGGTATGATTACATTGGCAACCTATGGTGTTGGTATGTTAATTGGTTCGGTTATCTCAGGGCCAATTGTAGATAATTACTTAAACAGCGATGGTACACATAACTGGCAAAATATATGGCTAATACCTGCTGCTATCGCGGCAGTAGTTGTTTTATTATTTATTATCTTTTTCCGAGACAGGAATCAAAAGCAAGCGATTTTAGAAAGTTAATTTATATATAATACCTAAATTATTAAATTATGGCAGATAACACGTATGATGCAATCGTAATCGGCTCTGGAATTAGTGGAGGATGGGCTGCAAAAGAATTGACAGAGAAGGGACTAAAAACAATTGTTCTGGAACGAGGATGGAACGTTGAGCACATTAAAGATTATCAAAACAATACAGCTGATCCTTGGGAAATACCTCATAGGGGCGGTCGTACTCAACAAATGATAGAAGATTACCCGGTATTAAAACGGGATTATGTTTTAAATGAAAAGAACCTCAAGTTTTGGGTAAATGAAAAGGAAAGTCCTTATACGGAAGTTAAACGATTTGACTGGTATCGTGGCTATCAAGTTGGAGGGCGCTCATTAACCTGGGGTCGTCAAAGCTACCGATGGAGCGACCTAGACTTCGAAGCAAATGCAAAGGATGGTATCGCAGTTGACTGGCCTATTCGTTATAAAGATATAGCTCCCTGGTACAGTTATGCAGAGAAATTTGCTGGAATTAGTGGAAATAGGGATGGAATTGCGGCATTACCTGACGGAGACTATATGCCACCAATGGAAATGAATGTTGTTGAGAAAGATATTTCTGAAAGAATAAAAAAGCATTATAACAGCAACAGACAGATGATCATTGGCCGTACAGCAAATATTACGAAACCTCATCATGATCGAACTAACTGCCAGTATCAAAACAAATGCTGGTTAGGTTGTAATTTCGGAGCTTACTTTAGCTCTCAGTCTGCAACCTTGCCTGCTGCTGCGAAAACTGGGAATTTAACCATAAGACCTTTCTCTATTGTTACTCAAATACTTTATGATAAAGACACTAAAAAAGCAACAGGTGTAGAAGTATTGGATGCAGAAACGAATCAGACATACCAGTACTTTGCTAAAATTGTTTTTGTATGTGCATCCACATTTAACTCAAGTTGGGTATTAATGAACTCTGCAACTGATGTTTGGGAAGGTGGATTAGGAAGTAGCAGTGGTGAGTTAGGCCATAATGTAATGGATCACCATTTTAGATTAGGTGCAAGTGGTAGAGTAGAAGGTTTTGATGACCGATATTACTATGGATCAAGGCCTAACGGTATCTATATACCGCGTTATAGAAATGTAGGAGATGATAAACGTGATTACCTACGGGGATTTGGATATCAGGGTTCTGCAAGTCGGAGTGGCTGGTCAAGAAACATCGCTGAATTGAATATTGGGGGTGCTTTCAAAGATGAATTAAGCGAACCTGGAGATTGGTCGATAGGGATCACAGCTTTCGGTGAAATTTTGCCGAACCACAATAATAAGATTACACTAGACAAGGATAAAAAGGATAAGTGGGGATTACCAGTTCTGTCAATGGATTGTGAGTTGGGGGAGAATGAACTGAAAATGAGAAAAGATATGATGGCGGACGGAAAGGAAATGTTAGAAGCGGCCGGTGTAAAAGACGTAACTACTTTTGATTCGGGATACTATTTTGGACAAGGAATTCATGAAATGGGTACTGCCCGTATGGGACTTGATCCTAAAACATCTGTCCTGAATAAGCATAATCAAGTTTGGGATGCTTTAAATGTATTTGTAACAGATGGTTCATGCATGGCTTCAGCTGCTGCTGTAAATCCATCTCTTACATATATGGCTTTAACAGCTCGCGCTGTAGATTATGCCGTTAGCGAATTGAAAAAACAGAATCTTTAATATCCTTAAGCAAAGCATTATGAATAGAAGAGAAGCAATTAATAGGGTAGCGTTAATTTTCGGTGGTACAATTATAGGTGGACAGTTATTCCTTGAAGGATGTACGCGTCCAGCCACAAAAGATGTCGCAAGTTTATTCGAAAAGAACCAGACAGACTTTCTAGGAGACATCGCTGATACAATTCTCCCTGCAACAAAAACTCCCGGCGCCAAAGAGGCGGGAGTTGGTGAGTTTATACCAGTAATGGTACGCGACTGCTATGATGAACAAGATCAAAAGATATTTATGGAGGGTTTAACAAAACTTGAAGAAGCTTCCAATAAAAAATACAGCAAAGACTTTCAGCAATTAAATGCAGAAGAGAGAACTGCTTTATTGATTGAGCTGGATAAAGAACAACAAGAATACCAAAAGAATAAAAAAGACGATGAACCTAATCATTATTTCAGAATGATGAAAGAACTAACCCTGTTAGGTTACTTTACTTCTGAATTAGGTACTACCAAAGCTTTAAGATATAATCCTATTCCTGGAAGATTTGATGGCGATATTGCCTATACTAAAGGTGATAAAGCCTGGGCTTAATTCAACTTTTTAATCTTTAAACGTAGTGAGTTACCAATAACTACTACATCAGAACATGCCATTGCCAAAGCTGCTAGCATTGGGCCTAAAAAGCCCAATGCAGCTAATGGTATTGCAAAAACATTGTAAAAGAAGGCCCAAAATAGATTCTGTTTAATTGTGATCAAAGTATGTTTGCCGACCTTTAATAAGGTAATAACCGATTTAAGATCATTATTTAATAATACAACTTTAGCAGATTGAATGGCTACCTGACTGGCATTTCCCAACGATATACCTACATCGGCAGTAGTTAAAGCAGGAGCGTCGTTAATACCATCTCCAACCATGGCAGTTGTTCCTTTCTCTTTGTAAGAGTCAATAATATCCAGCTTTTCTTGCGGTAGCTTTTCAGCATAAACCACTTCAATACCTAATTTTTTTGCTACCGATTCGCACTTTTCTTTCCGGTCGCCACTTAATAGTATTGGCGTAATCTTTTGTTCTTTTAAGATATCAATCAGTTCCTTTGCATCTGGTTTTAATTGATCCTCAATAGAGATCTTTACTAATAAATCATCATTTCTTTTTAAATAAATATCGAAATCTCCTTCTCCAGAATTTACGATCTTATTAGAGCCAATTTCATACGTATTGCCATCTTTATCAATGGCTTTTATTCCCAATCCTTTTATTTCCTTTACTTCGGTAAATATAAATTTCTTTGTAACCTGAGCTTGTAATTCTTTGACCAACGATTTTGCGATAGGGTGATTTGAATAGCTTTCTAAGCCAACAATAATCGAAACTGCTTCCTCCTGGCTTATATCAATAACATCCATTGCTCTGATATTGAAATCTCCGGTAGTTAGTGTTCCGGTTTTATCAAAGACCATGTATTTTAAGTTAGCCATTTCTTCAACGGTAGCACCACCTTTGATTAAAACACCCTTTTTTGCACCTCTGCCTAAACCAACCATTACAGCTGTAGGTGTAGCTAATCCCATAGCGCAAGGACAGGATATAACTAGTACAGCAATGGCTCGCATAATTGATTCGCCCAGTTCAATATTAAAAGCAAAGTAAGAAAGAATAAAAGTAAGAACTGAAATACCCACTACAACGGGTACAAACACGCCAGCAACCTTATCTCCTAAACGTTGAATCGGAGGTTTTGAAGATTGTGCACGTTTCATGATTTCAATAATTTGAGAAAGCACTGAATGTTTTCCAACCTTGGTTGCACTAATTTTAATTGTTCCATGCTCAACCAATGTTCCTCCAATCACCGAATCGTACTTCGTTTTCTCAACAGGAATACTTTCTCCTGTTATTAGAGACTCATTGATGGAAGCATCCCCCCAGATAATATCTCCATCTGCTGGTATTTTATCTCCGGTGTTTACCAACAAGACATCACCACTTTTAATCATCCGGGAGTCTATAATTTCATGTGTTTCACCCTGGATACGAGTAGCTTTAACCTGTTGATATTTAAGTAAATCTTTGATTGCTGAAGTAGTTTGAGATACTGATCTTTTTTCAAAAAGGTTCCCCAATAGCACTAAAGTGATAATAACGGCTGTTGTTTCATAGAACATATAATCAGCACCTAGCTCAAACGCAGTTCCGATTAAGCTGTATATAAAGGCCGAAGTAAATCCGATGAAAACGAGTACATCCATATTTGGCATTCCATTCTTTAGCGAGTTGAACGCGCTTTTTCCAAAATGGATAGCACCTAAGACAAAAACAGGTAAACAAAGAGCTAACTGAACATAAGGATTATGTAACCAATGAAAAGGCAGAAACATATGTGAGAACAAAGGGATAGCAAAGATTAAGCTAAAGTAAAAGCGATTCTCAATCTTATTAAAAAATCTCTCCTGCGGAACTTCTTCGTTTTCATAGACTTTAAAGCCTAATCCTTCAATATCTTTTATAATAGTAGGTAGTGATGAATCCTCAGCTCCAGAGAATTTAACCTCTTCGTTTGCAAAATCAACATGAATGTCTTGAAGTCCTTTTTTCTCCAATAGTTTGTGAACTGATAGCGCACAATTATTACAGTGCATTCCGGTTACATTCAATTCTACTAAGTCGTGTTCGTGGCTCATGATAGTTCTTATCTAATTACAATATCAAAATTACCCTAAGCGATTCTTTATTTAGATAATAAAGTCGGGAAATAATAGTACTTTTCACGGATATTACAATATTTAATTTATGAAGAATAAATCTATCCCTATTTATAAAAGCTCATCAAGCGTATTAGATGAAGATGACTTTTTCAATATAAAATGGCTTGATTTGAATATCGATTCACTGGAGAAGATCAAAAAGCCTCATCGGCATGACTATTTCAGTATTTATTTTCTGATAGCAGGAGAAACAATTCAGTTTATTGACTTTCATGAATATAAAGTGCAAGCCAACGCGTTAATTGTAATGCGACCAGAACAAATCCATTTTCATGTAAAAGCAAAGAATGCCAAGCTTCTTCTTATTAATTTCAAAGAGCAATTTTTGATATCCTTACAGAATAGAAACAACTGGCACGATATCTTTAGTGCAGATGTTATAGAACTGGATGATGATAACATGCAGTCCTTTATGAATTTCATCAATTTAATGATCGAAGAGTATGATAACGAATTGAAGAATAAAGAAATTTTAGCAAAGATATTTAGCGCCTTGTTAGATAAGATTTCTCTTTATCTGAAGAAAAACGACTCATTGGAGAAAAGAAAAAAGTACAATTCTATTTATAAAGGCTTCAAGCAACTGGTAACTGTTCATGCGCTTGAAGAAGTAAAGGTAAGCGATTATGCTAAGCGGTTATTTGTATCGCCCGGACATTTGAACGATGTAATTAAGGAGATAACCGGGAAAAATGCAAAAACACTTATCAATGAGCAGCGTATTCTAGAAGCTAAAAGATTACTGTTCTGGACAAACACTCCCATTCGAGAAGTTGCATATAAGACAGGGTTTGATGATCCTGCTTATTTTACACGCTTTTTTAAGAAGTATACCGGCCTGCTACCCAGCGATTTTCAACAAAAGGATTGATTAGATTTTACGAATACTGATTCGTTTAATCAGGTGGTTGTAGTCCTTTTCAAGAATAAGATTGGCACGATAGCGAGTCGGTAAGATGTTCTTTAAAAGGTTGGGTTTATTAATCTCATTCCAGATTGAAGTAGCTGTCTTTACAGACTCTTTAGGATTTAAATTAGCATATTTATGGAAGTAGGAATCTACCTTCTTGAACGCTGTATCTTGTAATGACATAAAACGATCTACATACCATTTCAGTAAATTCTGCTCATTTGAATGTACATAAATGGAATAGTCGAAAAAATCGGAAACAAATATCCTGGGTCCCTTATGCTGTTTGGATAAATTAACTTGTAAAACGTTAATTCCTTCTATGATAACAATATCTGGTGAATCAATTAATTGATTTTGATCTTTAATGATATCATATTCAAGATGTGAGTAAGTAGGTGCGGTGATTTCTTTCTTGCCTGATTTAATATCAGCAAGAAACCGAATCAGTTTTCTTGTATCGTAGCTCTCCGGAAAGCCCTTTCTGTTTAATATACCCTTATCTTCCAGCACACTATTAGGATATAAAAAACCATCTGTTGTTATTAAATCTACCTGTGGTTTATTAGGTGCCAATGAAAGCAGTTTTTGCAGAACCCGTGCAGTTGTGCTTTTGCCTGCTGCAACACTACCTGCAATACCAATAATGAAAGGCAATTTATGCGTGCTGTCTTTTAAAAACTGGCTTACTTCAGAGTGGAGTTGCCGTGCTTCATTTATATGAATATTAAGTAAATGGCTTAAGGGAAAGTAAATCTCTTGTATTTCCTGAAGTGTTAACGGCTCATTTAATGCATTTAAAGAACCAATATCTTCGTTAGATAAATTATAGGATATAGACCCATTTAATTCTCTCCATCGTTTACGTTCAATCCCTATAAAGGGTGAGTATTGTTCGTTGTTGTTAAATTGGATCATATAAAATATTGGCTTTAAGCGAATGCTACTATCTTTTATCTTTCACTTTGTAAACCAAGCAGTATAAGCTTAGCAGTACTGGGGTTAGTTGCTAACGGTACATTGTGCACATCACAAATACGCATTAACATTTGAATATCGGGTTCATGTGGATGCTTTCCTAATGGATCACGAAAAAATAATACAGCGCTTAATACACCTTCTGCCGCCAAGGCAGCTATTTGAGCATCGCCTCCCTTTGGGCCACTTAGTTTAAGTTCAACCTGTAAAGCCGTTTCAATGATTCGTTGTCCGGTAGTACCTGTAGCTACTAAATGAAATTGGTTAAGTTGATCATGATTCTCTTTAGCGAATTGAATCATCTCATCTTTTTTTCCATCGTGAGCAATTAATGCAATAGTTTTTCTGTTTTCCATATCTATCCAAAAAATATATAAGCCACAATAATAGCAGCAATAACACCTGCTAATTCAGCTAAAAGTGCACAGGGTAGTGCATGTCTTGTTTTCTTTATAGCTACTGAACCAAAATATACTGCTAAAACGTAGAAAGTGGTTTCAGTAGAGCCTTGAATTACACAGGCAACACGTGAAGCAAAGTCGTCTGCGCCATTTGCATTCATTAATTCAACCATTAAGCCCCTCGCACCGCTTCCACTCAATGGTTTCATGAATGCCACTGGCAAAGCTTCTACAAAACGTGTATCTGCACCAAACCAGGCTACAATTGAGCTAACTCCTTGTACAAGGTAATCCATTGCTCCCGCTTCACGAAATACACCTACAGCAACTAAAATACCAACTAAGTAGGGGATGATTTTTATTGCAACCTCAAAGCCTTCCTTAGCACCGTCTATGAAGTTTTCATACACGTTTATTTTACGATACATTGCCAAAGCAATAAAGGAAACGATGATTGCAAATAGTACAACATTTCCACCTACTTTAGAGATGGTACTAATTTCTTCCTGAGGTAATGTGTTAAAGTAAATTAGCAGGCCTCCGATAAACAAGGATATACCTCCTAAATAGGTTAGAATTACTTTATTAAATAAGTTGATCTTCTGATAGATTGCCACGGTGATCAATCCTACAATAGTAGAGAAGAAGGTAGCAATTAGGATTGGGATAAAAACATCAGCCGGATCTGCAGCACCTGCTTCCTTCCGATAGGCCATTATACTGATCGGTATTAATGTTAAACTGGAAGCATTTAATACCAGGAACATGATCTGTGCATTCGTTGCCGTCTCTTTATCAGGGTTTAATTCCTGGAGTTCTTTCATGGCTTTTAATCCTAATGGTGTAGCCGCATTATCCAATCCCAACATATTTGCCGAGAAATTCATTAAGATAGATCCCAATGCAGGGTGATTCTTAGGAATTTCAGGAAATAGTTTATGGAAAAACGGACTGACAGCTTTTGCGAACAGTTGAACCATACCGCCCTTTTCGCCAATCTTCATGATTCCCAACCAAAATGCCATTAAGCCAATCAAGCCCAATGAAATCTCTGCTGCTACTTTTGCACTGTCAAAGGTTCCAGTGATAATTCGCTGAAATATTTCAACATCGCCAAGGAAAATAAGTCTGAATAAGGCAACGACAAATGCGATAAGAAAAAAGGAGATCCAGACGTAATTTAAAGCCATATTGACGATTGAGTCAGTAAATGTAAGGTTTTAATCAGCTAAATAAAATCAGATTTTAATCACTTTTATAAAGATCATCTATTTCTTTTGCGTATTTTTTCTCAATTACCTTTCGCTTGGCTTTCATAGTAGGAGTGAGTTCACCCTCATCAATAGAAAACGGAGTACGTTTAATCAGGAATTTTTTAATCCTTTCAAACTTTGCTAATTCGTTCGACAGGCCAGCTATATCTTCATTTAGCCAGTTTATGATGTCTGAGTCTTTAATAAAGCGCTCTGGCATTTCAAGGAAATCCTTTTTAAGATTAAAATGTGCTATCAGGTTTTCTTGTGATGGAATAATAATGGCAGTAATATATTCTCGTTTATCACCGATCAAAAAGATCTGTTCTATTTTTGGACTCTTTAAATAGGTATTTTCAACCGGAGTAGGATAGATATTCTTACCCAAAGAATTAACCAGCATATTCTTTAATCGGTCAGTAATTTGAAGATTTCCTTTATAGAATCTTCCAATATCTCCTGTATGCAACCAACCTTCTTTATCAATCACATTGGATGTTTCCTCTGGTTTATTCCAGTAACCTTTCATTACACAATGTCCGCGAATGATGATTTCACCCTCAGGGCACTCAAATGAGGGATTAAAAGACTCAAAGCTCTGAACGGTATATATTTCGTGCGTTTCATAATTTTGAATACCTATTTCAATACGTGGTATAACTCTTCCAACCGTACCATATATTTGTCGGTTATATTCAGTAATTGATACTATAGGAGATGTTTCGGTTAAGCCATAACCCTCCAATATTTTTATACCCAGGTCACCAAAGAACTCACCTACATTTTGAGAAAGAGCACCACCACCTGAAATCAGGAACTTAAGCTGACCACCTGTTTTAGCTTTTATTTTGCTGAATACTAACCGTTCTGCAATACGATGCTTTAAGATTAAAACAGGGCCTGGTTGTTTACCATTTTCCAGCACTTTTCTATATTCTTTTCCGACTGTCAATGCCCATGTAAATATTTTAGCTTTCATGCCGCCATCTTTCGTGCCTCCCTGAATCGCTTTATCATGGATACGTTCCAATAAGCGCGGAACACAGTTTAGCACGGTAGGTTTAACCTCTTCCATGTTTTTAGCAAGTAGCTCTAAGCTTTGCGCAAAAGCAATGCGGCAACCGCAAGCTAAACAGATATGGTAAGTTGCGGTTCTTTCAAACACATGTGAAAGGGGAAGAAAGGATAAGAATAAGTCCGTTGGCTCAATAACAGGAATTAAATCCAAAGCTGCACGAACATTATTTACCAGGTTTGAATGGGTAAGCATTACGCCTTTCGGGATTCCAGTTGTACCCGAAGTATAAATAAGGGTAGAAAGATCCGATGGAATGATTCCTTCGCAAGCAGCTATGATCTTTCGTTCATAATCGGGAAATATATTCTTACCCTCTTTAATGAGTGCAGAAAAACAAATCACTCCAGCCTTCAGGTGTGCATCCTTTATCGTCTTTTCATAATCGTCAAAAGCTGTGATAATCCGTGTTAAAGATTCGCAGGCATTAGCAATCTTTACTATCTTCTTCAATAGAAAGTGACTTCCAACCAGGATTGTTTTTGCACCGCTGTCATTCAGAATATATTCGGTGTCATTTTCAGGAAGAGTAGGGTAGATAGATACATTGATAGCTCCGATTTGCTGAAGACCCTGATCGAAATAAAGATAAGTCGGACTGTTTTCTATCAACAAGGCAACTCGGTCGCCTTTCTGAATTCCAATTGATATAAGGTAGGCTGAAACTGCATTGATATGCTCATAGGCAGTTTTATACGATACTTCAGTCCATTCCTGACCTGTTTTTTCCAGTAGAAAAGAATGATCTTCCGGGTGGATATTCTTAATGACATTGCGCAGCAAGTCTGGAACGGTCATTTCTTGAGTAACAGGATTCATATCTTTTATGTTTATAGGTCATTACAAACATAAAAAAAAATAATCTAAAGAAAATCAGAGGATATTAAACAGCAAAACTTTCTCCGCAAGCACATGAACGGGAAGCATTCGGATTATTAAAGACAAAACCTTTGCCGGTCAGTCCATCCGAAAAATCTAATTCAGTACCTGCCAAATAAAGAAAGGATTTAATATTTAATACCAATTTAATCCCCTTATCTTCAAATATCTGGTCATCCTTTTGCTCTTGGTTGTCGAAGTCTAATTTGTAAGTTAAACCTGAACAACCTCCGCTATCAACAGCAACACGGACAAAATAAGACGAATCATAATTCTCTTCTTTCATCACATCTTCTATGCGTTGTTTGGCCTTATCAGTAATTGTAATCATAGCTATTAAATAGTTTTACAAATATCGACATTATTTATTTAAGCATATAATCCTCTTGTCATCCTAAAATGAAATTTAATTAATCAATTAATCCACTTTTAAATAGCTGCCAGGCTGGAGATTCCTCTCTGAGTTCTGTTACCTTTTCGGATACAAGTGTAATTGTTTGATCTATTTCTTCCTTCGTATTAAATTTTCCTAAACTAAAACGCAGAGAAGCGTGTGCATTATCCCTACTTAACCCCATAGCTAACAGCACATGCGATGGATCCAGCGAACCTGTAGAGCAGGCAGAACCAGAAGCCAGGGCAATATTGCCTAAGCTTACCATAATATGTTCAGCCTTTAAAAAGCGGAACGTAATATTAGTAACATGAGATAATCTATTATCTATAGGCCCATTAACAGCCGTTTCTTCAAGTTTCAATAGAGATTCTTGCAGGTGATCCCTTAAAGATTTTTGTCGCTTACTTTCTTCTGCCATTGTTTGCTTACATAATAAAGCAGCAGCGCCAATACCCACAATTCCGGGAACATTTAATGTTCCGCCCCGTAAACCATTTTCCTGTCCGCCTCCCATCATTAAAGGTTCTAATTGTATTCTTTTGGTCTTTCGTTTTACATACAGCACACCGATGCCTTTTGGCCCGTATATCTTATGTGCACTAAAAGCCATGATATCAATTCCTGCAATTTTTAATGAAATAGGCAATTTTCCTACCGCTTGGGTGGCATCGCAAAAGAATAACACTTTATTTTCTGAGGCAATATCTGCAATGTCTTTAATAGGATGAATAATCCCCGTTTCATTATTAGCATACATAAGCGCAATTAAGACCGTGTCTTTTCGGATGGCATTCCTTAGGTCTTGCAAATCAATGTTTCCTTGACTATCTACTGCTAAATAAGTTATTTCAGCACCTTGTTTTTCAAGGGAGCGGCATACATCTAAAACAGCTTTATGTTCAGTTTGACATGTGATTATATGTTTACCAATGGATTGATATCGATTATAAACTCCTTTTATAGCAATATTAATAGATTCTGTAGCTCCGGAAGTGAAGGTTATTTCCCGATCTGTTGCACCTATTAAATCTGCAACTCTTAGCCGGGCTGTTTGCACCGCTTCAGCAGCTATTTGTCCAAATTTATGATTTGTACTAGAGGCGTTTCCATAGTTTTCCGTAAAGTAGGGTATCATCTCTTGCAACACCTTTGGATCAACCCGTGTTGTCGCATTATTATCTAAATAAATAGAAGTTACCATTACGTTTTTTTAATTTTTTAAAAGATTGTGAACTTTTATTTGTTAATTAAACAAATTTGATGAAATATTTCTATTTAAAACAGCGATGGAGAAAATTGAACACATTGGTATAGCGGTGAAAGATCTGGATGAGGCAATAAAGAACTACGAACAGATATTGCAAAGTCCTTGCTATAAAATAGAAATTGTTGAAAGCGAGGACGTTAAAACAGCATTCTTTAAAATAGGGGACAGTAAAATAGAATTGCTGCAGGCATTAAATAACGAAAGTCCTATTTACCAATTTATTGAAAAAAGAGGTGAAGGCATCCATCATATTGCCTATGAAGTTATAGATATCAGAACAGAGATGGCTCGCTTTAGGGCAGCTGGGTCCCGTTTATTAAACGAGGAACCTAAGAAGGGTGCTGATAATAAATGGGTTTGTTTCATTCACCCAAAAGATAATAATGGTGTGCTAACCGAGTTAGTTCAATCGGTTAGCACATCCAATCCCTAATTAGATACCAATTTCTTTTAATAAGAAGTCAGCATGATCAATTTTATCGGCTACCCAAAGTACATAGCGTATATCAACGCCAATTGACCGACTATAGCTTTCATTCCATGCAAAATCATTAATAGTTGCATCATAAGCGCGGTCAAAGTTTACTCCAATGAGTTCTCCTTTGGCATTCATGATAGGAGAACCTGAATTTCCTCCTGTTGTGTCCATATCATATAATAGATTTACAGGCACATCGTCTAACTCTTTCATTGCATAAGGTCCAAAATCTTTAGCTTCCCAAACCTCCTTAATCTTCGAAGGATAGCGAAAATCAGGTTGGTCTAGTGCTCCTTTTTCTATAATACCACGGATAGTTGTAAAAGGTCTTACGTAGGTAGCATCGGCCGGAGAATATCCGCGTATATATCCATATGTTAAACGTAGCGTGCTATTGGCATCAGGAATAAAATCTCTCTTTTGAAACTGTTCCTTAACTGCCACATAATCTCCCATTAATTGATTTAAGACCCCTTCTCTACGGTCTATTTCAGGTTTTAATGCTAACTGTTGAGTTTGTAAGTCGTCTTGGAAGCTCAATAGATTATCAGAGTAGCCAAGAAGAGATTTTGGAGATAGCAAGAGTTTGTTTAATACAAAATCCTGATCTTTTAATTTACTTGCAGATAAAGATTTCTTTGCAAAACCGATAAGGTCTGATCTTTTAGAGACAGCAGTAACCGATTGATTATTAGACAACTTGGACGCATCTGTTAACATCTTAGTGAAGATGGCGCTATCAACACTAAAGTTATAGCTTTCGTATATACTACTTAAAGTACTTTTTAGTCTTGGCAAATTAGCAAGGAATGTTTCCTCTTTATTCGCACTGTTTTCTACAGCTAATTTAAAAGCATTTAGTTGTCTTGCTATATTTAGTAAACGAGTGCTTGCATAAATCTGATTAAACCAGAGCTCACGTTCAGCATCGCTAAAGATATCCTGATAAAGATTATCAATATCGGTCATTAGACTTCCGTACTTCTCTTTTAACTGAGGATTATTTTCAATAAACTGCGCCAGTGCCAGGTCCTCATCTTGTTTATTATTATGAAGATCTATTGCTTTTAAGCCTTTCATTTTACCACGGTAGTTCTTCATCACGTTCGCATTGCTTTTAATGCGGGTTGCCAGGCTGATTTCGATTGCCCGGTCATCTTTGCCTGCTCTCATCATTTCATTGTTTTGAAAATCGTAGAGAGCCGCAGTATAAGGGAGTAAGAATCGTTCCTGGTATTCGATGTATTGAGCCGGACGATGTCTGAATGTTCTGCCCGGATAGCCTAATATAAAAGCAAAATCTTCTTCTTTAACACCATTTGGGTTAACTTTTAAAAATTTCTTAGGCTTATACGGTACATTATCTGCTGAATACGCAGCCGGCGATCCATCGGGAGCCACATAAGCACGTAAAAATGAGAAATCACCTGTATGTCTTGGCCATACCCAGTTATCGGTATCTCCACCAAATTCTCCTATGATTTGTTGTGGAACATATACTAAGCGTACATCTTCTATGGTTTTATAGCGGAAAAGAACATAACTCTTACCGATAAACATCTCCGAAACTTCAGCTTTAATAGAAGGGTCCGTCTCTTCAGCTTCTCTTGCAATTGCTAAACGCTCTTGTGTAATCAGCTGAATTCTTTGTGCCGGATCAGTCGATGCTTGCGCAGCCTGCAATATCCGGTTTGAAACATCTTCATAACTGTCGGTGATGCGAATGGTTAATCCTTGCGCTTTTATTTCCTGTTCTTTTTGCCGTGCTACAAAACCATTGGTTAGATAATCATTTTCGGGCGTACTGGCCAAGCGTACAGCACCAAAGGCACAATGATGATTGGTAATGATCAATCCCTCATCAGAAATAAAAGAACCTGTACAGCCGCCTACCTGCACCAGCGCATCTACTAATCCTACCTGTCCCGGATTAAAAATATCACTCTGAGTGATTTCAAGTCCGGCTTTCTTTAAATCAACCCGATTTAAATCACTCAAAGGAAACATTCCTTCATCCAGGAATGTAAATGAATAGGTACCAATACTTACAAACAATAAAAATATTACCAGTATTTTTTTACTAATGATTCTCATAAACATTATTCAATAAATTCCGTTTAATTAACTTAGCAAAGTTAACAATACATACATGATTAGCCCAATGAATGATTAAAGAAGCTACTGCCATTGCTAACCGGTTAAATCAGTGGAGGATACAGCGAATATCCAACAAGAATTTTTTAATTATTTTAGCCGTCATAGTCGGTATCACAGGTGGTTTAGCTGCCTCTGCGCTAAAAGCACTTACTCTATATATTGCTACCTTTTTACAAAATGAGGTCTCCTGGGATCTTAGAGGATATCTTTATTTGTTCTTCCCTTTAATCGGTATTCTTTTGAGCGTCCTCTATGTGAGAAAGTTTATAAAGGCAAAAAAGATGGAGCATGGCATTACACCCATTCTGTATTCCATTTCAAATAAATCAAGCAGGATGCCAGTGCATAATGTTTATTCGCAGATAATTACAAGTGCATTAACAGTTGGTTTTGGTGGTTCTGCAGGATTAGAGGCACCCATAGTTGCCAGCGGATCAGCAATTGGATCGAATGTCGCTCGTTTCTTTGGTTTAAATTATCGGGAAGTTACCATGTTATTGGCTTGTGGTGCTGCAGCAGGGATTGCAGGTGCGTTTAACAGTCCGGTAGCGGGGATGGTATTTGCTATAGAGATTCTTCTTCCGGAGTTTTCAATTCCAGCCTTTATCCCTTTATTAATTGCCGCAGCAACCTCGTCTGTGGTATCCAAACTTTTATATAGCGAGCCGCTCTTTTATTTGGTAACCGATACCTGGGTATTTGATGCGCTGATTTTTTATATTTTATTGGCTTTATGTGTAGGCCTGTTTTCTGTATTTTTCAATAAATTAAATCAGGCTGCCAAAGGATGGTTTACGAAGATCAATAACCAATATCATAGAGTTATTATTAGCGGATTGGTATTGGGAGTGATGATTTTTATATTTCCAGCTTTATATGGCGAAGGTTATCTGGCTATACAAGAATTATTGGCTGGGAAAAGTACCTCCTTATTGGGCAATAGTTTATTCTCTGACTATCAAAATATTGGCTGGCTAGTATTTGTATATGCCCTTATAACTGTTTTCGCAAAAGCCTATTCAACAGTCATTACTTTACATAGTGGTGGAAACGGAGGAAACTTTGGACCAAGTCTGGTAATGGGAGGTATTTTGGGATTTGCATTTGCTTACGGTATTAATTTAACCGGAATTATCGAATTAAGTATTGCTAACTTTATTGTGGCAGGAATGGCAGGAGCCTTGAGTGGAATTATGCATGCCCCCTTAACTGGTATATTCCTGATAGCTGAAATTACTGGAGGGTATGCTTTGATGGTACCCTTAATGATTGTTTCAGCTATTACTTATTTTATTAATAAAAGCGTCTTGAAATATTCAATATATACACAAGCTTTGGCTGAATCTGACGATTGGCTTCCTCATGAAGATAAGGATAGAACAGTTTTAAAGATGATGAAGTTGCGTTATGTCCTGGAACGTAGTTTTACCATTTTGCATCCGAATGAAAAGCCAATGGATAGACGCTTGGATATTCTTCATACAAAAAGAAATATCTTTCCGGTAGTTGATGATAACCAGGTTTTAATGGGTGTTATTTATAGTGAAAAGTTATTTGAGATATTAATAGGAGAGGCATCGGCAGATAAAACTATGAAAGAGCTTGCTCAGCCTCCTCAAGATATTATTCGTATTGATGCTGATATGTATGAAGTTATGCGAAAAATGGATCGTGAAGATATCTGGATTCTTCCTGTTGTAGATAGTAATAACAAATATCTGGGCTTTGTATCTAAGTCGGCAATATTTAATAAGTACCGTGCATTATTAATGCGTTTAGGCAATTATCTGGAGTAATTATAAAAGCTCTTTAAACTCTTTTAATGCATGGATGATATCATCCGGACTGTCAATTCCATAAGATTGATAGCTGGTTTCTGCAGTTTGAATAGAATAACCATTCTCTAACCAGCGTAATTGCTCCAACGCTTCTGCTCTTTCAAGTGAAGATAATGGCAATAAAGTTAACTGCTGCAGAGTTTTTACCCGAAAACCATAGATCCCTATATGCTTAAAATAGTTTTGGTTTTCCAGCCATTTATTTTCAGGAATATCTCGTTGAAATGGAATGGTATTTCTGCTGAAATATAATGCTTTCCCTGCTTTATCTATTATTACCTTGGGTGTATTCTGATTAACGAGTTCTGTATAACTGTCTATCTTTTTAACAAGCGTCGCAATTTTTGTTTCTTCTGATTTAAAACATCCCGCCAAAAGATCAATCTGTTCAGGTTGTATAAACGGTTCATCTCCCTGGATATTGATGACTATATCAGCACTGCGAAAATGACCAGCAGCTTCTGCACATCGGTCAGTTCCACTGGTATGGCTGCTTGAGGTAAGGATTACATTTCCTCCAAAAGATTTTACATGTGCCATTATCCGGTCATCATCTGTTGCTACTACTACTGAACTTAAACTATTGGACAACAGGCATCTTTCATATACCCGTTGAATCATTGATTTACCAGCTATATCAGCCAAAGGTTTTCCAGGAAAACGACTTGAAGCATAGCGGGCGGGTATGATACCAATGATATTCATGATTAAAATAAGCCGTTTATTTCCCGATTAACGCTTTCTAATACAAAGGATAAATCGTCTGTGTCATTTTCAAAATCAAGTTTGTCTTTATCAAGTACCAATAACTTACCTCCATCATAAGAGCTAATCCATTTTTCATACTTATCGTTCAATTTAGATAGATAATCTAAGCGAATACCAGCCTCATAATCGCGACCACGTAATTGAATATTATCAACAAGCGTAGGAACGGAAGCCTTTAAATAGATTAGTAAATCAGGTGGCTGGATAAATTCTAAAACACTTTCAAAAATGTTGCTATAATTCTCAAAATCGCGAGCGGTCATTAAGCCCATATCGTGCAGGTTCTCAGCAAAAATATAGGCATCTTCATAGATTGTACGATCTTGTATGATGTTTCTTTTGTCTTTCTGCAGTTCAAGCATATGACGAAAGCGGCTATTCAAGAAGAATATTTGCAGATTAAACGACCAGCGTTTCATATCGTTGTAAAAATCTTCCAGATAGGGGTTATGTTCTACTGCCTCAAATTGTGGTTCATAGCCCATCTGTTTTGATAATAAACGTGTCAGGGTAGTTTTACCCGCGCCAATATTTCCAACAATAGCTATATGCATAATTCTTTTTAAAATGATTTCAAGCCAATTAACTGCCGGACATCCGATATAGTTTTCTGAGCAGAAGCTCTTGCCTTTTCAGCACCTAAATTAACTACTTTTTTAACATATTCATGATCATTTGCAATATCATTGATTCGAGAACGCATCGGTTCCGTAGCAACAATCATATCTTCAGCTAATTGTTTCTTAAAGTCGCCATAACGAATCTGGCAGCTATTGTATAGTTGATCAAAATGAGCAACCATGTCTTTCGAAGATACTACTGCCATTAAATCGAATAAGTTTTGAATATAATCCGGTTTAGCTTGATTTTCAGTCGTCGGGCCTGAATCTGTTAAAGCTTTCATTACCTTTTTGCGAATAGCCTCCGGTGTATCGGAAAGGAAGATTGCATTACCTTCTCCTTCTGATTTTCCCATCTTTCCTTTTCCGTCTAAACCAGGAATTTTAACCAGTTTTTGTGTTGAGCTGAAAGCATAAGGTTCTGGAAAATAATCTTCATTATAAAGCCTGTTAAAACGATTACCGAATGTTCTTGCCATTTCTAAATGCTGCTCTTGATCTTTTCCAACAGGAACCTTAGTGGCACGGTGTATAAGAATATCAGCTGCCATTAGTGTAGGATAAGTTAACAAGCCTGCATTTACGTTATCCGGATGTGAACGAACCTTATCTTTAAAAGAAGCACTTCGCTCAAGCTCACCCAGGTAAGCGTTCATGTTTAAATATAAATAGAGTTCCGTAATTTCAGGAACATCCGACTGTACATAAATGGTTGCCTTCTCCGGATCAATTCCTGCAGCAAGGTATTCAACAACCACTTGTCGAACATTATCATGCATTTCAGATGCTGTGGGGTGTGTAGTAAGCGCATGCCAGTCGGCAATAAAGAAGAAGCAGTTATAGTTTTCCTGCATTTCAATGAAGTTCTTTACCGCACCATAATAATTTCCTAAATGTAATTTCCCGGTACTCCGGATACCGCTAACGACTGTTTCCATATGGATGCGAAAATACAGATTTCCGGGAAACATTGGGTAATGGGAGAGGGCAATTATTTTTTTGAGAGGTAACTAGGTTTGAAAAAGAGAAATAGTATCTTGTATTGAATGAATGTGTTAGGCTCATTATTATATACTCTAAGAGATGGTTAAATTATACCTGTTAGTGCTTATTTCCTTTTTTCCTTGCTGTTTGTTTGCACAGGAGAAGGAGGAGATTGATTTTCTAAAAGAGAACGCGATTGATATCAGCATCGATCCTGATGATGATAATTTTGAAGACTTAAGTTCATTAAAAACTATTCTGGCTGATAAAAGAATTGTCGGAATGGGTGAATCAACTCATGGCAGCAAAGAATTCTTTAAGATGAAACACCGGATGCTTAAGTTTCTGGTTACAGAAATGGATTATCGGTTATTTGGTATAGAGGCAAACTTTACAGAATGTAGAGATATCAATGATTGTGTTTTAAACGGTAAAGGGAACATTAAAGATGCAATTGCAAACATGTATTTCTGGACCTGGAATACTCAGGAAGTACTGGATATGGTTGAATGGATGAGAGAGTATAATAAAAGCAAATCTGATAGTGGGAAAGTGAAGTTTTACGGTTTTGATATGCAAATAGACTGGAAAGTTACTTCCTTAGTTGTTGAAATGTTGAAACAGTTTGATAGCACTTATTTCAATCAACATTTTGCAAAACTGGAAACTCTAGAGATTACAGGTAGAGAAAGGTACTCTCCAAAGGTATTTACAAATGCTGAAAAAAAGGTTATCAGAGCATTACTTAATGATATTCAAGAGTATATATTCAAAAATCGCACACAATTTATAGAAATGTTTTCTTCAGATGAGCTTGCCTTTTTAGAGCAGGATGTCAGAATAATTGAACAATGTTTTGAGATGAATGCCCAAAAGGATGGATATTTCACCTTAAGAGATCGATTTATGGCTGAAAATATACAATGGATTCTGAACCATGAAGGGATTGATAGTAAAATTATGCTTTGGGCGCATAATGGACATATCAGTAAATCAACTTTTAGCGCAAAGTACGAATCTAAAGCAATGGGATACCACCTAAAAGAAATATATGGGGAAGAATATTACCCTATCGGTTTTGACTTCAATAAAGGAAGTTTTACGGCAATAGGAGACAATGGGCTCAGTGTTTATTCTGTCGATGCAATTATCAAAAATTCTACCGGAGAGGTATTTTCAAGACTTGAAAAACCGTCATTTTTTATTGATATGAAAAACCTGATGAATAACGATATTGCAAAGAAGTTCTTCACAAAACGTATTTGGAGAAGATATATTGGTGGAGCATTTACTCCTAAACATAAATATAGCTATTATACTAGAGAGCCTCTTTTTAATGATTTTGATGGGCTAATCTTTATTAATAAAATTACAGCTTCTCAACCAATAGTGCATTAGTTTGCATCTAACTGCTTCCGATAAGGCTTTAATTTAAAAGTTTTAGCTTTTCCAGCTGCAATATGCAGATTGTATTTTGTCTGCATATTTGCCCATATTTCAGCCGTTCCACCAAATACCTGCGCTATTCTGTAAGCCATATCGGGCGTTATGTCTGATTTTTCATGAATAATATTATTTAACATCTGGCGAGATATACCAAGCATTTTTGCTGTCTCACCTATTTTTAGTTCATACCCGTGGATGATTTCTTCTCTTAGTATCTCGCCAGGGTGAATATTTCTCATTTTTCTGTCCATTTTTATTCCTTCTTAAATTTAATGAAAGTCAATGTAATCTAAATCATAAGCATTTTATTAATATACTCTCTTTTGTGTTAGATTTTCTATTGAATTCTTTTCATCTAATGTATTTAAAAATTAATGACGTAAAAGTGACAGCATTACAGAGGCCTGGCTGTGGACACGTTCTAGTGTTTTAGTATATTTAAACATAATAGACAAAGTAAAATGGAAACAGCAACAATAACGAATACCAAAATGGAAGTAGAAATATGGAGTGATGTCATGTGCCCATTCTGTTATATCGGCAAAAGAAAATTTGAAACTGCATTGAAACAGTTTAAATATCAAAGCGATGTGAAAATCGTTTGGCATAGTTTTCAGTTAGCACCTGAAATAAAAACTCAACCGGATGTAAATATACACCAGTTTTTATCGGAGCATAAAGGAATGAGTCTAGAGCAGGCTAAAGAAATGAATGATCACGTGACTCAATTAGCCAAGCAGGTTGATCTGGTTTATAATTTTGATAAATCCATTGTGGCAAATTCGTTTAATGCGCATCGCTTCACGCATTTTGCAAAACAATATGACAAACAAAATGAAGCAGAAGAAATACTTTTCCGATCTTATTTTACCGATGGGAAAAATATAGACGATTACCCAACGCTTATTCGGTTAGGTGAGGAAATAGGACTGGATACCAGCGCTCTGAAAGCCGCTTTGGAAAACGGGAGCTATGCAGATGATGTAAAAACAGATATTTACGAAGCACAACAAGTAGGTGTGCAAGGAGTGCCGTTCTTTGTATTCAACAGAAAGTATGCCGTATCAGGTGCACAGGAAAGCAATGCATTTTTGGAAACACTTGAAAAATCATTTGCAGAATGGAGAAAGGAAAATCCGCTGTCTGAATTAAAAATCAGTGAGGGTGCAGTGTGCAAACCGGACGGAACATGCGATTAATAGAACAGTAAGATCACAATAAAGAATGACAAAGACAACCTATACTGAACTAGGTTACATTCATTTTGAGAATTTTTTACAGAAAGTGAATTAAATAGCTTACAAAAGATTCTGAATAAATTTCATGCGAGTTGGCTAAAAGCTAATGATGAAGATTATAAAGCCGGCTTAATTAATAGTTATAGTTTAACATCCAGTGAATTTTTGAATTCAGAGTTATTTTAGAAACAACAGATGACGTTGTGAAAAATAGAGTTTAAAAAAAACCTTGATTAGTACAATTATAACCGCTTATTTCACAATGTATACCTAATAATTCTATGCAGTTTTGCTTCGAATCAATATATTAATATAATGCCGAGAGTAGCAAAATGGTTAGGTGATGCAATGGAAGGTCTAATGGCTTCCAAAATGCCATTGATGAAAGTGTTAGAAACCACCTATATCAATCCAAACATCAAGAAAATACGTTTTAAGGGGATTATAGCTGGAATGAATTTCCAACTTGGCTATGCTGTCCTTATTCGCATCAACGATACTGAATACAGAAACTATACAGTATCATTTAGTGATGTGGAAAGTGGTATTTTAGAAATCATTTTCCACATACATGGACAAGCATTGGGAAGTATCTTTATAGATAATTTAAATGTAGGAGATGAGATACGTATCAGTATGCCAAGAGGGCAAAAACAGTATGATTCATCGGTTAAACATTTTCTTTTTGGAGATGAAACCTCATTAGGCCTTGCTTGTTCTTTTCTGCCTTATCTAAAAAAGAACCAACATGAATTTCAATTCTACTTTGAATTGGACGACTCCAATGTAAACGTACCCCAACTTTTAGACTTAGAAAATTATTCTATCTTCTCAAAAAATGAGATATTTATAATGAGATATTTATAAATAAACAATTGATAAAAGATTTACCGATATTTAAAACACCTGATTGGGATATAAGTAATTTCGTTTTAATAGGAAATGTGACTTCTGTTCAAAATTTCCGACAGGTTTTAAAAGCCAATAATGTAAAAGGAAGAATATTTACAAAAGGGTATTGGCTTAAAGGGAAACAGGGTTTGTAAAAATAAGTTTAGCAATCACTTAATTTATAATTTTCATTAATAGTGATCGGTAAATCTTCAGTTCCTGCATAAAAAACAATGATTTCAGCAGGTAAATCTCCGTTATTCTCACCGAAGTGACAAGTATTTACTAGCTCAACCAAAGCATCGCCGGCTTTTAAATGTAGAGTGTTATTTTGTTCATCAACTACAGTTAATTCTCCCTTTGTTAGTATGCCAGCATTTATAACCAAATGTTTGTGAATACTTAATTTAGAATAGGGTGGGACTGTAATTTTCAAAATCGTGATTTTAGGCTTTCCATTCGGATATTGAGGCAAGTCATCGCCATTCCAGCTTTTGCTTGCTTCTATTAAGGTGACTGCTTCTATCTTAGCCATTTCATTTTTCTTAAAGAAAAGGAATATCTATGTGTGAGTATTTTCCTAAGTACAAGACAAATAATCATACTTTTAGTTTTTACTTCCTTCTGTTCTTTTTATGAATCTAAGAATCAAAATATTATTTTAGATTTGTCACAAATCTATATGATGAACGACAATATATTATTTACCGAGCGACAAAGGTTCAAGCAATGGTGGTTGTGGTTAATTTTGTTAGGTATCAACGTACTATTCTTATTAGGAACATATAAACAAGTTATAGAAGGACAGCAATTTGGCGACAAGCCAATGAGTAACGAAGGACTTATATTTACCACGATCCTGACAATGTTGTTTACAGTTTTATTTGCGAGCTCCAAATTGGAAACGCAGGTTAAGAATGATGGTGTCTATGTTAGATTTTTCCCTTTTCAAATCTCCTTCAAGTATTATCCTTGGGATATGATTTCTAAATCATTTGTGAGGAAATACAGACCACTTAGTGAATATGGAGGATGGGGTTTACGGTTTGGATTTTTTGGAAAAGGTGTAGCGTATAATATTTCTGGCGATATGGGGTTACAACTTGAATTTGTCGACCAAAAGAAATTATTAATAGGCACAAAGAAACCTGAAGAACTAACTGCAGTACTAAGCAAAATCGGACAAATAAGAAAGTAACGGAAAGAGCTTATCCAATTATTGCTATACACTTGTATTACCCTTGCTTTACATACTCCCGTTAATACCGAGTGATCCCTTCGTTGAGTCTTCGTTTTTTCGGCACTTTTAACGAAGATACAACGGAAGCAGTTTTCATGAAGCGGATCTGGAGCTAAAAGGAAGACTATCCAGAGCATTCTCAAATATGTATATTGATACATTCTGTTAATCAAACGCTCGTTTCATAAGGCAATATCCCCAAAATTTGGTTTCTCTTAATAATCGGGCAATCTTTGATTTTTGTTCACACACTAAATTTTAAGATGATGGCAATTATTAAGAATGGAAAGATCACGGGAAAGTTGGAAACAATGGTTTTGGGTATTTGGCATAAGAGGTAATGATGTAACGCTTCTTTAGGGAAATACGCGTTTAATTTAGACAGTTTTTGTAATGATAAAAGGGTTTTGTTTTCTTTCTAATAAGTATTACATTTAGCAATAAATGTTTTTAACTTAATTAAGCCCGACTGTCATTGTTAAATATCCAATTATAGATGATAGCCAAAAAAGGTTAAGAAATAGAATCGGTCATTCAGACTCTTGAATGCTGTTTAATGTAAGATAAAAGTTGAATATTTTTAGTGTATGTCATGTTCTACGATTGGTAGAATACAAATGATATAACCAATAAAATAGAAATAAGATAAATGGAGATAAAAGTATTGAAACCTAGAAAAGCGTTGAATAAAGCTTTTTTGAAAGTAAAACCAAACAGGGTTGAAATAGAGCGTTTCAAGAATAACTTGATTCAATTGATTGATAGAATTAATGATAATGAATCAGAAGAGTTCCATAAGAATATAATTATTGACTTCCTTAAGAAGACCTATTATGATCCTAATCATTTCATAAATACAAAAGGAAGAAAAGATCTTGTAATCCATAATGGAGATAAAGCCAGCAGTTCGGTGGGGGTAATCCTTGAAGCTAAAAAGCTTTTGAATAGAAGCGAAATGGTGAGTTTATCTAGGATGAATGTTAAGGCTCTCCAAGAATTGGTATTCTATTATTTACAAGAACGAATTACACATAAAAACCTTGAAGTTAAAAGTCTCGTTATCACCAATATTTACGAGTGGTATATTTTTGATGCTAATGTCTTTGAGCGCTTATTTGCTAAAAATAAGGAATTAGTATGGAAATTCGAGGAGTTTATACATGGTAGATTATCAGGCAAAACGACTGATTTCTTCTATTCAGAAATCGCAAGACCTTCTATTGAAGCTATTGTTCAAGAAATAGAATATACTCATTTTGATATTCGTGATTATCAAGATATCGTAAGGAATGATGATAAAAAAGATGACAATAAGTTAATCGCATTATTCAAATTATTATCTCCCGAACATCTTTTAAAACTTCCGTTTACAAATGATAGTAATACATTAGATAAGCAATTTTACAATGAATTGCTTCATATTATTGGTTTAGTAGAAACTAAGGAAGGAGAAAAAGACTAATAGAGCGCAATAAAGAGGGTAAACGACATTCCGGAACTATTATAGAAGATACTATTATCCAATTAGATAGTTTGGATAAATTGTCCAGGTTAGATAAAGCCTTTTTATATGGCGAAAATCATCACGAAAGATTGTTTAATGTAGCTTTAACTTTAAATATCACTTGGATAAATCGTGTGTTATTTCTAAAGCTGCTTGAGGCACAGCTCATTAAATACCACAAAGGCGATAGGTCATATTCATTTTTGAATCTAGATAGAATAAGGGAATATGATGATTTAAATAGTTTGTTTTTTCAAGTTTTGGCACGTAAACACGAAGAAAGGAATGACGATGTAAAGAAAATTTTTGAAAAGGTACCTTATTTAAATAGCTCACTTTTTGAACCTACAGAGATAGAGCATTCTACCTTATTTATTAGTAATTTAAAAGATGATAAAAGGATTCCTATTCTCTCAACGACTGTTTTAAAAGATCAACAAGGAAATAGAAGAACTGGCAATCTATCTACCATAGAATATCTATTTCAATTTTTAGATTCGTATGATTTTAGTAGTGAAGGAGCTGAAGAAATTCAGGAGGGTAATAAAACACTAATCAATGCTTCTGTACTTGGTTTAATTTTTGAAAAGATTAATGGTTACAAAGATGGGTCATTCTTTACTCCGGGGGTGATTACTATGTATATGTGCAGGGAGATTTTAAGGAGAACTGTTATTCAAAAGTTCAATGAAGTTAAAGGTTGGGATTGCGAAACATTCTCTGAATTATATAATAAAATTGAAAACTTAAATGAAGCAAACCAAATTATAAATAGCATCAAGATTTGTGACCCAGCTGTTGGTTCTGGTCATTTTTTAGTTTCTGCACTAAACGAATTAATTGCTATCAAAAACGATTTGAGAATTTTACAAGATAAGGAAGGAAAGCGATTAAGAGAATATCATGTTGAAGTGGAAAATGATGAATTGATCGTTACAGATAATGATGGAGAATTATTCGAATACAATCCAAATAGTAGGGAAAGCCAGCGTATACAAGAAACCTTATTCTACGAGAAGCAAATCATTATTGAGAACTGCCTTTTCGGAGTTGATATTAATCCGAATTCTGTAAAGATCTGCCGTTTACGTTTATGGATTGAATTATTAAAAAATTCATTTTATAAAACAAAAACAGAATTAGAGACATTGCCGAATATTGATATTAATATTAAGAATGGCAATTCTTTAATTAGCCGTTTTGGTTTTGATAGTGATTTAAAGTCTGCATTAAAGAATAGTAAAATCTCTATTGATGACTATAGAAATGCAGTTTCTGGTTATCGTAATGCAAAAAGCAAAGATCAAAAAAGAAAATTAGAAATCTTAATTAATGATATAAAGGGCAATTTCAAGAGTGAGATTAGTAGAAATAGTAAAGAAATAAGAAGTTTACAATTACTAAGAGCAGAATATTTTAATAAATATGGTAGTGACCAATTGTTTGTAGCTACCCTAACTAAAGCTCAACAAAAGGATAAAAAGAACCTTGAAGATAAAATTCAAAAGATTGAGGCTTTTAGGGAAGAGATCAAGAATAATAAGATTTATGAAAATGCTTTTGAATGGCGGTTTGAGTTTCCTGAGGTATTAAATGATGAAGGTGATTTTATTGGTTTTGATGCAATTATTGGAAATCCACCTTATATTCAATTGCAAAAAATGGGAGCAGATAGCGATGCTTTACAAAAAGTAGGTTATGAAACGTTCGCTCGTACAGGTGATATCTATAGTTTATTTTATGAGCTAGGACATCGTATTTTAAAGAATAAAGGATTATTGATTTTTATTACATCCAATAAATGGATGAGGGCAGCTTATGGAGAAAATTTAAGGAAATTCTTTATTGAAAAGAGCAATCCTTTGGTTTTAGTCGATTTCGGAGGTACACAAATTTTTGATACAGCGACTGTAGATACTAACATTTTAATGTTTTCTAAGGATAAAAATCGGCAAAAAACGTTAGCCTGTGTGGTCAAAGGAAAGGTGTTAATTAATTTGAGCGATTATGTTAGACAAAATGGAAATTTCACAAAATTTGAAACTGCAAGTTGGGTGGTACTTTCTCCTATTGAACAACAGATAAAAAAGAAAATAGAAGAAAAGGGAACGCCTTTAAAAGATTGGGATATAAGAATAAATTACGGTATAAAAACCGGATTTAATGAGGCTTTTATCATTGATGACACAAAAAGAAAAGAACTCATAGAACAAGACCCGAAAAGTGCTGAAATTATAAGACCAATTTTACGCGGCAGAGACATCAAAAGATACAGTTATGATTTTGCTGATAAATATGTAATTTGTGCAAGAGTAATAACCAGTATTCCGAATAATTATCCCGCAATTTGTAGGTATTTAGAGCAATTTAAAGCCGTAGGTAAATTAGGGGATAATTCTACCACAAAAGTTTTCAAACGCCCTTGGTGGAGTTGGATGCAAGAACCAATAAATTATTGGGAGGATTTTAATAGACAAAAAATAATGTATCCAAATATGACAAAATACTTGCCGTTTTATTTAGATGACAAAGGTTTTATGCAAAATGACAAATCATTTATGATAACGGGAAAACACATAGCATTCCTAACTGCATTTTTAAATTCTTCTGTCTTTAAATATTGCTTCATTGACAATTTTCCTGAACTACAAGGTGGAACTCGAGAATTACGAAAAATATTTTTGGATAAAATCCCTGTGTTTGAGCTTTCGGATAAAACAAATAAAGGGTTTGAAAGATTAGTCCTTAAACTTCAAGATTTAATTACAAAACAAAAGCCAACTAAAGAAATTGAACTTGAGATTGACGAAAAGATTTTTGATTTGTATGCATTAACAAAAGAAGAAAGAAAAACTATTGGGTTTATAGAGATTCAATGAATTGCACCTCTTCTTCATTTAGCTGCAAGTCTTGGTATATCATATTGTCAAGTATTGATACTAATTTTTCAACATTCTCTTTCTTTAGTTGTCGCCCCGCTATTTCTTTTACAACGCCCTCATACTCCTTGTGGCGTTTTGATGAAATCACAGGAACTTTCAATTGCTCAATAGTATATTTTTTCCATCGTACAGTTCCTACACCTGTTGTAGTTCCTATTTTTGAAAAGAAATGTTCTGAGATTTTTGAATTAAGAAATCCGAGTAAGTAGAGAAGTGACTGCCCAGTCATAAGAAAAGTTGTAGCCTCAGTTGTGAATTTACCATCTAAATCAATGCAGAATTTTGTTTTATCAGAAATTTCACCCCATACTATTTTTTGTTTAGAAAAATCCTCCCAATAACCTATCGTATCTTGTGTTTCAAACCATTGATTATTTGTTTTTTTGCGTGCACCAGTATCACCTGTTTGTGTTAATCTGTCATAACCAAAGCTTAATAGATGTTGTTTTACAACAGGATATTTTTCAATATCAATTTTTAGGCTTGGAAAGATGGCAATCAACCATAGGTCTGCAAATTCATATCCGTAACGCTTAATATCTCGCCCTCTGAGAATTGGTCTTATAATTTCAGCACTTTTCGGGTCTTCAGCGATAAGTTCATCTTTCTTCTTTTCATCTATAATAAATGCCTCATTATACCCTGTTAAGATACCACGATAGATATTAATATCCCAATCCTTAAGAGGAGTTCCAACAGCTTCAATTTTAGCCTTAATTCCTTGTTCTATCGAGCTTAGAATCACCCAACTCTCTGAGCCTTTAAATTCAGAAATGGTAGCATTCTGTCTAAAGTAAACGCTGATTTGGATGCATATAATAATAGTCTGTTTTAATTTAGACAGCTACGAATTAAATTATACAATACTTTTACTGTTCATTTAACAGATAAAAATTATGATTTACGGTTACATTAGAGTAAGTACAGACAAACAGACAGTTGAAAATCAACGTCATGAGATCAACCAGTTTTGTAAGAAAAGTGTATATGTAGTGGACAAATGGATAGAAGAAACCATTTCTGGTTCGAAGAATGTCGATGAAAGAAAATTAGGCAAGCTTCTTAGAAAAATGAAAAAAGAGGACATCTTAATTTGTTCTGAATTGTCTCGTTTAGGAAGAAATCTTTTAATGATTATGGGTGTGCTTAATGAATGTATGAATAGGGATATTCAAGTTTGGACTATTAAAGATAATTACCGTCTAGGTAGTGATATAAATTCAAAGGTATTAGCATTTGCCTTTGGATTATCTGCGGAGATAGAGCGAAATCTTATTTCTCAACGAACAAAGGAAGCTCTTGCTAGAAAAAAAGCAGAAGGTGTGATCCTTGGTCGGCCTAAAGGAAGTAAATCTTCAAAAACAAAACTGAGTGGTCAAGAGAAAAAAATTAAAGACTTATTGGAAAGGAAAGTATCTTATAGTGCGATTGGAAGAATATTGGGTGTACATCGATTAACTGTTTCTAGTTTTGTAAATAGACATGCTCAGCTATTAAATAATTGATACTCGCCGTTATCGGCAAGTATATCAGAAAACGACTATTTGCTTTGTTGTATTTGCCGATAACGGCAGATGGAATAATATAAAAGAATATTTATTAGACACTTGTTTAGCCGCACAAGATAATTATAAAGCTATTTTGCAATATTTTGAGATAGAGTTTGATCCTCTTTAACTATCTTTAATATATGAAGATACTCCTAACCAGCCTCATTATTTTACTATCTATTTCAACCTACGGTCAGACTGAAGAAATAAGTCAGTATCATCAATTGAATGTATATGGAAAGGCAGAAGATAATGGAAATTCTTTCCATCGTATTGATACAGCCAGATATCCTGATATACCAAAGAACGTCAAGAATCTACTGACTAACAGTGCAGGCTTGTTTGTGAGTTTTAAAAGTAACAGTGAATATATAAAAGCAAAATGGTGTGTAACCAGTAAAAGTGTACTACCGAACTTAACGGCTATAGCCAATAAAGGATTGGATCTTTATATCAAAAACAAGGAAGGGAAATGGCAATTCGCAGGTAGTGGTAGTCCTGGAAAAGAATGCAACGAGTATATTATGGTTGAGCATATGGACAGCAGCGAAAAGGAATTTCTTTTATACTTGCCTCTATATGACGAAGTAAAAAGTCTTGAAGTTGGTGTTTCAGACGCAGCTGAATTTCAGGAACTGGCAAACCCTTTTGAAAAGCAGATTTTGATATATGGGTCAAGCATTGTTCAGGGAGCTTCTGCTAGTAGGCCGGGCATGGCTTATCCGGCTCAATTATCGCGAAGTACCGGTTTGAACTTTATTAATCTCGGCGTGAGTGGCAGTGCTAAAATAGAAGCTGCAGTTGCAGATATGATTGCAACGATGAAGGCTGACCTGTTCATTCTGGATTTTGTTCCTAATTCAACAGCTGATATTGTGGAAGAGCGAACTGAATCTTTTGTTAAGAAGATCAGAAGTGAGCATCCGGAAACACCAATCATTATTCTGCAAAGCTTAGTGAGGGAAAGCGGTTTCTGGAATCAGGAAATCGATGAACGCGTAAGAAAACAAAATGAACAGATAGCCATTGAGTTTAAAAAACTGCAGGATAAGGGAGTCAAAAACCTTTATTTCATCGATGGTAAAGATCTTTTGGGTGATGATCATGAAGGAACGATCGATGGCACTCATCCTAATGATCTGGGTTTTTCAAGGATGCTTGGGAAAATCCAGCCAGTTGTGCTGGAAGTTCTCAAGCATCATAAAATTATCTGATAAGTCTTTTAAAACGTTTCGTCTGCACTTGGCCCATAGCTTCCTGGAATAGGGATATCTAATAAGCGCAAGAATACACCAAGCTGTGCTCTGTGGTGAATAATTTGAGATAGTGATATTTTAATTATATCTGCTTTTGTTCCTGTGCTCAATATGTGATCACCATTTCTTAAAGTCCATGATTCTGAAAGCTGGTCTTCATTGGCGTTTTCTAATTCCTTTATACCATCGTTCAAATTGTTCTCGAATTCGGCTAATATTCCTTTTGTGGTATTTATATTTTTAGTTTGATAGGGATTATTAGCAAAATCTAACTCAGATGTGTTTAATGCCATACCAACCCAGGAAGGGAGTTCTGCAATATGAACGGCCAAGTTTTTTATAGTCATACTTTTAGGATGTGGCTGCCAGTTGAATTTATCATCAGGTATACGAGACAGCATTTTTCTTGTTGTTTCGCTTTCTTTTTTTAATTCATTCAAGAATACTTCAGTCAGTTTCATATTATTTGTTTTAAGTGTGATGTATATTAATTCAATTTTTAATTATAAAACAAAGAAACGACCAGGTACTGACAGCCCTATGTCAGCAGGAAAAATATTTTTATACTTTTTTTGCAATCTCAGTAATCATATTTCTAACATCCTGTTTTAGGGAACCAGGTGATATGATTTCGGCACGCCTGGCTATTGTTAAATACCAACTGGCAAAAGCTTTTGTTGAAGCTGTTAAAAATGTCATTTCTATTTGATTCTCTTTTTCTTCTTCAGATACAAAACCGTAATAGTATTTTTGGGTAGTGATATATTTAGCGATCATTTTATCAACACATAGTATCACAGTCTGTAAATCATCTTGTTCTGATTTGATTCTCAGGTATTCTTTTAGTGTAGGATGCTGTGTTTCGAAACATTCATCTAAGATTTTAAAATCCAGAATTCTGTCAGCTCTAAATGTTCGGTAGTCCTTTCTTAAACGACAAAAAGCAATGAAATACCAAAAGCTGTTTTGAAGATAAATTCCAATAGTTTCAATATGTCGATTAGTGATATTTTGTGCACTTACATCTTTATATTGTAATGAAGCAAGCTTTTTTTCATTGATTGCATTTAAGATATTTTGAAGAAATTGATTGTTGGCGGAATTGTCCTGATAGTTATTGTTAAGAACAAGGATGTGCGGCTCAATATCTTCAAGGTATTTTTTCTCTACGGTTCTTAATACGGCCTTGATTTTAAATAAGGCAGATTCATAAAGCTTATAATTCTCTGCATCGGTATATTTCTCTATAATTTTCGAAGCCATTAAAAAGGAAGTAGCTTCTTCTTTAGTAAATTGAATAGGTGGTAATCGGTATCCATCCATAATTGAATAACCTACTCCGGCTTCTCCAATTATAGGAATTCCAGCTGCTTCTAAACTCCTGATATCGCGGTAAACGGTTCTTAAACTGATTTGAAAACGATCTGCAATTTCTTGTGCTTTTATAACACGTTTAGATTGTAGCTGTATAAGAATGGCGGTCACGCGATCTAATCGGTTCATTATATAATAAATTAGTTTGCTAAAATAAACGTAATTGTTTGGGATTTCTATCTATGATAGTTATTTCAGTAAAATTGGAGAGGGTAATTCCTAATAGTCGGACTCTTTTATCTTCAGTAGATAGTTCTTTCGATAATAATTCTTTTGCTGTCTGCAAAATGATTGAAAAGTCATCCAGGTTATGAGGTAAAGATTTACTTCGATTGATGATTGAGAAATCATTAAATCGAATCTTTAAGGTTATGGTCCGGCCTTTGAGTTGATGTCTTTTCAAGCGATCTGCTAGTTTCTCAGCAATTCGTTCAAGCTCAATATCCATATCTTTTAATAAGGTTAAATCATGTTCAAAAGTATCTTCTACGCCAATAGACTTTGTTACTCGGTTGGCTGTACCGGGCGGTCATCAATTCCCCGCACTATCCGGTAGAAAAAATGTCCTTGTTTGCCGAAGTGTTTTACCAGTTCGGGTTCTGTTAGCCTTTTCAGATCGGCTCCGGTATGCAAATTCATTTGTCCCATCTTGTTTGCCGTTACTTTGCCTACTCCATGAAACTTTCCAACGGGCAAAGCTTCCATAAAAGCTTCTATTTTTGAAGGACCGATAAAGGTAATACCATCTGGTTTATTAATATCTGAAGCTATCTTCGCTACAAATTTATTAATCGAAATACCAGCTGATGCTGTTAGGTGTAATTCGTTTTTGATGGCTTCTCTGATTTGTTTGGCAATATCTAACGCAGAACCTATACTCATTTTATCATAGCTTACATCCAGATAGGCCTCATCGAAAGATAGGGGTTCAATGAGATCTGTATATCTTTTGAAGATTTCACGAATGCTGCCGGATACTTCTTTATAAACATCAAAACGCGGCTGAACGAATAAAATATGGGGGCAAAGACGTATTGCTCTATGTGAAGGCATTGCTGACCGCACTCCAAAAACCCTTGCTTCATAACTTGCTGCAGCTACTACACCACGACCTTCCGGAGAGCCACCAACGGCTAAAGGCTTACCTCTGTATTCAGGGAAATCGCGCTGCTCTACCGATGCAAAGAATGCATCCATATCAATATGGATTATTTTACGGTAGGTTTTTTCTTCATTCATAGAAGTCTTCATTTGTGATAATGTAATAATTTCTTTTAATAATTCGTATTTTTACTTGCCAGATTAAACATCAGTTTTATAATTGATAGCACGGTTTTGCCAAACACGGTTAATATTAATTACAAACGATTTATTTTTGAGTAAAAGCATGGAACATACATTTATTAGACCAACCTATCAGAAAGCAGGCCCCGATGATTTTTTTAGAAAACTACAGAAGGAAGTTCAGGATAACGTATTAACAGATACATCCATTCAACGTAAAAATGTTATCAAATCTATCGGCGTATTATTATTCTATTTTGTCCTTTACGCGTGTATATTAATTTTTGGTAATAATGTAGGGTTGCTTTTCCTATCTTATATTTTTTTAGGATTCTCTACTATGATCCTATTTATCAATGCTTTTCATGATGCAGCACATGGGGCTGTTTTCAAGAATAAAAAGCTGAATAAACGGTTTATGTATGTTTTAGAGCTGTTTGGTAGTAATAGTTATATTTGGTCTAAGCGACATTTACTATTGCATCATCCATATCCAAATGTGCAGAATTGGGATACGGACATTAAACAAAGTGATATTGTTCATCTATTCCCTGAAAGTCCGATATTGAAGATTCATAAATATCAGCATATCTATATGTGGTTTATTTATCCGTTTTATACGTTAAACTGGTTGTTCAACAGAGATTTTAAAGATTTCTTTGGAACGAAAGATAATTACCTAAAGCGGATACTCCGTATTCCTAAAATAGAGTACTTTAAGCTTTTTGCTGCTAAAATATTCAATATTTTTTATCTGATTATTATTCCGATCCTTGTTTTAGATCAGCCCTGGTATTTGATCGTATCAGCATGGTTGGTAATGCATATTGCGGCAAGTATGCTGGGTGTAATTGCATTAATTTCAACACATGTGGATGAGGATGCTGTATTTCCAATGCCACCAGAAGATGGAAAGATGAATACTACCTGGGCACTTCACCAATTAACGGTAACAAAGGATTTTAGTGCAGATAATAGGTTGGCTAATTTTCTGTTTGGAGGGTTTACTCATCATGTTGCGCATCATTTATTTCCGCATGTTGCCCACACATACTATCCTAAAATCACACCTATTATTCGTCGCTATGCAAAAGAATATGGTTTCCCATATACTTGTTATCCGGCATACCAGGCGATTCGGTCGCATTACTTTTTGCTTAAAAAGAGCGGAGTTAAAGGTGGTTTAAAAGAAAGTATCTTTGCACATGGTGAAATTTAGTGCAGCTTAAGAATGAAACACCTTCATAGAAATTTCTATTTAGCGTTGGTTGTCATTTTCTTTATCCTTGTTTGGCCGTTCTTATATTTCTTGGGAAGGAATAGTTCCAAAAACTTTTCGACCCTTGTACGCTTAAGAAGAATGCTGGCATTACTATCTTCTGGTGCAGCGGGAATTAATTATAAGATTAGGGCTGATCAACCTATTGATTGGTCTCGTAATTACATAATCTGTGCAAATCATACATCAAATTTAGATATAACGGCCTTAATGAAGGTTTGTAAATCTGACTTTAGCTTTATTGGTAAAGAGGAATTATTGAATAATCCTGTAACGGGTTTTTTCTTCAGAACAATTGATATTCCTATTAAGCGCTCAAGTAAAATATCTGCTTACAAAGCATTTAAACGTGCTGAAGAGTATTTGAATGAAGGAAAGAGTATTGCTATTTTTCCGGAAGGAGGAATATCGGATGAGTATCCGCCAAGCTTACAAACGTTTAAAAATGGAGTTTTTAAATTAGCAGTGGATTTGAATATTCCTATATTACCAGTAATTATAGAGGATGCATGGAAGATACATTGGGACGATGGTGCGAAATATGGAAGTAAACCAGGCAGGGTGAATGTACATGTTTTGAAACCTATTGAAACATCCGGATCAGATTTGACAGCTGATGAGTTGAATGATGTGGTTTATAAATTGTATAAAGTAAATTGGATCATTTAATTTAGTAACAAATTGATGTATTAGGTATCTAACAGTAAAATAATTGAGATGATAGAGCAATCACTTATAGATATTACGGATATTGGCAGAAAGTATGTTATAGGAGCAGAAACTATTCATGCGATTAAATCGGTTTCTTTAAAAGTTAATAAAGGCGAATTTGTAGCCTTAATGGGACCTTCCGGTTCAGGGAAATCAACTTTAATGAATATTTTGGGATGCCTGGATACACCTACACGTGGTGAGTATTTATTGAATAATATTCGTGTTAGCGAGATGTCTGAAGATGAATTAGCCGACGTAAGAAATAAGGAAATCGGTTTTGTGTTTCAAACTTTTAACTTACTTCCACGGTCTACTTCGCTGGATAATGTAGCCTTGCCATTGGTGTACGCTGGTATAAATAAAGCTGCAAGGACTGAGAGAGCACAAGCTGCACTTGAGAATGTTGGACTGGGAAACAGAGTTCACCATAAACCTAATGAACTCTCCGGGGGGCAAAGACAACGGGTAGCGGTTGCGCGAGCTTTAATTAATAATCCATCCATTATATTAGCCGATGAGCCTACCGGTAACCTGGATACAAAAACATCCATAGAAATAATGGGCTTGTTGGAAGAGATTCATTCAAAGGGAAATACCATTATCCTGGTTACGCATGAGGAGGATATTGCTCAGCATGCCCACCGTATCGTAAGAATGCGGGATGGTTTGATTGAAGACGATTATATGAATGATTCTGTTAAGCGTGTTTCTCCTCGTTTAGAAGAATTGAAAAACAACGAAAATAATAGTTTATAAGGCATTTTTTAATACCCAATAACGGAAACCTAAAACTAGCTTCTGAAAGTTAGTCAATTTCATGGGATCTTTACCTGCATATCGGGGTAAAGCCTTGTTATTGATCTTTAATAAAATTTTAAAAAATAGTTTCTTCATTCTAATGAATACATTTTAAGAATGAATTGGTTTGGTTTCGGTTTGTAATTCAGACAGATACTTGTACATTCCTCCTTTTTGTTGGATAAGCTCTTGATGGGTTCCGCTTTCAATAACCTGACCTTCGTTTATTACAATGATTTTATCTACTTGACGGATGGTAGATAAACGGTGGGCAATAATGATGGAAGTCCTATTTTTCAATAACTCTTCAAGTGCTTCTTGAACTAAACGTTCTGATTCTGAATCGAGGGATGATGTAGCTTCATCTAAGATTAAGATTGCCGGATCTTTGAGAAGTGCTCTTGCAATTGCGATTCTTTGGCGCTGACCTCCTGAAAGTTTAACTCCACGCTCACCTACCAATGTTTCATAGCCCTCCGGGAATCCGGTAATAAAATCATGGGCATTGGCTCTTTTAGCAGCTTCAATCACTTCTTCTTTAGAGGCATTCAAATCTCCATATGCTATGTTTTCACGAATGGTTCCACCGAATAATAATACATCTTGTGGAACAATAGCGATCTGACTTCTGATGTCAGTTAATGAATAATCTTCGGCTGGGTTGCCATCAAATAATAGCTGTCCGCTTTGCGGGTTGTAGAACCTTAAAATTAAGGAAGCTATGGTTGATTTACCTGTACCGCTTGGTCCTACAATTGCTAATTTTTCACCGGCTTTAACAGAGAACGAAATATCCTTTAATACAGGGGATTCTAATCGGGAAGGGTAGGAGAAGTTGATATGTTCAAAGCTTAAGTTTCCGGAAATATGTTTTCTATCTTTACTGTTAATAGGGTTGATGGAGATATCTTCTTGTTTTTCTTCCAGTAGTTCAATAACACGCTCGCTTGCACCAACTGCCTTTTGGACATTGGCATATAAATCAGGAAAGCTGCCCATAGAGCCAGCCACGAACATAGAGTATAAAATATAGGTGGTTAAATCGCCTACGGTCATTTCCCCGTTTAAAACCAGTACTGAACCATACCAGATTACGCCAATTACGGCTCCGAAAATACAAAAGATAATAAAGGAAACAAATACTCCTCTGTAATTAGCACCCCGCATAGCAATACGTACAACTTCGGTAAGTGATTTCTGATATCTTCCTGCTTCAAAAGCCTCATTTACAAATGCTTTAACGTTAGAGATTCCTTGTAAGGTTTCTTGGACAATGGTATTTGATTCAGCTAGTTGATCTTGTGTTTGGCGGGAAAGTTTGCGGATAAAACTTCCGAAAAACACAGCTGCGATAATCATTACAGGAAGTACTGCAAGATTTAATAAAGTAAGTTTTGGTGAAACGATAATTAAGAATGCTACACCACCAATCATTGTGATGATCTGTCGGATCATTTCTGCCAGTGTGGTAGTCATGGTAGTCTGGATCTGAGACAAATCTGCCGAAAGCCGGCTATTTAATTCACCTACCCACCGGTTTGAAAAGAAATCCATGGGTAAGGTTATGAGGTTGAAATAGGTGTCGCGACGAATATCGGCAATTGATCTTTCAGATACCTCTACGAATAAACGGATTCTGAAGAATGATATTACTGCTTGTGCGAATAAAATAATGAATGCTATGTAGCCAATGGTTGCTATATCTGAAGGCAGCCACGCGTAGGTTTGTTTAGATTGAGCGGCATCTATCATTGCACCTAAAAGGGCAGGGAAAGCAAGCAAGGTTATGCTTGATAAGAAGAGAAATATCATGCCAATAATAAACTTGAACTGATAAGGTTTTAGATATTTTAAAAGCTTTTTAACGCTTTTGATATTCTCTTTATTTAGTTTGGGCTTAGGAAGTTCTTCTTTTGTGCTCGATACGTTACGTGCCATATTTATTTATAGATATAGGTGTCAAAAATACATAATAATATATTTATAACACATATTTCATATTAATCTTTGACAGGGATGACTATCCTACTTGTAAAATGGCAAATACGTATCTGTAATTTTTTCACCAGGAGTGTGTATCGCAACCGATGTTATTTGATTATTGGATATCTCGAAAGCAATTCCTGAGGCTATGTCATCAATCAATATGATTTCTGTGGAAGATGAGTTTTCAATACCTTCAATGCTTTCTGCATTCGGATAGGTTGTTTTTAGTTGGCTAAGCGTGCTTGTGGATGTTATCCCTTTTTCGGTAGTAAAATTTACATTGCTTAACCGTAAAATCTGTATGGTTTTGCGCATATCTACATTTGCATCACAAACGGCATATACATCCAGTTCTTTTTTCGGAGATTGTTTATCTAGATACCACATACTCCAACTTTTACACATTGCAGCATCTGCGCTGTCAGCTTTTCCTAATACATCAAAGAGCTGTGCTTGTTCTACTTCTTGTTTTAATTCAAATCTGCCTAATGATTTCCCGGCAATGACAAAAACTGTATCACCATCAGAAAGCTTTAGTTTAACGCTGTCTATCGGTTGTGCTTTGGTTTTTGTGCTGTCTGTTTGGGATATTTCGTCTGAATTTTGATTCATATTACCTGTACACGATCCAATAATTAATATTGTTATAACTGAAATAATTAAAAGGTGAGAGAGCTTCTTTACTGTAGATGAGGACTTCTTTATTAGATTAATTGAATTTTTCATTTTGAATTGTTTAGGAATAGATAAACAAATCTTCTGCCAAGAATTGAGAATGAGATTTTTGGCCTGGTATTCGAAGAAATATTTCCCAATATTGGATTAGATAAGCTTTTTCTCGATCGCTATTCTAACCAGTACAGCTGTATTTTTAGCATCCAGTTTCAGCAACAGGTTTTTTCGGTAGCTTTTGATAGTTTCTGGACTCAGAAATATCCGGTTTGCAATTTCACCATTTGTCAATCCCTCAGCAACCAATTTCAGCAATTCCTGTTCTCGATGACTTAGCCATATATGTGTCTCTTTCGGGCGCTTCATTAAAATATCGATTTCATGGCAAAGAAATGTCTCGCCAGCGGCTACTGTCTTTATTCCTGCTAATATTTCTTCAGTCATGGCATTCTTAATTAAATATCCCGAAGCGCCGTTATCGAGCATCTGGCGTACGATACTGTACTCATTGTGCGTGGTTAGGGCAAGTATCTTTATTTCGGGAAACTGTGCTTTTACTTCCTTGCAGAAATCCAATCCGCTAATATCCGGTAAACTTACATCTAACAGCAATACATCTGGTTTACAAAAGCCTAAGGAACGTCGGCACTCTGAGGCACTGTGTGCTACATTGACTACAATGGCCAATCCAGACCCGGCAATCAGCCCCTGTAATCCTTCGGTCAGAATTTTATGGTCGTCTACAATGGCTACTTTAATCATGATGTTTGTTTTTTGTAAGATTCAGTTCTACATGTACCTCCGTTCCCTGTTCGGATGAATAGATCTCCATTTTACCCTGGAAAGCAGCCACACGCTGACGGATATTTTGTAACCCCATTCCTTCAGTTATCTTTTGTTGGTCGAAACCATTGCCATCATCTTGTACAGTGAAGGATATGCGGTTATCTTCTTGTACCAATTGCACATTAATCTGCGTAGCTTCCGTGTGTTTTAGTGCATTATTAACCAATTCATGGATGCAACGGTAAATCATAATCTCCAGATTATCGGATAGGCGAGCTTCATCTCCAAAATAATGAAAGCGCACGGTCGGGATAGCGGTGCAGAAATCCGACAAGGAGACTTTCAGTCCACAGCGCAGAAGCGATTCGGGCATCATGTGATGAGCTACTCGACGAAGTTCCTGTATGGAATCATCCAGCATGCCCAAGGCTTTCTGAAAACGGGAAACGTCTACGGACTCTAGCATCGCATTACCTTTTACCTGTGGCAGATTGATTTTCACTAGAGACAGCATGCTGCCTAAGCCGTCGTGCAAATCTCTCGCTAGCCGGCTACGTTCGGCCGTTTCGCCATCAAGGGTCGCCTGTACAGCCACTAATTGTTTTTCCTGTTCCAGCCGCTGCATCTCTTCCTCAGCCAGTTTTCGCCGACTAACTGCTAGACGGTAGCGTATTACGGCAAAGGCTAGTGCAATGAGCAAGATAAGACCTCCTGTAATTCCAAGCCATAGATATAGCGTTCGCTGGTTTTGCAGGGCATCGATTTGAAGACCTTTCTTTTCAGTTTCATATTTTACCTCCATTTCTGAAAGTGTATTATGGAAGATTTCGTTATGCTGTTCTTCTAATGCTGTAACAAACTGGTTTACATAATACTCCATAGAGTCGATGCGTCCTAATTGCCCGTGTGCCAATGAAAGATGAATATAAGCATGCTTGGTAATATTGACATCAGTCGAATCTATTTGCACGGCCTTTTGTGCATTTGCTATACATTCGTTGTATTTGCCGGTATAATAATATATAACAGACAAAATAGCTGCACTGCTGGCTACTAAATTCGGAAAACCTGCTTCTTCGGCCTGTCGTAACGCCTGTTGTGCTATAGGTAGGGATGCGTCATAATCGTCAAAATAACTATATGTGTTCGCCAAAGTTGCTAAGGCTTGATTCTCTCCGAACTTATTGCCTGTTTCCTGATAGATTTTAATTGCCTGTATGATGGGTTTTACCGTTTCTTCTTTGCTCTTTTCCTGATTTCGATATATAGAACTCATGGCTATATATATGTCAGCCAGTCGCTCTCGATTTCCACTCTCTATCGCCATTTGCTCCGCTTTAGTATAGTATACCATGGCTTGGTCGTTATTCTTCAGCAATCGATAAACACCGCCGATACCAGTATACGTTTGGCATAGTTCATAGCTATCATTCATTTTTTCGAGTATAACTGCTGATTTTTTATAATAATCCATCCCTAAGTCATACATGTTTTGATAAGCATAAAGACTGCCATAAATCCTATTTAGTGTTGCTACTAATTTTGCATCTTTAAGTTTTTGCGCGATCAGCAGTGCCTTGTCTAAATAAGTTTTTGCTGAATCATAGACCGCTCCCTTGATATAAGCTAAGCTCATATTTTGATAAAATAGGGCTTCCATTTTCTTGTTTTCGGTCTGTAAAGCTAATGCCAGCCCTGTTTTTGCATATTCCAAGGATTTTTGCATATTGAGGTTCGAGTACCTTTCTGATAAATCCTGATATAACTTGATCCTTTCTCCTTCCGTAAGCTTTTTCGTAGCCAATACTTGTTCCAACGAATCTATCGATTGTCCAAAGCCGGTTAAAGGCAGCCATGCTAAAATCAGGAATAGGGAGAAGCGGAACAACTGCTGTATGTACTTATGAATATGTCTTATCGTCATACTATTTAATTAATAGGTTTATTCTAATTGTTCATATATCAAAGGTACGATGTATTCATGCCTGATAAAAACCCCCTTTGGGGGGTATTGTATAAAATCTGGTCGCCATAACTTTGTTTTCATCATAGGGGAGAAAGGCTGACGGTGTCTGCCAGCCAACCTGGATAGAAATTGTAAACACTAAAATAAAAAAATTATGAGAGCGATTAAAAGAATGATGTATTTATGTTTTATAGCCTTAACAACAACATCCTGTGTAAAGGATAATGAAGCCCTCGGTCTGGAAGGCACTGCAGAATGTTCGTACAAAGTCACGATAGATGGAAATACGACGCTTCCGAATCAGTTTGGTCAGGATAAGATTGTGATCACAACAGGAGCCAAGGACGATGTTTTTTCATTTAGGATAACTCAGGCAAAAATAGATCCAACTGAAGAATCAGTGATGGATGTTGTTGCATATAACGGTCGCTTTAACAGCAAACTACCGGAAGGAATTTATCCTGTAGGTTTTTTTGGCGCAACATCATTCAAAGCACAGGATTCTGAATTATTTCCTGTTTACGGTTTTGACAAGGAGGGAGAATGGGGGAATGCGACCATTACCCTGGTTGAAAACTCTGACCAACGGATACGTATGAATGTATCAGGGGTGGTGATGAAACAAGATAAGATAGGGGATGACGTCCAAGAATTAGGACTTGGTCCTGTGGAAGCAGAAATCACAATTGGTCGTAAACATTATGTTGAAGCCACTGTCGATGGAGTCTTAGTCGGGGGAGCCGTTTGTAAATGTCAAAAGTAGCATCATCATATTATTACTTTGTTTTAACTAAATTAATTTATAAATTATGAAAAAAGCAATCTTTACTCTCTTAGTGATTTTTATCGCTGGAGCTGTCCATGCACAGCAATTTCAAAATGGAACAACTATGGCAAATGCCGGTATAGGACTAGGAACCACTTTAGGCGGCCTAGGGAAGGTGCGTCCAGCTATTTCTGTATCACTTGATCACGGTATGTGGGATATTGGTGGCCCCGGCGTAATTAGCCTCGGTGGTTATATTGGCAATACCGGTTACAAATATACTGATTTAGGCTATACTGCCAAGTGGAACTATACCATAATTGGTGCAAGAGGCGCCTACCATTACAATGGTTTTACCAAAGTTCCTGATCTTGATGTTTATGGCGGAGTTATGCTCGGGTATAATATTGTGAAATACTCTTCAGAAGGGGATGATGAATCCATGGCGAACAGCTATGGCAGTGGTTTAGGTTTTTCTGGTTTTCTGGGTGGACGGTGGTTCTTCAGTGAACAAATAGGTGCCTATGCCGAACTGGGTTATGGTGTATCGGTATTAAATGCCGGAATTACCTTTAAGTTTTAAAAATCGAAGATTTCCTATAATCTTTCAATAGCTATATGAATAACCCCTCTGAAATTTTCAGAGGGTTATTCATATAACTATTAGCTTCAGTTTATTTGTTAGTAAATATCTATTTCTGAAGAGCAGATATAAGAGTCGTTAGCAATAGTACTTGATGCTAGCTATAAGCGTTTCTTGTTCCTAGCTTTCATTAGGAGAAAAGCGAGTATAATTACTAAAAGGGTACTGAAGAGAGATACAACCAAATAGCGACTTGATGTTTGTTGAAGTTCCTGGATCTTCAACAATTGTTCTTCTTGTTTTTTTTCAAGTTTGCTGATGGTATTGATATAGCCATTGATACGCTTGGTAGCTTGTTGAGCTTCGGAGGAAATAAAGGTTTTCTCCATGTCTTTATACTCCAACAGTACTTTAGTTTCTTTAAATATATTATTGTCTGTAGCGACAATCTCTTTCAAAATATCAATGGAGGCTTGCATATCCCTCTTAGTCTTTAAACCGAAGATTCCTGTCCGTGCCTTTAAACTCTGATCGAACTGTCCGAAACGAGCGCTGCGTTGATCGAGTAAAGTATTTACTCGTTTGCGTTGTATTTCATAGGCTAAGGTATCTTGAGCTAAAAGTGGTTGATAGCTTAAAAGTATAACCGCAAAAAATAAAAGCACCTTGTAATTCATTTTACTTTTTATTTTGGAATTCAATCCTTACAATATTGTCAGTTTGCAGACCGAGTAACCCACTGGCATTTCCTTTATTAATTGCAATCTCAAGGTAGTTGCTGATACCGAACAGGCAAAGTTTTTCTCCTTCAGGAACTTCGTTATAATGCCAGCTTAATTGATTGATGGTTTCGTTTCGTTTAAAATATAGCGTGAAAGGACGTTCTTTTTGAACTCTAGTAAATAGTTCTTTATGGATATTAGTTATAACATTTTGGAATGAATCAATATAGATTACACTTCCTTGAATTGCATCCGCCTCTACAATGGGTTCAAAAACACGACGTTGAACGAGCTCGGTAATTGGTTCACCAATTTCTGATAATTTGCCTCCTTTTGCTAAATGGCAGGCAGCCTTTGCAAAAATATCAGTTAGTGGAAAATGAAGAAACTTTAAATCTTGTATAATGGATAATTCAACAATCTCTTCCGGTTGATTTTCAAAAATTAGAGAGAAAATTCCATTGTCTGCACCAATAAAATAATATCCATTGTATTTCAGTGCCAAATACTTGGTGTTCTCATTATAGACTGAATCTATACCAATTAAATGAACTGTCTTTTTGGGAAAATACGGATAAGAATTTTTTAAAATAAAGGCTGCTTGCTGCAGATCAAAGGGTGCAATATCATGAGATATATCAATGATCCTTACGGTAGGATGTAGCGACAAGATGCTTCCTTTTAATGCAGCTTGATAGAAGTCTTTATGTCCTAAATCAGTAGTTAAAGTAATTATACCCATCATTAAAAACGTCTCCTCAAATCCAAATTTGGTTTTAACTCATTTTTGCAAACATAAGCAGAATTATTTTGCTTTTTTTTATGCTCCATTATTAGTAATCTTGCGTAAGGAATTTGATCTGCAAAGATTCAAATTTATTACATATAATTTAGCCTTCTAAAAACATTAATTTGAGTGAAATAAAAATTAATCTTGAACAAATTGATCCACAAATACTATGGGGTCCGGAAAATGAACATTTCAAATTAATAAGAAAATATTTTCCAAAATTAAAGATGGTTGCGCGGGGTACTGATCTGACCGTTTTAGGGGATGCTAAAGAACTGGAAGAATTTCGACTATATTTCGATGCCTTAATGGCTCATGTTGAGAAGTATAATAATCTTATTGTAAGGGATATTGAAACGATTTATGAATCTAAAAATTCAATTAAAGCAGTAGAGAAGAGTTCCGCAAAAGGAAAGGAACCGATAGCATCTGGTGGGGGAGAACCGATTGTTTTTGGACCAAATGGTATGGTTATTAAGGCAAGGACGCCTAACCAGAGAAAGATGGTTGAAAGCATTCTTAAGAATGATATTATTTTTGCTATCGGGCCTGCCGGTACAGGTAAAACTTATACTGCCGTAGCATTAGCTGTCAGAGCTCTTAGAAATAAGGAAATTAAACGGATCATCCTTACTCGTCCGGCAGTAGAAGCTGGTGAAAATCTTGGTTTTTTGCCAGGCGATTTAAAAGAAAAGGTGGATCCGTATTTAAGGCCATTATATGATGCGTTGGATGATATGATTCCGGTAGAAAAGCTTAAATATATGTTAGAAAACCGGGTTATTGAAGTTGCACCACTGGCATTTATGAGAGGAAGGACACTGGATAATTGCTTTGTTATTTTGGATGAGGCTCAGAATGCAACGGATATGCAAATGAAGATGTTTTTAACAAGGATGGGTCCAACAGCAAAGTTTATTGTTACAGGAGATGTTACCCAAATAGATTTGCCAAAAAAACAACAATCAGGATTAAACACAGCGATAAAGCTATTGGATAATATTGAAGGTATAGATGTTATTTATTTGAGTGGAAGTGATGTGGTACGACATAAATTGGTTAAAAGTATATT
>Ga0160433_100112_pt1 | contig 78342 bp, 68 predicted proteins | sample HID1972K_E0MG_FD_108235 | JGI IMG/M metagenome (GOLD analysis project Ga0160433, IMG submission 108235) | Enriched pill bug-associated microbial communities from UW Madison campus, WI, USA - HID1972K_E0 MG | ecosystem: Host-associated > Arthropoda: Insects > Digestive system > Unclassified ...
CATACAACGATGGTGTCCAGGCGGGCCTCTTCGCGGGCAAGCCCGCTCCCACAGGACATGAGGTGCATCCAGAGATATGTTCTCTGCGCGACAGCGCGGCGCCAGGGCGGCGGGTGGACTCTCATAGAACACACGCTAACTCATTGATTTAGCTGACCCTGTAGGAGCGGCCTTGTGCCGCGATCGGGCGCGTAGCGGCCGTAAAGCCAGCCATCTCGAACTGTCTGATGCAGCGCGGTTGCAGGGTTGCGGCCGCTGCGCGCCCGAGCGCGGCACAAGGCCGCTCCTACAAGATTCAGCTAAATCAATGGGTTAGCGTTTGTTCTATAGGAGGGGCTTGCCCGCGAAGGGCTGCAAAGCAGCCCAGTTGAGGTCACGCTTGGCTTAAATGAACAGCATTACGCTAAAAGGGGGCTCTTGGCATTCGAAAAATCTGGTCGCAGAGACAGGATTCGAACCTGCGGCCTTCTCGTCCCGAACGAGACGCGCTACCTGGCTGCGCTACACTCCGATGAGCGAAAGCGTAGTCGATTTTCCTTTATACCGGCAAGCCCCGCCAAGCGGGACTTGCCCTCAAATCACAGCTCCTTGACGGTGCGGATCTGGTCCTTGTTGATACGGGTACGCTTGCCGTCGAGTTGTTCGATCTCGTAGAAGCCCGAGTCCTCGTCGAAGTTCGGTTTGTCCACCGCCTGGATCTCGCGGCCGTCATTCAAGGTGATGACAGTTGGCGATGCACAGCCAGCAAGGGCGGCCATGCCCAAGGCGAGCATGAAGGCAGGAAGGGTCCGTTGAATCATCGTGTTTCTCCAGTGCGATGGTGCTAGATGTCTGTAAGACGCATGGCGTCAGCGCAAGTTCCTTGCACAGTGCAGCATAGCGGCAGTTCACCAGCATTGATGTAGAGCAGTGCCGATCGCCTGCGGGCGCGATAGCCGGGCGCCTATGATATAAAAGCGGCCATTCCCTTCCCTGCAACGGATTCAAGGCCTCCCATGAAAGCCAAGGCAGATGTACCTTTCGTGCCGCTGAACATCGCCGTACTGACGGTCAGCGACACCCGCACGCTGGACACCGATACCTCCGGACAACTGTTCGTCGACCGCCTCAGCGAGGCTGGCCATGTGCTGGCCGCGCGGGTGCTGCTCAAGGACGACCTCTACAAGATCCGCGCCCAGGTCGCTACCTGGATCGCTGACGAGCAGGTGCAGGTGGTGCTGATCACTGGCGGCACGGGCTTCACTGGGCGCGACAGCACGCCGGAGGCAGTGGCGTGCCTGCTGGACAAGCAGGTCGATGGTTTCGGTGAACTGTTCCGGCAGATCTCGGTGGCCGATATCGGCACCTCGACCGTGCAGTCCCGCGCCTTGGCGGGCCTGGCCAATGGCACCCTGGTGTGCTGCCTGCCGGGCTCGACCAATGCGGTGCGCACCGGGTGGGACGGCATCCTCGGCGAGCAGCTCGATGCGCGGCACCGGCCGTGCAATTTCGTCACTCACCTCAAGCAGGCGGCGCCCTGTGAAAGCCGTGGTTGAGGCGCCGCCGAGCCGGCCGTTGATGCCGGTCGAGGAGGCCCTCGAACGCTTGCTGGCGCTGGCCGAGTCGACACCAATCCAGGGCACCGAGCGCGTCTTGCTGAGCGATGCCGCAGGCCGGGTGCTGGCTCAGGAACTGGTGGCCAGCCTTGACTTGCCACCTTGGCCGAACAGCGCCATGGACGGCTACGCCCTGCGCCTGGCCGACTGGCAGGGCGAGCCGCTGGTGGTCAGCCAGCGCATCTTCGCCGGCCATGCGCCGGGGCCTCTGCAGCCGGGGACCTGTGCGCGGATCTTCACCGGCGCGCCACTGCCCGAGGGCGCCGACTGCGTCGAGATGCAGGAGAACGCCGAGGTACTGGACGACCAGCGTGTGCGCTTCACCGAGCCGCTGAAAATCAATCAGAACGTCAGGCCGCAAGGCCAGGAAACCCGGGCCGGCGAACCCGTGCTGGCCAAGGGCACGCGACTGGGGCCGATCGAGCTGGGGCTGGCTGCTTCGCTGGGCTGCGCCGACCTCGAGGTGGTACGGCGGGTACGGGTGGCGGTGCTCTCGACCGGCGATGAGCTGGTCGAACCCGGCCTGCCGCTGGGGCCGGGGCAGATCTACAACAGCAATCGCCGTCTGCTGGCCAGCTGGCTGCAGCGCCTGGGCTGCGAAGTGGTGGACGTCGGCATCCTGGCCGATGACCTGGAACTGACCCGCCAATGCCTGGCCGGCCTGGGCGATGTCGACCTGATCCTTTCCACCGGCGGGGTATCGGTCGGCGAGGCGGACTACTTGGGCATTGCCCTGCGTGAGGCGGGTGAGCTGGCGCTGTGGAAGCTGGCGATCAAGCCAGGCAAGCCGCTGACCTTCGGTCATTATCGCGGCGTGCCGGTCATCGGCCTGCCAGGCAATCCGGCATCGACCCTGGTCACCTTCGGGCTGCTGACCCGTCCGTACCTGCTGCGTCGCCAGGGCGTCGAGAAGGTCGCGCCCTTGCAGTTCAGCGTGCCGGCAGGCTTCGACTGGCCCAAGGCAGGCACACGCCGCGAGTACCTACGCGCGCGCATCGAGCAGGGCCAGGCGCTGATCTACAAGAACCAGAGCTCTGGCGTGCTGCGCAGCGCGGCTTGGGCCGACGGGCTGGTCGAGGTTCGTGAAGGGCAGACCCCCCAGTCTGGCGACAGCGTGCAATTCATTCCCTTGAGTGAACTACTTGGCTGAACGCTGAGCAGCACCCCGCCCAGCGTGGCCATGGGTGCTGGCACCCGCGGGCTCAGATGCATACGCGGGTAAAGGACACCCTGCTGTCTTCGCCCTGGCGCAGGCAGCGTCCATCGTCCGGGGAGCCTGACGTATTTGTCGCCAGCATGCAGTAAACCGTCGCCAGCCATGGTCCAGATTGCGGATGGACTTACTTTGTGGAGAAGGGCAATGGGTGAGCGCAAGGCAATGCTGATCCTGCATGGCAAGCAGGCGCTGAACGAGCAGGTGCGCGCCGCGGTCGACGACATGCGCGCGCTCGGTTGGACACTGGACGTGCGCGTTACCTGGGAGGGAGGAGACGCCCAACGCTTGGTCGCCGAAGCGCTGGCTGCCGGCTACACACAGATTGTCGCGGGCGGCGGTGACGGTACCTTGCGTGACATCGCCGAGGCGATGGCATTGGCCGGCACGCAAGCCAGCCTGGTATTGCTGCCGCTGGGCACGGCCAACGATTTTGCCAGGGCCGCTGGGGTGCCACTGGAGCCGCGCGCGGCCCTGGCGCTACTGGATCAATCGCCCCGGCCAGTCGACCTGGGTCGGGTTGGCGAGCATTTGTTCCTGAACATGGCCACCGGCGGGTTCGGCACCCAGGTCACCGCCAACACCTCCGAGGACCTGAAAAAGGTCTTGGGTGGCGCGGCCTACCTGTTCACCGGCTTGTCGCGCTTCAGCGAAATGCAGACCGCGTCGGTGGTGCTGCAGGGGCCGAATTTCCAGTGGCAGGGTGACCTGCTGGCCCTGGGTATCGGCAATGGGCGCCAGGCCGGTGGCGGGCACGTGCTGTGTCCCGAAGCGCAGGTCGACGATGGTTTGCTGGATATCGCTATTCTGCCGGCGCCGCAGGAAGTGGTGGGTGCGTTGCGCGACCTGCTGGCCGGTGATGGATTATACGTGCGCGCCAGGTTGCCCTGGGTCGAGATCAGCAGCTCACAGGGCCTAGACATCAACCTCGATGGTGAGCCCTTGCAAGGCAACAGCCTGCGTTTCGAAGCAGTACCCGGCGCGCTGCAGGTCCATCTACCCGCCGATTCGCCCCTGCTTGGTCGTCCCGCCAGATGATCTGCTCGCATAGGCAAGCATCCGGCGGCAGGCCGCGGTGCCAGCTTGGGTCAAGCATGATGCTAAAGTGATATCAGTTGGCCGGAAGCTTTTAATTTGCAGGTCAAGCTGTGCCTTGGCTGGCCGATATAACACGCATGCATTCACTCTTCTGAGACCTCTGGGGTTGTTCAATGGCAGGTATTCTCGACACGGTAAACCAACGAACACAGCTGGTGGGCGAGAATCGCCTGGAAATTCTCATGTTTCGCCTCGCCGGTCGGCAACTGTTTGCCATCAACGTCTTCAAGGTCCAGGAAGTCCTGCAACTGCCCAAGCTGACCCTGATGCCACAACGCCACCCGTTCGTCTGCGGCGTGGTCAACCTGCGTGGCCAGACGTTGCCGGTGATCGACTTGTCCCAGGCGATTGGCATGCGTGCGCTGCAGCCCAGTCCTGACAGCACCATCATCGTCACCGAGTACAATCGATCGGTGCAGGCTTTTCTGGTGGGCGGGGTGGACCGCATCGTCAACATGAACTGGGAAGCTATCCTGCCGCCGCCGACCAGCGCTGGGCGCCAGCACTACCTGACGGCGATCAGCAAGGTCGATGAGCAACTGGTGGAAATCATCGACGTCGAGAAAGTCTTGGCCGAGATCGTCCCCTACAGCACCAAGGTCTCGCGGGAGAAGCTCGAGGACCCAGTGCTGGCCCGCGCCCGCGGCCGTGGAGTGCTGCTGGTCGACGACTCCAGCGTGGCCCTGGCGCAGTTGCGCGACACCCTGTCGCAGTTGGGCATGAAGATGCATGTGGCCAGTGATGGACTCAAGGCCCTGCGCCTGCTCAAGGGCTGGGCCGATGCCGGTGAAGACGTCTGCGAAAAGCTGCTGATGGTCTTCACCGATGCCGAGATGCCAGAGATGGACGGGTACCGCCTGACTACCGAGATTCGCAACGATCCTCGTTTGCGCGGGCTCTACGTGGTGCTGCACACCTCATTGTCGGGAAGCTTCAACGAGTCGATGGTGAAAAAGGTCGGTTGCGACAATTTTCTCTCCAAGTTCCAGCCTGACAGGTTGGTCGATGTGGTGCGCCAGCGCCTGGTGCTCGACCAGGCCACGGCCTAGATGGCGGGTGCGAACCTGCGTTTGTCCCGTGCCAGGTATAAGCTTGAGCTTTGACCTGGCATGGGATGGCAAGGATGTATCTGAGTGCGTTGTACACCTACCCGGTGAAATCGGGGCAGGCCAAGGCCTTGCGGCAATCACCGGTCGATCTGCTCGGACTCCGGGGCGACCGGCGCTGGATGGTGGTCGAGCAAGACAACGGGCGCTTTTTGACCCAGCGGGCCTACCCGCAGCTCAGTCAGCTATCCGCGCGATACGGTGACGCCGGGCAGTTGATCCTCGAGACACCCGGACAGGCGGCGCTGGAGGTGGCGGTGCCCGCCGCCGACGACGATCTGCGCGGCGTCACCCTGTGGCGTGACAGTCTGCGCGTGCCCGATGCCGGCGAGCCGGCAGCGGCCTGGCTCAGCCGCCTGATCGGCAAGCCGGTGCGCCTGGTCTATTGTCCCGAGCAGCGTGCCCGCTATCTGCCCAGCGGCTATGGCCTGAACAGTGACCGGGCAGCCTTCCCCGATGGCTTTCCCTTGTTGCTGATTGGCCAGGCCTCGGTCGATGAGCTCAGCCAACGCGTCGGCCGCCCCATGGAGATGCTGCGTTTTCGCCCGAACTTGGTGATAAAAGGCAGCGCGGCCTTTGCCGAAGATGGCTGGAAGCGCATCCGTATCGGCGCGCTCGAGTTTCGCGTGCTGGCGCCGAGTGTACGCTGCATCTTCACCACCCTGGACCCGCAGACCGGCGAGCGTAGCGCCGACCGTGAACCGCTGCGAACGCTCAAGACTTACCGGCAGAAGGAGGGCGAGGTGTTGTTCGGACAGAACCTAGCGGTCGATGGCAGCGGCGTGCTGGAGCTGGGAATGGCGGTAGAAGTGCTGGAGTAGGGCGGTGCGGGGGCGGCTGTGTCATTCACTGTCCAGATGCCGCCCCACCCCGGTTCCCGTAACCCTTCAGAGATCGTCGAAGTACCGCTCATGCCAGTCCACCAGCGGCTGCGGTGAGTTGAGTTTCTGCCCGTAGATCACCGAATACGACAGCACGTTCTGCACATACTGGCGCGTTTCGTCGAACGGGATCGACTCCACCCAGACATCGAAGCTCAGGTGATTGGCACCGCGCAGCCATTGACGGACGCGGCCGGGCCCGGCGTTGTAGGCGGCGGAGGCGAGCACGCGGTTGCCGTTGAACTGGCTGTGCACCTGGCTCAGGTAGGCGGCACCAAGCTGGATGTTCTTGTCCGGATTCAACACCTGGGCCTGGGAGGCCAGCGGGATATTGAACTTGCGCGCGGTCTCCTTCGCGGTGGCGGGCATCAATTGCATCAGGCCACTGGCGCCGACGCTGGAGCGGGCGTCTTCCATGAAGGCGCTTTCCTGTCGGGTGATGGCGAAGACCCAGCTCGAATGCAGGCCGCGGACGTTGGCTTCGCGCACCAGGGTGTCGCGATGGGCCATGGGGAAACGGATATCCAGGTCATCCCAGTACTGCGCCTGGCTGATGGTGCGGATGGCCGGGAAGTACCAGCGCAGCTCGTAGGCCAGGCGTGCCTGGGCGACCATTTCGTCGCGGCTGAAGTGGCGGCTGACGTAGTACCATTCGCGCCGGCCATCGACAATCTGGCCGCGGGCATGGAATTCCAGGGCGCGGCGGACACCGGGGGTGTTGCGTACCTTGTTGACCAGTTGCTGGCTCAGTACCAGCGGCTTGTTGTTGAGCTGGTACGGCGTCTGCACGCGGTCGGCCGCGAGGAAGCCGTAGAAGTCCCGTTCACGCGCCACGGTCTTGTACAGCAGCGGGATCTGCGGGTTCTTCGGCTGCGCCAGCTCCAGGCTGCGGGCCTGCCAGTAACGCCAGCGGTTGCTGCTGGCCAGGTCCTGGGGCAGGCGCTTGCTCAGCGCATAGGCATCTTCCCAGCGGCCGAGCCTGAGCAGCAGGCGCATGCGCCATTCGCTGACGGTGTTGTCGCGCAGCTCTGGGTCGTAGCGGGTCATCAGGTCGAGCGCGCGGGGATCGTAGCGACGTGCGAGGGTCAGGCCGATCTCGCGGGCGATGGCGACCTTCTCGTCACGGGAGAAGTGCATGCGCTGGGCGTAGTCGTCGAGCAGCGCCATGGCCCGCTCCGGGTCCTGGCGCGCCAGGCGGCGCAGGCCGAGGCTGACCACGTCGGACATGGCCTCGTTGACCGGTACGAACCGCGACGGCTGGTTCAGCAGCTCCGGCTTTTGCGCCACGTCGATCAGCAAGCTGCCCTGCGGACCGAGCGTGGTCAGGCTCTTGACCAGGCTGTTGGCCAGGCCGTAGTTGCGTTCCTGGGCCGCGAGCTTGGCGCGGTGCCAGCGCTTGGCTTCGGTCAACTGGCCCTCGGCGGCCCACATGCCGAACAAGGTGTCGCAGGCGGTGGGTTGCGACTTGCCGACATTCCAGAGTTTTTCTGCCGTGGCAAAACCTTCGGCGCGCAGGCCGTGGCTGAGCTGGTACTGGCCATTGAGGCAGTCCAGTTCGGTGAAATTGAGCTTGGGGTCGTAGTACTTGACGAAGGGCTTCCAGTCGCCGCGCTCGGCCAGCCAGCGCAGCCAGCGCAGTTTCATCCAGTTGGCCTGGGGCAGGTCGCCGTGTTCGGCAAGGAAACCTTCGATTTCCGCGTTGCTCGCGCTCTTGAGCCGTGCCGTCAACTCGTCGTAGGCCAGGTAGGGGGTCAGCGGGTAGTCGCGCAGGGCCTGGGCGTAACGCAGGTACGGGCCCTTGTCACCCTTGGCCAGCGCGCGTTTGGCTTCATCGTAGTACTGGCGTTGTTGGGTGATGTCGGCAGCCTGGGCCACGCCGAGGGCGCTGGCGCTGAGCAGCAGGCAGGAAACAATTTGGAACAGGCGGCTGCGCATGATACGTCCGGGCAGTTGAACCATGAAAAGTGACGGCGAAGCCAGCACTGTGGGGGATGTATTGGCCTAGCTTAGCCGGTTGCCGCAGGCGGAAGAAAGCGTTGTGCTTGTATCGAGTTGTAATGTTCGTACCGTTTGTAGGAAAGCCCTGCCTCATTGTTCAGCTTAATGTCTTGAGAGTCCAAGTCAGGTAGAATACGCGCCCGGTTTTTGGAGAAGATCATGACCCTGCTCAAATTCAGCGATGTGTCCCTTGCCTTCGGCGCCATGCCGCTTCTGGACAAGGTGTCCTGGCAGATCGCCCGTGGCGAGCGGGTGTGCATCATCGGCCGCAACGGTACGGGCAAGTCGAGCATGCTGCGCCTGGTCAAGGGCGAGCAGAAGCCTGACGACGGCGAAGTCTGGCGCGCTCCTGGTCTCAAGATCGGCGAGCTGCCGCAGGAACTGCCAGTGGCCGACGAACGTACCGTGTTCGACGTGGTGGCCGAGGGCCTGGACGGCGTGGGCGCGCTGCTGGCCGAGTATCATCACCTGAGCCAGAACATCCACAGCGACGAAGACCTGAACAAGCTGATGCATGTCCAGCACGAGCTGGAAGCCCGCGATGGCTGGCGCCTGCAGCAGTTGGTGGACAGCACCCTGAGCCGTCTGCAACTGCCCGCCGACAAGACCCTCGCCCAATTGTCCGGTGGCTGGCGCCGTCGCGTCCTGCTGGCCCAGGCGCTGGTGTCCGAACCCGACCTGTTGCTGCTCGACGAGCCGACCAACCACCTGGACATCGGTGCGATCGCCTGGCTCGAAGAAGCCCTCAATGGCTTCAACGGCGCTGTGCTGTTCATCACCCACGACCGTTCCTTCCTGCAGAACCTGGCCACGCGCATCCTCGAGCTGGACCGTGGCGGGCTGATCGACTGGAACGGCGACTACGCGAGCTTTCTGGTGCACAAGGAGGCCATGCTGGCCGCCGAGGAAACCGCCAACGCCTTGTTCGACAAGAAGCTGGCCCAGGAAGAGGTCTGGATCCGCCAGGGCATCAAGGCCCGGCGTACCCGTAACGAAGGCCGCGTGCGTGCCCTCAAGGCCCTGCGCATGGAGCGTGGCGAGCGCCGCGAGCGCCAGGGCAAGGCCAATATCCAACTGGATGTCGCGGAAAAATCCGGCAAGCAGGTGATGGTGCTGGACAACGTCAGCTTCAGCCATCCGGGCGGCCCGCCGCTGGTGAAGGATTTCTCGATGGTCCTGCAACGCGAGGACCGCATCGGCCTGCTGGGCGCCAACGGCACCGGCAAGACCACCTTGCTCAAGCTGATGCTGGGTGACCTTGAGCCCACCGGCGGTAAGGTCGAGTCGGGTACTCGTCTGGAAGTTGCCTACTTCGACCAGTTGCGCCATCAGCTGGACCTCGAGAAGACCGTGATCGACAACCTGGCCGAAGGTCGCGACTTCATCGAGATCGATGGCCAGAATCGCCATGTGCTGAGCTACCTGGGCGACTTCCTGTTCAGCCCGCAGCGGGCGCGTACACCGGTCAAGGCGTTGTCTGGTGGCGAGCGCGCGCGCTTGCTGCTGGCCAAGCTGTTCAGCAAGCCCGCCAACCTGCTGGTGCTTGACGAACCGACCAACGACCTCGACGTGGAGACGCTCGAGCTCCTCGAAGAAGTCCTGTCGGCGTTCAAAGGCACCGTGCTGATGGTCAGCCACGACCGGGCCTTCCTCGATAACGTTGTCACCAGCACGCTGGTGTTCGAGGGCGAGGGCAAGGTGCGCGAGTACGTTGGCGGTTACCAGGATTGGATCCGCCAGGGTGGTTCACCCAAGCTGCTCGGCGTGTCCGAAAGCAAGTCGGGCAAGTCGGCGCTCAACAGCGCCGTGGTCGAGGCGCCCGTCGCCGTCGAGCCTGAGCCGACCGCCAGCGTAGAGCCTGGCAAAAAGAAGCTGAGCTACAAGCTGCAGCGTGAATTGGAGGCCTTGCCGGGCCAGATCGACGCGCTGGAGCAGAAGATGGCCGGGGTGCAGGAAGAGATCAATGCCTCGGGCTTCTACCAGCGCCCGATCGGCGAGACGTCGGCGGTGCTGGCGCGCCTGGAGCAAATGCAGGGCGAGCTGGACACTCTGGTCGAACGCTGGGCTGAACTCGACAGTTGAAACCGTGCAGCCCGGTGCCTGAGCACCGGGCTGCGGCGGGTCACTCCTTTTTCTGCAGGCGCACGGCCAGGACGTCGCACGGCGCGCCGTGCAAGACATCATTGGCGGTGGAGCCCAGCAGCAGGGCCAGCCCATGGCGGCCATGGCTGCCGACCACGATCAGGTCGCACTGCTGTTCCTTGGCGAGTTGGTGGATTTCCTGGCGAGGCTGACCATAGGTCAGGTGCGAATCGCCACGGTTGATGGTCGGATACTTGTTGTACAAGCGGTCCATGCGCTCCTTGGCCTGATCGAACTGCTGCTGTTGCAGCTGCGACAGGTCCATCGGCACGTCGCCGCCGAAGGCCATGGCCATTGGCTCGACGATATGTACCAGCGAAACCTTGGCACCGGTAGGTTCGGCGATCTTCATGGCACGCTTGATCACCGGGTCGCATTCTTCGGTCAGGTCGACGGCAACCAGTATATGTTCGTAGGACATGAGCAGTTCTCCTGACAATCGCGATAGTTAAAGTATGGTCGTTTTCAGGCTGATCGCATCGAATCTTGGCTAACCAGCTCATTTGCAACGCTTTATGGGAACAACAGATATGACGGTATGGCTGGTGGTGTCAATCCTTGCCTTGATTCTCAGTCCACTCGCCTGGCTGCGCCCTTCGCGCAAGCAGAGCGTGCAGATGGACCTGCGCATGGAGGGCCGGCGCATGGGCCTGGCCATGCAACTGGCGCCCCAGCAGTGGCCGCACTGGTTGTCCAGGCAGCCGCCGAGCCCGTGCCCTCAGTACCATCGGGGTCGGCGCAAGGGGCGTGAGGACAGCTGGAGCTTCTGGCAGACCACCCCGGGCGAGTGGGTGAACCAGTGGCGCGAACCGTGCGAGGACGAGCGGCTCCTCACGCAGTTGTCGCGCTTGCCCGAGAGTGTCTACAAGGTCGAGGCCAGCCGCCAGATGATCGCCTTGTATTGGGGGGAGCGGGGCGAGAAATCTGTATTGCAGGATATTGCCCAGGTGCTCGACGCGCTCGCCTGACCCCTTTGAACGACATCGCGGGGCGAATCGGCTTCGCCAATGACTACTGGATCAGCGTCATTGGCGAAGCGGGTTCGCCCCGCGATGCGTTCGCTTCAAGGCCAGGCAGGCCGGGTTCGAAAGCAACTATAGCGCGTTGCAGCGCTGGGGTTGAAAAACCTGCCCGCTTTTCTTTCCTCCATGCAGACCGCCGGCCGAACGAATGCCGTCTGCTCACTGTCATCAAGGTTTGCGCACTCTTTGCACAAAAGTGACCGTAAAGTCGCGTTTTTCAGGTCCTTTCGAGGATTTGACAACGTCGATCTTTTCGGTGAATGTGTGCGTACCCAAATCAAACGGGCGTATGAATTGAGCGTTTGTATGGCAAACCGCTCTTACAGAATCCCGACTAGCGCGCTGACGGGTGTGCCTGGCGCAAGGGTTCGGCAAGTAACGGCCACGCGGCCGGCCGACCTTCAACCAGCGATCGGCGTGTACAGTTCAGCTTCCATATCGTGGAGATCAGTTGATGATTTACGAAGGTAAAGCCATCACGGTTAAGGCTCTTGAAAGCGGCATCGTCGAACTGAAGTTCGACCTCAAGGGTGAGTCCGTCAACAAGTTCAACCGTCTTACCCTTGGCGAGCTGCGCCAGGCCGTGGACGCCATCAAGGCCGACGCCGCGATCAAGGGTGTGATTGTCAGCAGTGGCAAGGACGTGTTCATCGTCGGCGCGGACATCACCGAGTTTGTCGACAACTTCAAGCTGCCCGAGGACGAACTGGTCGCCGGCAACCTGGAAGCCAACCGCATCTTCAGCGATTTCGAAGACTTGCAGGTACCGACTGTCGCCGCAATCAACGGTATCGCCCTGGGTGGCGGCCTGGAAATGTGCCTGGCGGCGGACTACCGCGTGATGGCCACTACCGCCAAGATCGGCCTGCCGGAAGTCAAGCTGGGCATCTATCCGGGCTTTGGCGGCACCGTGCGCCTGCCGCGCCTGATCGGTGCCGACAATGCCATCGAGTGGATTGCCTCCGGCAAGGAAAACCGTGCCGAGGACGCCCTGAAGGTCGGCGCCGTCGATGCCGTGGTGGGCCCTGAACACCTGCAGGCCGCTGCCCTGGACCTGATCAAGCGCGCCATCAGCGGCGAGTTCGATCACCAGGCCAAGCGCCAACCCAAGCTCGAAAAGCTCAAGCTCAACGCCATCGAACAGATGATGGCCTTCGAGACCGCCAAGGGCTTCGTCGCAGGGCAAGCTGGCCCCAACTACCCGGCACCGGTCGAAGCGATCAAGACCATCCAGAAGGCCGCCAACTTCGGCCGTGACAAGGCCCTGGAAGTCGAGGCCAAAGGCTTCGTCAAGCTGGCCAGGACCACGGTTGCCGAAAGCCTGATCGGCCTGTTCTTGAACGACCAGGAGCTCAAGCGCAAGGCCAAGGCTCACGACCAGATCGCCCGCGACGTCAAGCAGGCTGCCGTGCTCGGCGCTGGCATCATGGGGGGCGGCATTGCCTACCAGTCGGCGGTCAAGGGCACCCCGATCCTGATGAAGGACATCCGCGAGGAAGCCATCGAGCTGGGCCTGAACGAAGCTTCCAAGCTGCTGGGCAAACGCGTCGAGAAAGGCCGCCTGACCCCGGCGAAGATGGCCGAGGCGCTCAATGCCATTCGTCCGACCCTGTCGTACGGCGACTTCGCCCATGTCGATATCGTCGTCGAAGCCGTGGTCGAGAACCCCAAGGTCAAGCAGGCCGTGCTGGCGGAGGTCGAAGGGCAGGTCAAGGACGACGCGATCCTGGCATCCAACACCTCGACCATTTCCATCAACCTACTGGCCAAGGCCCTCAAGCGTCCGGAAAATTTCGTCGGCATGCACTTCTTCAACCCGGTGCACATGATGCCCCTGGTGGAAGTCATCCGCGGCGAGAAGTCCAGTGAAGTGGCCGTCGCGACCACCGTGGCCTACGCCAAGAAGATGGGCAAGAACCCGATCGTGGTCAACGACTGCCCGGGCTTTCTGGTCAACCGCGTGCTGTTCCCGTACTTCGGCGGCTTCGCCAAGCTGGTCAGCGCGGGCGTCGACTTCGTGCGCATCGACAAGGTCATGGAGAAGTTCGGCTGGCCCATGGGCCCGGCCTACCTGATGGACGTGGTCGGTATCGACACCGGCCACCACGGCCGCGACGTAATGGCCGAGGGCTTCCCAGACCGTATGAAGGATGATCGCCGTTCCGCGGTGGACGCATTGTACGAAGCCGACCGCCTGGGCCAGAAGAATGGCAAGGGCTTCTACGCCTACGAGACCGACAAGCGCGGCAAGCCGAAGAAGGTGGCCGACCCGGCGGTGCTCGACGTGCTCAAGCCGGTTGTCTTCGAACAGCGTGAAGTCAGCGACGAGGACATCGTCAACTGGATGATGATCCCGCTGTGCCTGGAAACCGTTCGTTGCCTGGAAGACGGCATTGTCGAAACCGCCGCCGAAGCCGACATGGGTCTGGTCTACGGCATCGGTTTCCCGCCGTTCCGTGGGGGTGCGCTGCGTTACATCGATTCGATCGGGGTCGCCGAATTCGTCGCCCTGGCCGATCAGTACGCCGACCTGGGGCCGCTGTATCACCCCACCGCGAAGCTGCGCGAAATGGCCAAGAAGGGCCAGCGCTTCTTCGGTTAAGCGCCCAACGAAATAGAGCGAGAGAACAGATATGAGCCTGAATCCAAGAGACGTGGTGATTGTCGACTTCGGTCGCACGCCGATGGGCCGCTCCAAGGGTGGCATGCACCGCAATACCCGCGCCGAGGACATGTCGGCGCACCTGATCAGCAAACTGCTCGAGCGCAACACCAAGGTCGACCCGAGCGAAGTCGAGGACGTGATCTGGGGCTGCGTCAACCAGACCCTGGAGCAGGGCTGGAACATCGCCCGCATGGCCTCGTTGATGACCCAGATCCCGCACACCGCCGCGGGCCAGACCGTCAGCCGGCTGTGCGGCTCGTCGATGAGCGCGCTGCACACTGCGGCCCAGGCGATCATGACCGGCAACGGTGATGTCTTCGTGGTCGGCGGTGTCGAGCACATGGGGCACGTGAGCATGATGCACGGCGTCGACCCCAACCCGCACATGTCCCTGCACGCTGCCAAGGCCTCGGGGATGATGGGCCTGACCGCCGAAATGCTGGGCAAGATGCATGGCATCAGCCGTGAGCAGCAGGACCTTTTCGGCCTGCGTTCGCACCAGCTTGCGCACAAGGCGACGGTCGAGGGCAAGTTCAAGGACGAAATCATCCCGATGCAGGGCTATGATGAGAACGGCTTCCTTAAAGTCTTCGACTTCGATGAAACCATTCGCCCGGAAACCACCCTCGAAGGCCTTGCTTCGCTCAAGCCTGCGTTCAATCCGAAGGGCGGCACCGTCACTGCCGGGACCTCCTCGCAGATTACCGACGGCGCCTCGTGCATGATCGTCATGTCGGCCCAGCGCGCCCAGGACCTCGGCATCCAGCCATTGGCGGTGATCCGCTCGATGGCGGTCGCCGGTGTCGACCCTGCGATCATGGGCTACGGGCCGGTGCCAGCGACCCAGAAAGCGCTCAAGCGCGCGGGCCTGACCATCGCCGATATCGACTTCATCGAGCTCAACGAAGCCTTCGCTGCACAGGCCCTGCCAGTGCTCAAGGATCTGAAAGTGCTCGACAAGATGGATGAGAAGGTTAACCTGCACGGCGGGGCTATCGCTTTGGGCCATCCTTTCGGTTGCTCTGGCGCGCGTATTTCCGGCACTCTGCTCAACGTCATGAAGCAGAACGGCGGTACCTTCGGCGTCTCGACCATGTGCGTAGGCCTCGGTCAAGGCATCACCACTGTCTTCGAACGCGTCTGATTCGCGTCGTCGACAGCAGCCGGGGCCTTGTGCCCCGGCTTTTGTTTTTTAGCAGGATTTTTTTTCAAGAGGGTGAGCGACATGCAGATACAACCCGGCGTCTACCGGCATTACAAAGGGCCTGAGTATCGTGTGTTCGGCGCGGCGCGGCACTCCGAGAACGAAGAATGGGTGGTCTTCTACCAAGCCCTGTATGGTGAGTACGGGCTCTGGGTACGGCCGTTGTCGATGTTTCTCGAGTCGGTCGAGGTTGACGGCGAACAGGTCCCGCGCTTTGCTTTGGTCAACGCCGAAAACGGGTTGTTCGAGCGACCGGATGCCGAAGGCGGCTGAACCGTCACGCTTGACCTCGCCCTGTTGCCACTATATATAGCGGTGCCGCGTCAGGCACCTGCCGTGTTTTTATTTTTCAGATTCAGGAATACTCCGATCCATGGGCAAATCGCTGGTCATTGTGGAATCCCCGGCTAAGGCCAAGACCATCAACAAGTACCTGGGCACCCAGTACGTGGTGAAGTCGAGTATCGGCCATATCCGAGACCTCCCCACCAGTGGTTCGGCCAGCACCGCCAAGGAGCCAGCCGCCAAGCGCGGCAAGGCCGCGGCGGGCGAGGCGCCGGCACTGTCGCCCAAGGAAAAGGCACGCAAGCAGTTGGTAGCCCGCATGGGCGTCGACCCGGACCACGGCTGGAAGGCCAAGTACGAGATCCTTCCCGGCAAGGAAAAGGTCATCGAGGAACTGCGTCGCCTGGCCAAGGATGCCGACACCATCTATCTGGCGACCGACTTGGACCGCGAAGGGGAGGCCATTGCCTGGCACCTGCGCGAAGCCATCGGTGGTGATGACAGCCGCTACAAGCGTGTGGTCTTCAACGAGATCACCAAGAAGGCGATCCAGGAAGCCTTCTCGCAACCGGGCGAGCTGGACATCGACCGCGTCAACGCCCAGCAGGCGCGGCGCTTCCTCGATCGCGTGGTGGGCTACATGGTCTCGCCATTGCTGTGGTCGAAGATCGCCCGTGGCCTGTCGGCCGGGCGCGTGCAGTCGGTGGCGGTGAAGCTGGTGGTCGAGCGCGAGCGCGAAATCCGTGCCTTCAACCCCGAAGAATACTGGGAAGTCCACGCTGACCTGGGCACCGCCAAGAGCGCCAAGGTGCGTTTCGAAGTGACGCGCGAGAAGGGCGAAGCCTTCAAGCCGCTCAACGAAACCCACGCCATGGCCGCGGTGGAGAAGCTCAAGGCCTCCAGCTATACCATCGCCAAGCGTGAAGACCGTCCGACCAGCAGCAAGCCGTCGGCCCCGTTCATCACCTCGACCCTGCAGCAGGCCGCGAGCAATCGCCTGGGCTTCGGTGTGAAGAAGACCATGATGATGGCCCAGCGTCTGTATGAGGCCGGCTACATCACCTACATGCGTACCGACTCGACCAACCTGTCGACCGATGCCGTGGAGATGGCCCGTGCCTACATCGAGCAGGAGTTCGGCAAGCAGTACCTGCCCGAGGCGCCGATCGTCTACGGCAGCAAGGAAGGCGCCCAGGAGGCGCACGAGGCAATCCGCCCCTCCGACGTCAATACCCATCCGAGCAAGCTCAACGGCATGGAGCGCGACGCCGAACGCCTGTACGAGCTGATCTGGCGCCAGTTCCTGGCGTGCCAGATGCCGCCGGCGCAGTACCTTTCGACCAGCGTTACCGTTGCCGCCGGTGACTTCGAGCTGCGCGCCAAGGGCCGCATCCTCAAGTTCGACGGCTACACCCGCGTGCTGCCACAGCAGAGCAAACCGGGCGAGGACGACGTGCTGCCGGAGATGGTCCAAGGTGAGGCGCTCAAGCTGATCCAGCTCGACCCGAGCCAGCACTTCACCAAGCCGCCGGCGCGCTACTCCGAAGCCAGCCTGGTCAAGGAAATGGAAAAACGTGGCATCGGTCGTCCATCGACCTACGCGGCGATCATCTCGACCATCCAGGACCGCGGCTATGTGACCCTGCACAACCGCCGCTTCTACTCCGAGAAGATGGGTGACATCGTCACCGAGCGCTTGTCCGAGAGCTTCTCCAACCTGATGGACTACGGCTTCACCGCCGGCATGGAAGAGAACCTCGATGACGTGGCCCAGGGCGAACGTGACTGGAAGAACGTGCTCGACGAGTTCTATGGCGACTTCAGCAAGAAGCTGCAGACCGCCGAGTCTGCCGAAAACGGCATGCGCGCCAACCAGCCGACCCTGACCAACATCGCTTGTAAGGAATGCGGTCGGCCGATGATGATCCGCACCGCGTCCACCGGTGTGTTCCTGGGTTGCTCGGGTTACAGCCTGCCACCCAAGGAACGTTGCAAGGCCACCGTCAACCTGGTGCCAGGTGACGAGATCGCCGCCGATGACGAGGGTGAGTCGGAGTCTCGCGTCCTGCGCAGCAAACACCGTTGCCCGATCTGTGCGACGGCGATGGATGCCTACCTGCTGGACGAGAAGCACAAGCTGCACATCTGCGGCAACAACCCCGACTGTGCCGGCTACGAGATCGAAGAAGGCAGCTACCGCATCAAGGGCTATGAAGGTCCGAGCCTGGAATGCGACAAGTGCGGCAGCGAAATGCAGCTCAAGACGGGTCGTTTCGGCAAGTTCTTCGGCTGCACCAACCCTGCCTGCAAGAACACCCGCAAGCTGCTCAAGAGCGGTGAGGCAGCGCCGCCGAAGATGGATGCGGTGAAGATGCCGGAGCTCAAGTGCGAGAAGGTGGACGACACCTACGTGCTGCGTGACGGGGCGTCGGGGTTGTTCCTGGCTGCCAGCCAGTTCCCGAAGAATCGCGAGACCCGTGCCCCCCTGGTGCAGGAAATTGTCCCGCACAAGGATGAGATCGATCCGAAGTATCACTTCCTCTGCGAAGCGCCGAAGAAAGACCCTGACGGCCGTCCGACCGTGATCCGCTACAGCCGCAAGACCAAGGAGCAGTACGTGCAGTCCGAAGTCGATGGCAAGCCCACGGGCTGGAAAGCGTTCTACGACGGCAAGGCCTGGAAGGTCGAAGACAAGCGGTAGTGTTGCCTCCCTGTAGAAGCGCGGCACAAGGCGCGCTCCCACAGAGCAGTGGTGCCGCGCTTGCAGGCCTTGTTCTCTGCGCGACAGCGCGGCGCCAGGGCGGCGGGTGGACTCTCATAGAACACACGCTAATTCATTGATTTAGCTGAACCCTGTGGGAGCGCCGAACCGCCACTCCCACAGAGTATTGGGCGGCGGTTGCAGGCTTTGTTCTCTGCCCGGCAGCGCAGCCCAGCGGGCTGGGCGATCTCTCACAGAGACTGATGAGGGCTCATAGACTGGGGGGCAGCTTGCCTCTGATCCTGCAATCCCTGACACTGACCAACTGCCTCGCAGCCTTTCGGAGGGCGCCACCATGGCCCAGGAACTCTATACCCGCACCAACCAGAAACTCTTCTTTGCCGGCCTTGCACTGGAGTCCTTGGGTAAAGCCCAGGACAGCCAGGCTATGAACGCCCAAGGCTTGATCCAGGCCGAGCGCGAAGCGGTGCTGTTCCACCTCTACGGTGCGCTGCTGGGTCTGTGTCACGAAATTGCCGGCTTCTATCGCCTGCCGCAGGCGGGCGCCCCGCGTGCCGAGCTGTTGCTCAGCGACGACGTGCTACAGACAGTGGCCATTCCAGAGATGGCTGAAATGCTGGAATTGGCACGTAATCCGCAAACCTGGTTGGCACAATTGCTCAGTACTTATGCTGATTTATTCCGACCGCCGGTCGCGAAAAAGGCGGCAAAAACTGATGTCACACAACCGCTGATCCAGGCTGTGAGCCTGGATGAAATCGAGGCGCAGCCGCTTTCGCGGGAGGAGCTGGAAAGCTGGCGGCAGCATCTCAAAGGCTTGGTGCGGCGTTTTCGCGACGCGCTGAGTGAGTGCTGAGCGCGGCGGTCGCTGGTACACTAATGGCCTTTCGTGGAGAACAGCCCTTTATGTCGACATCCTTTCTTGAAATTGTTGAGTTGCCTGATGGCCGGATCGAGCTGCGCCGCGCCGAGGACGAAGGTTCCCTGGTAACCCTGGATTTCTCCGAGGATGCCAAGGCGTTCCTGCAAGGGCAACATGTGGAAGTGGCCAAGGCCATGCTCAGCGTCGGCGTGCAGATGGCTGGCCGTCTGGTCGACGGTGAGCTTGAACGTGACGAAGGGCCGCGCGTTCTGCATTGATTCCCGAACCTGATTCCCGCGCAGGAAATCAGGGGATTTACAGGCAGAGCCTGAACATCAGCCGAGGCGGATGTTCAGGCTTTGTGCGTTTCCGGTATCGGCGGCGCGGACCAGTTGCTGGCGCGCGGTGGCGTTGAGACTACCGAGCCAGCTGACCACGGTGTGGCTGCGCCCAAGGCGCAGAGCCTCGCAAGCCAACTGCAGGGCGCTTTGGTTGCCACGTGGCTGCAGCAATAGGATGCGTTCACGGTTAAGGCCGGCGTCACGTAGCCAGGCGTGGGTAAGGGCGGGTGGCGGAGCGATCAAGGTGAGCCAGCGGGCATCCTGATCCTCGCTCAGCTCGCGCAGGACGGGCGCCAGCAAACTGTGGCAGTGACCTGGCGCACCGCGCAAGGACAGCTCGCTGAAGACCTCAGGCTGACTGCCTTGGCATGCTGCTTCATTCACCTTCAGGCCGGGCAGTACGGGCTGGGCCAGAAAGGCTTCGAAAAGCGAAAGCTGGGCTTGCTGGGGTGCGTGGGTGAACTGCATGTCGCCTCCTTTTATCGACGTATGACGCCGACGCTCAAGCCCTCGATCACCAGCTCCTGATCTTTCAGGTTGACTTCGATAGGGGCGAATTCGGGATTTTCAGCCAGCAGCCAGACCTTGCTGCCTTCGCGCTTGAAGCGTTTGACCGTGACTTCGTCACCCAGGCGAGCGACCACGATCTGGCCATTGCGAGCCTCGCGGCACGTGTGCACTGCCAGCAGGTCGCCATCGAAGATGCCGACGTCCTTCATGCTCATGCCGTTTACACGCAAGAGATAATCCGCGCGGGGATGGAAGAAGGCCGGATTGATGTTGCACGACTCCTCGATGTGCTGCTGGGCGAGGATAGGGGCTCCGGCGGCGACCCGGCCAATGATCGGTAGGCCGTTGTCATCGGGCTTGGTATCCAGGCCAGGGATGCGGATGCCGCGCGAGGCGCCCGGGGTCATCTCGATTGCGCCCTTGCGGGCCAGAGCCTTTAGGTGCTCCTCGGCGGCATTCGGCGATTTGAAACCCAGCTCCTGAGCGATCTCCGCACGGGTGGGCGGGAAGCCGTTGCCTTCGAGGCAGCGTTTGATGAAAGCTAGGATTTCGGCTTGGCGTGGCGTCAGTTTAAGCATGGTAGGCGCTCTGTCTTTTTATACAGTGACTGGGATTATATACAGTAGTGGGCCAGCTGCAAGCTTCAAGCGGCAAGAAAAAGCGGACGATGTTTTCAGGTTCGCCTGCCGGGCAGTCCGGTTTCGCCGAAACCCTTACTTCAGCTCGCGATAGGACCGTCGGCACCGCTTGTAGCTTGTGGCTTGGAGCTTGATACCGGGCCTGTGGTTAAATGGCGACCGGACAGTCACGAACTCTTGACAACCCCCGGTCTGAAACGTATGTTTCAAACAACTGTTTGTCAGGCGGAGTAGTCATGGCCCAATCGGAAACCGTGGAACGCATTCTCGATGCGGCTGAGCAGCTGTTCGCGGAAAAAGGCTTCGCTGAAACCTCGTTGCGGCTCATCACCAGCAAGGCCGGGGTCAACCTGGCGGCGGTGAACTATCACTTCGGCTCCAAGAAAGCGCTGATCCAGGCGGTCTTCTCACGCTTCCTCGGTCCGTTCTGTGCGAGCCTCGAGCGCGAGCTGGAACGTCGCCAGGCGCGACCCGAGCAGAAGCCGACCCTTGAAGAGCTGCTCGAGATGCTGGTCGAGCAAGCCTTGGTGGTACAGCCGCGCAGCGGCAATGACTTGTCGATCTTCATGCGCCTGCTGGGCCTGGCTTTCAGTCAGAGCCAAGGGCACCTGCGGCGCTACCTGGAAGACATGTACGGCAAAGTGTTTCGCCGCTACATGTTGCTGGTCAACGAGGCCGCGCCACGCATTCCGCCGCTCGAGCTGTTCTGGCGGGTACACTTCATGCTCGGCGCCGCGGCGTTCAGCATGTCCGGGATCAAGGCGTTGCGGGCCATTGCCGAGACCGATTTCGGTATCAATACCTCGATCGAGCAGGTCATGCGCCTGATGGTGCCGTTCCTGGCCGCTGGCATGCGTGCCGAGAGCGGCGTGACCGACCAGGCCATGGCGGGCGCGCAGTTGCGACCGCGTAGCAAATCCGCCAGCGCGCCGGTCGTGGCCAAGGCCTGAGGCTGGGCGCGGCAAGCCGCTTCGGTTAAGCTGGCGGCCATGTCCGACCTCGATTTCCTGCACATTTCCCTCGCTGACCAATGCCTCTATGGGTTTGCCCATGGTGCGCTGCGCGTGCGCCTGCCGGTGTCCACCTCACGCCATGGCCCCGGTGAGCTGAACGGCTCTGGATGCACGCCGCGCGGGCGGCATCAGGTCCGGGCGAAAATTGGCGCAGGCCTGCCCCAGGGCGCCGTACTGTGCGGCCGGCGCTGGACCGGCGAGGTCTGGACTGCCGAGCTGCACGAGCAGTTTCCCGAGCGTGACTGGATCCTCTCGCGCATTCTCTGGCTCAGTGGCTGCGAGCCCGGCTACAACCGGCTGGGCCAGGTCGACACCCTGCGCCGCTATATCTATCTGCATGGCACTCCCGACACGTTGCCCGTGGGCGTGCCCTTGTCCCACGGCTGTGTGCGCTTGCGCAACAGCGACCTGCTGGGGTTGTTCGATCGTGTTCCGCTGGGTTGCCCGGTGCAGATCGACGAAGCCGCCTGCCCTCAGTGGGCCTCCCTCAGCCTCCTTTGAAGGATCACTTATGACCGCCCGCCTGCAAGGCTCCCTGATGGTGGATATCGCCGGTACCTGGCTGACCGCCGAGGACCGTCAGTTACTGCGCCAGCCCGAAGTGGCTGGCCTGATCATCTTTGCCCGCAACATCGAAAGTCCACGGCAGGTACGGGCGCTGTGCGCTGCCATCCGTGCGCTGCGTCCCGACCTGATCCTGGCGGTCGACCAGGAGGGCGGTCGGGTCCAGCGCTTGCGTCAGGGCTTCGTGCGCCTGCCGGCCATGCGCGCGATTGCCGACAACGACAATGCCGAGCACCTGGCTGAACAGTGCGGCTGGCTGATGGCCACCGAGGTGCTGGCGGTGGGCCTGGACCTGAGCTTCGCCCCGGTGCTGGACCTCGATCACCAGCGCAGCGCCGTGGTCGGCAGCCGCGCCTTCGAAGGTGACCCTGAGCGTGCCACGCAGCTGGCCGGTGCTTTCATCCGCGGCATGAACGCCGCCGGCATGGCGGCTTGCGGCAAGCACTTCCCCGGTCACGGCTGGGCGGAGGCCGATTCCCATGTGGCCATCCCGACTGACGAGCGCAGCCTGGAACAATTGCGTCAGGTCGACCTGCTGCCGTTCGCGCGCCTTGGTGGTCGATTGGCGGCAGTAATGCCAGCGCACGTGATCTACCCGCAGGTCGACAGCCAGCCAGCCGGCTTCTCCCGGCGCTGGCTGCAGGACATCCTGCGTGGCGAACTGGGCTTCAAGGGCGTGATCTTCAGCGACGACCTGTCCATGGCCGGTGCCCATGTGGTCGGGGATGCCGCCAACCGTATCGAGGCGGCCCTGGGCGCCGGTTGCGACATGGGCCTGGTGTGCAACGACCGGGCGGCGGCGGAGCTGGCACTGAGCGCTGCCCAGCGCCTGAAGGTGCAGCCGTCGCCGCGGATTGCGCAGATGCGCGGCCGCGGCTTTGCGCGCACCGATTACCGGCAGCAGCTGCGCTGGCTGGCGGCGCTGGGTGCATTGAAGGACGCGCAGCTGGTCGATTGACCTGTAGTGGGTTGCTGGCCCAGGCACGCAGTGGACCGAGTTTGATCCAGGCCACTGCGCTGCCTTGCGCCCGATCCTACTTCACCGTCGAGCGTTTCCCTGGCAACGGCGCAAACAGCGCCTCGATCTCCTCATCCGCCATCCGCCATTGCCCCGCCTGGCCGCCATCGAGCAAGCCGGCCGCCAGGGCCGCCTTGTCCTGCTGCAGCTTCTGGATCTTCTCTTCCACCGTGCCGCGGGTGATCAGCTTGAACACGAACACCGGCTTGTCCTGGCCGATGCGGTAGGCGCGGTCGGTGGCCTGGTTCTCGCTGGCCGGATTCCACCAAGGGTCGTAATGGATCACCGTATCGGCGGCCGTCAGGTTCAACCCAGTGCCGCCGGCCTTGAGGCTGATCAGGAACACGCTGCTCTCGCCATTCTGGAACTGCTGCACCGGTGCTCGCCGGTCGCGGGTCTCGCCGGTGAGCAGGCTGTAGCGCACCTGGCGCTTGCGCAGCTCAGGCTCGATCAGCGCCAGCATCGAGGTGAACTGAGAGAACAGCAGCACGCGGCGACCTTCGCTGAGCAGTTCATCGAGCATCTGCAGCAGGCTGCCGAGCTTGCCCTTGTCGGCCTGCGAGCTCTTGACCTCGACCCCTTTGACCAGACGCAGGTCACAGCACACCTGGCGCAGCTTGAGCAGGGCATCGAGGATGACGATCTGGCTGCGCGCCGCGCCGTTGCGGGCAATCTCGTCGCGGACCTTCTTGTCCATCGCCACGCGCACGGTCTCATAGGTGTCGCGCTGGGCGTCGCTGAGCTCGACCCAGTGCACCATCTCGGTCTTGGGCGGCAGTTCATGGGCCACCTGTTCCTTGGTCCGCCGTAACAGAAAGGGGCGGATGCGGCTCGCCAAGTGGGCCATGCGCTCGCTGTCGCCATGGCGTTCGATCGGCGTGCGGTAATCCTGGGTGAAGCGCTTGCTGTCGCCTAGCCAGCCGGGCATGAGGAAGTGGAAGATCGACCACAGCTCGCCCAGGTTGTTCTCCATGGGCGTGCCGGTCAGGCATAGGCGCTGGGTGGCATGCAGCTCGCGAACGGCGTGGGCGGCCTTGCTGTTGGCGTTCTTGATGTTCTGCGCCTCGTCGAGGATCAGCAGGTGCCAGGGCAAGGCGCCCAGGTGCGGCAGATCGCGGGGCAGCAAGGCATAGGTGGTCAGGATCAGGTCGTACTCGTGCAGCGCGCTGAAGTGCTTGTTGCGCCCCGGCCCTTGCAGGGCCAGCACCCGCAGCTGTGGGGCGAAACGTTGGGCTTCGTCGAGCCAGTTGGGCACCAGGCTCGTGGGCATCACCGCGAGGGCAGGCTGTTGCAGGCGGCCGGCCTGTCGTTCCAGCAGCAGGTGAGCAAGGGTCTGCAGGGTCTTGCCCAGGCCCATGTCATCGCCAAGGATGCCGCCAACGCCCAGTTCGCGCAGGGACTGCAGCCAGTTCAGACCTTGCTGCTGGTACGGGCGCAAGGTGGCATTGAGCCCTTGGGGTGGCTGCACCTCAAGGTCACGGGCATCGCGCAGGCGCCGTCCAAGGTCGCGCACCTGGGCGCCGCCTTCCCACTGCAGCGGCAGGCCCTCGATCTCGTTGAGGCGGGGTGCATCGGCGGTCGCCAGGCGCAGGGAGGGGCCGCTGCTGTCCTCGCCCAGGTAGAGCTCACCCAGGGTTTTCATCACCGCCTTGATACGCCCGTACGGCAGCGCCACGCGCAGCGCCTGGCTGTCGTGGCGGGCGCGGTTGAGGTCGATCACCAAATGCTCGTCATCCGCGCGCCGTGCCAGCTCGCTGGGGCGCAGCAGCTCGGGACTGTTGCGCAGCACGTGCAGGACGATGGGCAGGAGGCTGTGACGCTGGCCGTTGACCTCGATGCCCAGTTCGAGGTCGAACCACTCATGGCCCGGCGCTTGCTCGACCGTGGCGTACCAGTCGTCGACTTGCTGCAGGTTGAAGGCAAAGTCACGGTGCATTTCGATCTGCCAGCCGGCTTCACGCAACTGCACCAGGTGCTCGCGGGCAAAATGCAGCCAGGCTTCGTCGTCCGGCAGCTGGAGCATTTCGCCAGCGCTGTCGGGCAGGGCCTTGCTCTGCCGGGTCGCGGGCTTGAAGCCCAGGTCGCGCAAGGTCTTGCGCAGGGCCTGTTCGGCGCTCGGCTGGCGCTTGATGCGCTGGCTGGTCGTGTCGCGCAGGCGTGTCAGGGGTTTGTCATCGGGGCCGCTGGCACGCAGGCCGTCATAGTCGAAGGCGAGGGCGGCGCGGTGCTGCAGCTGACGCTGCATGCGCCCGGATTTGGGGGTATAGGCGCTGAACTCAACGGTGCCGAGGGTGAGGTGCGGCACAGGCATTACATCAGCGACATGTTCGACCTGCACCGCGGTCGGTGTTGGCACCTGGCGGTTCAAGGCGTTGAGGCGGTGACTCAACGGCACGACAAGATGTTCAGGCACGGTCGGTGCCCGCGCCAGTTGGCTGGCAATGAAGGGGTCCAGGTCGTGGTTCAGTTTGCCGGCCTGCTGCCTGCCTATGTCTACATAGAACAGCGGGTCCAGCGGCAGGACCTGGGGGCAGGCATCGTCCTCGCAATACCAGGCGCCCCGATAGCTGCCGTTATCGAGTCGGACCCAGCGAAACTCGGCCTGGCGTTCGGTGCCGCGCTGCAATACCACGTCCTGGCCCGCGTACACCAGACGACCGCTGGCCAACGCATACTCCACAAGCTCCGCGCCTTGTTTGCCTTCAATGAAGATGCCGCCAGGTGGTCCGCCCCGTTCGCTGGTGGCATCCATCAGCCGCAGCAGCCGGCCATCTTCTTCGGTGACGAAGCGAGGCGGGTAGTAGAGCAATTCTGCCAGCGAGGTGACGCGGCCAAACTGAAGGTGGCCATCAGGCTGGCGAGTGCCTTTGTAGACGCTCAGGTAGCACTGGTCCTCGTCCATGCCAACCTGGTAGTACAGCGCGCGACCTTTGCGATCAGGTTTGCTCGGTGTCGCTTCCTCCCGCGGGCTTTCCAGTGCCTGGACCCATGAATACAGCTCCGGTGAAAGCCGATCCTGTGAGGCCGGCTCTGGCCTGTCCACGGCCAGGGCAGGCGATTGGCTCAGGTGATACAGCACCGCGGCGCAGTGCTTGCAGTTGCGCGCTACCGGGCAACTGCAGACGCTGTCGGCTGTCAGGCCGTCTTCGCTCATGCCCAGCTTGATATGCTGCTTATAGACGTTGCCTGCGGACCCCGCGCAATCGGCGAGAACGACCATGCCATTGACTGCGCGCAGGTGCACCCTGCCTTGCGCGGCATAAGCACAACCGCGACGCAGCGTGCCTCGGTCGAACGAGAGGGACCAACCGTCATGCTCGCGCACAAGGAACTGCGCATCGCGCTCTATCACATCACTGCTCCATCATTTGCGGATCCAGCCTGGGCAGCCTGCGCGCGCCGACCGGTGCCACCTTGACCAGTAGCGCCAAGTGCCCGCCATCGAGGAAGGTCAATTGCCCGCGCTTGACGTTGCGGTTGCTCTGCCTGAACTGCTCGCTCTGCAGCACGCTGCCATTGCCGTCGAGCTGGTTGACCCAGAACGTGGCGTCGACACCGATGAAGCGGCCCTGCACCAGGCTCAGGTTGCCTTCGATGGGGAAGTGGCCGAACTGCTCCTGGCCGTCAGCCAGGGCGATGGTGACGGGCGCGCTGCCCACCGGCTGCTGCCAGGCCTTGTGCAGCAGCACCGTATAGCTGGGCGTGGCCTGCAGGCGCGTGACCTCATCGTCCAGCGTGGTCGGGCGCAGGGCATCCTTGTCCAGCCGTGGCGCGCCGGCGCGCCAGTCTTCGGGGGCGGATGGGCTGGTCACCGCCGGTACCTCGTTCTGGCGCACCAGGATCATTTCTACCTGATACAGGCCTTCGGCGAAGGCAGCTGGCGCGAGCAGCGCCAGCAACAGGGTCAGGCAATGGATGGCACGCATGGATCTTCCTTCAGGCAGGCGTTGGGGTCAGGCGTTCGAACAGCGCCTCGAGGGTGTTGAAACGTTCGTCGGGGCGCTCCATCGGCACCACGAAACGGAACTGCGTCGCACCTTCGAACTTGTAGCGTTTGGGCTGACTTTGGATCAGCTTGATCAGGGTCATGGGATCGACCGGCGTCTCGGCCTCGAAGTCGATCTTGCCGCCGTTGGGGCCAGCGTCGACCTTCTTGATACCGAGTTTTTCGGCTTGCAGCTTGAGCAGCGTCAGGCGCACCAGGTTCTTGGTCGGCTCGGGCAGCAGGCCGAAGCGGTCGATCATCTCCACCTGCAGGTCCTTCAGGCCTTCTTCGTCGACCGCCGAGGCGATGCGCTTGTAGAGGATCAGGCGCGCGTGCACATCCGGCAGGTAGTCCTCGGGAATCAGCGCCGGCAGACGCAGGTTGATTTCCGGGCCACCGCCCAGGGGCTGGTCGAGGTTCGGCTGGTTGCCCTTGCGGATGGCCTTGACGGCGCGCTCGAGCATTTCCATGTAGAGGGTGAACCCGACGGCCTGGATCTGGCCGCTCTGGCCCTCGCCGAGCAGCTCGCCGGCACCGCGGATCTCCAGGTCGTTGGTGGCCAGCACGAAACCTGCGCCCAGGTCCTGGGTGTTGGCGATGGCTTCCAGGCGTTTTTCGGCATCGGCGCTGATCTGCTGGCGCGGCGGCGTCAGCAGGTAGGCGTAGGCCTGGTGGTGGCTGCGCCCGACGCGGCCGCGCAACTGATGCAGCTGGGCCAGGCCGAACTTGTCGGCGCGCTCGATGATGATGGTATTGGCGCTCGGTACGTCGATGCCGGTCTCGATGATGGTCGAGGCGATCAGCACGTTGAAGCGCTTGTGGTAGAAGTCGCTCATCACCTGTTCCAGATCGCGCTCGCGCATCTGCCCATGGCCGATGCCGATGCGAGCCTCGGGCACCAGCTCGGCCAGGTCGGCGGCGCACTTCTCGATGCTCTTCACGTCGTTGTGCAGGTAGTACACCTGGCCCCCGCGCAGCAGCTCACGCAGCAGCGCCTCCTTGACCGTGCTCTTGTTCTGCTCCATGACGAAGGTGCGCACCGACAGGCGCCGTGCCGGCGGGGTGGCGATGATCGACAGGTCGCGCATGCCGGCCACGGCCATGTTCAGGGTGCGCGGGATGGGCGTGGCGGTCAGGGTGAGGATGTCGACCTCGCTGCGCAGGGCCTTGAGCTGTTCTTTCTGGCGCACGCCGAAGCGGTGCTCTTCGTCGATCACCACCAGGCCCAGGTCCTTGAAGCGCACGTCCTCCTGCAGCAGTTTGTGGGTGCCGATGAGGATGTCGATCTTGCCGTCGGCCAGCTCCGCGGCGGCGGCGTTGACTTCCTTGGCCGACTTGAAGCGGCTCATGACCTCGACGCTTACTGGCCAGTCGGCAAAGCGGTCGCGGAAGCTGTTGTAGTGCTGTTGGGCGAGCAAGGTGGTGGGCACCAGCACCGCCACCTGGCGGCCGCTGTGCACGGCGATGAAGGCCGCGCGCATGGCCACCTCGGTCTTGCCGAAGCCGACGTCGCCACAGACCAGGCGGTCCATCGGCTTGGCCGCGAGCATGTCCTGGCGCACCGCCTCGATGGCGCTCTGCTGGTCGGGCGTCTCCTCGAACGGGAAGCCGGCGCTGAAGGTGGCGTAGTCGGCGGCCGGGTCGGCGAATGCATAGCCTTTGCGGGCCGCGCGGCGAGCATAGATGTCGAGCAGTTCGGCGGCCACGTCGCGGACCTGTTCGGCGGCCTTGCGCTTGGCCTTCTGCCAGGCCTCGGAACCGAGCCGGTGCAGCGGGGCCAAGGCATCGTCACTGCCGGTGTAGCGGGCGATCAGGTGCAGGTTGGCCACCGGCACGTAGAGCTTGGCGCCCTCGGCGTACTCCAGGGTGAGGAACTCGGCGGCCTGGTTGTCGATTTCCAGGGTGGCCAGGCCCAGGTAGCGGCCGACACCGTGGTCGATGTGCACCACCGGCGCGCCTTCGCGCAGTTCGGTGAGGTTCTTGATCACCGCGTCGTTGGCGGCGTCGCCACGTTTCTCGCGGCGCCGGCGCTGCATGACGCGCTGGCCGAACAGCGGGCTCTCGGCGATCAGGGCCAGGCCCGGCTCGTCGAGCAGCAGGCCGTCGTCGAGCGGGGCGATGGTGATCGCCAGGCGCTCCTTGCCGGTGATGAAGTCGGTCCAGCCTTCGACAGTGCGCGGGCGCAGCTTGAGGCGCTCGAGCAGCTCGAGCAGCACTTCGCGGCGGCCCGCCGACTCGGCGGTGAACAACACGCGGCCGGGGAACTGGTCGAGGAAGTTGGCCAGCTCGGCCAGTGGCTGGCTGGCCTTGGCTTCGATGGCGAGGTTGGGCAGTTGCCGGGCCGGGAAGCGTTCGCGGCCATTGCCGGCGTCCAGTTCATCAGGGCTGACCACCACGCGCGGCCACTGCTTGAGCTGGGCAAAGCAGTCTTCGACCGGCATGAACAGTTCGGCCGGGGGTAGCAGCGGGCGGGTCAGGTCGCCGCGGCGTTCCTCATAGCGTCCGCGCACGTCGTTCCAGAAATGCTCGGCGGCCTGCTCCACCCCTGGCAGCGAGAACACCTGGGTGTCCTGGGGCAGGTAGTCGAACAGAGTCGAGGTCTCTTCGAAGAACAGCGGCAGGTAGTACTCGATGCCCGCGGGAATGATGCCGCTGGCCAGGTCCTGGAAGATCGCGCTGCGGCGGAAGTCGACGTCGAAGCGCTCGCGAAAGCGTGCCTTGAAGCGTGTGACCTCCTCCTTCTGCAGCGGGAACTCGCGGGCCGGCAGCAGGCGTATGGAGTCGACCTTGTCGATTGAGCGCTGGGTTTCGGGATCGAAGGTGCGCAGGGTCTCGATCTCGTCGTCGAACAGGTCGATGCGGTAGGGCAGCTTGCTGCCCATCGGGAACAGGTCGATCAGCGCCCCGCGCACGGCGAACTCGCCGTGCTCGTACACCGTGTCGACGCAGCGGTAGCCGCTGGCTTCCAGGCGCGTGCGCATCTGCTCGACGTCGATCTTCTGGTCGATGTCCAGCACCAGGCTGCCGCCCAGTAGAAAGCGCGTCGGCGCCAGGCGATGCAGGGCGGTGGTGATCGGCACCACGAGGATCCCGTGATCCAGCTCAGGCAGCCGGTACAGGCTGGCGATGCGCTGGGAGATGATGTCCTGGTGCGGCGAGAACAGATCGTAGGGCAGGGTTTCCCAATCGGGGAACGGCAACACCGGCAAGTCAGGTGCGAAGAAACGCAGCTCCTGCTCGAGACGGTCGGCGCTCTGGCTGTCGGCGGTCAGCAGCAAAGTGAAGCGTTTGGCGCTGCTGGCGGCTTCGGCGATGGCCAGGCTCAAGGCAGCGCCCGGCAGGTTGCCCCAGGTTTGTTTGCCGGCAGCGGCCGGCAGCTTCGGTAGGCGCAGAACAGACACGGGAGGTCGAACTCCAACGTTGCGGCAAAGAGGTCGATTGTACCGGGCCTGGGGGCGTGCTGTCAGGTTCGTGCAGGGCTTTGCGGCGCCACGTCATGGTGACGACAGGCGCTCATTGCCCGATGCGTCGCAGGGCGTCATAATGTAGCCCCTTTTTTCTGTCCCTACATGTGGAAGGTTCCCGTGACTCAGAAGCCCGACCAGTGTCTTGGTGAGTGGATTGATCGTGAAGCACTTGCCGAAGCGATGATCCCGCTTATCGGTCAGCTCTACCGCAATAACAACGTGGTGAGTTCGATCTATGGCCGTAGCCTGATCAACCGTTCGGTGATCTCGATCCTCAAAGCGCACCGCTTTGCCCGTCACCGTCAAACCGACGAGACCGAGCTGTCGGTCCACGAGACATTCCCCCTGCTCAAGGCCATGAGCGAGCTGAAACTGGGCGCCGCTTCGGTCGACCTGGGCAAGCTGGCCAACAAGTTCAAGGAACAGGGCAACGGCCGCAGTGCCGAGCAGTTCGTGCGCGAAGAGCTGGCTGACGTGGTCGGCCAGCAGAACCTGTCGGCGCGCAAGGGCACCGACGTCGTGCTGTACGGCTTTGGCCGCATCGGCCGCCTGCTGGCGCGCATCCTGATCGAGAAGACCGGTGGCGGCGACGGCCTGCGCCTGCGCGCCATCGTCGTGCGCAAGGGTGCCGAAAACGACCTGGTCAAGCGTGCCAGCCTGCTGCGTCGTGACTCGGTGCACGGTCCTTTCGATGGCACCATCACCATCGATGAAGCCAATAACACCATCACGGCCAACGGCAACCTGATCCAGGTGATCTACGCCAAGAACCCGAGCGAAGTCGACTACACCCAGTACGGCATCGACAACGCCCTGATCGTCGACAATACCGGCGTATGGCGTGACGCCGACGGCCTGGGCCAGCACCTGGCCTGCCCGGGCGCTGCCCGCGTGATCCTCACCGCACCTGGCAAGGGCGCGCTGAAGAACATCGTTCATGGCATCAACCATGGCGAGATCACCGCTGACGACAAGATCATCTCGGCTGCCTCCTGCACCACCAACGCCATCGTGCCGGTGCTCAAGGCCGTCAATGACCAGTACGGCATCGTCAACGGCCACGTCGAAACCGTTCACTCGTTCACCAACGACCAGAACCTGATCGACAACTTCCACAAGGGCAGCCGTCGTGGCCGCGCCGCGCCGCTGAACATGGTCATCACCGAGACCGGTGCCGCCACCGCAGCCGCCAAGGCCCTGCCGGTGCTCAAGGGCAAGCTGACCGGCAACGCCATCCGCGTACCGACGCCGAACGTCTCCATGGCCATCCTGAACCTGAACCTGGAGAAGGCCACCTCGCGCGAGGAGATCAACGAGTACCTGCGCCAGACCGCCATGCACTCCGAGCTGCACAAGCAGATCGACTACGTGAACTCCCAGGAAGTGGTCTCCACCGACTTCGTCGGCTCGCGTCACGCCGGTGTGGTCGACGCCGAAGCGACCATCTGCAATGACAATCGCGTTGTTCTGTACGTCTGGTACGACAACGAGTTTGGTTACAGCTGCCAGGTGGTGCGTGTGATGGAAGACATGGCGGGTGTGAATCCGCCGGCGTTTCCGCAGTAAGCGTTGAGTGGTAAAAAACGGGAGCCTGTTGGCTCCCGTTTTTTTGGAGTGCATGTCTTGGGAAATCCAGCGGCACTGCAAGTTTCCAGGCAAGCATCAAGCATGTAGTGCAGGCAAAAATAGCCTACGACACGACCAAGGGTTAATGTGCGCGGCGTTCACGCTTGATTAGACTGCACCCGAATTTTTTCATGGCGCCCCGGCGACATGATCGCGCCCCGCCGGCCAATGTGGCCCGCGGGCCAGTTCTGAAGGAGTACGCATGGCTGTCTACAACTACGACGTAGTGGTGCTGGGTTCCGGCCCGGCCGGAGAAGGTGCGGCAATGAATGCCGCCAAAGCAGGACGCAAGGTGGCGATGGTCGATAGCCGTCGCCAGGTCGGCGGTAACTGCACCCACCTGGGCACCATCCCCTCCAAGGCCCTGCGTCACTCGGTGCGGCAGATCATGCAGTTCAACACCAACCCGATGTTCCGGGCCATCGGCGAGCCGCGCTGGTTTTCCTTCCCGGACGTGCTCAAGAGCGCCGAGAAGGTGATCTCCAAGCAGGTCGCCTCGCGTACCGGCTACTACGCCCGCAACCGCGTCGACGTGTTCGTCGGCACCGGCAGTTTCGCCGACGAGCAGACCGTCGAAGTGGTCTGCTCCAATGGCGTGGTCGAGAAGCTGGTGGCCAAGCACATCATCATCGCCACGGGCTCGCGTCCGTACCGTCCTGCCGACATCGACTTCAACCACCCGCGTATCTACGACAGCGACACCATCCTCAGCCTCGGCCACACGCCGCGCAAGCTGATCGTCTACGGCGCCGGGGTCATCGGTTGCGAATATGCCTCCATCTTCAGCGGCCTGGGTGTGTTGATCGAACTGGTCGACAACCGCGGCCAGCTGTTGAGCTTCCTGGATTCGGAAATCTCCCAGGCGCTGAGCTATCACTTCAGCAACAACCACATCACCGTACGCCACAACGAGGAGTACGAGCGTGTCGAAGGCCTGGACAACGGGGTCATCCTGCACCTGAAATCAGGCAAGAAGATCAAGGCCGATGCCTTGCTCTGGTGCAACGGCCGTACCGGCAACACCGACAAGCTGGGCCTGGAGAACATCGGCATCAAGGTCAATAGCCGTGGCCAGATCGAGGTCGACGAGGCCTACCGCACCACGGTGCCGAACATCTATGGCGCCGGTGACGTGATCGGCTGGCCGAGCCTGGCCAGTGCCGCCCACGACCAGGGCCGCTCGGCCGCCGGCAGCATCGTCGACAACGGCAGCTGGCGCTTCGTCAATGATGTGCCGACCGGCATCTACACCATTCCGGAGATCAGCTCGATCGGCAAGAACGAGCAGGAGCTGACCCAGGCCAAGGTGCCGTACGAGGTGGGCAAGGCCTTCTTCAAGAGCATGGCCCGCGCGCAGATCGCCGGCGAGCCGCAGGGCATGCTGAAGATCCTGTTCCACCGCGAGACCCTGCAGATCCTTGGCGTGCATTGCTTCGGCTACCAGGCCTCGGAGATCGTCCACATCGGCCAGGCAATCATGGACCAGCCGGGTGAGCGAAATACCCTGAAGTATTTCGTCAACACCACCTTCAACTACCCGACCATGGCCGAGGCCTATCGGGTCGCTGCCTACGACGGCCTCAACCGGCTTTTTTGAGCGGCTCCGGCCGGTGGCCTGAGCCGGCCGGGGAGAACGATTTCAGCCCTTCCCAAGGGTGGCATTGGCCAAACCGGGAAAGTCTGTAATCAGGCTGTCTACGCCGAAATCGGCGAGCCGGCGCATCAGCGCTGGCTCGTTGACCGTCCAGACCGACACATGCAGACCCTGGCGCTGCGCCTTGATCAGGCGCTCGGGGGTGCACAGCGTCCAGTTCAGGGCCAGCAGGTTACAGCCGTAGTTCTGCGCAACCTTCAGCGGGTCAAGCCAGGCGTACTCGGCCACCAGGCCGCGGGCGATGTCCGGAGTCAGCTCCAGGGCGGCGCCGAGCACTTCGCGGGAGCTGGAGGTGATGGTGATCCGCTCCAGCAGGTCGAAACGTTGGGCCAGTTCACGGATGGCCAGAACCATGCTCGCGGCACGGGTGCGCGAAGCGCTCTTGACCTCCAGTTGCCAGTGCTCGAAGTCGCACTTCTCGAACAGTTCCTCCAGGCGCGGGATAGGGCAGGGCTGCACCCAGCCCGGACCACTCTTGCGTGCGTCATAGGTGGCGAGGTCGGCAGCGCTGTGCTCGACCACCTTGCCGCGCCGCCCGGTGGTGCGCTTGAGGGTCGGGTCATGGATCACCATCAGCTCATTGTCGGCCGACAGGTGCAGGTCCAGCTCGCAACGACGTACGCCGTGCTCCAGGCACCGGCGAAAGCTGGTCAGGGTATTTTCAGGGGCTTCGCCCTTGGCGCCACGGTGGCCGTAGATCAGGGTCACGTTCGTTCCTTCAAGAAAAGTGTGAGGCTCAGGCGTCGTTCTGTTCCAGTGCCTGGCGACGTTGCTGTTGCTGGCGTTGCAGGATGTAGCGCGCCAGCAGCTGGCGCTGGGCATCGCTCATCTCGATGAACTCGGTGCCGACCTGGTATTCGCCGTCGGGGCGCGGGTCGCAGTGGATGATCCGGGCGCGCAGCAGCAAGCCCAGGGCCTGGGGCATCAGCACCATCTTCACCGCCACGCGGGTGCCGGGGGCGATGAGCTGGGATTGGGCGAATTCGACGCCGCCTTCGGAAAGGACCACCGCGCGTGGTGCGCCGATCTCCCCGAGCAGGGTCTGTGCGACCACCGCGCTGAGCAGATCGATGCGCTTGTTCTGCGCCTTGAGGAAGGCCGCCACGGTACGGTCCTTGTCGCTGAGTTGACGCAACAGGTGTTGGGATTCGAACTCGCTCAGATGCAATTCGCTAAGCAAGTTGAACAGTGGCGAGTCATCTTGCAACACGTCTGCCTCAAGTGCTTCGGCCGCGCTCAAGGGGCTTATTTCAAGTGCGATCCTGTCCTCGATACGGTAGTATTCGCGGCGATCTTCATCATCTAATGTCGTCATGGCGAACCCATGGTAGCGGCGGTGGTCTGAGTGTAAAGCTGCTCGTCAAGCCCCGCCACAAGGACGTTCCCCTTTCATCCGAACAAGCCCCGACATGTTCAGACCTCTTTTCGTATTCATCGGTACGCGCTACACCCGTGCCAAGCGCCGCAACCATTTCGTCTCGTTCATATCCCTGACCTCGATGATCGGCCTCGCCCTGGGCGTGGTGGTGATGATCGTGGTGCTGTCGGTCATGAACGGCTTCGACCACGAGATGCGCACCCGTGTGCTGGGCATGATTCCCCATGCAACCCTGGAAACCGGACAGCCCATCGACGACTGGCCGGCCCTGGCCGAAAAGGTCAGGCAGAAGAACCCGCAAGTAGAAGCGGTTGCACCCTTCACCCAGATGCAAGGGCTGCTGACCCACGAGGGCAAGGTGTCGAAGGTGCTGCTCAACGGCATCGACCCGGCCCGTGAACGCCAGGTCTCGATCATCGACAAGTTCATCCTCGAAGGCCAGCTCGACCAGCTGGCGCCGGGCGAGTGGGGCATCATGATCGGCGACAAGGCAGCGGCCAAGCTGGGCGTGGGCATCGGCGACAAGCTGACGTTCGTCGCCCCCGAGGTGAGCGTGACACCCGCCGGGATGTTCCCGCGCATGAAACGTTTCACGGTGGTCGGCACCTTCCATGTCGGTGCTGGCGAAATCGACGGCTACCTGGGCCTGACCAACCTGTCCGACCTGTCGCGCCTGCACCGCTGGAAAGCCGATCAGGTACAGGGCCTGCGCCTGAAGTTCGACGACCTGTTCCAGGCCCCTCGCGCGGCCTGGAACATTGCCCAGCAGCTCGGCGAGCAGGAGTTCTATGCCCGCGACTGGACCCGCACCCACGGCAACCTGTACCAGGCCATCCGCATGGAAAAAGCCATGATCGGCCTGCTGTTGCTGCTGATCGTCGCGGTGGCGGCGTTCAACATCATTTCCACGCTGGTCATGGTGGTCAACGACAAGAAGGGCGACATCGCCATTCTTCGTACGCTGGGTTCGACGCCGGGGCAGATCATGGCCATCTTCATGGTCCAGGGTACGGTGATCGGCGTGGTCGGTACCTTCATTGGCGCCGTGGTCGGGATCATCGCCGCGCTGAACGTCAGTGCGGTGATTGCCGGTCTCGAGAAGCTGATCGGGCACAAGTTCCTCAACGCCGATGTGTACTTCATCGATTACTTGCCGTCGCAGATCATGGCCGAGGACGTGTGGATGGTCTGTGGTGCGGCGCTGGTCCTGAGTTTCCTCGCCACCCTGTATCCGGCCTGGCGTGCCGCGCGCACCCAGCCTGCAGAGGCGCTACGTTATGAGTGAGTCGCGCATGAGTGATAAAGCCGTATTGAGTTGCCGCAACCTGGGCAAATCCTACGACGAGGGGCCTGAATCGGTGCAGGTGCTGTCTGGCCTGCAACTGGAGCTGCACCCAGGCGAGCGGGTGGCCATTGTCGGCAGTTCCGGCTCCGGCAAGAGTACCTTGCTCAACCTGCTGGGCGGCCTCGATACGCCGACCCAGGGCAGTGTCTGGCTGGCTGGCGAGGAGCTCTCGGCGCTTGGCGAGCGGGCCCGCGGGCTGCTGCGCAACCGCGCCCTGGGCTTTGTCTACCAGTTCCATCACCTGCTGCCCGAGTTCACCGCGCTCGAGAACGTGTGCATGCCGCTGCTGATTGGCCGCACCGCCATCCCCGAGGCCCGCGAGCGCGCCGAGGCGCTGCTCAAGCGTGTTGGCCTGGGCCATCGCCTCAGCCACAAGCCTGCCGAGCTTTCCGGTGGTGAGCGCCAGCGCGTGGCCATCGCCCGTGCCCTGGTCAATCGCCCAGGCCTGGTGATGCTCGACGAGCCTACTGGCAACCTCGACCACCACACCGCCCAGGGCATCCAGGAGCTGATGCGCGAGTTGTCCAGCTCGTCGCAGACAGCCTTCCTGGTGGTGACCCACGACCTCAACCTGGCGCGCCAGATGGACCGTGTGCTGCGCCTGGAAGACGGTCACCTGGTGCCGATCTGAGTCGACTGTACGGGGCTGCCCTCGGTGCCCCGTTCCAATTCTTCATTGGGTGTTCCCGTTCATGTTCAGACCCTTGCCATTGTTCATCGGTGCTCGCTACACCCGCGCCAAGCGCCGCAACCATTTCATTTCGTTCATCTCCATGACCTCGATGATCGGCCTGTCCCTCGGCGTGCTGGCGATGATCGTGGTGCTCTCGGTGATGAACGGCTTTCAGCGCGAGATGAGCTCGCGCATCCTCGGCCTGGTACCGCATGCCAGCCTGCTCGGCGAGCAGCCGCTGGACGATTGGCGCAGCGTCGCCGATGCCGCGCTGAAGAACCCGGCGGTGATGGCGGCGGCACCGCTGACGGAAATGGAAGGCATGCTTTCGTACAAGGGTGCGATGCAGCCGATCCAGGTCAGTGGCATCGACCCGCAGGAGGAGGGCAAGGTCTCCATCGTCGGCCAGCATATCGTCCAGGGCCGCTTGCAGGACCTGCAGCCTGGTGAATACGGTGTGGTCCTGGGCGAGCTGACAGCCCGGCGCTTTCGCCTGAACACTGGCGACAAGCTGACCCTGATCGTTCCAGAGATCAGCAAGGCGCCCGGCGGCATCACGCCACGCATGCAGCGCCTGACCGTGGTCGGTCTGTTCAAGGTGGGTGCCGAGCTCGATGGTTCCCAAGCCTACATCCATGTCGCCGATGCTGGCGAGATGCAGCGCTGGGCGCCGGGCCAGGTGCAAGGCGTGCGCCTCAAGCTGCATGACCTGTACGCCGCGCCGCAGGTGTCCAAGGCCATTGCCGCCGGGCTGGGCCAGGGCTACCGCGCCGATGACTGGTCGCATACCCAGGGCAGCCTGTTCAGCGCCATGAAAATGGAAAAGACCATGATCGGCCTGCTGCTGATGATGATCATCGCCGTGGCGGCGTTCAACATCATCGCCACCCTGATCATGGTGGTGAACGACAAGGGCGCCGACATCGCCATCCTGCGCACCCTCGGCGCCACACCGGCGCAGATCATGGGCACCTTCATGGTCCAGGGTAGCCTGATCGGCGTGGTCGGTACCCTCATCGGCGGCGTGCTCGGCGTGCTTGCCGCGCTTAACGTCAGCCAGATCGTCGGCTGGGCCGAGCGCGTGAGTGGACAACATATCTTCACTTCCGATATGTATTTCATCAGCAGCCTGCCGTCTGAGTTGCAGTGGGGCGATGTCGGCCTGATCTGCACGGCAGGGTTGGTGATGAGTTTTCTTGCGACACTGTACCCTGCATGGCGGGCGTCGCAGGTTGAGCCGGCGTATGCGTTGCGCTATGAATAAGGTGCTAGTGGACACTGGCGTGCACGGGGAGCAGTCCTGATATGAAACAACACTTCTTGATCGCTGGCGCCCTGGCGCTGGCCAGCCTGTCGAGTATGGCCAGCACGGGGCATGGCGCAGGACATGGCTTCGCTTTCGGTGAGCCAGCCAAGGCGGCCAAGGCCACCCGCACCGTCGAGGTACTGCTCAAGGACATCGCCTTCGAGCCGGGGAGCCTGCGGGTCAAGGCCGGTGAGACCGTGCGATTCGTATTGATCAACCAGGGCCAGCTGCCCCACGAGTTCAATCTTGGCGACAAGGCCATGCATGCCGAGCACCAGAAAGAGATGCTGGCCATGCAGGGCCGGGTGGACCATGCCGCCATGGGCCATGGCAGCACGGATCATGCCCACGTGGCCCGGGGCGGCCACGGCCACGATGCCGGCAACACGGTGCTGGTGCAGCCAGGTCAACGTGCCGAGCTGACCTGGACCTTCCAGCCGTCGGCGCCCATCGAGTTCGCCTGCAACGTGCCGGGCCACTACCAGGCCGGCATGGTCGGACCGTTGACCATCGAGTAACAACAGGTCCAAGCCGGGATGCAAAACCGTTAGACTAGGCACATCCGTATTTTCAGGTCTGACCCATGCATCCTGCTGCCGAACATTCCCCGCTGGGCAAATCCAGCGAGTACATCGCTACCTACACCCCGTCGCTGCTGTTCCCCATCCCGCGCACCGCCAAGTGGGCCGAGCTGGGCGTCACCGCCCAGACCCTGCCGTGGCAGGGCGTGGACTACTGGAACTGCTTCGAGCTGTCCTGGCTGCTGCCGTCGGGCAAGCCGGTGGTGGCCATTGGTGAGTTCGCCATACCGGCCGATTCGCCGAACATCATCGAATCCAAGTCGTTCAAGCTCTACCTCAACTCGCTGAACCAGACGCCATTCGCCTCCACCGCCGAGTTGCAGGCGTGCCTGGAGAAGGACCTTTCGCAGGCCGCGGGTCGGCCCGTGGCGGTGCGCATCCGTACCTTGGCCGAGGTCGAGCAGCAGGGCGTGGCCGGCCTGCCGGGGCAATGCATCGATGAGCTGGACATCAGCATCAGCAACTACGAGCAGCCACAGCCCGAACTGCTGCGCTGCGATCCCGAGCGCGTGGTGCAAGAGGCGCTGCACAGCCACCTGCTCAAGTCCAACTGCCCAGTCACCGGCCAGCCAGACTGGGGCAGCGTGGTGGTCGAGTACCGTGGCCCGGCGCTGGATCCGGCCAGTCTGTTGAGCTACCTGGTGAGCTTCCGCCAGCATGCCGACTTCCATGAGCAATGCGTCGAGCGTATCTACCTGGACCTCAAGCGCTTGCTCAACCCCGACTACCTGACGGTCTACGCCCGCTACGTGCGCCGTGGCGGCCTGGACATCAACCCTTACCGCAGCAGCGGGCCGGTAAGTCCGGACAACCAGCGACTGGTACGCCAGTGACGAAAGCCCCGTTCGATGACGCAATGCTGTTCACTTAAGATCCTGGGCCGCTTTGCGGCCCTTCGCGGGCAAGCCCGCTCTCATAGAACAAATGTATCTTTCTGATTTGCTTAAGGTTTTCCAGGCGCGGCTAACCCTGTGGGAGCGGGTCTTGCCCGCGAAGGGCTGCGAAGCAGCCCCAGTTGAGGTCACGCTTGGCTTAAATGAACAGCATTACGTTCGATGACGGGGCTTTTTTCAAGGCGTGGGCTCAGATACCCATGCTTTGCAAACTCTGGACGATGTTGCGCAGGGTGGCGGTCAATCCCGGGTGGTCGACCTCGAAACGCTCGACTGCCAGGTTGACGCCATCTACCAGGTTATTGTCGTTGGTGGCTTCCTCAAGCTTGAGCTGTGCTTCGATCTGCTCCATCAGCTTGTGCAGATCATCACGCTCCTCCAGCGAGAGCGGTGGGTTTTGCTCCAGTTGCTCGCGCAGGCTATTGAGTTGCTCTTGCAGTTCGCGGGCAGGCATGGGTGTTCTCCCTCTATGAATAGGCACAGACATGGACCTCGGCGGTAGCGCAAAGGTTCTTGCCTGCCTTCAAGAGTAATCCACCCGCAGCGGCTTTGCATGACCCGCGTCAACCGTGCTGTGTCAGGGTTTTTCGCCTTTGCGACGGCGCTGGGCAATGTCCGCCAGGCAGGTGTCGAGGGCTTCGAGGTGGTCGATCACCGAATGCACGCCCAGGGCGAACAGCGCCAGCGTGGCCATGCCGCGGGCGCGCTCCTGCTCGTGCTCGGTCAGGGCTTGCCACTCGCTCGGTGGCAAGTCGCACGCTGGGCTGCACGCCGCCAGGCCAATGGTCCATAGCCCTGCATTGAGCCCAGCCTGCAGCAGCCGCGGCTCGCCGCTGACCAATACGCAGCCCTCCAGGCGCTCACTGCCCAGGCGCATCAACGCCTGCCAGCAGGCGTTAGGGGCGGGCCAGGGCGGTGCGGTCTCGGTGTGGCCGGGCAGCCACTCGGGCAGGGCGTGCGCCAGGCGCTTGCCCTGGGCCGCGCCGGCTTCGTCGAGCCAGATGCAGGGCACCCGTTGACGGCGCAGCCCGGCCAAGGCAGGCAAGGCGCCAGGGGTGAGCGAGGGGCTGCCTCCCGGGAGTTGCACAAGGCAGCGCAAGCCGAACAATACAGCGGTAAAGGCGGGCATCTCTGGCATGGCAACAATCCCTGAAATGAAATACACCGCAGGCTACTGTTTGCTGGTTACCGTTGGGTGACGATGAAGCAGGTGTTCACAAAGATTTATGAGGATCATGTAAAGCTGCTTATCCTCACGCGAGCCTTTATACTGGCTGCTTGTTTGCGGCGCGCACCAGTGCTTGCCGCCAAGAATTCGATGGAGAAATAGCTATGGGTAGGATTAGTGCCGGTGTGATCGAGCGAGTCACCCAGGCGTGTATTTGCGCCAGCTTGCTCCTGGCGCCCGTGGCCGCCACCCAGGCGGCTACGGAGGAAGACCCCTGGGAAGCGGTCAACCGGCCGATCTTCCGTTTCAACGACTTCCTTGACACCTATGCCCTCAAGCCATTGGCCCAGGGTTACCAGGCAGTTACCCCGCAGTTCGTTGAAGACGGCATCCACAATGTCTTCCAGAACCTCGGTGACGTCACCAACCTGGCCAACAACGTGTTGCAGCTCAAGCCCCATGCGGCCGGCGTCGACACCGCGCGGCTGATCGTCAACACCACCTTCGGCCTGGGTGGTTTCTTCGATGTGGGTACCAGGATGGGCCTGCAGCGCAACGATGAAGACTTCGGCCAGACCTTGGGTTACTGGGGGCTGCGCAGCGGCCCGTATGTGGTCATTCCATTGCTCGGCCCGAGTACCGTGCGCGATGCCCTGTCCCGGTACCCGGACACCTACACCCGGCCGTATCGCTATATCGACCATGTGCCGACCCGCAACACCACGTTCACCGTCGATGTAGTCGATACCCGCGCCTCGCTGTTGTCGGCCGAGAAGCTCATCAGCGGCGACAAGTACGTCTTCATTCGCAATGCCTATCTGCAGAACCGCGAGTTCCGGGTCAAGGATGGGGACGTCGAAGACGATTTCTGATCCTTTGTCATGATGCGAGGGCGGCTCAGGCCGCCTTTTTTGTAACAGAACAGTGCATGGCGCAGGACGTGGACGCCGAATGCTGCTGGGCCGCCTTTCAAGACTGGATGGCAACATCGGGGTGCGCGAGTCCACATTCTTGTAACTCCCAGTGATTTACCCAGTAAAGACCGGTGCAGTCGACTCTTGCACGCTTGAAACGCCATGCGGATGGGAGTACCGTCTGCGCCTTACAGGGCACCTCTGCTATTTGCTGGAAAGGATTAATTGTCCTACAACTCAAATAGAGAGTGGCTAGAGAGAATTCCAGTAGCCATGCGTCGGCCCGCCGAACCCGCTACGCCAACCTATTTCTGGCGCCGTTTGCCCACATGCAGAAACCCAGTGCAACGCTGCTGATCATCGATGACGACGACGTGGTCCGTGCGAGCCTCGCCGCCTATTTGGAAGACAGTGGCTTCAGCGTCCTCCAGGCCAGCAATGGCCAACAGGGCCTACAGGTCTTCGAAGCGCAACAGCCTGACCTCGTGATCTGCGACCTGCGCATGCCGCAAATGGGTGGCCTTGAGCTGATTCGCCAGGTCACCGAGCGTGCGCCGCAGTTGCCGGTGATCGTGGTCTCCGGCGCCGGGGTCATGAGCGACGCGGTCGAGGCCCTGCGCCTGGGCGCCGCCGATTACCTGATCAAGCCGCTCGAAGACCTCGCCGTGCTGGAGCATTCGGTGCGTCGCGCCCTGGATCGTTCGCGACTGGTACAGGAAAACCAGCGCTACCGGGAGAAGCTCGAAACGGCCAACCGTGAACTGGAAGCCAGCCTGCACCTGCTGCAGGAAGACCAGACCGCCGGGCGCCAGGTGCAGATGAACATGTTGCCCGAGAGCCCCTGGCACGCGGGAGACCTGGCGTTCGAGCACCAGATCATCCCGTCGCTGTACCTGTCGGGTGACTTCACCGACTATTTCCGAGTCGATGACCGGCGCATCGCGTTCTACCTGGCGGACGTCTCCGGGCATGGCGCATCCTCGGCCTTCGTCACCGTGCTGTTGAAGTTCATGACCACCCGGCTGCTGTTCGAATTCAAGCGCGGCGGCAAGCTGCGCGAGTTCAAGCCTTCCGAGGTGCTGGGCCACATCAACCGCGGCCTGATCAACTGCAAGCTGGGCAAGCACGTGACCATGGTCGGCGGGGTGATCGACGAAGACACCGGCCTGATGACCTACAGCGTTGGCGGCCATTTGCCATTGCCGGTGCTGTACACCCCGGGTCAGGCCCGCTACCTCGAAGGCCGCGGCCTGCCAGTGGGGCTATTCGTCGAAGCGACCTACCAGGATCATGTCCTGGAGTTACCAGCGCGGTTCAGCCTGAGCCTGATGTCCGATGGCGTTCTGGACCTTTTGCCTGGGGACACACTCAAAGATAAGGAAGCGACCTTGCCGGAAATCGTCAAGGACGCGGGTGGCTGCCTGGATGGGCTGCGCCAACGATTCGGATTGGCTACCCTTGGGGAGATGCCGGATGATATCGCCCTATTGGTGTTAAGCAGGAACCTTCAATGAGTACCGGTAGAATCCAGTTCGCCGAACAGAGCGGTACCTTCGTTCTGAAATTTGCCGGTGAAGTGCGCCTGACCTTGTGTTCGGCGCTGGATGCGACGATCGAGAAGATCTTCACCGCGCTGAACTTCTCGGCCATCGTCATCGACCTCACCGAAACCGAGAGCATCGACAGCACCACCCTGGGGCTGTTGGCCAAGCTGTCGATCCTGTCGCGGCAGAAAGTTGGGCTGCTGCCGACCGTAGTCACCACCAACCCGGACATTTCCCGGCTGCTGCAGTCGATGGGCTTCGAGCAGGTCTTCAACATCGTCGATCACCCGATCCCATGCCCTGAATGCCTCACCGATCTGCCATCCCAGGACCAGAACGAAGACGTCGTGCGCTCCAAGGTGCTGGAAGCGCACAAGATCCTCATGGGCCTTAACGATTCCAATCGCGAAGCCTTCCACGACCTGGTCAACGCCTTGGAGCGTACCTGACCCTCCAACGCTGAAGCTGCCTATTGCTGTTCGCTGCGGGGGAACTCCGTGGCCGGCCTGCCGTCGGCGTTGTGCTGGAACACCCGTTCCGGCTGCCCCTGCTCATTGAAAAACACCTGCCCGAGTCCTGCACTGTTCCACAGCCGCTCGCCAGTCTGGCTGTGGCTGGGCGTGCGCGGCACCACCTCCATGCGGCGGCGCTTGGTGAACCAGTTCAGCGGCGAGCGCGGCGCGTAGAGCCACCGGTTGAGACGGTCGAAGACATCCAGCAGACGCTGAGGAAACTGGTTCTTGATGCCGCTGCTGGTGATCTGCCAGAGGTGCGGGCTGCGTTGGCGATGGCGAATGCGCACTTCATAAACGAAGGAGTAGTGCACGTCGCCGGACAGGATCACATAGTGCCCTGGTGTGCGTGAGTGTCGGAAGATGTTGAGGACCACTTGCGCAGTACCGCGATGGGCCATCCAGTTCTCTGCATCGACCAGCAGTGCAAAGCCCAGCCAGCTGAACACCTGCTGCACCGATTCGATGAGTTTTACCCCGAAAATCGGTGCGGGTGACACGATGATCGCCGACGGGTGATCGAGCAGTGTCTGCTGCAGCTCGCTCAGTGCCTCCCAGTCGAGCAGTCCAGAGGGCCGCTTCAAGCTGGTCTCGCTGCGCCAGCGTCGGGTGCGGGTATCAAGCACCAACAGCGGCGGATTGCTTGGTAGGTGGAACTGCCAGCCCTGAAAGCGCAGCAGGTCGCCGATCAGCTCATCCTGGGCGGGGCTGTCGAAGGCATTCGCCAGCGCCTGATCGCCCAGTTGCCGGCAGCGCTCGACCAGCGCGTTACAGCTGTCCGGATCATTGCCCCAGCCCTGGCACAGCAGGTAGCCGAGCAGGGCATTACCGATGATTCGCTTTGAGAAGGGGTGGCCGTAGGCGGTTTCTTCCCATTGCGCCGAGAGGTTCCAGTCGTCGGTGATGTCGTGGTCATCGAAGATCATCAGGCTCGGCAAGTGCGCCAGCACCCGTGCCACCGGGGCGAGCCCGGCAACGAAAGCTTCGATCAGCGGCAGCTCCTGGCGGTAGCGTGCCTGGCGCTTGGCCGTAAGGCCGGCTGGCATGCTCATCTGCACCAGGGCCCAGGGCACTGGCGACCACACCAGCAGGTACATGGCCATGACCTCGGCAAAGGTCACCAGGTGGTTGTCGGCATTGCTGCTGGTGAAGATCGGCTTGCGGGAGCCACCGAAGAAGCGCTCGCGCAGGCTCTCATTGCTCTCCAGTGCCGGCAGCAGGTCGGCGCGATGGTAATAGCAGGCCGGATGCCGGTACAGCTCGTCGCCGTTCTTGACCAGGGCGCCGTCGAGCTGCTCATCGAACAGGCCCAGGCGCTCGATCAGACCATGAATGGCACGCAGCATGGGGCCGGCGACATCGTCGGCGTAGACCTGATCGCCCGTCATCAGCAACAGGGCAGGGCGCTGTTGCGGTTGCGGGCAGTCCTGCAGCAGGCGGTCGGCGCACAGCAGGCCATCGGCGGCCGGGTGATGCGGCTTGCGGCAGGAGCCGTGAAGCAGCTGCTCGAGCCGTCCACGCAGCACCAGGCTCGGGCGCTGCGTGCCAGGGTAGAGCAGGTGTGGCGCCCAGTCAGCGATGCCTTGTGAGCCCTGATCGCTCGGCAGCCGTATGTCGTAGTCCAGCAGCACCTCGGCCGGCAGTGGCTGCTCGAAGCGGATATCGAGCAGGTGCACGAAGGCGCGCTCACCCACAGGGATGATCTGGCAATCGAGCGTCGCCTCGACGCCTGGGTAATCGAGGATGAACTCAGGTTGCAGCGATTGCGAGCCGACCAGCCACAGGGCCAGGCGCCTGGGTTCCAGGCGACGTAGCACGGGGCCGGCCAGAACCTGGGGGAGCGGGGCGGTATCGGACATCGATGACTCGGGTGAGGGTGAATGCAATCGCGGGGCATGTCAGGTTCCTGACATGCCCCGCGATAGGGTGTTCAGCCGTAGTGGGCGAAAAATGCTGGGCATTTATCTCCCGCGAGGCAAACGGTATTTGTATCAGGCCTTTTCAGCCATCACCGCTTCGAGCTTCTCCTGGTCCCGCGCGAACTGGCGGATACCTTCAGCCAGCTTGTCGGTGGCCATGGCATCTTCGTTCATCGCCCAGCGGAACTGGCTTTCGTTCAAGTGCTGGCGGGCTTCGCCGGTAGTACCCGGCTTGAGGATGCGCGGCAGCTCGCCCTGGTCATCGCTCAGCTGTTGCAGCAGTTCAGGGCTGATGGTCAGGCGGTCACAGCCGGCCAGCTGCTCGATCTGGCCGATATTGCGGAAGCTTGCGCCCATCACCACGGTGTCATAGCCGTTGGTCTTGTAATAGTTGTAGATGCGCGTCACCGACTTCACGCCCGGGTCCTCGGCGCCAACGTATTCCTCGCCGGTGCTCTTCTTGTGCCAGTCGTAGATGCGACCCACGAACGGCGAAATCAGGAACACTCCCGCGTCGGCGCAGGCCTGGGCCTGGGCGAAGGAGAACAGCAGGGTAAGGTTGGTCTGGATGCCTTCACGCTCCAGCTTCTCGGCGGCGCGGATCCCTTCCCAGGTCGAGGCGAGCTTGATCAGCACACGGTCCCGCGGGATGCCCGCCGCGTCATACAGATCGATCAGCTGGCGCGCCTTGGCCAGCAGGGCTGGCTCATCGAACGACAGGCGGGCATCCACCTCGGTGGAGATACGCCCTGGAATGACCTTGAGGATGCCCGCGCCAACGGCCACCGCGAACGTGTCGCAGGCCAGGTCCACGCTGCCCTTGGCATCGGCCTTCACCGTGCCCAGCAGATCCGCGTACCCGGACATCGCGGCGGCCTTGAGCAGCAGCGAGGGGTTGGTGGTGGCATCGACCGGCTTGAGACGGGTGATCGCTTCCAGATCACCGGTGTCGGCGACTACGGTAGTGAACTGCTTGAGTTGTTCCAGCTTGGAGGTCATGGGCGTGCTCTGTCCTGTGCAATGACTCGACATTACCCGAGCCCCGTCAGCCGCTCAAGGGCTGTCGAGGCAAGACGGGCGAGGGGATGAGGATTCGAGTCCAAAGCACGCCGCAGGTTCCCTCTAACGGCCTTGCAGCAGCTCGGCGGCCTGGTCGAGCAGGCCGAGGGGGTCGTTGCTCTTGTGGATGTCGGCTGACAGCATCTGACGAAAACGCCGCGCCCCCGGGAAACCCTGGCCCAGGCCGAGAATATGGCGGGTGATGTGGTGCATGGCGCCACCGCTTTGCAGGTGCGCGACGATGTACGGCCGCAGCTTGGCCAGCGCTTCGCTGCGGCTGATCACCGGCGCGTCGCTGCCGAACAGCAACTGGTCCACCTGCGCCAGCACATAGGGATTGTGGTACGCCTCGCGGCCCAGCATCACACCGTCGAAGGTCTGCAGGTGCTCCTGGCATTCGGCCAGGGACTTGATGCCACCGTTGAGTACCAATTCCAGGTCCGGGAAGTCGGCCTTCAGTTGCGCGGCCACGTCATAGCGCAGCGGCGGAACCTCGCGATTCTCTTTCGGTGACAAACCCTCGAGGATCGCGATCCGCGCATGCACCGTAAAGCTGCGGCATCCCGCATCGCGCACCTGGCCGACGAAATCGCACAGCTGGGCATAGCTGTCGCGGCCATTGATACCGATGCGGTGCTTGACCGTGATCGGAATCTCCACGGCGTCCAGCATCGCCTTCACGCAATCGGCCACCAGTCCCGGATGGCCCATCAGGCACGCACCGATCATGTTGTTCTGCACCCGATCGCTCGGGCAGCCCACGTTCAGGTTGACCTCGTCATACCCCGCTCCTTGCGCCAGGCGCGCACAGGCTGCCAGGTCCGCCGGCACACTGCCGCCCAGCTGCAACGCCAGCGGGTATTCAGACACGTCATGGCGCAAGAAGCGCTCGGCGTCGCCGTTGAGCAGGGCACCGGTGGTGACCATTTCGGTGTAGAGCAGGGTGTGGCGCGAGAGCAGGCGCAGGAAGTACCGGCAGTGGCGGTCGGTCCAGTCCATCATGGGCGCAACGGAGAAGCGCCTTGATGGCTCAGGCCGCGTGTTTACCAGCGTACAGGACGATGTGGCAGTGTATTCAGTCAACGTGTTTTGTACCGATTTTCAGGGATTATGAGACGTTTTTACCAATCGATTGGTACAGGTCGACGTGTACCAATGCGTCGTGGCAACGAACACGCAAAAAGGCCGATGGCATCTATGGGGCCCACCGTTCAAACGTATCTATCGCGACAAAGCGCTATTCTACCAAGAATTGCCGTCCTGGCTGGAAAGGAAGACAAGACCGTCCGGCCGTTTCGGCTGTCCGCAGAACCGCGCTACTTCAGCCCCTCCTTCTGGATGTTCTCTTTTTTAGGCCCAACGGGTTCAAAAAAGTAATTCACTCATCAAACTGAACACTGTCGTCTTCACTGCGCTACCCAGATCAGTCCAGGCAAGGCCAGTGGTTGCTTGATAGTTCCCCAGCTCCAGGTGTTTGGAAATGACATTGGGGGGAAGCGCCCGTCCGGCATTGGACGGCAGCAATCCGACGCCGAGTCCTGCGGAAACCAGCGCGAGCATCGTGGTGAATTCGCCCAGTTCTGAGGCGATTTCCAGCTGCACGCCTTGGCTGCTTAGGGCTTGCATCAGCCCATCGTAAAAGCCTGGCGCATAACGTCTGCCCAGGATGAAGACCGGTACGTTAGCGAGCGCGGTAGGGTGCAAGGTGTCGCATGAAGCCAGCGGATGATTGCAGGGGAGGGCAACAATGAACGTCTCTCGCAACACTGCCGAGGTTTGAATACCTGGAATGACAGCCGGCAAACGCATCAAGCCGAAATCGAGCTGGCCGTGTTTGAGTGCCGCCGCTTGATCTGGGCCCGGCATATCCTTGAGTTCCAGCTCAATGCGCGGAAACCGCTCATGCAGAGAGCGGATCAGGGAGGGAAGTAACTCGGGCAATACCGAGGATACAAAGCCCAGGCGCACTCGACCTATTTCCCCTCGCCCTGAAGCCCTCGCCACATCAGCCGCATGGGCCGCTTGGGACAAGGTCGCCCTCGCCTCAGGCAAGAAAATCGCCCCGACCTCTGTCAACGCTACCGAGTGTCTATTGCGCTCGAACAAGCGCACCCCGAGTTCTTCCTCAAGGAGCTTGATCTGCATGCTGAGCGCTGGCTGAACGATGGACAGGCGTTCAGCTGCGCGACCAAAATTAAGCTCCTCCGCTAAGATCACAAATGACTGCAAGTGATTGATTTTCAACAGGCTTCTCCAACAAAAGAAAAGATCTTGGGGCGTGATCAAAAATCATGATTACCAGATCAACAATGACGATTGGACGATCGCGTTGGCCTAGGGTGAAGTGCCAACAGAACCAATAAAAATATTCGGCCATTGTTCGGAGAGCAGCATGTCATTCAATCCAAGTAGCTTCCAGCTTGATGGACGTAGAGCACTGGTCACGGGTTCATGCAGGGGCATCGGACTTGAATTGGCCAGAGGGCTGGGTGCTGCCGGTGCAACCGTGGTAATCAATGATCGTAATAGGGAACGGGCTCGATGGGTTGCCGAGCAGTTAGGTGACGAGGGGATAAATACGGAGGTCGCGGTTTTCGACGTCACGGATCGGGAACAGCTATTCAACGCCATAAATACTTTCGAGGCTCATAACGGCGCCGTCGATATCCTCGTGAACAACGCCGGCATTCAGCGTCGCGCACCGCTGGAGGATTATGACGCTAACGATTGGCACGAGCTGATGCGCGTCAATCTGGACGGTGTGTTCCATGTGTCCCAGGCCGTTGCCCGCCACATGATCACGCGTCGTCGCGGCAAGATCATCAACATCTGCTCGGTACAGAGCGAGCTGGCCCGCCCGACTATCGCGCCCTACGCCGCGTCTAAAGGCGCAGTGAAAATGCTTACCAAGGGCATGTGCGCCGAATGGGCATGCCACGGTATCCAAGCCAATGGCCTTGCGCCTGGCTACTTTGCAACCGAAATGAATCGGGCCCTGATGGACAATCAGGAGTTTTCCCAATGGCTGTGCAAGCGCACACCCGCAGGCCGTTGGGGCCGGGTCGAGGAGCTTTGTGGAGCCGCAGTGTTTCTAGCGTCGGCTGCGTCTGACTTTATTAACGGCCAAACGATCTTTGTAGACGGAGGATTGACCAGCGTCGTTTAAACCCCCGCACCTGTACCTAAAAAAATAACAACAGAGGACGCCCATGAGCAATTCCAAAGAGCAATCACTCCCGCGGGGAGACATTGGTGGTCAGTGTGTACCCGGTATCCAGCAGCGAGCAAAAGCCGAAAGCTTTGCGCCCAAGCGCTGGTGGTATCTCATTCCGCTGATTTTCATTACCTACAGCCTCGCTTATCTAGACCGTGCCAACTATGGTTTTGCGAGTGCCGCCGGGATTGAAGAGGACCTTGGTATCACTAAGGGCATGTCCTCGCTGATTGGGTCACTGTTCTTTCTAGGTTATTTTTTCTTCCAGGTTCCGGGTGCTATCTATGCGCAGAAATACAGCGTGCGCAAGTTGGTGTTCTGGAGCCTGATCCTGTGGGGTTTTTGCGCAGTCGCCACCGGGCTGGTGACCAATGTTCCGATGTTAATGGTGATCAGGGTCTCGCTGGGTATCGTTGAGGCCGCTGTGATGCCCGCTATGTTGATCTTCATCAGTAACTGGTTCACCCGTAAGGAGCGCTCACGCGCTAATACGCTGTTGGTGCTTGGCAATCCGATCACGGTGCTCTGGATGTCTGTGGTCTCGGGGTATTTGATTCACACGTGGGGCTGGCGCGAGATGTTTGTGATCGAAGGCGCACCCGCTGTGCTGTGGGCGTTTGTCTGGTGGCGTCTGGCTCGGGACAAACCCGAGCAGGTCGACTGGCTGACACAGCAAGAAAAAAACCAGTTGTCGGCGACACTGGCGGCCGAACAGAAAGGCATGAAGGTGGTTCGCAATTATCGCCAGGCATTCACCAGCCCGGTGGTGATCCAGCTTTGCTGCGTACACGCGCTGTGGAGCATTGGCGTTTATGGATTCATTATGTGGTTGCCGACCATTATCAAACAGGGAGCAGCCGCAGATATCGTCACGGTAGGCTGGTTGAGTGCTGTTCCTTATGTCGCTGCCGTGGCTGCCATGCTCGCAGTGTCTTGGGCATCGGATAAATCGCAGCAACGTAAACACTTTGTTTGGCCGCTTCTGGCGCTGGGTGCGCTGGCATTCTTCTGCTCGTACTTGCTTGGCTCCAGCCATTTCTGGCTGTCGTTTGCTTTGCTGACCATCGCCGGGGCTGCGTTGTACGCACCCTACGGGCCGTTTTTTGCGCTTATCCCAGAAATACTGCCAGCCAATGTATTCGGCGGCGCCATTGGTTTAATCAATGCTTGCGGCGCATTGGGCGCGTTTGTCGGTGCGTGGATTGTTGGATATTTGATCGGCCTCACCGGCAACCCCGGAGCGGCCTATGTATTCATGACAGGCGGCGTGCTCTCTTCTGCGCTGCTCATGGCGTGGGTAAAGGTACGGCGATGAGCCATGAAGTGGACGATCCAAAGGTGCAGGCCTTCGGCGCGCAAGGAAGCGAGCTGGGTTGAGGGGTACGTTGCCCTGTGGGAGAAAACTGTTGCTGCAAGGCCTGTGTTGATTGCCCTCGCCGCCTGAAGGGGCGGCGAGGGCATCAGCGATAATGTGCTGTGGCCTGTTTAACGAAGCATCAGTCGCCACCTTTACGACGAAGGAGCGCGACCGCACAGACACCGAGCAGCACCGCTGCCGTAATCGTCAGTGCCTTGGGTGCTTCGCCCCCCGACTTGCGCCAACCACCCTGCACCCCACGTGACCCGCTCGGTGGCTCGAACAGGTTTCCGGACGACACGGCTGCTGACGGACTACGGCTGATACCCAAGCGAGCCATCCAGCCCGCCATGTGGTTGAGGCCTGGGACAAGAAGACTGGCCACATGCGCCACACGGGCCGCGCCGCCCACCGTGGTGGATGCTCGCGGTGAGATGGCGCAGGCCACCATCGCCTTGGCCACCCGCTCAGGATCGTAGATGGGCCCTGGGGGCTTGAGGGCGTGGCCCGTGTAGTTGCCGCCATCTCTGAAGCCTGGCGTATCCATCACGGCCGGGTAGATATCACAGACGTGGATGTCGGGAAATTCGCTGAGCTCGCCCCTGAGTGCCTCGGTCAGTCCGCGTAAGCCAAACTTGCTGGCCGAGTAAGCCGCCGCATAGGGTTGAGCCACCCAGCTTCCCAACGACAATGTGTTGATCAGAATGCCGCTTTTCTGAGCCTTGAAGTAGGGGAATGCAACATAGGCGCCGCGCAGATAACCTATCAGGTCGGTCTGTATGACCTGCTCATGGGCCTCCAGGGGCGTATCCTCGAAGTTACCCACCGCGCCCACGCCGGCATTATTAATCCAGATGTCGATACGCCCCCGGCCGAACTCGGCGGCGCGTTCGGCCAATGCCTGCACCTGTTCGCTGCTGGTGACGTCGGTGGTGACTACCACGGCGTCGGTTCCGCACTCGGTACACTCATCCAGTACTTCGAGCAGTGCCTCTTCATCCCGTGCCGCGAGAACGAGGCGGGCGCCTTTGCATGCGAAGGCGTGGGCGGCGGCTCGACCAATGCCACTTGAGGCTCCTGTAATGACCACGGTCTTGCCGCGCAACGGACCTGTGATGGCCGGCTCGCGTGGAATGCTGGTGGCCTCATCGTCTTGCATCGCCTCATCTTTGGGAACGTCGACAGCGGCGTCGGCGTTAATCCTGGATAACTGGAGGGATGTTCCATCCACTAAGGTCAACGTGAGGTCTTCAACAGTGCCGGCAACCCGACCCGGAAACACCGGTTCCCCCGCGGCATCCAGGTGGTCGTAAATGAAGTCCTGTCCCTCGAGCCAGCCGACTGCGGTCAGTAAGTTGGGGGCCAGGTAGTACTTTCCATCAAGGAAGAAACCAGGAAACTGATGGGTGCGCTCCACATTCTCCACGCCATAACGCTCACCCGGCTTCATACCTGTAGCTGGCTCAATCATGGTAGAGACCTCCGTATGTGATCTAGGGGGTTGTCTTAGCCTTTGCTGTGTTCCGGTGATGTCGGCCCTGTGCCACGCTTGATCCCACGGGGACCGGCGATGCCCCAGATGATCAGGCCCACGAGGGGCAGTGCCACGATCACCAACGACCACATTATTTTTGTCCCATCGGATTTGTCGCTCCTGAACACGCTGACGATGGCCCACAGGTCAACCAGAAGGAGGATCGCCGTCAAGGCAATCCAGAAATACGCAACCGGCTCATTCATGATCGTCTCTCCTCTTGGTCACACATAGTCAGACCCCAAGGTTCCCGCGGCAGCGCCGGGGACCAGAATGACCTTGCGGCAGTCGTCCTCCTTCTGATCGAACATCCTGTACCCCATGGCCGCTTCCTCCAGGGCCAGGCGGTGGGTGACGATCAACTCTGGCTGAAGTCGTCCGGCTTCAATGTGCTCCAGTAATTCGGGGAGGAATTTCTGTACATGGGTCTGGCCCATCTTGAAGGTCAGGCCTTTGTCGAAGGCGTCGCCGAACATGAAACCATGAATGAAACCTGCATAGACCCCAGGCACGCTTACGACCCCGCCGCGACGCACAGCCGCAATGCTCTGGCGCAGCGCCTTACCACTGCTTCCTTCGATCTTCAGGGCGGTCAGAACCGTCTCGGTGGTGCTGCCCTTGGCTTCGAAACCGACCGCATCGATCACCGCATCCACGCCACGCATACCGGGCGTCAGTTGGATGATAGTGTCAGCGGGGTCGTCGTCGTTCTCGAAGTTGATCGGGATCACGCCGTAAGCATCGCGCGCGTAAGCCAGGCGGTAATCATTGTCATCGACCATGAAAATCTTTTCGGCACCCAGCATCTGCGCACAGGCGGCGCTCAGCAGGCCCACGGGGCCAGCACCGTAGATAGCGACCGATGAACCCTGACCAATCTCGGCATTGATGACAGCCTGCCAGGCGGTGGGCAGGATGTCGGAGAGAAACAGGACCTTATCGTCGGTCAGCGCAGTGGGCACTTTGAACGGCCCGACATTGGCCTTGGGGACCCGTACATAATCTGCTTGTCCGCCGGGGATGCCACCGTACAAGTGGCTGTAGCCGAATAACGCGGCCCCTGGCGGAATGCTTTTTTTGTTGATGATCGAACCGCGACCCGTATTGGTGGTTTCGCATGCGGCGAACAGGTCGTGCTGGCAGAAAAAGCAGCTTCCGCAGGCAATCACGAAGGGAATCACCACCCGGTCACCGGGCCGCAGATTGGTCACCGCACTGCCAACGTCTTCAACGACGCCCATGAATTCATGGCCAAAGATATCGCCGGGTTCCGTGGCGGGGATCTTGCCCCGATACAAATGCAGGTCTGACCCGCAGATGGCGGTGGCGGTAACCCTGAGGATGATGTCGTCCGCCTCCTCGAGGATTGGATCAGGAACGGTATCAACCCGTACATCGTTTGCTCCGTGGTACGTCAATGCTCGCATGGATCAACTCCTGAAGACGCGTGTTTTCCGAGAGGTCTATGAAAGGGAAGCCAGGGAGCGGGGCAAGTTCAGACGAAGTTGTTCAGCGGCGATGGAGAGTTCGTAGGAAGTGAGACCTCACGCTTGTTCTTGGATCTTTTGATCCTTTACCTCTCGTGTTTGGCTAGAAGCCTCGGTTTTTTACGGGGCAGGGAATAAGTGTCGTAACTGAACGCTTCCTTATTCCCCGCTATCCCTGGCAACTCAGCCGTCAGATTGCTCCTCAGGCGGCACCTGACCTTCCGGCCAGTCAGGAGCCTCGGGTTCGGGCTGATGCTGCGGCATTGGTTCTTCAGATGTGTGCGGTATAGGGTCGAGAGACGGATCGAGCGGCGATACGCCGCCGGATTGTTCGGGGGTTGCCATAGCTATTCACCTCAAATGCAATCATGGATGTGCAAGGGATTAGGTTGCGGCTACAGGTATCTGTTCATTCGGGTGCAAAGGAATGTGGCTCAAGATGGGCGTCGGTGTGGAACATGTCGGGGCTCGGGAATCGCCGCCGGTTGTTGGAATTCGACGTTGTGAACAGTGCCATGCCGTTCCGCTTTAACATCCAGAATGGACTGCAGCAGTTCTTCGCCAATACCTTGAATCTCGTCCTGAACCCCGTTAACCTCCCTCGGTCGCTGTCAATCCAGCGACTCGGGCTTGGCGGTCCGGGACGAAGGCGCAAAGCGCCCATATCACCTGCGCAGGCGCTTTTTTTGTGCCCGCGAAGAGGCTTTATGGCGGGCTGCGCATGGACTTCTTCGGAAGTGCCGGTTCCTTCGTACCGGTCCGCCAACCTTGCGTAGTTCGCCACCTCACCTGCTTGGCGGCAGGCGGTGGTGGATTCCTCAATACGAAGGAGTTCCATCATGTCGAAAGGAATACCCGACCCACCCGACGAGCACTCGCTCAAACGCCTCACCTTCGGCACCTGCAACGGCCACCACGAGCCGATCTTCACCGTGCGCCCCGGCGTGCTGGCCGAAGACGCGCTGATCCACACCCTGCACCTGCTGCAAAGCACCTACCAGTCCGTCACCCTTGCCCGAGAGGAAGCGCGCGGCGACGCCCGGCGTTTGCTCTGGGGCACGCAGATGTCGCTGGAAATGGCCGAAGCCTTGGTCAACAAGGTGCTCGATGGCTTGGTGCTGTTGCCGACCAATCCGCCGGCGCCAGAGAGACCGAAGCCGCAGTCGCGGCCTGTGACGCGGGATAACGTTCGCTAGCGTTTCGTCTTGGCCGCAGATGCGGCTTTCCCTGTTCTGAACCGGAGACGGCTCGACAATGGAAGGTATCCAGGATGGGATGGACGCGGGTGGCCGCGGTGGCAAAGAGAATGGGGCGCTTCAAGATGGGCGTCGAGCCTTCATAGGCAGGACGAATTCGTTTGTGCCGTAATGGATAAAACGTTTTCTCGGTGCGGGGGCTGCATAATTTTGACACACCAATGCCTGTTGAGTACCGTGGCACGTCGCAGTAGAGTCTGCGACCTGGGATTGGCGTCCCAGTTTCAGAGTCGGGCACAACCGTGTTTCAGCGGTTTCGTGTCTCGCATGGCTGCACCCGTTATGGGCGGGCCGTGTGTGGGAGCCTTCGGGCTCACCGGCTTCTCTGACCGGTACGCCAACCCGCACGGTTCCGTCCACCTGTATTGGCGTATGGGTGCGGAGCGTTCTTTCAGAGAAGCTGCAAAGGAAGCGCACCATGCTCAAGATCGTTCCCGATCCACCTCATTTCGATATCACTTCTTCCTGGTGTCACCCGCTAATCAGGCGAAAGTCTTCTCGTCTTATGGCGGCTGTGCGTAGGGCGCCTGCGTGCGCGCTGGGTTTCCTGGAGTCCCGGTCTACCAACCTGCGTCTAGCCGTCACCAATTGTTTGGTAGCGAGCGGTGATGGCTCCATTACTCCAGGAGGTTCACTATGACCAGGGGACTACCCTACCCACCCGACGAGCACTCGCTCAAACGCCTCACCTTCGGCACCTGCAACGGCCACCACGAGCCGATCTTCAGCGTGCGCCCCGGCGTATTGGCCGAAGACGCGCTGATCCACACCCTGCACCTGCTGCAAAGCATCTACCAGTCCGTCACCCTTGCCCGAGAGGATGCGCGCGGCGACGCCCGGCGTTTGCTCTGGGGCACGCAGATGTCGCTGGAAATGGCCGAAGCCTTGGTCAACAAGGTGCGCGATGGCTTGGTGCTGTTGCCGACCAATCCGCCGGCGCCAGAGAGACCGAAGCCGCAGTCGCGGCCTGTGACGCGGGATAACGTTCGCTAGCGTTTCCTCTTGGCCGCAGATGCGGCCTTCCTCTGTGTAGCCGATGCCGGCTCGACAATGGAAGGTATCCAGGATGAAAAGGATGATGGCATGGATGGTGGTGGCCGCGTTGGGTGCGGCTATTGGGGCGCTTTGGGTTTATTTTGAGATCAGTCGGTATTTGCTGCTGCTATTGATCGGTCTGCCGGCGTTGCTCTAGGCCTTTGGCCTGAAGCGTTGCTGAAAGTGCTTCGCTCAGCGCGTCCCATGCTTGAGCGAGGTCAATAAGGACGGAGGCACAACTGCAAGCAGCAGTGCCTCCCATATGGCCGTCAAGCCTGGAGATAGACAACATGGGTATGGGTATATTCATACAAACCATGCTTGCCGTCGGCGCCGCCGACACCGGATTTGCGAACGCCTGCATGGAAGCCTTGCATCGCTTCAAAGTTCTCTCTGTTGATGTAGGTTTCGCCAAAATCCAGTTCGCGCATAGCGTACATGGTCTTGCTCAGGTCACGCGTGTAAAGGGATGACGTCAGCCCGTACTCGCAGTCATTGGCCAAGGCAATGGCTTCATCAAGGTCATCGACGATCTGGATAGGCAATACCGGTCCGAAGATCTCTTTACGCATGATGTCCATTTCAGCGCTGCAACCGGCCAGGACCGTCGGCTGAAAGTGGAACCCTTGGCCGAGATCGGCGATTTCGCCTCCGGTAATCAGCGTGGCGCCTTGCGTCTGCGCTTTTTTTACCTTGGCATCGACGCTATTCAGCCCCTGGCGGTTAATCAGCGGGCCCATTTCCACTGAGCTGTCGGCCAATGGATCACCGAAGCGTGTCGCCGCCATGGCAGCACTGATCTTGTCGATGAATTGATCGGCGACTCGCCGTTCGACGTACACGCGCTCCGCACAGTTGCACACCTGACCAGTGTTGATGATCCGCGAGTCTCGAATGGCATTGACTGCCAGCTCCAGATCGGCGTCGGCGAGCACGATGGCGGGAGCCTTACCTCCCAGCTCCAAGTTGAGCTTGGTGATATTGGGGGCGGCGGCACTCATGATCCGGGCACCGGTTTCAACACTGCCGGTGAAGCTGATCATGTTCACCTGCTGGTGCGTCGTCAGCGCGGCACCCACGCGGCCATCACCGCAGACCACATTGAACACGCCTGGAGGAAGGTCGGTTTCAGCCACCAAACGGGCGAATTCGAAGCAGTTATTGGGGGTCTCCTCGCTTGGCTTGATCACGATGGTATTACCTGTGACCAACGCCGGCGCCATCTTGCGAGCAATCAGGAAGAACGGGAAGTTCCAGGGCAAGATGCCGGCTACGACACCTAGCGGCTTGCGGAACATGAAGATGTTCTCGCCAGGACGATCACTGGTAATGATCTCGCCTTCGATGCGCCGTGCCCATTCGGCCATGTAATCGAGATAGTCAGCGGTAAAGTTGACCTCTACCTCAGCCAGCGCATAGATCTTGCCCTGCTCCAAGGTGATAGTACGTGCCAGATGGGCGACGTTTTCCCGCAGTTTGCTCGCAATCTTGCGCAGATACCCGGCGCGCTCGTTGGCCGGGCGGCGTGCCCATGCCTGTTGGGCGGAGCGGGCGGCTGTAAAGGCCCTATCGACTTGTTCGGCATCGGAGGCGGGTACCCTGGCCAGCAGTACGCCAGTCGCAGGATTGAGCACATCGAAGTGCTCGGCGCTGGGGACGAATTGGCCGTTGATATAGTTCTCATAGACAGGTACTGCAGTCATCGTCGGGTTCCTTTCACTTCAATAGGTACGCGAGGAGGGATACTGCTCGCTCGGTTCGCGATAGCGTGCCAGGTTGCTGAGCGCGGCCTGGCGCATCAGGCTGATGTCGATGGCCACCGCGATGAACTGGCAGCCCCAGCTTTGATAGCGCCGTGCATCCTCTTGCGCTGGGGCGAGTATCCCGCTGACCTTGCCGGCCGCCAGGGTGGCATCGATTGCGTGGCGAATCTTTTCCTGCACTTCGGGATGGGACGGATTGCCGATATGCCCCAAGCCGGTCGAGAGGTCTGCCGGGCCGATGAATACGGCATCGACACCCTCTACCGCGGCGATTTCAGCCACGTTATCAACACCCGCGCGGGATTCGACCTGAACGATCAGGCACAGCTGCTCATGGGCGCTATTGATATAGTCAGGCACGCCGTCCCAACGAGTGGCACGCGTCAGGCCGCCGCCAACGCCGCGAATCCCATGCGGTGGATAGCGCATCGCCTGCACCAGGGCGCGGGCTTGCGCAGCGGTCTCGACCATTGGAATCATCAAGGTCTGTGTACCAATATCGAGCAACTGCTTGATCAGCACCGGATCGTGGCCGACCGCCCGAACGACGGGGGCGGTGGAGTAGGGCGCAACGGCCTGTAATTGGGCAAGGATCGAAGGCACGGTATTGGGTGCATGCTCGCCGTCGATGAGCATCCAGTCGTAGCCGAAACTGGCGGTGATTTCCGCGCCGTAGCCGGTAGCGAACCCGGCCCATATACCGTATTGCGGTTCACCTTTGGCCAGCGCGGCCTTGAATTCATTGCAGGGCATTTTCATGACGGACTCCTGTCGAGGCGCACTCGAACATCAAGGGCTTGAGGATTCAAGGTAGTAGTGCCGACCTGATCATTCAGGCTGGCGATGAGGTTGTCTGCTGCCAGCCGCGCCATTCGCCGGCGAGTGGCCTCGCTGGCGGGTGCCATATGGGGAGTCAGCACGACGTTAGGTAACTTCAGGAAATCGGGATCCAGCCGTGGTTCGCTTTCGAATACATCCAGTGCGGCGGCAGCGATGCGGTGGGTTTGCAGTGCCTGGATAAGCGCCTTGTCGTCAACGACGCCGCCGCGGCCGATATGGGTCAGCGTGGCCGAGGGTTTCATCAATTGCAGCTGGCTGGCTCCAATGAGGTGGTGGGTCTGTTCCGAATAGGGGGCCACCAGCACGACATGGTCGGCTTGGCAAAGTAGTTGTTCCAGTGTCAGGTAAGTGGCCTGCGCTTCTTGCTCCAAGGCCTCAGGCAGGCGGGCGCGGTTGTGATAGACCACTTTCATGTCGAAGCCTTGAGCCCGACGCGCGATGGCCCGGCCGATCCGGCCCATGCCGATGATGCCCAAGGTCGAGCCATGGACATCGGTGCCCAGAAATTGATCGTATGTCCAACCCGCCCACCGTCCTTCACGCACCCACTGCTGCGCTTCACCTACGCGTCGGGCCGCAGCCATCATCAACGCCCAGGCAAAATCTGCAGTGGTTTCATTGAGTACATCAGGCGTGTTGGTCGCCAGCACCCCGGCGTCCGTCAGTGCTGGCAGATCCAGATTATTGAAGCCCACCGACATATTGCTGACGGCGCGTAGTGTAGGTGTACTTCGCAGATGATCCGCAGTGATCGGCTCACCGAACAGCAGTACGCCGTGCTTGCCAGCTAGGCGCTGACGGAAGCCTTCGGGCGACAGCAGTTCATCCCTCTGGTTGTCGTCCACGTCAAAGTGGGCCGCGAGGTGTTCGATGATCTCGGGAAAAATGGCACGTGGCACCAATACTTTCGGTTTCATCAATAATGTCCTGTTGCGTTAACCAACCTTGTGGGCAAGCGGTGGGTTGTTACTGGGCGCCGAACCCGCGGTTGTCGGGGAGGGAATTTTGGCAAGGAAGTAATAGCAAGCAGCGCCGACCAGCGCGACGATTGCGCTGATCACCAGTGCGTTGGTGAACTCTCCGGTGCTCTGCACGACGATACCGGTGATCACCGGTGCGAAGGCCCCTCCGAAGTAACCCCCGAAATTCTGGATGCTGGCTAGCGATGCGACTTTGCGCGAAGGCACGGCGACGCTGATCAGCGACCAGGTTCCGGCGATCGCCACATTCAGAGAGAACATGGCCGCACTGAACAGCCCTATTGCCGCGACCACACCGCTGGCATATGCGCCGCCGAGGGTGAATACGGCGGAGGCGATCATGCCTATGCAGATTGGCCAGCGCCGACTCGCACTGACACTGGCGCCCCGGCGAATCACGCGATCAACCAGCAATCCTCCAGAGATGACACCGACCGCACCCGCTAGGAATGGCACGCTGGCCACCCATCCTGCGTGTGCCAGGGACAGTTGGTGTGTGCGTTCCAGGTACGCAGGCAACCAGGTCAGGTACAGGGAGAACATATAGATGATGCCGATGTAGCCGAACACCAGCCCCCATGTAATCGGCAGTCGAAACAGCCCACGCCATTCGGCGAAACTTAACCGGCCTTCTCTGTCTTCGCGCTTGATCCCTTCATTCAGGTAGTCTTGCTCCGCCTGGGTCAGCGCTACTTCATCACGGTTGCGGTAACTCAGGTACCAGAGGACGGCTACCCCAACGCCCAGCAGGCCCATGGCCAGAAACATATGGCGCCAGCCCAGTAAGAGCAGCAGTGCGGTCAGGATGGGTTGGGCGATGGCTGGGCCCAGCGAGGAGGACATATTGAAGATGCCCGAAGGCAGTCCGCGCTCCTTGATGTTGAACCACTCACTCACCACTTTGGCCCCCGCTGGAAACTGTGGCGCTTCGCCGATGCCCAGTCCGATACGCGCAAGAATCATTGCATGCAGGCTGCTGAGCAAACCTAACGTGCCCTGGGCGACAGACCATAAGCAAATCCCGACGCCCAAGGTAAGGCGAGCACCGAAGCGGTCCAGGAGGCCGCCTACCGGAAGCTGCATCACAGCGTAGGCCCACGAAAAGACGGACAGCAGCAATCCCATTTCCGTGGGTGTGAAGCTCAGTTCCTGACTGATTGTCTGGTTGGCTATTGCCAGCGTGCTACGGTCCAGAAAGTTGACAAAGCCTGCCAGTACCAGCAGCGTCAGCGCTATCCATTGAATTCGTCTAAGGCGCTTGCTTTTGCTCGGTGCGGTTCCTGCCAGCTGGTTGTCCAGCGCCGGAGAAACCTTGAAAGTTGTCGCATCGCTATTGTTGTTATTCATGCGTCACTCCATGCATAGGCTCGATGCGGTTCGCTGAGCGTGGTCACGCTTGGCGAACCTGGCGTCTTCAGTGCTGGTATGGGCGATGCAGCTGGCATTCTGGGTTCAAGGTGACACCGAAGCCTGGCTGGTCCAGTTTCGAAAGGCGCATGCGACCATTTTCAGGTACTGGCTCACCCAGTAGCTGCGGGTGGAACATCGGCACCACTTCGTCTGCCTTCGGCGCCATCATCAAGAACTCGGCGAATGGGCTATTGGTGCGGGTAGCGACGAAGTGATAGCTGTAGACCGATGAACCGTGAGGCACGACCATTGCACTGTGGGCGTCCGCCAGCGCCGAGATCTTGATCAGCTCGGTGATGCCTCCGCACCAGCCGACGTCTGGTTGGATGATGTCGCAGCATCCCATTTCCAGCAGCATGCGAAAGCCCCAACGCGTGGCCTCATGCTCGCCAGTGGTCACCAGCATGCCGGTCGGCACGGCCTTTTTCAGTGCGGCGTAGCCCCAGTAATCGTCGGGTGAGAGGGCCTCTTCGATCCACTTCAGCCCAAACTCCTTGGCGCCTTGCGCCAGGCGAGTGGCGTAGTTGAGGTCCAGGCTCATCCAGCAGTCGAGCATCAACCAGAAATCCTTGCCGACGCGCTCACGCATCACGGCCAGTTCCTCGAGGTTCTTGCGCAGGCCTTCTTCGCCTTCGGCTGGGCCGTGGTGCAAGGGCAGCTTGCCGCCGATAAAGCCCATTTTCTGCGCCAGATCCGGGCGTGCGCCGGTGGCATAGAACTGCAGCTCGTCACGTACCGCGCCTCCGAGCAGTTGGTGCACTGGCTCCTGGCGGACCTTGCCGAGCAGGTCCCACAGCGCCAGGTCTATGCCGGAGAGGGTGTTAATGACTAAGCCCTTGCGTCCGTAGTATTGGGATGAGAAATACATCTGGTCCCAAATACGTTCGATGTCGGTGACCTTGGCACCTTCTACAAAACGTGCCAGGTGCTTTTCGACGATGTAGGCCGCGGGCTCGCCTCCGGTGGTGACCGCAAAGCCGACGTTGCCTTCGGAGTCCTCGATTTCCACTACCAGCGTGCCGAGCACATTGATGCCGAAGCTGCGCCTGCTTTGGCGATATTCGGGGTACTTGCTCATAGGCGTTGCAATGTGGTCGTCAATCCAGTGGCCGTCGCCCTGGTCGTGATAGTCGGCGCCACCGCCCCGCAGGACGTAGGCTCGTACATGTTTGATGGTAGGAGTGGCCACGGTTGATCCCTCTAGGTCAAAATTGAAAGGTGGGGTGTTTACCGGTAACGGCCTGCTTGGGAGGGCGAATGCCGGTCACCAGGGCCGCTGCGATGAACGTCATCACCGCCAGCAGGTACAGGCCTGCTGCGGGGGAGTGGAAAGCGCCCTCTGCCCAGTTTTTCAGGATGGGTGCGATGAATCCGCCCAGCGCGCCGAATGAGTTGATCAAGGCGATGGCGCCGGCTGCGGCGGAGCCTGCCAGGAAGCTTCCCGGGAACGTCCAGAACACCGGTTGCACTGCGATGAAGCCTGAAGCTGCGAAGCACAACGCCAGGATGCCCAGCAGCGGACTGGAGAAAGTGACCGAAGCGGCAATGCCCAGTCCTGATACCACCAGTGTCAACGCGGCAACGCTGCGGCCCCTGCCGGTGTGATCAGCGATACCAGGAATTTTCCAGGCCGCCAGCAAGGCACATAACCAAGGGACGGCACTGACCAACCCGACCATGAAACCGACCTTGGTGCCGAGCAACCCGGCGACTTGGCTAGGCAGGTAGAACACCACCCCATAGACGCTTGCTTGAATCAGAAGATAGACCACGCACAAGTACAGCACGGCGGGTTGTGACAGGACCTTGAGCAGGCTGCCATGCGTCTGCTTCTGGCTGTCCTCGGCGTCCAGCACTGTTTGAAGTTGATCGCGTTCTGGCGCGGTCAGCCATTTTGCATCGGCCGGACGGTTGTCCAGATAGAAATACGCCCACACGCCTACCGCGGTCGCCATCAGCCCTTCGACCGCGAACAACCACTGCCAGCCATGTGTGCCTAACATGCCGTCGAGCTCAAGCAGCAAGCCTGACAACGGGCTACCAAAGATAAAGGCCAGGGGAGCGCCGAAATAGAAGAAGCCCATTGCTTTGCCGCGTGCCGCGCCAGGGAACCAATAGGTTAGGTAGAGGATGACGCCTGGGAAGAAGCCTGCTTCTGCCACACCCAGGAGAAAACGCAGAATGTAGAACGTGATTTCGTTGTGCGCGAACATCATGGCGGCTGAAACCAGCCCCCAGGTGACCATGATTCGGCACATCCACAAGCGTGCGCCGACTTTGTGCATGATCAGGTTGCTCGGGACCTCCAGTAGTGCATAGCCAGCAAAGAAGATGCCGGCGCCAAAGGCGAACGCTGCGTCACCGATACCCGTATCCGCTTGGAACGTCTGCTTGGCGAAGCCGACGTTGGCGCGGTCAAGGAAGGCCATGATGTACATCAACAAAAGAAAAGGCAGCAACCGCCAGGAGACCTTGCGTAGCAAGGACACAGGGAGTGTGTTCACGTCAGTTTCCTTTTTGGAATTATTCGACTGCGTAACTGTTTCAGAAACGGTGCATGGCGAGGCGCATCAACAGCACTCGAGCCACCGGCGGGATTGTTGATCGCGGCGCGAAAAGCTCAAGAGCAAGGGGACAGGGGCGGGGGCTTTCATGACTGCACCTCATGGGGTGGTGTTTCTTGTGCAGCAGACTCTACTGCTTACTGGCGATGCATGACTAATCGAATTAGGCTTACATCCGATACCTTAAAGTTATCGACACCAGAGGGCAGCATGAGCGTCGAACGATCCCAGCATCATTTGTTTGGACGGTTGCGGTACAAGCATTTGCAAATGCTTGTGGTGCTTGGTTCAAGTCTTAACCTGCACCGCGCATCCTTGAGCATGAACATGTCGCAACCGGCAGCGACTCGCATGCTGCAGGAAATCGAAGACATGTTCGATTGCGAGCTGTTCGAACGTTTGCCACGAGGCATGCGGCCAACGGCGTTGGGACGCGAGTTGCTACGTTTTGCCGAAGCGGCGTTGAGCGGCTTGGATCGTTGCGCCGCAGATCTGGCCGTGCGCAAGCACGGCGGCTACGGCTACCTGTCGATAGGCACTATCATGGGCGCAGCCCCGGACCTGGTGATGAACGTGGTTGCGGAAATCAAGGCGCTCAATCCACAGCTGCGTATTCGCATCATGGGCGACACCAGTGATCAGGTAGTGCAATTGCTTGAGCAAGGACGTGTAGATATTGCCATTACCCGACGCAACGTGATCGACGACCGCGAGCAATATGAGTTCGAGGCCTTGGGTAATGAGCGGCTCATTGCAGTCGTGCATAGTGGCCACCCCTTGGCCGGACGCGAAAAACTGCAATGGCGCGAGTTGGTCAAGGACTGGCCCTGGATCCTGCAGCCTGAGACCAGTCCGGCACGCATGGCTATCGAGCAGGCGCTGCAGCGCCTAGAGCTGCCCATGCCGGCGGACATTATCGAGTGCAGCTCCGTGTATTCCATGCAGCAGTTGGTGCAATTGACCGACGCTCTCATGGTGCTGTCGGAATCGGCAATGCGCGATTATTTGAAAATGGGTCTGGTGAAGGCTTTGCCGGTGACGCTAGACGCACAGATGGCGCCATTCGGTTTGTTGCGTCGCAACGGTGAACCGATCAGCCGTGAACTACAGCAGTTCATAGACCTGTTGCGCAAGCGCAGCCGCGAAGTACCGTGACCGTTCAAGGTTGACCCGCTGGCTTTGATGCGTTTGATACAACACCTTCAGATCGGCATGGCGCGCTGGAAAAGGGAGCCTTCATGGACAACTCCAGCAAGACGCTTCCGATACCGTGGCGAGCGCGGCGGTGCCCGTGCACCGCCCGCCCTTTGGTCCTGTTACTGCGCCAATTTCCTGATCATCGCCACCGTCAGGTACAGCCGCGGCGCGATGCTCGCCAGTTCGATGTACTCGTCGTCGGCATGCAGGCCCGCGCCGACCACGCCCATGGTTTCCAGCACCGCGGGTTTGGCGCTGCCGGGCACGTAGGCGTAGCCGGCGTCGGTGCCGAAGCGCATGGCGATGGGCTCGATCTTCTGGTCGATCTCGCCGTACAGCTGTTGGGCGGTCTTGGCCAATTGCTCGGAACCCTCGTTCCTGGCCAGCGGCGGCCGGCCTTTGTGCAGGGTAACGGTGGTTTCGGTGTCGGCGATCAGTTTGGTCCGGGCGATGCGCTGGGCGTCGGCCAGCACGCGATCGGTCTCGCCCAGGTCGGAGTAACGCATGTCGGCGTCGGCGCTGGCCAGGGCGGGGATGATGTTGGCTTTCTCGCCGGCCTTGGCCAGGGTCCAGTTCACCGTGGTGCCCTTGGCTGGGTCGCCCAGGTCCTTGAGTTGAACGATCTGGTGCGCCAGTTCGGTCAGGGCATTGCGGCCTTCCTCGGGTGCGGAGCCGGCATGGGAGGAGCGGCCCTTGACCTCCAGGTTCAGGCGGTTGATGCCGTTGGTGGCAACCGTGACGGCGTCCTTGTCCGGTGGCTCGTAGGAGAAGACATAGTCATGCTTGCGCGCCAGGTCGGCGATGATCTGCTTCGAGCCGGCCGAACCCATTTCCTCATCGGGGTTGAACAGCACGGTCAGCGTGCCGTAATCCTTGAACTGCTGGTCCTGCAGCAACTTGATCGCGTGCAGGATCATGGCCACGCCACCCTTGGCATCAGCAACGCCAGGTCCATAGGCGCGCTCACCTTCGGTGCGGAACGGCCTTTTCGCGACAGTACCGGCGCCGAACACGGTGTCGTAATGGACCATCAACAGGAAGTCCTTGCCGCCAGTGCCCTTGAAGGTGCCGACGATATTGTCGCCCACCGACGGCGTCGCTGGGCTGGTCTGAACCTCGGCCCCCAGCGCCTGCAGGCGCTTGACCAGCAGCGCACTGACTTCTGTAAGGCCCGCCTGGGTGCCGGTTCCGGTGTCGACCGACACCAAGGTTTTCAATGTCTCAAGGTAAGCCGGACGTTCGGCTTGCGCCTGCTCGAGCAGCGCTTTAGGGGTGAGCTCGGCGGCGCTGGTGCTGGCGCAAGCGATAGACAACGCCAGGGCTGTGGCGAAGGGTAGGCGTGACAACGGCATAGGGTAAGGCCTCGGTCCATGATGGGTGAACAGCCGGTCGCCGTGGACGGTGTATCGTCCTCGCACGGTCGACCTGGCAGGCAGTTAGCTTAGCCCGCCCTCCGCGCATTGCGAACCTGGGCGGACTCGGCCGAATGCCACCAGGCGGTGGCTGTCGAGGATGGGGCAGGGCCGGTGCGCACATCGGCCAACGTGCCCCGTCCCACAAGAGAGTCCTCATGCACAACTAACCATCTAACCGAAACCTTCAAATCCAACCCGACGTCTTTAAATAGGCCATAAGATGATGGAAGGGTAGGGGTTTTATTGCGCTAGCTACGTACTAATAAATTGCCAGGAAGCATGTTCATTATTTCCCGGCGGGCGTGGTCGATAAAGGGTTTCAAAATAAGCGTCGAGGCGTTTCGGTGCGAAATAACTATTGAGTAATCGTTAATGATAGCGGGCTCAAAGGGTATGAACTTAAGTTGGCTGCCCGTATAGCCACTGGCTGTTAAAGGATCCACTATTGATATGCCAGCCCCGGCTTCCGCTAACTTGAGTACAGTCGCCGTGGTCTGTGTCTCGGTATTGATTTTTCGCCGCACACCATAGGAGAGCATCAGGGAATCGATTTTCATGCGTGCTTCCATAAGTGGTATAAGCGATATGTAGTTCTCGCCTTCAAAATCCTCTGGGCGTAATAGCCGTTTGTTAGCGAGCGCATGGTTGACGGGCACCACCCCTACCATTTTTGCTGATACCAACGTCTCACTGTTACCCAATCGCGTTGTTCTCATTGGGAACATAGCGAATCCAAGGTCGCATCGGTCCTGCTGTACCAAATCCAAAACCGTTGCGGAGCTATGCATCTGCATCGAAACCACGGCATCAGGGTGCTCTCGAGTGAAGCTGGCCATTGCCTTAGGGAGAAACGACAATGCCATGCTCGGGGCGGCTGCTATCTCCAAACGCCCTAACTTGAGTGATTTTATGCTCGACGCAGCATTGGCTATGCGCTCGATGCCGATGAGCGACTGCTCGACATCTTTGAAGAGAAGCGCGGCCTCCGGTGTGGGGATTAGCCGTCCTTTGGTTCGAGTGAACAACGGAATAGCAATTCGTTCTTCCAGGTCTGCAATGAGGCGGGTCACCACGGGTTGGGTGACTTCAAGCATATCGGCCGCACCCGTCACCGTTTTTCGCACCATGATGGCTCGAAACGCCTCAAGGTGGCGCAATGTGATCCGGTTTTGCACATTCATTCCCTTAAATCGAGTGTCTGGGCAGGCATCCTTATAATGCCGCCAATGGGCGAAGGCTTTTGACATGGCCAAGGATCTGGCGCTGCAGACTACTCCGCGCGCTCAAGGACGACTACCGCAACATTTTCTTGGTTTGATTCATGTCTTCGCTTGATGACGGCTAGCAAGCGCTTTCCTACCAGGCGCATGTCCTGCCTACCAATCATGGTCTTCTGAACGTCACCTATCGTAACAGGAGGGGCGAAGGTGTCGGCCTTCGCACCAAATGGGTTACCGTCCGCGCCACCATTGCGCATGACAGCCACCTTGCGTCCTTTGAACTATAGCATGTGAACATGGAGTCATTGCATTAGGCTTTGATTTCAGCTGTCCGTAAAAAAATATCATAATAAAATCAAGTGGTTAGAAAAGACTGGCCCTCCTATTGCTAAATAGCATGGTGTGTCGTGCAGAGCGCCCGTGTGATGCCCGGCTCCCGAGGCCGCGGTACGGCCCTGGTAAGGAGCCGGTTTGGCTTTAATTTTCTCCCTGGAGTCTTTTTGATGAAACTCAGTAATACAAGGATCCGTGCGAGCGCAGCAGCCGTTTTTTTCGCCATCTACGGTATAAGTGCTTGCGCGATTGCCCAAGACAATCGGCCTTTGATCACTCTGAGTTCAGGCACGTCGGATATCTCCACCCTGGATCCACACCGAGCCACATTGATTGGAGATAAAGGCGTCGTAGCTGAAATTTTCAATAGCTTGGTGCGTTTTCCACCAGGCAGCTCAGATCCCCAAGCGCTAGAGGCAGATCTTGCCGCAAGCTGGGACGCTTCGCCCGACAACAAGATATGGACCTTCCAGTTGCGTAAGGGCGTTCAGTTTCATGGCGGGTATGGCGAACTGAAAGCTGAGGATGTCGTCTACTCACTACTCCGGGCTGCAGACCCAGGCCGTTCCAGCTTCGCAGCGAACTTTACCATCTTCGATAAAGTAGAAGCGTTGGATGATTATACGGTACGTATCACCCTGAAATATTCAGACGCGACCTTCTTGGGTCGGGTGTCCAATTATCATGGTGGCAACATTGTAAGCAAGGCAGCCGCTGAAAAGCTTGGCGATAAGTTCGGCCAAGCGCCGGTGGGTACTGGCCCATTCACTTTTGCTGAGCACGTCACACAGCAGTATGTAAAGTTGCTCGCTAATGACACGTATTTTCGAGGTAAGCCAAAACTCGAGGGTATCAACTATCGAATGATCCCATCCGACAGTGCCCGAGACCTTGCATTTACGTCCAATGAATTGGACGTCGCCGCTGGCAAGCGCGAGCAGCGCTGGGTGGAACGTGCGAAAAAGCGTGACGTAAAGGTCGATCTTTTCGATCCAGCAGAATTTCGTACCCTGTTTCTAAATCGCACGATAAAACCTTTGGATGACGTCAAGGTTCGCCAGGCAATTGCGGCTGCTGTGAATGTCGATGACATTGTTCGTTACGTCGGTAAGGATATCGCGGACAAGGGTTGCTCGGTCGTGCCTAATGGTTATCTCGGCGAAGACTGCAGCGCCGGGGAATACGAATACGATGTTGTTCGAGCAAAGCAGCTCTTGGCCGAAGCCGGCTATCCCAATGGAATCACTGTAAAATCTGTAGTTTCAAATGCGCCGGTCCAGCAACCGATTATGGAGATTGTTCAAGCGCAATTGGCTAAAGCTGGCATTAATCTGGAGATGGAAGTCGTTGACCACGCGACGTACCAAGCCAAAAGCCGGCAGGACCAGAGCGGGATCGTTTTTTATGGTGCTGCACGTTTTCCTAATGCCGACTACTGGCTGACAGAATTTTATGATTCTGCCTCAGCGATTGGTGCTCCCGGTGCCATGTCAAACTTTGGTCATTGCTCGGTGGCTGACGAGACAATTCGTAAAGCGCGCGTTGAGCCTGACGCACAGGCACAAATGGCACTCTGGAAAGATGCTCAAACGTTAATCCATGACGATGTTTGCGCTATCCCGCTGTTTGGCCTCAAGCAAGTGTGGATGCACAGCGAGCGTGTGAACTACGGCTACGATCTCAAGGGCGCGCTGAACCTGCAGCCACCTGTTACAGAGATGACTACCGTTTCCGGGAGCGCACGCTAGATGTCCAAAGAATATGACGTGATTATCGCCGGGGCAGGCGTTGTCGGAGCGTCAATCGCTTACGGTCTCAGTGGTATGAATCGGCGTGTTCTGATGCTTGATGGCGCAGATACAGATTTCCGTGCGGCTAAAGCCAACTTCGGCTTGGTATGGGCGCACGGCAAAGGGGTTGGGCATGCCGGTTATCAGCGCATGTCGCTTCAAGCCGCAAAAGATTGGAGTGTATTTGCGCAGCAGCTATCGGCCGAAAGCGGTCTGGATATCGCTTATCAGCAACGGGGAGGATTAAATTTCAGTTTGAGTGATGATGAGTTTATCAACCGTACCAAACTGATTGACGCTTGGCATTCACAAACGCCAGATCTTGCACCCTCCACCGTCATGCTGGATCGCTCAGAGCTGCTAAGACGCTTCCCTTCCTTGCGTCTGGGCAAGGATGTAGTCGGCGCGAGCTTTGGTGAACTTGACGGACACGTCAATCCGCTTCGACTATTGGCTGCTTTGCAAAAAACGTTTTTGCAAAGGGGCGGGGAGCTTCGAAATAACCATAAGGTCACGTCGATCAAGCAACTAGCGGGTGGTGGCTTTGAGGTGAGTGCAGGGAATTATCGAGCCCGAGCCGAACGTGTTGTCATTGCTGCCGGGTTAGGCGCTTCCTCGCTTGGCTCAATGGTTGGGCTTACCGTTCCGCTAGTACCGCAGCGAGGCCAGATTTTGGTCACCGAACGCTTGGCGCCGCTCCTTCCGATACCCGCTAGCGGCCTTCGCCAAACCGCTGAAGGCACCGTGATGATAGGGGTTACCCAAGAAGATGTGGGTTACGACCTGGCTACGACCGCCGAAGGTGCTGCGCGCATGATACGTAAAGCATTACGAATCATGCCAGACCTGGCCAAAGCAAAGCTTGTGCGTCAGTGGGCATGTCTACGCGTCATGACGCCGGACGGCAACCCAGTTTATGCCAGCTCCGTAAGCCATGCAGGTGCAGATATCGCAGTCTGTCATTCGGGTGTGACGTTAGCGTCTTTCCATGCCAGTGAATATGCAAAGGCACTGGTTAGCGGATCGCTACCGGCATCCCTCGGAATTTTTCACTATGGACGTTTCAATGTTCAAAAAACTGCCTGAACCCCTTTCATCGCCCTTGACGCTCTACATTGACGGACAAGCGGTTGAAGCGGAACGTGGTGAGACAGTCGCTGCTGTTCTGCTGCGCCAACGCACGTTAGCCAGTCGGACTACACCGGTTCTGGAAAGTCCTCGAGCGCCATTTTGCATGATGGGTGTCTGCTTCGATTGCCTAGCCATCATCAATGGCGAAGCGTCTATCCAAACGTGTCTAGTCACTGTCCAGGACGGTATGCACATTGAGCGCCAGCACGGGCGCCGGAGTGTGACTTCATGAAGCGCAAATACGATGTGATCATTATTGGCGCCGGCCCTGCTGGCATGAGCGCCGCGATCAGCTTGCGTAAGCTGAATCTGAGCGTGCTCGTCGTCGACGAGCAACCTGCACCGGGTGGTCAAATCTGGCGGGCTGTAGAGCGTGTAGCTTCTTCAGCCACAGGAAAGATTTTGGGGGATGAGTACCGTGCAGGTGAGACTATCGCCTTGCGCTTCAGGTCGTGCGGTGCGGTTTACGAGCCTGATACGCAGGTTTGGAAAATTGAGCCAGGATGGAACGTTTTCTTAAAGCACAACGGCCAGGCTGAAGCTGTGTATGCCGAGCAAGTTATCTTGGCAACCGGGGCGCAGGAAAGGCCCGCACCCTTTCCGGGCTGGACATTGCCTGGAGTCTTGACGGTTGGCGCCGCCCAAATATTGCTCAAAACCTCACGCCAGATTCCAAGTGAACCAGTATGGGTGGTGGGAAGCGGTCCTTTGCCAATTTTGTACATGGCTCAGTTGCTCAGGGCTGGAGGCAAAATCGCCGGATGGGTGGATACATCGCCACCTGGAGGATGGCGCAAGGCTCTGCCGTGGGCAGGTGCTGCCATCAGTGATTGGTACGAGATAGGAAAAGGCCTGACATGGCTGCATGAAATTCGAAAGGCCGGAGTCAGGCGCGTGCGAGGAGTGACCTCGGTGCGAGCATTGGGGGACGGGCAATTGGAGCAGCTTGAATATACGCAGAGCAACGGCAGTACAGTGCGGGTCAATGCATCCGTTGTCCTTTCGCACGAAGGCGTGGTGCCGTCGATTCATATCACTCAGTCATTGGGCTGTAAACACACCTGGAGTACCCAACAGTCCTGTTTGATTCCCGTGCTTGACGAGTGGGGGCAGACCAGCGAGCCCGGTATGTATGTAGCAGGGGACGGTGCCGGTATCGGGGGCGCGAAAGTAGCCTGCGAGCGCGGCGAGTTGGTGGCAATAGGTGTAGCCGCACGAGCCAGGCGATTGGATTCAGCCGTCGCTGAACAGAGGGCACTTCCGGTTCGGGAGAAAATCAATCGTCTATCAAGGCTGCGGCCAATGCTGGATGCGCTGTATCCACCACGCGCCGACATCCTTAAGCCATCCGATGACACCATCGTGTGTCGCTGCGAAGAACTGACTGCAGGTGACATTCGAAAAGCAACCGCCATAGCATTACCAGGCCCTAACCAATTAAAAGCATTCACACGTGCGGGTATGGGCCCCTGTCAGGGACGCCAATGCGGATATACTATTTCAAACATCATCGCCGAGGCTCAGCAAAAGCCGGTGGCGGAAGTGGGTTTTTATAGAGTACGTCCACCCCTCAAACCAATCACCCTCGCTGAGGTGGCCTCTTTGAATACGGATGAAGGCTAGGCGTGGACGACTGTATTTTAGTTTGGCGTAGTAACGGTTAAGTGCAAAATCATCAGAAATTCGTTTTGCCCCACAATGGGTGGCGACATATGGTTTTCAAGATAAAGGCCCTGCTGTGAGTTCGTTTTATATATCTGCTCAAGCAGAGTCTTCTATATCCCATATGGATTTTTATAGGATCCGCTGACATGATGCAATTTGCTTTAAAACGCTTCTTGCTAGCTATTCCAACGCTGCTTGCAATGCTGACCGCAGTATTTGTTCTGGTCCGACTAGTACCCGGTGATCCCGCTGCGGTGATGCTGGGTGACCAGGCAAGTGCTGAGGCTCTGGCCGCTATACGCAAGCAACTCGGGCTGGATCAACCCATGTACATCCAGTACATGCATTTTCTCGGCGATATGTTGTCCGGCGATTTTGGCGTTTCGATGGCTACCGGGCGAACAGTGATGCAAGAGGTCGCCTTGGTGCTGCCTTGGACCTTACAGCTTACATTCGCGGCTATTCTTATAGGGCTGGCGTTTGGCTTGCCAATGGGCGTATGGGCAGCGCTACGTCGCAACTCCTGGCCTGATTATCTATGTCGCGTATTGTCGCTAACCGGTCTTTCCTTTCCAGCCTTTGTATCGGCGATCTTGATGCTGCTGGTGTTTTCGATCCAGCTTCGATGGTTTCCTGTAATAGGAAGCGCCGTCGATGGAAACTGGTTGACGCAGCTGCACGCTCTTGCGCTTCCCGCGTTCAACCTCGGCTTGATCATGACTGCATACGTCATGCGTGTAACGCGTTCATCCATGCTGGGGGTCATGGGGGAAGATTACATACGCACGGCCAAGGCAAAGGGCGTCCCCGCAGCACGGCTGGTCTTGAAACACGGATTGCGCAATGCTTTGATCCCAATTGTTACCGTAGTAGGGCTGTATTTTGGTACCTTGATAGGTAACTCTGTACTGACAGAGATTGTGTTCAATCGTCCTGGCTTGGGTAAGTTGATTCTCGCGGCTCTTAATACTCGCGACTATAGCTTGCTGCAGGGGCTAATGGTTGTTTTTGCAGGCTGTGTCATTTTGGTTAACATTCTGACCGATATTGTGTACGGCTTGGTAGATCCGAGGGTAAAAGTTAAATGAGCACCCTGACCGCTCCTTTAGTCGCGATGCCGAATACGCTTTGGCACGCCTTGCTACGAAATAAAATGGCGTGGGTTGGCATCGGCATGATGCTGTTAATTATACTCGTTGCCCTGTTTGCTCCGCTGCTCGCGCCCTATGATCCACTGCAGCAAAATATAGCTTATCGGCTTGAGCCCCCCTCGGCAGAATTTTGGTTGGGTACTGATAGTTATGGGCGCGATGTGTTGTCCCGGTTGATCTACGGCACACGTGTCTCGCTGCTCGTCGGGTTTGTGGCTGTGATGATCGCCATGGTAATCGGTTCCATACTAGGCATTGTTGCGGGTTACCTGGGTGGGTTTGTAGACCGCTTCATTATGGGGTTGGTTGATGTTCTCTTGTCATTTCCGACGCTGCTTTTGGGCCTGATGGTCGCCGCCATGCTGGGCGCCAGCCTTGAGAACCTGATCATCGCCATTGCCATAACCGAAATTGCACCCTTTGTCAGGGTCGCGCGAGCGCCAACCATTGCGTTGAAACAGCGAGATTTCGTGGAGGCAGGTCGCTCCCTGGGTTACAGCCCAATTCGCCTGATGGGAGGCCATATCCTTCCAAATATGATCTCTGAAGTGTTGGTGCTAGGTGCGTTGTGGATGGCAACGGCGATCAGAACCGAAGCATCCCTTAGTTTTATCGGACTGGGGGCTCCGCCACCCACTCCAACCTGGGGCAGCATGATTCGGGAAGGTTTTGAAAATATCCTGGATGCCTGGTGGCTCACAGTATGTCCGAGCATTGCGATCTTGATCACCGTCCTGGCCCTGAGTCTGCTGGGTGATGCGTTGCGCGATGCGATTGACCCAAAAACTCGATCGGAGCGCTCATGAGTATGTCTCGCCAATGCACCAGTATCCGAAACATTCATCCGATTAATGAGCAGGCTAAAGCCGGCTCTACGCTGGTAGACGCAGGCGAAGCCGTGCTCCAGGTCAGCGGACTCAACGTGGCCTTCCGGCGCGGTGATGGTTGGTCTTCAGTGGTAAAGGGGCTGGATTTTACGGTCAACCGTGGTGAAACCCTCGCGATTGTGGGCGAATCCGGTTCAGGTAAAAGCGTATCCGCGATGTCGATCATGGGGTTGTTGCCCACGGGTAGCAGCCGTGTGACAGGCAGCATCCGTCTCGCAGGGCGAGAGATGCTGTGCTTGGCAGAGTCGGAAATGGCCGCAATTCGTGGCAACCGGATTGCCATGATATTCCAGGAGCCAATGACCTCCCTCAACCCGGTAATGTCTATCGGAGATCAAATCGCCGAACCGCTTAGGCTGCACCGCAAACTTAACGCTGCACAAGCTCGCGCCGAGGCGCTACGGCTGATGGACAGGGTGCGCATTCCTGCTGCCAAGCAGCGCTTCAATGACTATCCACATCAGTTCTCTGGCGGTATGCGACAGCGAGTGATGATTGCCATGGCATTGGCGTGCAACCCGGGTGTGCTCATCGCAGACGAGCCTACTACAGCACTAGATGTCACTATTCAGGCGCAAATTCTGGAGCTTATCAAGGAGCTTCAGACTCAAGAAAATATGGCTGTGGTGTTCATCACCCATGACATGGGCGTGGTGGCGGAAATCGCAGACCGGACCCTGGTGATGTACAGGGGCGATATGATCGAGACGGGGTCAACAGCAGAGATTTTCGCCAGGCCTAAACAGCCCTATACCAAGGCACTGATTTCCGCGGTCCCTGAGTTGGGCTCCATGAGCGGCCAAAAATGGCCGAAACCTTTCCCGATTTACGATATTAAATCCGGTACAAGCTGTCAGGTTCCTTCGCTGCAAGACAGTGTTCAGCACGATTCACCTTTTCTCTTGGAAGTGTCTAACTTAGCCGTTCGATTTGATGTGCACACCTCATTTCTCAGAAAGGTATCTGGACGCGTTCACGCGGTTGAAAATGTTAGTTTCAATCTTCGTCGCGGCGAAACCCTTGCCATTGTCGGAGAGTCGGGATGTGGTAAATCCACAACCGGGCGCTTGATAACCGGTTTGTTAGACGCGTCGGCGGGGCACATCAAAATTGATGGGCAGGATATTAAATCGCTCTCATCCATGCAGCGCGCGAAAAAAATACAAATGATCTTTCAAGATCCTTTCTCGAGCTTGAATCCTCGGCAAAGTGTGGCTCAAGCGCTGATTGAACCCCTAAAAGTGCATAACCTGGCGAGCAGGAAGGATGGCGAGCAGATCGCTATTGAACTCCTTGCCAAAGTGGGCTTGCCGGCAGATGCTGCCTTACGACTGCCTCATGAGTTCTCAGGCGGCCAGCGTCAACGCGTGTGTATTGCACGCGCACTAGCCTTGAGACCAGGGACAATCGTAGCGGATGAAGCGGTGTCGGCCCTTGATGTCTCCGTAAAGGTACAAGTCGTCAACCTGTTGCTTGAGCTCCAGCAGGAAATGGGGTTGGGTTTTATTTTCATTAGTCATGACATGGCGGTAGTAGAGCGTATCAGTCATCGCGTGGCGGTGATGTATATGGGGGAAATCGTTGAAATAGGTTCCCGGGCAGAGGTATTTGATAACCCGCGGCATCCGTATACCCGGCGGCTTCTCCAAGCCGTACCCATTCCAGATCCGGCACGTCGTCAGGTTCGAAGTCTGCCGGCGCGTGAACTACGTACGCCTTTCAAAGCCCATGACTTTATTCCTCCTGTGAGAGAGTATCATCAGGTAAGCCCTACGCACTTTTACATGGAACCAGGGGATGATTGGAACTGAATGGCGGGCTGGGCACGTCTAGAGCACTGGCGGATAAGCTATTGTCTCAATAATCTCTTCATCCTCTAGCAGCGCCTTTTCTATCAGGAGAACAGGCCTGCTTGTGGCTCCTTGTCAGGAATCTATAATGTCACATATAAAAGTTGGCATCGCTGGCGTTGGCGGAGTCGGTCTTGCCTATGCCGCGTGGTTTTCTTCGAAAAATATTGATGTAAAGGTCTGGTCGCCTCGTTCTCAAAGTGCTCAGGTATTCCAGTCCCACACCTTGACAGCAACGGGTGTAGTCGCGGGTGAATACAAAGTTGGATACGCCGAGAGCGCAAGGCACTTGGCGGATTACGCTGACGTCATCATCATGGCTGTTCCTTTGAACGGCCATCGGTTCGTTATGGATAGCCTGCTGCCGCACCTTCGTAGTGGACACGTGGTGATCGTCAGTGCGATGGCGTGCCTATCGTCACTCTATATCTATGAGCGCGCCACGGCGCTGGGTGTGGATGTAACAGTCGCAAGCATTGGGACAACCGCGTTCACGGCCCGTCGAAAGACGCCAGCACAGGTAGATGTCATGACCAAGCGGCCTAAGCTCGGCGTATCTTGCTTGCCCCAGAGCACGTCAGAGTATGCAAGGCAGGTCTGCGGTAAGCTTTTTGCCTGCGAAGTCAGCATCGATAAAAATCCGTTGATGTCTTCATTGTCGAACACCAGCGCGGTAGGGCATGTGCCGCTTGCCCTGTTCAATTGGACCAGGATCGAGCGCGCCGAGGAGTGGCCGCAGTACCACTATATGACGCCCGATGTGGCTAATATAATAAACAAGTTAGACCTTGAGCGAATTGCGGTAGCAAAGGTCTTTGGCTGGGACTTGCCTAAGTTCGAGCAAAAGCTTCGGAACTCGTTTGATGTCGCCGCGTCGGGTTTGCCCAGTGTCGCAGCGGAGCTTCATCGCAAGCGAGGCGGTCCGCCGGGACCCACGTCGGTGGATACACGCTATCTTTGGGAAGATGTGCCTTACGGGCTAATCTTCATGGCGGCTATTGGGAAGATTGCCGGAATCGCGATGCCTGTTACCGATACGATGGTCGCGGTGTCAGCGCTCATTGCAGGTGAGGATTTGTTGAACGCAAATGACTTGCTTGAAGGCCTTGATCTTTCGGGTGAGACAGTTGATGGGCTGCTCGAGAGAGTGAATGCAAGTTTCAACTGATGAGTGTCCAGCCGATCTCACAGCCCAGGCAAATCTCGAACTGCTCGGCGCAGAGAACCGTGGCTTAACCAACTAGTGTCCTGTCTCGGAAATAAGCTGTTCACTTTTGGCGGCGTCTTGGGCGCCCGGCCGGCGTTGCCACTCCTCGCCATAGCCCTGCTATGACTCGTCGCGGCGCCTTGGCCGAACACCCA
>Ga0160433_100114_pt1 | contig 77808 bp, 76 predicted proteins | sample HID1972K_E0MG_FD_108235 | JGI IMG/M metagenome (GOLD analysis project Ga0160433, IMG submission 108235) | Enriched pill bug-associated microbial communities from UW Madison campus, WI, USA - HID1972K_E0 MG | ecosystem: Host-associated > Arthropoda: Insects > Digestive system > Unclassified ...
CAAATTTGAACTGGTAAATGAAATCAGCGGGGCTATTCAAATTCCAATGGACGGAGACTGGGTTCCAATGGAAGCCAACAACCTGATATTCCCTTTGGACGAGCCTGGTTATGTTTTCGTTTACATCGACAACCAAAGCATCGGAATGGATACATGGTTCGACAATGTTCATGTTGAGCACTACACAAGTTCGGTGCTAGAGGAGAATCATTATTATCCTTTTGGTTTGACGATCAGTGGGCAAGCTGGTGGGAATACGACTGGTCAACCCTATAAGTACAATGGGAAAGAATTGGAGAAAAGTTTTGGACTGGAAATGTACGATTATGGGGCGAGGATGTATAATTCCCAGATAGGAAGATGGAATGGAATTGATCCGTTGGCTGATAAGTTTCACTTTCTTTCACCTTATGTTTATGTTGCAAATAACCCAATAATTTTTCTTGACCCTGATGGCAGAGACATTTATAGACATGATAAAAAAACCGGGGAATTAATTCTAGAAATAAAGAACAATGACAAAGTCGATAAAATTGGAAAGTTTAAGAAAAAGGGCGATAATTATGTCATGAAAAATGAAAATAAGATTGTTGTTGACAATATAAGCAAAGGCATCTTGAAAAATGGCATTAATTTTCAGGAAAATGATAATGTCATAGCAGTAAATGGGAAAAACGAAGATGGTACCAGTCAACCGACAGAGAAGGATATTGAAAATTTCGCGCTTGATTTCTCGGTTTATAATAATAAGGAAATAAGCGGGTTTGGCTTGGGGAAATCTGATATTAATGATAATACCATTGGCAATGTCTTTCTCGGTAAGTATAAGAAGAACACTGCTATTAGTGCTGAAAATATTTCAGCAAGGAAAGGTACTTATCTAGGAACACATTTAGGAATAGAATTAAAAAGTGGAAAATATCAAGCTTATTATGTAAAGTACCATTTCCATACTCATATTCCGGTAGTAAATGGAAATAGTATTAATGATCCTTCTGCAGATGATAAAGCAGCAAAATTAAATAATCAAACTTTACCACACCATATAAAAAATCACAATGGGGAATTTCCATATTAAGTACATATCGTTGATTATATTCCTTTTTATATCCTGTAATGCTTATAAAATTGGATTTTATAATGAATTACAAGGAGACAATAGTTATTTGAATAATATCATAATCGACTATTTCGAGCATTCTAAATATATAAGAAAATATCAAACTTTCAATATTACTTTAGAAAAAGAGGATACCGCTGCATATTATTATTATATTTTACCAGAAAATGATCATTGGACCGCAAGTATTGAAAACCCAATTGGCTCAATCCCAATCTCCTTCCCAACTCATTATAAAGAATACAAAGACAAGCTATTTCTATGGAACGATAAAGCTAAGCCATTGTCACACGGAGTCTTGGATAAGATGAAGGAGTATAATGTTCTTGATTCCTTTTGGCTGAAGATAAATTTAGGCATGATTGATGAAATGAAACTTAAAAAAGAAGACTATCCAATTGAAATCTATGATGATGGTTTAAAAGCGACCTATTATTTAATTCCAAAAAACAATTTGAATCACTTTAAAAGATGCAAAAAAATGGAGAAATGTAAATTGTAGCTATTGCAGATTACAAAAGTCTAATTTACATCATAAATCATAATGGCAAAATTCCATTCTAAGTACTTATTGTTAATTATTTTCCTCTTTATATCCTGTAAGGCCTATAAAACTGGACATTTTAATGAGCTACAAGACGAAAATAGTTACTTGAATAATATTATTATAGATTATTATCATCACTCTGAATACATTAAGCAATATAAGGCATTTCGTATTACATTAGAGAAGGAAGATAATTCCGCATATTTTTATAGTATCCTTCCAGAAGTTAACAAGTGGCCAGCTTCCTTTGTAGATACAATCGGTTCATTCCCTAAATACTTCCCTACAAACTTTAAAGAGTTTAAAGGAAAATTATTTATATGGAATGACCAAACGAAACCTATTTCACAAACGGTATTAACTAAGATGGATGAATTTAAAAAACTGGATTCATTCTGGATTAAAATATCTTTAGGGATGATAGACGAAATGAGCTTGAAAAAAGAAGATTACCCTATTGAAATATGGGACGATGCTATAAAATTAACCTATTATTTAATTCCTAAAAGCAATTTAAAGCATTTTAAAAGATGCAAAAAAATGAATAAATGTAAATTGTAGATAAATACATGTTCAAAAGAGGCTGTCTAAAAAGGTCAGCCTCTTTTCCATTATTCATATTTTACATTTAAATATTTGTTTTAGGCAGCAATCCTTAATTGCTGTTTATATAAACTTAAGCTTAATATGATTGGTGATTTAAGGTCATTTTTGGATGGGTTATGAGTTGGGGCAGTTGATTTTGCTTGTCGGGCGGCTAATTTCCCCAGATTGTGCCCCACTGCCATTAAACCAAATTCAATATCTACCTTTTCAAGGCTTCTTAAGGTAAATCTTGAAAACTTATTGTTGCTTTTCATCTGGCCGAATACCGCTTCTACTTCTACCGGCCGTTTGCTGCTGTGATATAATCCTTGTTCCGACAACAGTTTTGCCCTTGCCTTTGCTTTGTGCCGGTTGAGCTTGTGGTTCACTTCCATGCGTCTGTTGCCTTTGCTTTTGTGACACATGCCCCGGAGCGGACATCCTTCACACCTTCTTGCTTCATAATAATGCACTTCAGCTTCGTATCCATTAGTACTGGTTCTTTTGCCTTGGCCTATATGCTCAAGCCTTTGCCCCATTGGGCACACATAAAAATCCTGCCCTTCGTGGTAATATAGGTTTTGCACTAAAAAAGGGTTGTTCTTTTGGGTACGCTTTTGTTCTTTGTGGAAGTAATTGTATTTGACATAGGTATCGCCCCCTTTTTCTTCCATCATCCCGTAATTCTCCTCACTGCCATAGCCTGCATCAGCTACTGCCACTTTGCTTTGTTTGCCATAATGCTGTTCAAAACCATCCAGGTGCTTTTCCAGTGTTGTGGTATCGCCTGCTGTCTGGTGATGCTGTAATGGGTGATGAACTGCTCTTCGGTGCTGATCTGGGTGTTGTAGGCGGGTTTTAACTGGCCGTTCTGCATATGGTCATCTTTCAGGCGCATGAAGACTGCATCTTCATCGGTCTTGCTGTAGCTGTTCCTGCCGCCCAGGGTTGCTAACTGGTTTTCGTATTTTTCCAGTCTTGGCAGGTGTTCGTCCTGTAATTTTTTGAGTGCCTTCTGAGTCGTCTTGTTGCGCTCTTTGAGCTTGCCGTTCAGTTCTGCCAGTTTGTTTTTAAGCGCCGTGCTGTCAATAGGTTGGGGTACCTCCCCCTTGCTTAATTCGGATTGGTCCTGTTTGATCTGGGCGTCTATCTCCCCGAGCACGCCTTGTATCCTGGCTTCCAGTTTCGCTTTGTTCTTTTCCACGGAGCCTTTCCACACAAAGGTGTAGCGTCCTGCAGCAGATTCTATCTTGGTGCCGTCGATGTATTGCACATCCAGGCTTACGTATTGCAGCTCCTGAAGCAAGCGCACCACATCCGCAAATAACTGTTGGATATGGCCTTTCAACCTTTTGCCCCTGAAATAATTTATCGTCCGGTAGTCGGGGGCACTGTTGCCCGACAGCCACATGAAATGGATATTTTCCCGCAAAGCCCTTTCTATCTTGCGGCAAGAATAGATATTGCTCAAATAAGCGTAAAACAATACTTTTATCATCATCCGGGGATGAAAACTTGTGGTACCACCGCCTTTATACTGGCTGATGATGTGGTCGATGTTTAACGTATCCACAACCTCATGTACCAAACGGACCGGATGGTTTTGTGGTATTCTCTCGAAAATATTTTCAGGGAAAAGACTCGAGCTCTTGGACGGCAATGCTTTAAATTGTACTTTCATAACATTGTTTGATTGCATCTTAAAAGTAATAATTTTTAAGGACAAACAAAAAAATCCCCGACACTTTTTTGGTAGCGGGGATATCTTTTGAAGGGCTTTTTAGACAGCCTCTTTAGCATGCAATAATCTGACACATAAAATATTTTAGCTTAAATAAACGACATTAAGCATCCCCCTAAGCATTAGCAATTGAATTGCCTCCAGCTTCAGCTGGAGTATCCGCCCTCCATCTTGCAAAAAGTCATCGTTAAAAAATTGCAATCTAATTGTAAAACCGTTACTAATTGAAGATACTCATATTTCTTGTAATATGTAAAAATAAACCCTCTGTTTATCTTTATAGGGTGCTACTTAATGCCAGAACCCATTATAACGACCTTCCGCATTCTTACTATATATTACCACGATTTATATTTGTTGCCAAAATACTCAAAAATGAACCTAAAGAATCCGCTCCCACAGCGGCTTTGAGCTAAAAAAGTACCGGAATCACTTTTTTTAGTCGAAAAATGGGACAGATTCACTTCACAGATAGCCTATTTCCCGTCGCATCTTTGAGGCATGAACACAAATGATAAAATCACCTCGCAAAAAAACAGCAAACATGCGCTGTTCTTTGCCCGGAAAATCTGCCGACGGTCGGAGCATCCTCCATGACGCCCGGACAAGATATGCTGAAAGAAAAACAGCACATAAAAGATACTGTTGGGAATTTGCCCAACAACAAAAAATCAATTTTTTTAAAATTCAAAAACTCAATAAAATGAAAAAACTCATTTTAGGTTTCTTTATCCTCGCAATGGCAGGAGTGGAAACAAACGCACAAACACTGACCGGAACACAAACGGCAGATTCGGTTAAATTGTTATCCAGTAATTGCTATACGCTTCAGGGCTGTTATGTGGTTCCTTCTGGCAAAGTACTTACTATTGAAGCTGGAACGGTGATTCGATGCGAATCAGGCTCCAACAATGGGATTATGTAATTTTTGATGAATCATCAATGACAGGTTTACACTACATCACATTTGCAATAATGGCTTTGTTCAAAACAAATCAGAATACAAATTTCATCATTGCAGGCGATCCGAAACAAATTCCACCTGTTATTGAGATAGATGAAAAAGAGTTGGAAAATTTTGACTTTCAAGACGAAAACATTTACAAAATGATGAGCCTTGAAAGTTTTAATCCCGAAGAACAGATAATTAGAGAAATTGACACAATTCAAAACCTTGATACGCAATACCGTAGTATTCCAAAAATCGGACAACTTTTTAGCGAACTTTCCTATTCAGGTCTGTTAAAGCACGACAGAGCAACGAACAGAAAAGAAACCAAGCAGCTGCCCCAAAAGCTAAAAAATTTGATTTCGTCAAACGTAACATTTATTGATATTCCGCTAAACCAAGACAATTCTATTTACAAAGTAAATAAGCTGTTTTACAGTTCATATCATACTTATTGTGCAATTTTAGTTTCTGAAATTATCAGATATTTTGACACAATTAACGAAAGCGAGCAATGGACAATCGGACTAATTGCACCATATAAAGCACAAGCAATTTTGCTCAATAAATTGATAACATCTTACGGTATTTCTGAAAATGTAAAAGTGTTTTCCGACACGGTTCACGGTTTTCAAGGCGATGAATGTGATATTGTGTTTTTTGTTTGCAACCCGAACAACTATTTTTATTCAGGACACGAAAAAGCACTATTGTCAAAAGAATACATTTACAATGTTGCAATAAGCAGAGCAAAAGATTATTTAATTGTTTTGCATCCTTACACAGCTATTCCGAACAACATATTCATCAATAAAATCGGTCATTCGTATAAAAACAACTTTGGCAACACAAAAATTTTGAGTGCCAAAGACATCGAAAAGACATTATTTAATGACGAAAATTACATAGAAAACAACAGCTATGTTTCAGGACACGACAATGTAAACGTTTTTGGACTTTCTGAAATGAAATATTTTATCAAAGCCAACGACACAGCAATAGACCTTCAATTAAGAGATTTGAAAGAGCATAAAACAAACAGCTTGACAGTTGAAAGTGATTTTAAACAAACAGGACTTACCAACCAAAATGGAGGACTGAAAATTATAGGACAAATAGATTTGAGTGAATTTGAAAAGTACAAGAAGAAATAAACCGAACGGCTAATAACTAAGTTTTCGTCTTGTCCGAAGGGTTAGAGATGAAAACTCTGTTGAACGGAACCGGTTACAGTCCGCACCCTATAGGCTTTTCATTTATTATTTTTAAATTTTTGAATATGAAAGAGGCTACTGGGAAGAAAGATGGCGAAATAACAGAATTAAAAAAAACAGCAACAAAATAATAAATTGCATCTCGAATATCGTATCCGTAAAAGACCAATGACCCTGTTCTTATGAAACATTTACTAAACCTTTACTTCGGTGCTCCTTTTACCTTTAATGTAATAAATCCTGCCATTGTAAATATTAATATTATATGAATCATCTCATTGAAAAGATACTGGCTTTTGCGACGGGTGGTGTTATGTGGGAAGGTATTAAATTTTTGTATCCTGAAATTAAAAGACACTTTGAATCTAAACGTCTTGCCATTAATTCTTTTTACAGAAATCTTGACCCTATTCTAAAATCTGCAAGCGAACTTTTTGGAAAATTGGAATCTCTTGCAAAAGAAGACTTTTCCACTTTCACTAATCCAACAAATTCTAACGCTGTTGATATAGTTCAAAACAGGAAATATATTTATTATTTATTTTCTCAATTTTGGGCACAGCTTGAATATCAAAGACTTGAAAGTCAATACATAGCTCTTTCTAAGATAAAGAAAGGCAATCAATTACTTCGTTTTATTGAAACATTTGAATCTAGAAAATTTCGAATTTTAGATAGATCAATGCAGCGCATTATAGGTGAATGTTTGATTACTCAAAAAGATCAAAAGTTTAGAATAATGACTTTGAATGAATTTATTATACAATTCGAAGACCCCACTTCAATCCTTCATGTTAGGGTCAAAAATTTAGAATCTATTTTATTATCTGTAAAGAACAAAGAAAACCGCCAAAAGATATTAAAATTTGGCGTGTTAGTTGCATCGCTTATAGACCACTTTGACCCAAATTATAAAACAGTAAGAAGAAGGGATATTTACTTAAATAAGCTAACTGAAAAAAGCAAAAAATCTATTAGGACATTGTTGATTAAACATTATTTGCCTTTTCTGAAAAAGACTGATAGGTATCATAAAAAATGAACCCGCCGGCATTCGTTCCTTACGGAGTTAGTCCATTGGGCTCGTTCGTTAATTTATAGAGAAGCTACTCTTTCGATTTCAGACAACTAAGGTAGCTCAAAAAATTCTACTAACAAATAATATTTCATAACGGTAATTTGTCCACGATAAAAGTATTAATTATAAAGCACCATTTCAGCAAATTGCATTCCCCTATGGGTTCAGAGAACTTTTTACTTCTATTTTACTGTCTAATACATAAATATCCTAATTACTAACCTCGCATAAGAAACATTTCTTTTGGAGCATCATTTTACTATCTTTGTGCACTATGAGTTCCACAATAAATATCGAACCCTTTAAAACTGAACTGCCAAGTGATTATGCAGATAGGGTTGGTATATATTACACACAACAAGTTTCCCTAAAACATAAAAAAGACAATGGTCAGTTTTTCACTCCCTTACCCATAGCCCGGTTAATGTCTTCGTATTCCGATATAACTAATCGGGCAATAAAAATGTTAGATCCTGGTTGTGGAACAGCGATATTGACATGCAGCCTAATTGAACACATAGTAAAAACTAAGTCCAACATTGAAATCATTGATTTAGTGGCTTATGAAAGGGGTAAGTAGCTGCAGGATCCAAATAAAATAATTGTATATTAAGCACTAATGCACATTTGATTTAAGGCAAAATTGATTAGCTTTGCCAATAGATACAATTTGTGTTTTTAATATAAATTTTGTATTGTACAAAACTCTATGGCAGAATTGGATATAATAGAATTCCTTGACTTGAGCAGAGCAAAGTCCATTCATTCCGACAGTAAAAAACTTTCGGACAGCGAAGCTGTTATCCTAAGCGAAGTAAAAGAGAAGGATTTGGGGGTCGATTTAGTTTACTCCAATACAGACGAAGAAACCAAAAATAGCTTTCCTGCCGTTTTTCTGAAAAAAGTTACCAATTTTAGTGATGTTGAAACCTTGAAAAATATTGCTGAGACACAGCGTAAAATCTGGAATTACAAAAAAGTATTGTTTCTGTATGTATATTCAGAAACAGAGATCCGTATTTATAATTGTTCTGAAAAACCACCTATTGTAACCAAAGAAAATTTTGATTACGGAAAAGAGTTAAAGGGAATTGAAATCAAATCCTACAAATATTCCGATAAACAGCAATTACAAGAACTCAACAAATTGTTTTCGAGAATTGCTATTGATACAGGAATTATCTGGACTTTAGAAGAAGCTCAGTTTATCAGGGATAAAATTAACCTGCAAAAAAGAGTTGATAAATATTTGGTGGAAAGTTTAGTAAATACCGCTAATCAACTCGAAGAGCAAGGTCTTGAAATTAATTTTATTCATAAAATCATACTTCGTTCTTTATTCCTGTTATATCTTGAAGACAGAGGAGCAACGGACGAAAAATTATACGATCAAATCAAAAAAGGAACAAAATCCTATTTTGATATTTTAAATGATGTAAACGCTACTTATCAATTGTATGAGCGATTGGAAGAAGATTTTAACGGAAATGTTTTCACCTTAGAAAAAGACGAAAAAATATCTGTCGAGCAACTGCAACTTATACAAAAGTGTTTCATCAGTGGCAATGATAATACATCACAAGTAAAATTGTTTGAAGATTGGCGATTGTTTGATTTCAGCATTATTCAGATTGAATTGCTGAGTGAGATTTATGAAAATTTTTTATTCAAAACAGACCATGAATCAAAGAAAAAAACAGGAACATATTATACCCCACCCGCGTTAGTTGAGTTTATTCTGAATGAAAAGTTGCCAATCAATAAAACAGATAAAAATTATAATTTCAAAGTATTAGACCCAAGTTGTGGTTCGGGTATTTTTTTGGTAGAAAGTTTTAAGCGATTGGTAAAACGCTACGAGAACCAACACAAAGAAAAACTTACTGATTTTGACAAACTAAAGAAATTATTGACCGATAACATTTTTGGTATTGAACTACATCCGCAAGCCATAAAAGTAGCGGCATTTAGTTTGTATTTAGCGTTGGTTGACCAATTAGATCCGAAGAATTTATGGCAAAAGAAAAAACATCGTTTGCCAAATCTCATCAACAATCCTAATGATATATCATTAAAAGAACAGGGCAAAAATCTGTTTTGCAGAGACACCATTTTGGAAAACAAGGAAATTGAAAATATTGAGTTCCATTTGGTAGTTGGAAATCCACCATTCGGAACGACTGATTTATTAGAATCTATCCGCAATTATTGCGATAAATACGGTTTTGCCAAAGAAATGGTTTTGCCATTTCTACACAAAGCAACAAAATTTGCCCCTAATGGCGAAATTGCCTTGATATTCAACACCAAAGTTTTAACCAACACAGGCGGAACTTATCAGAGTTTCAGAAAATGGTTGTTCAATGATTGTTATGTACAAAAGGTTTTTAATTTTTCCATTCTTCGCAATGCAAAGAAGAATTTTGGCGGACAGTTGTTTGGCGATGCAACCGGACCAATCAGCATTGTATTCTTTCGGAAAGAACAACCAGAGAAACCGTCTGATAAAATTACTTATTATGCGCCAAAAACATTCATCAAATCTAATGTAATTGATGGGCTGAGTATTGACTTTACAGATTTAAAATACCTGCCAAGAGAAGAATGTCAAAAACCCGACACCAAAATTTGGAAAATTGCAATGTGGGGAGGAATGAATGATTGGGAGTTGATAAGACGGGTAGATTCAGAATATCAAACTTTGAAATCGGTATTTAAAATAAATAAAGACATTTGGAAATACGCAACGGGGTTAAATGCTGATTCCCAAAAGTTAGATTTCGTTCCTGAAAAAATAATTGATACAAAAAAAATTCAGCGATACTATACAAGCAATTCAGCTGCATATCCAAACACAAAGCTATATAGAAATATTGACAAAAATCTGTTTGCACAACCATTCATAATCGTCAAACAAGCACAAGCAAACAGGCAAATTGCGGCTTCATATATTGATTATACGGCTTACTGCCTTAGTTCCGCCTATGTTATCAATGGAAGTATTGATGATACTACTAAAAAGGCATTAGTAGGCATAATCAATTCAACATTTAGCAAGTACTATCTCTTTATGGTGGCTTCTTCTTGGGGAATTGAAAGAGAAAGAGCATCGTTTGAAGAGCTTCTCTCTATTCCTTTCCTACTATCAAATAAACAACAAATTTCAAAAATTGCAGAAAAAGTAAGTTCAATCATTACTAAAGAAAAAACGCTTACTGAACTAAGTACAATAATAAAAGACGAAAAATATATAGACAATATTATTTTCAAAGAAATTTTTAATTTAAGTACAAGAGAAATTTCAACTATTAATGATGTTTTAAACTACAGTTTAGACCTTTTTGAAAGTCAAGAAAAATCAGTAGCATTATATCCTGTATCGCAAGAGCAAACAACAGAATATGGAAAGATAATCATTGCTGAACTCAACGATTTTCTTGACGAACAGGATCTATTTGCAAATGCTACAGTCTATAACATCAGTAGGTTTACACCTTTGATGATGATAAAACTTTCTCACGAGAATGTAAAAAAAGATGTTTTTATTTCCAAAGAAAACATTGATAAAGAATTAGAAGAATTAGACAAGAGTTTATGGGAGAAGAAAGCAACAAATATCTATTTCAGAAAAAAGCTGAACTATAAAAAAGGAGATGATATTTATATCATTCGCCCAAACCAACGCAGGTTTTGGTCAAAATCAATGGCTCTTGAAGATGCATCAGAGTTAATTCTTGAAATCTTAAACGGAATTCACGATGAAGCTTAGCGATATTTACAAAAAGAGTTTTGAAAAACAATGTTTTCAATTGCTTGTTGATGCGTACAACACTTCTTTAGCAGAAAAAATAATACAAATAGATTGGACTGAAAATGATATTTCACAAGAATTGTATGAAAAAATAAATGTAAATCCACGAAGACTGAAATGGAATATTGCTGCCTCAAGAGAATTTCATTTATCAAAGCAAGTAATAAAAACGAAAGGATTTGCCGACAAACTCTCAAGAGTTGACCTACGAATTTCGTCAATATCAAACGAACTTGAATGCAACTATTTTTGTGAAGCGAAACGACTAAAAGAAACAGATTCAAAGCTAAAAAGAGGATATATAAACGAAGGAATGGACAGGTTCATTTCAAAAAAATATCCAATGGGATGTATGTTGGGCTATGTACTTGAAGGCAAGGAAAATGAAACGATAAAAGGGATTAACTCCTTAATAGAGAAAGACAAAAGACAAGCCGAAACTTTAAATCTCAAATCAAACAAGCTTATAAAATCCTATTACGAATCCATCCATTCTGAAATAGGAATATTGAAGCATTTGATATTTGACTTTACTAACATTTCAAACTAAAAACGCAGTTACAATCTGCATCTTTTGGATAGAACAATTTGCACCAAGGTTTGCAAATAGAGGCACGCTACTTTATTTGTGTGTATTCCGGGCATACAGTGCCACTGATTCCGGGCATATAGTGCCACTACTTTTATGATGTTTACGGCTCAAAATTAATAAAAAAATTATCCTTTTAATGTTTTGTTTTTTCTTAGCGATTCACCTTGTAAATCAATACGGTGTGAAGAGTAAACCATTCTATCCAAAATTGCATCTGCAATAGTGCCTTCTCCAATCGTTTCGTGCCATTGACTAACGGGTATTTGGGAAGAGATAATTGTTGCAGTCTTTTCATGTCTATTTTCAATGATATCCATGAGTGCTTGTCTTGAGTGTTGGTCAAAGGAATGTAAGCCAAAATCATCTATTATCAACAAATCCCTACTTTGTATATTCTTCAAGAAATTAAGATAAGTCCCTTCTATTTTCGCTTGTTTTATCCGTTCAATCAACTGTCCACAGGCAATGTATAAAACCTTTAAACCCTACTGGCAAGCGGTTATACCGATAGCTTGGGAGAGGTAGCTTTTTCCTACACCAGTAGCACCCGTGATCATTATGTTTTCACTCTGTTTTATAAATTGCAGGGAAAGTAAACGCTCAAACTGGTTTCTGTCTAAATGCCGAAGTGCAGAATAATCCACATTAAAAGCTGTGGTGTTGAGCTTAAATCCAGCATTTTTAATTAGGTTTTTTATCTTTTGATGTTCCCTATTTTCCCATTCTGCGTCAATAAACAGGGCCATAAACTCATCATTTGAAAAGTCTTGATACAAGCCTTCATTAATAGTTCTGTGATACAAGTCACTCATGGCGTTCATTCTCATTTGCTTCATCTTTTCGATGGTTGTCTGTGTGTTCATATTGTTTTGATCATTAGTTTAAAAATAGGCTTTTGCGCCTCTGATATTTGAATGCCCGGGTATATGGTTTTCTTCATAAGCCTCAAATAAATCAACTTCTTGTTTGTTTTTTAGGATTGTTTCTATCGTTTGATAATCTCGTTTATTGAGCGAAGAGGCTCTTTTACAGGCATTTTCAATACGCTCGGATTCATATTGTTTCTGGAGTTGTAAAATTCCAAATGCTTGCTTATATGCTATACCATGATAATCTTGCTGTTCCATTAAAGTGGTTATATAATCCAATGTATAATTGCCAATTTTTGCCGCTTCCTCTTTGAAAAATTCCGGACTCCATGAGGTAAATGCCTTATGCCCCTCAGAAACATGTTCTTTAATTGTGCTGTATTGTCCTGGTTGGCTGCTTCTTTTATGGAACGCTATACGCACTCTTTGCGCATAGACCTCTACATCAAGGTGACTATACTGAACAGTCACTTTTTTGAAGATATAACGATAAGGGACACTGTAATAATGCTTATCTTCCGACAAATAAATATATCCCATCTTCTGCACAGTCAGTGTCTTATGGTATCGAATAATATAAGGTTCGGCACAAAGCTTTTGTAAAAGTGGTTTTTCGACACATTCAAATTCCTCCCTGCGGCTTTGAGGCCTTTGGCTGAACTTATAGTCATTATATTGCTCATTCCAGACTAAAAGTCCTTTGTTTAATTCCTCTAAAGAAAAGAAAGTGCATTGATTTAAAGGATAAAATACCCTTTGGTATATCAGTTTTACGGCACCTTCCACCAATGCTTTATCTTTTGGGGAATAGGTTCTTGTAGGGGCAATGACGCATCCGTAATGCAAACCAAAATCTTTCAGTGTTTTATTGATTGTTGGCTCATATTTGTGTGCTTTTGTAACCGCAGCTTTCAAATTATCGGGGACAATAGCAAGTGGTACACCACCCATGTAATTGAAGCATTTTTTCAATGCTTCAATTACATCTTCCTTACTTTGGGTATATGTAGCCACAAAAAAAGTATATCCACTGGCTGGTAGTACCGCAACAAATACATTTACTTCCTTTATTTCTCCTGTTTCTTTTTGGGTATAGGAAAGTTTTTTACCTGTAAAATCAATGAACAGCTTTTCCCCAGCTTTGTGCGTCAACTTACCACTACTTTTTATCTTTCCCTGCCAATTACTAAAATGGAAACAGAATCTGCTGTATTGATAACCATCGGGATGCTTTTCTAAATAAGAAATCCACAAAGCTTGTAGCGTACAACCAGGCTTTTTAAGTTCTTGATTAAAATATACAAACTGTTCGCTAAGTGTTTTATATCGATATTGTTCAATCTCAGATGAGGAAGGGAACAACTCCAAAAGACCCTGTTCCTCAAGTTCAGATAGTTCTAAGAAATTGAGTTCGTGAGTTGTGAAAAAGCGGAGATATTCATTAACCGTATTTCGGCTTACATTCAAAAGCGCAGCTATCTTGCGATTGCTAAAACCTTCTTTTTTTAATTTTATAAGTTGTTTAAGTTCCATGATATTTATTCTTTGTCCAGCCATTGATTTTTTAGGACAAATAAACATCATAAAAGTGGCACAGTGACCTCCGGAATAAAGTGGCACAATTGCCCCGGAATCAGTGGCACGGTATCACAGGAATAGGTGGCACAATGACTTCCGGATTATCCAAACAGACATAAAAGATATTGCTTTGACAGGAAAAAAGCCGTTCCGTTTTATTATTACTTTCCCCATGGAAGCGACAGCGATAATATTTAAAGATGGAACAGAGAAAATACTCTTTGATGACATGTATTCAAATAGTTCCGAATTGAAATTATTTTTGGAAGATATTGTTCTTAAAAAACAAGATTACAATACGATATTAACCACGAATATAAGTAAAAATGAAATTCGATTTGAGAATGAAGTCACATTTAAAGGAAATCAATTTACAAGTTTAAGAGGCATTTCACTTTGGGACTTCTCGGATTTTTTATTTTCATCTTTTTGAGTAAATGGAAAAGACCACCAGTTGGGCTATTAATTTTCTTTGGTGCATTTGGGACTTTTTGGTTTGTATTGCAATCTTGGTTAATGCACTACTTTGGATTAACAAAGGACTTTTTAATCGTAAGAAATCATAATTTTATTTGGAAGGCCAAAATTTATCGCTTGTCAGACATTAAAGAAATTGTTTTTGAAACACAAGGAAAACAACCAAATTGCATGAGAATAATAACGAATAACTACAAGAACAAACTTTATCCAGCAGGGACTTTGAGAGATAAAACATGGCTTAACTTAAAGGACAAGTTAGAAGCAAATGGTGTAACTGTTAGAAATGAATGCATTTAATGAAAAGAAAAACGAGCATAATAACTAAGTTATCTTTATGCCAAAGATCTTGAGATGAAAACTTACTCGAGTGCAACCGGTTATCTGCACTTTACAAAACAATCTAAAATATGGATCAATTGATATAAGTTTTCTAAATCAAGAATTTAAGGACACCTATAAGGAATTAATAAAGTAAACGCCTAAATGTTAGAGGATAAGTAGGGCGCTCCTTGATTTTGAAATTTTAGTAGGTTTATAGTGATTGGGTATATTTTTTGAGTATATTTGAGAAATTAATTATAATACTTGGTTTTAAAAAATGCATATGATGAAAAAATACTTTTTTAGTTTAAGCTTTGTTTTTACTTTGCTATCTTGTTGCATGGACAAGGTAAGTTTTGCACAAACCTATTGTATCCCATCAGGGGTTGGTAGCACCTGGTCAATTCTTGATTTTTCGACAACTGGAGGTACGACGAATATTACCAATCTTGCGAATGGATATTCTACCAATGGTTATGGAGATTTTACAACAATGATTGTAACGGTTGACCAGGGCAATAGTTTCACAATTTCTGCAGCCGCTGGGGCTCTAGCTAGTTTTACTTATAAGTGGGCTGTGTGGGTAGATTGGAATAATGACGGTGATTTTGATGATCCCGGTGAAACTGTATATTCTTATTTATTGACGAATGGCATCAACACCATGACTGCCACTATTACCGTACCGGCAACAGCAACCGTAGGTAATAAGAGACTGCGAATAAGAGATCTTCGCGATTATCAAACACAGGCACTTGTACCCTGTGGGAATCTGCCTGGTGGGGAAACTGAAGATTATACATTAGCGGTCACTTCGGGTGTGCCTGTAACTTGTGCTGCGCCCACTGTGCCTACCGCTACTGGCATAACTGCAACAACTGCCTCGCTAAACTGGACACAAACGGGTACACCCCCTCAATGGGAAATTAAATATGGCCCTACTGGATTTAATGTGAATACTGGAGGGACTTCTGTCTTTACAACCACCAAACCATATACCCTAAATCCACCGTTGATACCAGCAACCACTTATGACTACTATGTACGCGCGGTATGCGGTACAAACGATACGAGTTTATGGTCGCCTGTAGTTACTTTTACAACACTTGCCGTACCGATAACATGTCCGGCTCCAACTGCAGCAACCGCAACCAGTATTACTACTACTACGGCATCTTTAAACTGGACACAATCGAGTACGCCATCTCAATGGCAAATAAAATACGGACCTACCGGGTTTAATGTAAATACTGGCGGTACTTCTATTTATACGGCAACCAAACCTTATACGCTAAACCCACCGTTGACACCAGCCACAACATATGACTACTATGTGCGGGCGGTATGTGCGGCAAATGATACGAGTTTTTGGACTCCGGTTACAACCTTTACTACAGTTTGTGTAGGTGAAACCGTAACCAGCTTTAAGGATAGTTTTGTATGTGGATCGGGTCAGGCAATACTAGAGGCCACCGCTTCTGGTAGCGCAGTTATAAAGTGGTACGCAGCAGCTACCGGTGGTACTGCTTTATTTACCGGTAACACATATACCACACCAAACATAACAGCTAATACTACTTATTATGTGTCTGCTGTATCTGGTACTTGCGAATCGACTCCGCGCCAAGCAGTACAAGCTGTAGTTCGCCCTATGCCTATTGTAAATATAGGAAACGACACCTCCATTTGTCCGGGGATGTCTCATACCTTAAATGCCACAGTAGCCGGTGCTACTTATTTATGGAGCTATAACGGAACAACATCGCCTAGTATTACAATAAATCAAGCAGGGGTATTTAGTGTTGAAGTTACTTTGAATAAATGTTCCAAAAGAGATACGATAATAATTACCCTCGGAATAGTTCCTACGAATTCTTTACCAGCTATCCTTGATATTTGTGATGGCAATACAGCTGTATTAAACGCAGGGAATACTGGAGCTACCTATTTGTGGACACCAGGTGCAGAAACCACCCAAACTAAAACAATTAGCAGTGCAGGAACTCAATTAGTAACTATTAAAAGTGCTGATGGGTGTGCTGTTAACGGAACTACAGATGTATTTATGCGTCCTAATCCTATTCCAAATTTAATAAGTGATACCAGCATTTGCGAAAGCAGTGCAATTACATTAGATGCAGGTAATATTGGTTATAGTTATTTGTGGAATACAAATGATATTACGCAGACCATTCAGGTCGCAGACTCAGGAACATATTCGGTATCAACCACAAGCCCTTATGGCTGCGAGTTAGAAGAGACCGTTCATATCGCATTTTTGCCCTCGCCAAGAACAGAAGGATTTAACTTTATCCCATTCTTTAATAATCAATTGGGAAGAGTTAAATTTATACCGTTGAATCCAACTGATGTATCCAGTGTGTCATGGGATTTTGGAGATGGTAGTGCTATATCTTCAGTCTTTAGCCCTGAACATTTATATGCAGCTGCTGGTTATTACGAAGTGAAACTTACGGTATATAACGATTGTAATCACAATACAATTTCGCAAGTGATTAATGTAGAGTTTGATGGAGTGGGAGTAGCAGATGCTGAGTTGATCGCAAATATGAAGGTGTATCCTAATCCTGTAAAAAGTCTGCTTAATATCAGTAGTCAGAATAAGGCATTGACGATAGAAAGGGTTGTAATGGTAAATGTCTTGGGAGCAAAGGTTTTGGAAAAAGAAACTGGTAAACAAGTTAATGCCGTAACTACGATTGATGTTAATAACTTAAGTACAGGTATTTACTTTTTACAAATTAATACCAATCAAGGTATTATTAATAAGAAAATTGAAATATTGCGTTAGAATTCCATGATACATCATAAAAGTGGCACAATGACCGGGAATCACCGGCACGGTATCACTGGAATAGGTGGCACTATATGCCCGGATTATCCACAAGATCAATTCTGAACATTGCATGATTGACCCAGTTCCAAATGCACAAGTATTTGACGATATCAAAATAACGATTAAGGAATTAGGGGAATTGTTTATTATATTAAATAAAGAATTTATTTTATTTTAAATAATCGCACATTAACGCAATAAGCAAATGGAAACAGAAAACCAAGTTACCGAAGAACAGGAAAAGAAGGACAATTTAAAAATAGGAGCAAAAATAGTATTGACTGCTTTACTGCTTAATATAGTTTATTGTCAAGTTTCACAAGGTTGTTGCTGTGAATGATTATTTAAGCTTTTTTTTCAAATGTAAGATTTATATTTCAATATGAAGACTTTCGAATAAATAATTCTAGTTTCAATTTAGTAATTTTGGGATAATAGAAACTTATAATGCTAAATTTGGCTATAAAACGCTCTAGCCTACCCCCTTTGCTTCTTTTAATTTACTTTAAAGTTGTTATTATGCCTAAAAGCGCAAATATAGCAACTTTATAATTTAATTTTAAGAAAATAGCTGTACCTTTGCAGCATCAAACCAATATATGAGCACAGCAGCAGCATCCTTTTTAAAAGACTTCAAAGAAAAAATGAGGTTTTGGGATGTGCTCTTTCGTGACGACAGAGGTAAGAACGCACAAGCCCTGGTAGATTTAGAACTTCGTCCCATAGACCGTAAGGCTTTATTGGAAGCACTCGAAACCAAAGACTACAGTGAAGGTCCACTCGAAGAAAAACTATACGGAGGTGCTGATATGTGGGTGTTTGGCAAAACGATAAAGAAAAAAGAAGTGTACATCAAAATTACAATGGGAGCAATGGGCAGCAGTGTTATCTGCATTTCCTTTCACTTAGCCCAGCACAAAATGAACTATCCTTTAAAATAGAACAATATGAAAAGTCCAATCACAGGTAAAGAAATGAAATTGACCAAAGAACGCAGGTCAATGGATTTCAGAAAGGAAACATTTGAAGTTATTTTTCATTATTACAAATGCGAGGATAGTGGAGAACAATTTACCACCACACCAATGGATGAGGTGAATATGAATCAGGTATACAATCAATACCGTGATAGATTCAATGTTCCATTTCCTGATGAAATTATCAGAATACGTGAAAAATACGGCTTGTCGGCAGCAAAGATGTCAGAGATTTTAGGTTTTGGAGTAAACAGTTACCGCCAGTATGAAGCAGGTGAAATGCCCAGCATTGCCAATGCCAAATTGATTCAGATGGCAGAAGACCCAAAAACATTTATTGGTATGGTTGAATTATGTGGAACATTGGATGAAAAAGTGAAAGCTAAATACATACAGAAAGCCCAATTGTTGGTGGAAGAAAGAAAGCGAAACATGTTCAATTTGAATTTCAAAGAATATTTATTGGGTAATCATTTGGCTGATATTTATTCAGGTTACAGAAATCCCAACTTTGAAAAGTTTACCGAAATGGTAGTTTATTTTTCAGAGAAAACAGCACCATTCAAAACCAAAATGAACAAGCTGTTATTCTATGCCGATTTTTTAATGTTCAAACAAAGTTGTTTTTCAATAAGTGGCGTAAGATACAAAGCCATAGATATGGGGCCCGTACCTAACAATTTTCAAAGCATATTTGAATATTTAGACAACAATGATGAAATAGATATTTATACCACAGAATTCCCAAAAGGTTATACAGGTGAACAATTCAAAGCAAGAAAAGACAGACCGTTTAAAGCTGATTTATTTTCGGAAAACGAATTAGAAGTTTTAGAAAAAGTAGCAACTGTATTTAAGCCCTCAAGCACCAATGATATTATACAGTTAAGTCATTTGGAAGAAGCTTGGAAGAAAAACGAAAAAGGCAAAAGTGTAATTAGTTACGAATATGCGTTTGAATTAAGTCAGATTTAAAACAAGCAATAACACATCAAGTATAATGAGCAACTTATGAAGTTTCTGTCCTTGCGTGATATAAGCTTGGCAACTCAATAACGACAATGATTTTACAGCTACATTGGACAAGAACGCCAGCTGGTAATAACTAAGTTTTCGTGTTGCCAGAAGGGCTAAAGACGAAAACTCTGTTGAACGGAACTGGTTACAGTCCGCACACTATGGATTTCTCATTTATTCTTTTTAGATTTACGAAAAAACAAGATGCATTTGAGAAGAAAGTTGCAGGACAGTTTAAAGCGTTTTATAAAAGAAATTAGAAAAATATCAAATGCATTTTGACTTTATTTGGAGATTAAGTTTTTGTTTGTATTTTGTGAGGGGTAGATGTTTTAAATAATTAGAAGCGTTTGTAATTGCAGTATCGTCGCCCCTTTCCGACAAGCTGCCCACTTCAACAGAAAAGGCATGATTCAAATCCACCTGAACCGTAGCCGCAGATGGCCTATTTACATTTAAAATGTAGAGACGCAATGCATTGCGTCTCTACAACGCCCAAAAATAAAATCCTACTTCCTCCCATTTACCACACTGACCATAGCCTCCCCGCTACAACCTAAAATAAATATCACTTCCTATCCAGACGTTCCCGCTACCTCCCTAAAAACCTGCCTACACCGCTCTGCTTCCTCTAAAGTTGCAACGTCATCCATTCCCTTCCTAACTGAATTTCCCCCTGAATACATTTCTACCCTTTCACCCCGTCCTGCCTGCTCCAACATCACCTTAGCAGAAGCACCCACATATTTTTCCAACAACAACTCCAACGCATCATCAGCCCCCACCCCATCATGCAGCAACCTATTAGCATTTGCAGTCAGTTTCCCAATCATCCCATGCCCTTTCTTTTTAATAGGCATCCTTCTATAAACTATTTTCGCCAGCTTTGAAGCCGTCCCAAAAAGCGCAGAACTCCTCCGGCTTCCCGCAAAAGCCGCATCCCGCAACACCCTTTCCTTGCACAAGGAAGTTTTCCGGCGGGCATAATACCCACCATTCAACTTATAAAAAGTGATGCCACCAATTGTTCCCCTTACTTTGACAAACCCAATTTGCTTAGCCATAATTTATAAATAATTTGCATGAATCAACAAACATACCAAACATTTCCCTAATACACAAACCATAAATATCCCTAATCATGCTTACTTTGTGAGCAAAAAAATCTTTGTGAGTAAAAAGCACACAAACCCTACATACTTGGTGTCTTCGTGCCTTCGTGAGAAAAAAAAATACCATCCTGCTTCTCTCACTACGGCACCTAAGCCAATTATACAACATTCATACCTATAAATCCTTCATAGCAGTCCCATATCACAAGCATAGTAACTCCGTACCTCAAGCAAGGTAACTCCGTACCTAAAGCATGACCCCACCCTTCCTCAAGCCTTCCTCAAAGATACAATCTCCATCTTTACTATAGACACAAAAAAAAGGCGGCCTAAAATTTCTCATCCCCAAAATATACCCTGACTACTGTCGACTTCTAATCTTCCGGTATAGGTAGTTGTGAAGTTCATGGATCTGCATGCCGTCCTATAAAATCATCATTTGGTTTTGGCTAACACGCCACACACAAAATCAGGTTTGACAGTCAATGCAACCGTCAAACCTGATTCCCAATTGAAAGAATCCATTATTCTTTCAGCCGCTTCCTTCGGTATGCATAATAAAATACCTGAGGTAAAACCAACAAACTCAAAAACATACAAACCAATAATCCGCCAACAATCATAATCGCCAAAGGCTTTTGAATTTCAGAACCCATTCCCGTCGAAAGAGCCGCAGGAACCAGTCCGAACGAGCCCATCAACGAAATCATCAAAATAGGACGGATCCTGGTATGGACGGCAGTCGAAATCGCTTCCTTTATCTCCATGCCATTCAGCAAGTTCTCTTTCATGACGACAATTAAAATAATACTGTTGATTGTATTGACGCCAAATAAAATGATGAATCCGATACCTGCCGAAATACCAAATAAAGTATGCGTCAGCCATAAGGAAATAAAGCCGCCGATAAATGCATAAGGCATGGTGCTTGCCGCAATCAGCGTGTCTTTCAGGTTTCCGAAATTGATATACAACAAAAATAAAATGAGCAATAATACTGCCGGCACAATAGTCGCCAATTGATTAGTTGCCCTTTGCTGACTTTCAAATTCGCCTGCCCATTCCATTTTATAAGACTTTGGCAAAGTTACCTTTTGAGCAACCATCTTTTGAGCTTCCGCTACGGTACTACCCAAATCCCTTCCCCTTACAGAGAAGCCAACGGCAATATAACGGCTGCCGCCTTCCCTGTAAATGAATGCAGGACCGGTAAAAAATCCAATATCCGCAATTTCCGACAGCGGAACTTTCGCATCGCCGGCAGCCGGGACAAGGATGCTGCTGATTTCCTGATCTGTTTTCCTGAACGGCTCATCATATCTTATACGGATATCAAACATACGGTCGCCTTCGTAAAATGTGGATGCCGCCTTCCCCCCAATTGCCATTTCAACAACTGCCTGCGCATCTTCCATATTCACGCCATAGCGTGCCATTTTCGCTTCGCTTAAGCGAATCCGCAATTCCGGCAAACCGATATTCCGGAACACATTCAAATCCGAGACACCCGGCACATTTTTAATGGCCCCTGCGATACTATCCGCTGTTTGTTCCAATTGTGCAAGGTCATTTCCAAAAACTTTGACCACCAATGCGCTTTTTACGCCGGCCACATATTCCTCCACATTGTCCATGATGGGTTGGCTGAACCCAAAATCAATTCCCGGATAAACATTCAGTGCATCTTCCATTTCTTTCAAGAGCTTTTCTTCTGATATTTTGGTTTTCCGGTCGCTTTTATCTTTCAGCTGCACATGGAATTCTATATTGAAAAAACCAGTGGGATCCGTTCCGTCATTGGGTCGGCCCGTTTGGGTCAATACGAATGAGACAGGTTCAAAAGCCCGTAATTTAGCTTTCATCTCTTTGGTCAAACGGACCGATTCATTCAGGTTCACGCTATTGGGCAAAGTGGCACGGATGTAAATAGCGCCTTCATTCAGTTTGGGAATAAATTCCGTCCCCAAAGTATTGAAACCCAAAACGCTGACAACAACCAATACGACAAAGCCAATGACCGTACCTTTTCGGTATCTTGAAGTGAAATTGAACATTTTGAATAAATTTCGCCTGAAAAATTCAGCAATCGGATTATGTTTATCCACCACATTTTTGTTCAACAACAACTTACACATTACCGGCACATATGTCAGGCTGAGGATCAAGGAACCCAATAAGGCATAGCCCAAAGTAAATGCCAGCGGCGAAAACATTTTCCCTTCCACCTTTTGAAAAGAGAAAATGGGCAACAATGCCACAATCAAAATGATTTGTGCAAATAAAATGGACTTTGCAACTGATTTGGAGCGTTTTTTAATAAAATTATCCTTCGGCATTGCGTTAAATGCCGGCATACCCATTTCCTTCGCCCGTTTGTCCAACCCAACAAAAATATGCTCGACAATGACCAGCGTCCCTTCCAGCAATAAGCCAAAATCAATGGCACCGATGGAAATCAAATTTGCCGAAAGCCCCTGCATCCGCAACATAATCAATGCGAATAAAAATGCAAGCGGAATGACGGAAGCGACAATCAGCGTGCTGCGCCAATTGAACAGAAAGATAAAAACAATGATGGAAACCAGCAAAATCCCTTCTATTAAATTATGCGTAACCGTTCCGATGGTTTGGTCCACCAATTGTGTGCGGTCGAGGAAAGGTTCAATTTTTACATCTTTGGGTAAAATACGGTCATTCAAATCCGAAATCTTATCTTTTAAACGATCGATTACTTCACTTGGGTTTTCACCGCGCAACATAATCACGATGCCTTCCACCAAATCATCGTCATCATTCAAGCCTACCTGCCCCAGCCTTGGTTTGCCGGTTACTTTTACACTGGCTACATTTTTTACTAAAACAGGTGTCCCCTTCAAATTTGTAATCAGGATATTTTCAATATCGGTAATTTTATCCAACATGCCCACCCCCCGGACCACATAAGTCTGGCTGCCCCGTTCAATGATATCGCCACCGACATTGATGTTACTTTTTCCGATAGCGGTAAAAACATCCAGTGCGGTAAGCCCGTAATTGGACAATTCAGTTGGGTTCACGCTTACTTCGTAACTTTTTTCCTCACCACCGAAGCTGACAATATCCGCAACGCCGTCAACAGACAAAAGTTCCCTTTCCACTACCCATTCATGAATTGCAGAAAGCTCCCTAATTGGTTTTTTCCCCCGAATGACATAACGGAATATTTCGCCGGTCGCACCCGATGGCGGGTCAATGCTGGCATCTGCACCCTCAGGCAATTTCACATTCCGCATCCTGTTGGATGCATATTGCTGCGCATAAAAATCCGTGATTTCGTCTTTGAAATTTACCGTCACCACGGATAAGCCAAAAAGGGAAACAGACCGTACATCCGTTTTTCCGGGAATGGTATTCATCTCCTTCGTTATGGGCAAAGTGACGAATTTTTCGATTTCTTCAGCGCTGCGGCCCGGCCATTGTGTGATGATGCGGGCCCGGGAATTGGTAACATCCGGATACGCTTCTATCAAAGTGTGTTTGACGGCAATTACACCCAGGATGGCCAATAATGCGGTAAAGAATAAGACAATCACTGTGTTTTTCAGTGAAAAGCTTACAATACTTTCAACAAGTTTATTCATAATTATTTTTTATTATTTCAATGTATAATGATTTTATTGATTAGATAATCTAGTCCATGCAAAACTCAAAGCCGCGTCAGCCACCTTTCAGTTCATTAAAGATCAACAATTGATTTTGACTGACTAATACATCTCCTTTTTTGATTTTACCATTATCCAAGGGCAAGTAATAATAATCCGCATCATAAGCGAATGGCTCAATTTGAACCTCGGTTACATTACAGTCATCATGATACAAGACTACATAATACACATCGTCACTAAATACCGCACATTTCAGCGGTACTGCCACTGCATCCTGTTGTATATTTTGATGAACGCGCACATTGACCATCATGTCCGGTTTTAGTTCCATATTGGCATTATCCATTTCAATGATTGCTTTCATCACTTTTTCTTCAGGATCGAAAATATTGGAGAGCCGGGTTATTTTTCCGGAAAACTTCTGGCCGGGATAGGCGGTAGTAGTGATATCCACTGATTCGCCGGGTTTTACTTTTCCCAATTGGGCAGCATAAACATTAGCCATTACCCATACTTTTTTCAAATCGGATATGACAAATAAATCATCATCACCGGCATTCAACTGCACGCCACTCATGATATTTTTACCAACAATATAACCACTTATGGGTGCATGTACAACCAACATTCCGCGTTCAATACTCCCCCCTTGAATGCTTGCGGATTCCTTGATTTTATTGATTTCGGATGTATGGTTGTTCAGTTCATTTTGCGCTTCCAGTAATTCTTTGTCGGAGGCCAAGCCGTCTTTGTTCATATTTTCAACGGCTTTAAGATTTCTTTCCGCCAATTTCATGGCAGATTGTGCGATACTTAAGGATGATTTTTGCTCGCTTAATTCAGAAGTGCGCACTTCAAATAAAACCTGACCTTTTTGAACGAAATCGCCCAAGTTGAAATATACTTTCTGAACCACGCCGCTTGCCAAAGACTGGTAATGGAAAACATGGTCTTGATTATAACTCACACTCCCGGTAAGATCCAAGTCTATGGCAGCTTTTGAGGTCGTTACGGTTTCAAATTGAATCAATTTTTTAAGGTCTTTTGTAATGATGCAGGTTTCTTTTTCCTCATTTTTTACGGTTTGCTTTTTAGGTCCGCAGGCGCTGAACGCTATGCTGACAATTGAAAGCAATATTAATTTTCTAAACATTCGATAATTATTTTAATGATATTTTTAATAAATAGAATTTGTGTTTCGGGAAATACGGCTTATCCGATTGCTTATAATTCAGAAGCCGTCAGGTAATTCAATTCCTCTTTTTTTGTAGCAATGTCTTTGACCACCTCATAATATTTTTCCTTACTTTTCCTGAAAGATTCAAAAAAATCGAGGAATTCCAACATGCTGATGTTCCGGCTGGAGAAATTGCCGGCAACGGCTTTCATCATTTCGTCCAGCTTCTGCATATAATCCTGATCAATGGACTCGTACAAATGAATAGATTGTTGCAAATCCGTATAACATTTGAACACTGAATTTTGTACTTCCAAGGATTTATTCTTTACCAAAAAATCCTGTTTTTGCACCTCAAACTGAGCGGTTCGGATGTTCCCTTTGTTTCGGTTGAAAAGTGGCAGGTCAACCGCAATCCCCGCACCTACAAAATTCAGTTGGTTGTTGCCATTCCGGTCGTATCCTACATTCAGGTTTAAATCTGGAACCGCATTGGCGCGTTCCAAAGTCAGGGAAGCTTCGCTGATCCGTTTTTCGTTTTCCGCAGATTTTAAAGCGGTGTTGTTATCGATACTTTTTGCAATTAAATCAGAAACGGAATATCCCTTTATCCTCCTAATGGATTGTCCGTCAAAAATCTGCGTGATAACAATATATTGTTGCGCTTGCAAACCCAACAGCGTTTTGAGCGTTTTTTGTTTTTCCGTAATTTGCTCATTCAGCGCATTGACTTCTGCCTGCAAAGAAATTTTCAATGCCTTTAACCGGAATAATTGCGCTTGTGCGATATTCCCTTCTTTGTACAAGGCGGATTGCGCGTTGACCAAATTATTGATTAAATTTTGCTGGTAAATCAAATCGGCAGATAAATTTTGCAAGTAATTCAATTCTGAAACCTGCTGCCTGAACGAAACTTTCAATGCCAGCATAAAATCCATGAATGCGCTTTCCGCCAAATCCTTATTACGCATTTCTACGGCAATATTTTTTTTGCGTTTTCCTGCAAGCTGGATCAATTGCTCTATTTGGGCAGAAAAAGTCCTGTTTTCCCAAAAGCTTGTACCCAATAATCCGGGTGAAGGGTCAGTAGCCGGCGTATTGTACAATTGAATATCGTCAATATGCAATGTAGGATTAGGCCAGACTTTGGCTTGTAAAATTCTAGCCTCTGCTTGATTAATATTCAATTGCTCGGCAAGGAGTGATAAATTATGCTCCAAAAACAATTGCTCTGCTTTTTGGGCACTTAATTTTAAAGTATCTGTTTGCGGATTCAATTGCGCAATAGCATGGGAAAAAGGAATCAAGTGAACAAAAAGGAATAAGATGATTCCATGATGCAAACCCCTCCCTTTTCCATCTTTTTTGAAGATAGACATATTAAGGTGTGATATTAAATTATGAACGAAATAAAGGGCTCATCATCCCATCAAAAAAGTATAAACAAACCGCTTACTTTCCAAACAGGCAGTTGCAATAAATTAAAGGAAGGGGGAAGAGCGAATCGCCGGCAGGTAAAAGAACAATAAGGCAAGTACATCATGATGCATGAAACCATGGCACATTATTTAAATAATGATGGCTAAATCCATATTGACTCATTTTAATCCTGCAATAAAATTTAACAGGAAGGCGGGTGCACGATTTCATCAACAAACAAGAAACTGTAATTTTCGTTGATATGAGGGTATTTCACTTTTAAGGAAAATGGTGTGAAGTCCATCAACTCGATTTTTGGGAAAAAATCAAGAGCGATTAGTTTTAAAGTAAGGTTTTGTTTAAGAAAAGGCGATTGCTTTGAGTTTTGGTTTTCATATTCCGGGAATACATTATCCATCCCTGCAAAGCCTTCCAAAATCAATTCCGCAAAAGAATCAATGGGATTGTCTTCCGAAAGTTGGGCACGCTCACTAAATACAAACGAATAAAAATCCGAGTTGTAAATACTTAAATTCAGTATTTGCAACATCAGGACATATATCAGGATGTTTTTGAGTTTTGCGCTAAAAGGTGACATTCAGGTCTTAAAACGGAGATTTAATATTTTTAGTATAAACTATAATTCCGCAAAAGTAGCCAATTATATGAAACCGAAATTTATTTTCTCTCAGATTGATACAAAAAAAGAAACCTGCTTAATTCATTAAGCAGGTTTCTTTTTTTGTATTGAAGGTTACTTGTGTGTTTCTGAAGAAATCAATTCTTTTACGAACTCAGCAACTGCCGCGATACGGTTTTGATTTAAACGATAGTGGATAAATTTACCATCGCGTTCAGTAATTACAATATCAGCGCGGCGTAAAATTGCCAAATGCTGAGAAGCTACGGATTGTTCCAAGCGCAATTTCACATAAATGTCTGTAACATTCATCTTTTCATTTTCTTCTAATAATTTGATGATTTGCTGACGTAATTTATGATTAATTGCACGGAGCGTCATTGCAGCACTTCTTACGGCTACATAATCTAATTTGATTGGTTCGTTGGAACCATCTTTTCGAACTTCCAATGTGTTAGATGACATTGTTTGATTCATTGTTATGGATGTTTTAATTAAAGAGAAACTAAGTATTCGATATTTTAATATCGGATGCAAAGATAGAATTAAAACACAATATCAACAACAAAATCGAATAAATTATTTTTACTATTTAATTTTTAGTCAAATGTGAATATACTCTTAAATATTGTAAGTACAACAATCGCTATGCTTGCCAAATCAAGTATCATGGCGTTGATCATTAGGCAAAGGAAATTCAAGTAAGAAGGTACTTCCCTTCCCTAAAATACTTTCTACTTTGATCTTTCCCCCATGTGCATCAACGACACTTTTTACATAACTCAGCCCCAAGCCAAAACCTTTTACATTATGGAGATTTCCCGTGTGCGCTCTATAAAATTTTTCAAAAATATGGTTTATGGTGTCCTTATTCATCCCAATCCCGTTGTCTTTTATCTTAATCAAGAGCGTTTTGTTGGATTTGTTACTTGTCGAAATTTTTATCCTGACAGGTTCCGGAGAATATTTAATAGCATTGTCCATTAAATTTCCGATAATATTGGAAAAATGCACTTCATCGGCTTTTATAATATAATTTTTTGCCAATAATTCAACATCCAATATTCCATTACTATCTTCAAGCCTGATTTCTATATTTGGGGCAATCTTTTTTATAACCATATGGACATCTACATCCTGAAGCTGAAGTTCCAAAGTATGGGAGTCTATTTTTGCAGTAGTCAAAATCTTTTCTACTTGTTTATTCATCCTGATATTTTCCTCTTTAATGATTCCTGTATAATATTTAATCTGTTGTGGGTTATTCTGTACTTTTTCGTAGTTCAAAGCATCTACAGCTAAAGAAATGGTGGCAAGAGGAGTTTTGAATTCATGGGTCATGTTGTTTATGAAATCAGTTTTTATTTCAGACAATTGTTTTTGTTTAAAAACGGTCATGACAGTAATTGTAAACGCTAAAATGATGATAAATGTGAACAATAGCGAAGTTGCAATCATCCAAGCTGTCCGGTTCAATATATAATTTTCAGGCTGCTTTATATACAAATAAAAGACATAATTGCCATCATAATTTAAAGTCCGTTGATAAGACTCAGGAATCATTTCTTGTTTAAAACCATTGGAATTATTGGTAAATAAGCGATTTTCCGTGATTGCATATTCAAAAGGAAGATTAATATTATTTTTTACAAGTTCATCCTGAATGATATCATTAATATCATTTGAGGAAATGCTGGATAAGGTGGACCATAAAATATTGGAAATAATCGGATTTTCTGTATCCCAATTCAAGGAAGTGGGACTATATCCTAAAGTCAATGCTATCCTGGTTTTCAACCCTGCCTTGATATTGTCAAATGAGGTTTCTACATCGCTGTTATACCGCCCTTTCTGGGCCAATATCCCATTTTGAATCCAATACATTTGTAAAAACATCAAGCCTAATAAAGACAAGGTTATTAATATGATTATAGATGGGAATACCTTTTTCATCAACAGTGAAATTAAGGCAAAGAAACGAAATATAAAGTGTTTTTCATAAAAAACTCCCTCAACCATAAAAGTCCTGATTAGGAAAAAGTTGGCTAAATGACCTAAAAACAATTTCAAGCTTATTCAATTCAATCCTTTGTGCTCTCAACTTATTTAGCGCAAATGCATTATATTTGCCCGCATACTTAATGGAACAATACACTACAACTCCTCATAACAGAAAACTACACGCAGTATTGCTAATCACTTTACTGCTCTTATTTTTATTTGTTTACAATAGAGTTGCACTTTTGAATTTGATTCACCCTCAAGAGCCCGTTATTGTCAACTCCCCTAATTTAATGAGATCCAATAATCCATGGAATCAATACCATGCAGATTCCTGTGCGAGCATTGTAATGGATGGGGATTTGGTAGTTCGTTCCGGTGCCGATGCGATTAGTGCCTTATTCATAAAAGCCAATTCACATGACAAATCCTATTCTCATGCAGGAATTGTTTTTATTGAAAATGGTTATCCAATGGTTTATGATGCTATCGCAACTGCAGAAAATCCACATGCGGAAGTGAGCCGGGATTCCTTGAAAAATTTCATCAATCCTTTTAATAACACCGGCTATGCCGTTTACCGTTATCAATTGAACAAACCCGAAATCAGGAAATTCCATGAAGTGATGATGGGCTATTATCGTGACCGAATAAAATTTGACGCACATTTTGATTTAGAAACGGATAGCTTGTTATATTGCAGTGAAATCGTTTATAAAGCGTTGAACAAAGTCACAAATCAGAATAAATACCTGAATACCACCAAAGCCGGCGCTTTTGAATATGTTGCCATAGACGATCTTTACCTTAAAAAGGGCATTAAAATGATTTGCAAAATTATATATAAACAATAGTTTGCAAATGGGATTTTATTAAAAATATCAATCACAACAACGAGTTTAAAATAAGAAAAATGACAAAAAAGACGCTTCCCATATTATTGCTGTTATGCACATTTTTCTTTGCTTCTTGCAAGGATACCGGGTCACCGCAAGCAGTGGCAGAAAAGTTCTTGTTTAGCTTAAGGACTTTGGATATTGAAACCGCCAAATCGTTGTCCACAAAAAACACATGGGATTTACTCAACATAATGGTAAGTTTCGCGGATCAGGTTTCCGAAGAAGAAAAAGAAACGCTGGGAAAAAACCTCAAATTAAAAATAACGGATATCAATAAAGAAACGGATTCTACCGTCATCATAACCTATACGAGTGAACCTAAATTCCTGCCTTTTAACAAAATCAGGATGCTGAAAATAGTGGATAAAAACGGTCGCGACCGTTGGAAAGTTGATATTTCAACTTTAGATTTGGTGGAAGGTGAAGACTTATACATCGAAGAGGAAAACCGGCCCGTTTTTGATGAAGAGCCTGTTTTGGATGACTCTACACAAAATACGGAAATCCCTTCAAACCCTAAATCAGACAGCAGCAAATTATTAAAAAAGGGAAAATAGATTTCCTGTTTTTATGATTTGAAAAATAAAAAATCCACTTACCTTTGACCACAAAAAATCCAATACTCCAATAATATGGCTTATTTATTTACTTCAGAATCTGTTTCTGAAGGACATCCAGATAAAGTTGCAGATCAAATTTCGGATGCAATAATAGACAATTTCTTAGCGTACGACCCCAACTCAAAAGTAGCTTGCGAAACTTTGGTAACTACTGGCCAGGTCGTGCTTGCTGGTGAGGTCAAATCATCCGCTTATCTGGACTTACAGGCAATCGTGCGCGATGTCATCAAAGAAATTGGTTATACCAAAAGTGAATACATGTTTGAGGCCAATTCATGTGGCGTATTTTCCGCCATTCACGAACAATCAAACGACATCAACCAAGGCGTGGAAAGGGCAAATAAAGAAGATCAAGGCGCTGGCGATCAAGGCATGATGTTTGGTTATGCAACAAATGAAACGGCTGATTACATGCCTTTGGCATTAGATCTTTCACATAAATTATTGATAGAATTAGCGGCCATCCGCAAAGAAAACAAAGAAATAACTTACTTGCGTCCTGATGCCAAATCACAGGTAACTTTGGAATATGATGACGAAAACCATCCCAAAAGGATACATACAATTGTCATCTCCACCCAACACGATGTATTCATCCAACCAAATAATGAAAATGAAGACGCTTACAAAGCGGCGGAAATTGAAATGCTTGGAAAGATAAAATCCGATTTAATCCATATTTTAATCCCAAGGGTCCTGAATAAATACCCGCAATATAAACCCTTGTTTGACGATAAAGTTATTTATCATATCAACCCGACCGGAAGATTTGAGATTGGCGGACCACATGGCGATACAGGATTAACCGGAAGGAAAATCATCGTGGATACCTATGGCGGAAAAGGTGCGCATGGCGGTGGGGCTTTTTCAGGAAAAGATCCCTCCAAAGTGGATCGTTCCGCAGCTTATGCAGCACGCCATATTGCCAAAAACCTTTGTGCAGCTGGTGTTTGTGATGAAGTATTGGTACAGGTTTCTTACGCAATTGGCGTAGCCAAACCAATGGGAATTTTCATTGATACTTACGGCACTTCCAAAGTGGACAAAAAAGACAGTGAAATCAAGGAAGTAGTGGAAAGCTTGTTTGACCTTCGCCCTTACTATATTGAGAAAAACCTGAAATTAAGGAATCCGATTTATAAGGAAACCGCAGCTTACGGACATATGGGCCGTAAAAACGAAGTGGTGAGCAAAACTTTCAAAAACCATTATTCAGGCGACAAAACCCTGGAAGTGGAATTGTTCACTTGGGAAAAATTAGACCGGGTGGAGGACATTAAAAAAGCATTCGATTTATAAATTGAACAACATTAAAATACCATAAATAAAAAAGGGAAAGACGCAGCATTAAAACCCGCGTCTTTTCTTTTATGCTTATCTTTGACCATAAATATATTTTTTAAATTATGCCTTCTTTAGATATTTCGAGTAAAGTAGATTTGCAAACCTTGGATAATGCAGTCAATGTTGCAAAAAAAGAAATCAGCAACCGTTACGATTTTAAAGGATCACATGTCCAAATCGACCTAGATAAAAAAACATTCATCTTGAAGTTGGAAGTGGAAAGCGACATGAAACTCCAGCAAGTGGAAGATGTTTTGCTGTCGAAAGCGATGAAACAAGGCTTGGATCCCAAATGTTTTGATTTTACCAAAGAATATTACAATTCAGGGAAATTCGTCAGGAAAGAAATACCCGTAAACAACGGGATCGACCGTGAAGCTGCAAAAAAAATCGTGAAAACGATTAAAGACAGCGGATTAAAAGTCCAGGTGGCAATCATGGACGATATTGTTCGAGTTACCGGGAAAAAAATCGACGATTTGCAAGAAGTGATACAATTATGCAGAACCAGTGATTTAGAAATGCCTTTACAATTTATCAACATGAAATCTTGATTTAATTACGAGCCGCATTCAACATTCACCAAAATAATACCCTTTCAATTATATGTTTCCTGATTTCCATTACTTATTTCAATCTCTTTTTGGTATAGACATCCCTGCCCTCAGTATAATCAAAACCTTTGGTTTTTTTGTCGCCATGGGTTTTTTAGGCGGGGCCTGGGTATTGGGTAAAGAGTTAAAAAGAAAGAAAGAAGAAGGTTTGTTCCAACCGGAAATCATTGTTGAAGAAATTGGAAAACCTGCCACAAATTCAGAATTGATCAGTGTCGGTCTTTTGGGATTTGTGCTAGGTTTCAAGATTATTGGTTTATTCTTGAATGCGGAATTGGTTTCCAGAAACCCCATTGATTATATTTTTTCATTCCAAGGAAATTTAATCGCCGGAATTTTAGGGGCGGCATTATTGGTTTACCTGCGTTATTCAGAAAAGAAAAAGAAAACGACCAAGACACCCACTTCCAGGAAGATGGAAGTCTTTCCTCATCAGCGTGTTGCCGATATTATATTTATTGCCGCCATTACCGGATTTGCAGGCGCAAAAATATTCAATGCTTTTGAAACTTGGGACGACTTCATTCAAAATCCCATCCAGAATTTGATTTCACCCTCAGGTTTGACTTTTTATGGTGGGTTAATTTTTGCGACAATCGCTTTATATATTTATTCAAAGAAAAAGAAATTCTCCTTCCGTCAATTATGCGACGCCGCTGCACCGGCACTCATGCTGGCATACGCCATTGGAAGATTGGGTTGCCAATTTTCAGGTGATGGCGATTGGGGGATTTACAACAGTGCATACATCACACAAGCAGATGGCTCTTTGACCAATGCTTCAATGGAAGACTTCAAAAACCAGGTTGCAAAATATCCCAATTCATTTAAGGAGTTTGGCGCATCACATACTATTCCACAAAAACATGTGCAGGGTTCTTCTGCATTGCCAGTTTGGATTGTTGCACAAAATTTCAAACATAATGTCAATAACGACGGAATTGCAATCGAAGGTGAGACGGGTTCGTATTCCCATGTGTTGCCCGTGAGCGTTTTCCCTACTTCAATGTACGAAGCAATTGGCTGTACCTTGTTATTCCTCTTGATTTGGTCTGTCAGGAGAAAATTCAAGTTGCCCTTACAATTATTTGGATTTTATTTGATTTTAAACGGGCTTGAACGGTTTTTCATAGAAAAAATCAGGGTAAATTACGAATACGATTGGGGATTTATTCATCCTTCTCAAGCAGAGATTATTTCATTCCTTTTGGTTCTTGTCGGTATTGCTTTGCTGGTGATGCCGAGGAAAGATAGAAAAATAGCATGATTTTAGAAATGCAAAACGATCAAAAGAGGGATTTTATTTAACCACTAAATCCATAAAAGATAATTCACAAAGCACATAATGCTTTTGGGAACTTTATGCGTACCTCACACCAATTTTATCAGCAAAAAAACAGAAGGTAATGGCAGAAAGTTATTTCAGCTTATTTCCTTTATTTTTGCAATGAAAACAATTTATCCATTACATAAAAAGCATTATTTTGATAAAAAATTTCATTCCCGAATTAAGACAAAGAGGCTTATTGCAAGATATTACGCCGGGAACAGAAGAACAATTGGCCAAAGAAGTAACCACAGGATATATTGGTTTTGACCCTACTGCCGAAAGCTTACATATCGGAAGTTTGCTGCCCATAATTATTTTAATGCATATGCAACGGGCGGGGCATAAACCAATGGCCTTGATTGGTGGGGCAACAGGCATGATTGGCGATCCGACCGGAAAATCTGCCGAACGGAATTTATTGGACGATGAGATTTTAAAGAAAAATATTGCCGGTATCAGGAAACAATTAGAAAAATTCCTGGATTTCAATGAAAATATCGAAAACCCCGCAGAATTAGTCAATAACCATGATTGGTTAAAAGATTATTCCTTCCTGGATTTCATCAGGGATATTGGAAAACACATAACCATCAATTATATGCTGGCAAAGGATTCCGTTCAAAAAAGATTGGAATTTGGTTTATCGTTTACGGAGTTTTCTTATCAGTTGATTCAAGGTTTCGACTTTTATTACCTGAACAAAAATAAAAATGTAAAATTACAGGCCGGCGGTGCCGATCAATGGGGAAATATCGTAACAGGAACAGAATTGATCAGAAAAAAAGGAAGCTCAGAAGCTTTTGCCTTTACCTGCCCTTTGTTAAAAAAAGCGGACGGCGGAAAATTCGGAAAAACAGAATCAGGAAATGTTTGGCTCGACCGCAAAAAAACTTCCCCTTACCAATTCTATCAATTCTGGTTGAACACTTCTGACGAAGATGCCAAAAACTTCATTAAAATTTTTACCTTTTTGCCCATTTCCAAAATAGAACAATTAATTGAAGAACACGAAAAAGCACCACAAGTAAGGCAGCTTCAAAAGAAATTGGCAGAAGAAGTTACCGTATTAGTACATAGTCAGGAAGATTTACAATTTGCTGTCCGGGCTACTGAAATCCTTTTTGGCAAAGCTACCCAGGCTGCTCTGGCGTCATTGAACGAACAACAGTTTTTAGATGTGATGGAAGGGGTTCCACAAGTTCATTTCCCTAAATCGAAATTAAGCGAAGGGATGGATATTTTGAGCTTTTTGGCAGAAACTGAAATTTTCAGTTCCAAAGGAGAAGCAAAGAAAATGTTGCAGGCAGGAGGTTTGAGCCTCAATAAGGAGAAGGTGCAAGGATTTGATTTGCAATTAAATGAAGACCATTTGCTCAATAAAAAGCACATGCTTTTCCAAAAAGGTAAAAAACAATATTATTTAGCGGTTTTTGAATAACAAATAAATCATTTATTGTGAAATTATTCCCTGTCTCCCAAATCAAAGAATGCGAAGAAATAACGCTCCTGCAACAAAAAATAAGCTCATTGGCCTTAATGGAACAAGCAGCTGCCGCATGTTGTGAATGGATAAAAGATAACTTCAAAAACAAGCAGGCATTTTTGGTGCTGTGTGGCATGGGGAATAATGGCGGAGACGGCTTGGCATTAACCCGGTTGCTACTGCAAGAAGGCTTTTCTGCAAAAGCAATCGTATTGAAACATGCGGAGAAATTTGCGGAAAACACTTCTGAAAACCTTAAACTATTACATCAGCTGTCTCCTCCAAACATTGAAATAGTTGAGGAAGGCCATTTCGTTACCGAGTTACCCAAAGATGTCATTGTAGTGGATGCGCTATTTGGTATTGGATTAAATCGTCCCTTATCAGGTTGGATGTCAGAATTTATCTCTGAAATAAATTATTTACCCAATACAAAAATCGCCCTTGACATTTCTTCTGGCTTGCCTATGGATAGTGTCCCTGACCTATCTCCAGATGCCCAAACGGCTATCTTCAAAGCGGATTTCACATTAAGTTTTCAATTTTACAAACGCGTCTTTCTTCATCAGGAAACAACAATATTTTCCGGAAAAATAATTGTTTTGGATATTGGGTTAAGCGAAAATTACAGCAACACCACCCCTTCGCAATTTCAGGTAATCGATGAAATGAAAATCCGGGAAATCCATAAAATCCGAAGTCCGTTCAGCCATAAAGGGAGTTTTAAAAATACCCATTTAATTGGCGGTTCTTTCGGGAAAACCGGTGCTATCGCATTATCTGCCCTAGGGGCATTGAAAGCGGGTGCTGCCAAAGTTTTCATCCATGCGCCAAGTTGTGGTTACCCGGCAATCCAATCATTTATCCCCGAAGCCATGTTTGCTTCCTCCGGGACTTCTTTTGTCGAAGAAATAGAGCTTCCTGATAAAAATGATATTGTCGCAATTGGTCCCGGTTTAGGAAAAAATGAAAAGACCCAAAATGCGTTCAAAACATTTCTGGAAAAACAAACCGCACCTTTAATTATTGATGCAGATGCATTAAATATCATTTCCGAACATGCCGAAATGATGCACCAAATCCCGCACAATTCTATACTTACACCGCATCCCAAGGAATTCAGCCGATTGTTTGGCGATACGGAAAACAGTATGGCACAAGTAGAGCTGGCAAGGCACAACGCCATGAAATTCAACATTTTCATTGTTTTAAAAAATCACTTTACCTTTATTGCCACACCAGATGGTTCTGGCTGGTACAATATTACCGGAAATGCAGGCATGGCAACCGGCGGAAGCGGCGATGTGTTGACAGGGATATTGGCCGGACTTTTGTCACAAGGTTACACTTCACTGGAAACTGCGTTGTTAGGCGTATATTTACATGGACTTGCCGGGGACATTTTTGCAGCGGAAAACGCGCAGGAATCATTAATAGCAAGGGATTTAGCCAATTACCTGGGGAAAGCATTTTCCAAAATAAACAAAAAAAATATTGATTCAGTTAAATAATTGCGATTTAAATTATGACGATAAAGGAAGTTGTTTCATCAAAAGATATTCAGGATTTTTTAGTACTCCCATTGAAGATTTACAAGGACGATCCCAAATGGATCCGTCCTCTTGATAAAGACATCGAGGATGTTTTTAACCCGGCAAAAAATAAATTATTCAAGACCGGAAAATGCAAAAGGTGGCTATTGTTGAATCATCAAAACGAAGTCATCGGTCGCGTGGCCACTTTTATCAACAAAAAATATAAGCAGGAAATCCCAACAGGCGGGATTGGCTTTTTTGAAATAACCGAAGATAAAAAAGCGGCCCACTTTTTATTGGATCATTGTAAAAACTGGCTGCAAAATGAAGGTATGGAAGCCATGGACGGCCCCATTAATTTCGGCGAGCGCGACAGGTGGTGGGGATTGGTTACCGAAGGTTTTTATGAACCTTTATATTGCATGAATTACAATCCGCCGTATTATGTGGATTTTTTTGAAAGCTACGGATTTCAGGTTTATTTCAACCAATTATGTTTTGGAATGGAAGTAAGCAATGATTTTTCAGGAAAATATCAACAGCGTCATCAGGAATTAAAAAAGAACTCGGATTTAAGTGTCCGCCACATAGAAAAAAACAATTTAGTAAAATACGCAAAAGACTTTGCTTATGTTTACAACAAAGCCTGGGCGCAGCACGGCGAAGGCAAAACGATGGATGAAAGGATGGCTATAAAAATTTTCAAAACCATGAAACCCGTCATGGACGAAAAAATAAGTTGTTTTGTCTATGAAAAAGAAGAAGCCGTAGCTTGCTGGATCAACCTTCCTGATTTAAACTTTTATTTCAAAAGACTAAATGGGAAATTCAGCTTGTTTCATAAACTAAAATTCCTTTGGTTGAAAAAAACAATTGGTTGTCCAAGGTTCGTAGGGATTGTTTTTGGCATCATTCCAAAATGGCAGGGAAAAGGATTGGACGCATACATGATTTTAGAAGCTGCCAATTATTTTCTTCCGATTACGGATTACAAATATTATGAAATGCAGTGGATTGGAGATTTCAACCCAAAAATGGTAAACATCGCACAGGGATTAGGTGCTGGCGTCTCCCGGAAATTGGCAACTTACCGCTATTTATTTGATAGGGAAAAGGAATTTAAACGACATCCGAATGTTGGATAAAAAAACAAGGTTTCTATATTTTAAACAAAGTGCTAATCATCAATCACAAAATTTCTGCGCTCTGCGCCCCTTTGCGTCTTTGCGTGAAACAAAAAAGCCATCAAGAAAATTCCTGATGGCCTTTTTACTTTTGCAAAAACTTAAAAACAAAAGCTATTTCACGATTATTTTACCCTTCATAACCTGATGGATTGAGCAAAAATAGATCGCATTTCCAGTAGGTATATAAATCCAGGTATCACCAGGTTGCAATGGTGGTGAAGCCCATTCTTTATCAGGGAAGTCCGTCACATCATGCGCAACGACATCATTATTTGTAAACAATACCGTATCACCTTTATTAATAACGAGCGTATCTGGTTGAAACTTCATTGCGGCAATAATGACCTCATGCTTTGTTGTTTGTAATTGTTTGGTACTTTTATTGGCATTTTGCCCCATTGCAGGTTTTTGTGCTCTGTTATTGCAACTGTATAAAAAGAAAACCACCAACAAAAAGCAAAGGTTTGGTATTTTATGCAATCCAGGATTAGTCATTATTTATAGCTTTTTTGCAACATTTCTGCATGTTCCAAGTGGGTTCTTAAAACAGGCATCACGCTTTCCAACAAAGATTTCAATTCAACATTTTTTGCCTGAGGAATCAATATTGTTTCCACAGCCCCAATTACCGCTTTGTGATAAGCCACTTCATTGTCTATATATGCTTTATCAAAGGTTTTTCCTGTTTTTTCATTCAACATCTTCTTTGTTTTCATGGCATCTGCATTTAAAGATTGACTTAAGGAATTGTCTTTTGGCGTAACTTTTAATTTAGTTACTAATTTAGTTGCGGCCGCAATCGTCGCATTATGATCGTCTGCCATGGTTTTTGCAAATCGCAAAATGCCGGCATCTTTCGATTTCTTTTGTGCAATTGCCGCATAATCCACATCAATCTTATTTGCAGTTACTGCAACGGATGCAATTTCAGCATCTGAAAGTTTGGGGGTTTGGGCGTTTGTTGTCGAAGCAAACAACATGCTGCCTGCCAATGTGCCGGCGGCAAGGATAAAGTTTTTGAATGGTCTCATTACTTTGAATTTAGTTAAAGAAAACTGTTAGTATCTCCGTTAGAGTGAGGTAGGGATATTTGGTTACAAAATATTTCATTTTTTTGGAGAGATGGGCTTTATGAAAAAATTGTAACTTTCCTCTTCGAATTTCATCTAAAGCATTAAATCATTAAAAAGTCAATGGAAGCCTTAAGAAACTCAAGAGCGGAATTCGGCAAAATGCCCGAAAATATATTAATTTCCAGAATATTATCAGGAGAAAAAGAATTATTTGAAATTTTACTGCGACGGTATAACCAAACACTGTATCGGGTAATTAGAGGATACCTAAATAATGACGACGATATAATGGACACAATGCAAGATGCTTATTTGAAAGCATTTGATAAATTGGCACAATTTCAGGGTTCCGCCGCATTTTCCACATGGCTCATCCGAATCGGAATTAATGAAGCTCTTTTGCGATTAAGAAAACAGAAAAGGAACTCAACCTTATCAATGGATAATTCCAATAATGCGGAAAAATATTTTTTACAATTCCCTGATCCAAACAAAATGAACCCTGAAAAAATAACCATTGGGCGTGAAATGCTGGCATTGATTGAAAAAGCAATTGACCAACTTCCTGAAAAATATAAGCTCATTTATATATTGAAAGAGGTCGAAGGTTTGGATCACAGTGCAATTGCCGCCTGCCTTGACATCAGCGACAACAATGTAAAAGTGCGGCTTCACCGTGCCAAAGACATGCTCAAAAACGCACTCTTTGAAATATCGGCAAATAATATATCCCTTTTTGAATTTGGCAATAAGCGCTGTGACAAAATCATCGATTTCGTAATGGGAAACATCTGATTAAATACAGACGATTTATTTTCTTCCCAAAAATCTTTAAATTCCCAGTCTCATATCTCAAGTCTCATATCTCATGTCTCCATCATCAATTCAAAAGAATGCATCCTTGCTTCATGCTTTGTAATCATGTCTTGAATGATAATTTCATCAAGTGAAAAATCTTGGGCAATATTTCGTAATTGCTCCTGAACACTTTCCTTTGTCCCGCCAATAAATTTTGGGGGAACGGCTGAACCCAAAACATATTTTTCTATTTTTGGCAAACCACCCAATGCTTTCATTGCCTCCTCAGGATGCAACATTGGTGCATCTAATTTCCCTAAAGAAAGATTCTTATACATCCAATGGACAGGCGCCAATTGCCGCGCCGCTTCCTCTTCCGTATCCGCACAAACAACATGCAAGGCAAGGATGACTTCAGGTTCCTGAATGCCTACCCCATCTTTTGCAGGTTCGAAATTGGAACGGTAACGATCGATTATTTCTTTTGCGCTGCGTTGGTTAATAAACCCGGCAAAAACATAACGCAATCCCAAAGCGGCCGCAGCACCTGCACTCCATGAACTGGATCCCAGCAAATGCAATTGTGGCTTACTTTCTAAAGTGAAAATTGGCGTTGAAGCAAAAGGATGGTTTTTGGGGAAACTGTTGTCCAGCCAAGCCACAAGTTCCGTAATTTGTTCATCCGAATTGCTGTGAAATTGTTTGCTACGATCCTGTTGCAATGCAAAATCCGTAACAGGTCCTGTAGTTGCCCTGCCCGCGCCCAAATCAATCCTTCCCGGATATAATTCATTTAAAGTGCAAAAAACTTCCGCTACTTTAAACGAACTGTAATGGTTTAATAAAACCGAGCCGGAACCTACTTTTATTTTGTTAGTGTGGGCTGCGATGGCAGCTATCAAAACTTCCGGTGCCCTGCCTGCTATAAAACCGGCACCATGATGCTCCGCCACCCAAAATCTGGTGTACCCTAATGCTTCCGCTTTTTGAGCCAATGCAATGCTGTTCATTAAAGCTTCGTGTCGCGTTATTCCCGGTGCAACAGTAGTTACATCAATAATTGATAATTTCATGAAATAGATGTGAGATATGAGATTTGAGATTTTTTGAAAAAAATGCTTAAAAACTTAAATACAAATTAAACAAACAGTTTTTGCGCCTTTGCGCGTCTTTGCAGCTTAGCGTGAAATAAATCCCTACACCGCAGCAAATTTTGAAATAATTTCTATTGGATTGGTCAGGATTTTATGGACTGGGCATTTTTCGGCAATAACCATCATTCTTGTCTTTTGCGCTTCATCAAGATTACCTAAAAGCTCAATTTTCCTGTTGATGAAGGTCTTTTTGCCTTCTGCATCTTTTTCCAAACTTATTTCCGTTTTAAGTTCCCTTAAATCCCAACCTTTTCTGTCGGCATACATACGCAAAGTTGCAGAAGTACATGCTGCCAAAGCGGATACCAATAATTCTTCCGGCGAAAACCCTAAATCCATTCCGCCCAACGCCTGAGGTTCATCTGCAGTAATTGTATTGCCGGATGCAGAAGTTAATGTCACTATATAATGCGCTTCCTTAATGCTTGATTTTACTTTTGTCATGTTTTACTCTATTGTATTTTACTTTTTGTGAAGTGTCGGATAAGGCACAAATTCCGTTTCGTCGCCTTTTATTTTCGGAAAATCTTGGGATTGCCATTTTTCTTTAGCGGCACGGATTGTTGCGATATCCGAAGATACGAAATTCCAATCGATATACCTTTCTTCAGGAAATGGATCACCACCAAAAATATAAACAGTAGTATGGGTTTCCATAACAAATTCACACAAGCTGCTGTCTTTCGCTACCAGCAATTGTTTGGGTTCATAAATATTGCCTTCGCTTTCAATATTTCCTTCAAGGATATATAATGCCGATTCACCAAATAGTTCATGTCCGATATTGACGGTTTGGCGCGTTTCACTTTTGATCTCCAACATGAATAGTTTACTGTAAACCGGGACGGCGGATTTATGTCCAAATGCTTCGCCGGCTATTAATTTGAATTGAAGTCCATCATTTTGCCATGTCGGGATTTTATCAGCCGAAACATGAAAAAAGGAAGGATCCATTTGTTCCAGATGCTTAGGTAATGCCACCCAAATCTGCAAGCCGTGCATATGTTTTTCAGAATGGCGCAGGTATTCCGGTGTGCGTTCGGAATGCACGATCCACTTTCCCGCAGTCATCCAATTTACTGCTCCAGGCATGATCTCCACTTCGTTTCCTAAAGTATCACGGTGCATGATATGTCCGTCAAATAAGAAAGTCAATGTAGAAAGTCCGATATGCGGATGCGGCATAACATCGAAATTTTCGCGTTCATTCATCTTTACGGGTCCCATATGATCAATGAAAATAAATGGCCCAACCATTCTTTTTTCATAAAAGGGCAAAAGTCGGCCAACCATGAATTTACCAATGCTGGCAGCTCTTTCAGGAATAATTAAATTAATGTTCGACATGACGCGCTAAAGTTCTATTGTGGTTGACAGAAAAGAATGAACGTAAAGTTAGGCAAAAAAGTGGCACTATCGTTTGTCGTTATTTCAGGTGTGCATCCCCATTGTCGCATTTTATTTCATAATCAAAGTGGGATTTATTTTTCCATCATTAAATGAATGTGCACTTAGGTAGTTTATATATTATTCGAATTTACTCATCTCCTAATTCAGCGGCCTTCAATTCATTTGGGTTTATTCTTTTGTTTCTATCAGGAATTATTAATTTAAGTATTAAAAGGAAAAACACTAATTTTACACAACAAAAAAACATCAAAAATTATGAATTTATCAAAAATCTCCATTGCAGCAGGTGCCACCATCACCTTATTTTCATTAGCGGCATGTAATGGCAACAAAAATGGAAGGGATGCGCAAAACACAAAAGATACTACTGTGCAAGCAACACCAATTACCATCACGCCTGTTGAAAATTCACCGGAATTTCCCGATGCCACATTAACCGTGAAAAATATCAAAACGGAAATGCAAGGCAAGGACTCCGTGAAAATAACTTTTGATTATGGCGTAAGCAATTACGAATTAAAAAGTCAGACTCCCGACGCCACCGAAAAAGATTGCGCCAATTCCAAAGACGGTCAGCACATCCATTTTATTCTGGACAATAGCCCTTACGCAGCATTATATGAACCTACACATACCTTTACCGTGGCTGTAAATTCCGAACATTTCGTAATGTCCTTTCTTTCACGATCATACCATGAGTCACTTAAAACACCAAAAGCATGCGTTTTAAAACATTTTTCCGTCGATGCACAAGGCAAAATAAAAAACTTGGAAATCGCAAAAACACCTATGTTGTTTTATAGCCGCCCCAAAGGTGACTACTTAGGTAAAGACGCAGAAAAGGTAATGTTGGATTTCTATGTTTATAACGCTACTTTAGGAACTGATGCCAACCTGAAAGCCACCATTAATGGAACAGATTTTGATATAAACAAATGGCAGCCTTATTTTATTGAACATGCACCAATGGGTGATTTGAACATTAAATTACAACTAATGGATAAAGATGGCAAAGCATTAGAAGGTGAAAATACTTCCATAAGCCGTACTTCTCATTTGGCAAAAGAAGAGCCCATGAAATAGGGAAATATAAATGATCTTTAGTTCAAAATATCGGTTGGCATGATTTTATCAAACTCATCTAATCGATATTTTTTTAAATATTACCATGAAGAAAAACAGCTTTTTGATTCTTTTCGCTTTTTTGCTGAATACACAAATACAAGCCCAAGACACCCTGTGGGTAAGTCATTCAGGTAATGAAAAATTCATTACATACAAACCGAAATCAGGGGAAGATCTATTTTCCGTCGCAAAAATCTTCCAGGTTCCACCGGCAAAATTAGCGGACATCAACAACACGAATTTCAGTAAGGGTATTCAGGCAAACAAAGCATTGGCCATCCCCATCGGCCCCTACAATTATTACCGGATCAACAGTTTGGTCAACAGTAAAAAACTTTACTACAAAGTGGGGCCTGATGAAGACTTGAGAAGCATCAGCCGTTTATTTAACATACCCCAAAGCATCATCCAGGAATGGAACGATTTAAATAACCCCAAAATTTCACCAAACCAAACCATTCAAGTAGGTTGGGTTGCATATGTGACAAAAAAAAGCACCAAAAAAGAAGTGGACTTCCAAAACCATCCGGACTCCATTGCGAAAACAATAAAAAACCAAAAAGATTCGGTCGCTAGTATAGTGCCAGACCTAAACATTGATTCTTTGTCAACGGAAAATATAGGTTTTGAAAATGAATTCCAAGAACAAACAAATGGCTATTCATTAAATTCAGAAACGGGAGCAGCAGTCTTTTATCCTTTGAAAATAGGCACGAATGGCACTTATTATGCGCTCGCCGATTTGCCCAAAGGCACTATCATCAAGGTAGAAAACCCTTCTACAGGAACAGTTATTTATGCTAAAATAATTGGGGGAATACCGAAAATCAACAAATATCACAATGCAATCATCGGGTTAAGTGGAAATGCTGCCAATGTTTTATCGGTAAGGGATAAGCGTTTTTTTTGCAGGATTTATTATCGATAATTGTTTAAACTGCCATCCATGAACCAATGTAAAAAAACTGCTTTAAAATAATAAAGCAGTTTTGAAACATTCTCATCAAAATAATTGAACTATTTTTTTGAAGACGAATGTTTAGTTGCATGTTTCGTAGCAGCTTCCTTTTCGTGGGCTTTTGCTTGGACACTATGCCCCGTTGCGGACTGAGCATGGAAGGAGGCTTTTTCATCCTCACCGGCAACATGTGCTTCGTGAGCATTCCGGTGATGTTTTGCTGCTTCATCATGATGCTTTGCAGCTTCTTCATGATGATTGTGCTTTGTATTTGGCATGATTAATTAATTTAGTATGCGTTATTTACAATCTTCTAAAATGAAAGTTCATAAATAAATACTAAATATGGAAAGCCTGAAAGCTGCCAAAGAGTGGTTGGCACAAACTAATAAAAACCTCAATTAAAGCTGAAACAGCATGTAATAAATCAGGTTAGCACTCAAGAAGGGATAATCTTAACAATAAAGGCTTAACATTTTTCCATAAATGCCGTTCATCCATAAATGCAAAATTTACCACCCCTTAAAAAAGAAATGATGAAAAACCTCCTTGTACTTACTGATTTTTCAGACACAGCTTTTCGGGCAGCCGAATATGCATGCATGTTGTCAAAGGAATATAATTGCGAAAAAATTATATTGTTTCATGCCTATCAATCTTATATATCCGGAACGGATGTTCCAATATCGCCAATTCAAGAACCCGAATTATTACAAAAACTAAACATAGCACTTGATGAACTAAAAATAAAATTGCAAGCAATAACATCACCATCAATGAGCGTCACTTACAGAAAAGAAGAAATGGAGTTGGCAGAAGGTATCAATACAATTTGCGGGGAAGAACGCATCGACCTTGTCCTCATGGGCACTACAGGGAAAAGTAAAATGGAACAAATTTTTAGGGGAAGTAATGCAGTCACTGTTTCCAAAGTATGTATGTATCCACTTTGCATTATCCCTGAAAATGCGGTTCTGGAACCTATAAAAAACATTCTATTGGCTACTGATCTTGTCAAGGTAGATTCAACAAATCGATTGTCTGATTTATTGAGCATATTAGGCGTAAAAGTATTTGCAGTTAATATAGACCCCAATAATCAACATTTTAACAACCCAGCTACTGAAGAGTTGCAACAATTGCACAGAATACTTGATCAATATAATGCCGAATATTTCTTTGTGAAAGAAATAGATACCGCAGGAACTATCATCCGATTTGCAGAAGAAAATAAAATCTCCTTGATAATAGCTATGCCTAAAGAGCGTGGATTTCTTGAAAGCTTATTTCATCAAAGCACTTCCGGGAAATTGATATATAATACGACAATCCCAATTTTGACTTTACATGAATAAATTAAGATGCCTAAGCGACTTGGCAGATAAAGATACACAGGCAGACTGTCATTTCACCTACTTTGCAGGTATTTTTAATCAATTCACTTTTCCTAAAACATTTTCGGCATAGACATTCAAAATTTACAAGCGGTATTATGCACCGTAATATTCCGCCTCAAACCAGGTATCCTTTAATAAATTCCTGCCATCTGCCGCTTGGGTTGCTAATTGATCACAACGGTTGTTATAAGGATTGTCCGCATGACCCTTTACCCAATGGAATTTTATTTTATGCTTCCGGTATAAAAGTAAAAAGCGTTGCCATAAATCCGAATTCTTTTTGCCGGCAAAGCCTTTTTTCACCCAACCGAAAACCCAGCCTTTTTCAACAGAATCCACGACATATTTAGAATCCGTAAAAATATGAATTTCCAAGCCCTCTTTTTTCAATGCTTCCAATGCTTTGATTACTGCCAAAAGTTCCATTCTGTTATTAGTGGTCATCGCAAAGCCTTCCGATAGCTCTTTTTCTATCTTTCCCCAAATCAAAACCGCACCGTATCCTCCCCGGCCGGGATTCCCTCTCGATGCGCCATCCGTATATATTGTCAGTGCCAAATTTTATAAATTAAATGAATAAATGAAGCGGGTTTCCCACAATGCCTCCAATTCGCCCAAAAGTAAAAAAATAAAACATAGAAGCTTAACTTTGCACTCAAAATTTACGATCTTGAAAAAAATAAAAGTAGCCGCAGTCAGTTATTTAAATACCAAACCCTTACTATATGGCATCGAAAAACTACCATTCATTAATGAAATCGAATTAACACTCGAATACCCTTCCATTATCGCAAAACAATTGCGGGAAAACACCATCGACCTTGGATTAGTTCCTGTAGCTGCAATCCCGGATATTCCTAATGCGGAAATCATATCTGATTATGGTATTGCGGCTGATGGACATGTTGCTTCCGTCAGTATTTTCAGCAAACAACCAATTGAGCATATTGAAAATGTTTATTTAGATTATCAATCACGTACTTCCGTAAAATTAGCTGAAACACTCCTACAACACTATTGGAAAAAGAAAGTCAATTATTTGCAGGCACCCGAAAATTATATCGATTTAATTGAAGGTAATACTGCCGGCGTTATCATCGGAGACCGTGCATTAATCCAAAATAGAAACTTCGCTTATATATATGATTTAGCTGAATATTGGAAGAAACTTACAGGGCTTCCTTTTCTTTTTGCAGCATGGGTAGCCAATAAAAAATTACCTCAGAACTTCATAGATAAATTCAATACAGCAAACGCATTAGGATTAAATAATTTGAATGAAGTTATTGCCCACACACCCTTTCCAACTTATGACCTCCATACTTATTATCAGAAGGACATCATTTATCAATTAAACGAACAACACTTCGAAGCACTAAAGAAATTCTTGAATTTCATTAAGCAAGAAGTAAAAGTTATACATTAACAATAGATTTATACTAATACATAGTTATTAACCAAAGCTTTCATTTCCATGAAAATTCCGTGTCGTACTTTTGAATCTCAAATTCATTAAAAACATGAAAAAAATCATGATCGCAGCATTCGCACTAACTATGTTTGGTGGCGCTGCATTTGCTCAAAACGCAAAAACTACTCCGGCTAAAAAAGTAGAAACCAAAGAAGTGAAAGAAGTTAAAACCGTTAAGGCCGACAATGGCAAACATCCGATGAAGATGAAAACTACCAAAACAGCCAAAGTAGTAGCGACTCCGGCAAAAGCTGAAAAAGAAGCAAAATAAGCTAAAAACCCACGGAAAAGAGGCATCCTATATCGGGTGCCTCTTTTTATGAAATTTTCTTAACGCCCAAGCATCCATCTGATTACTTATCCAACTTTTATAACAAATAAATTCTTTAACCTAAAAGGTAATACACCTGCACTTTATCTGCAACTAAAGATTCTGTTCCAAAAATGAAGTAATCCTACGAAACAATTGTTCTCTTGTAACACCACCATAGATGGAATGATTTTTATTCGGATAATATTCGGATTCAAATTGTTTATTGGCTTTGATCAATTCATTAGTCAAAACCGCAGAATTTTGAAAATGTACATTATCGTCAGCAAGCCCGTGAATAACCAGGAATTTACCCTTTAATTTTGCTGCCATCTTTTCTGGCGCATTGCCATCATAACCTTCGGGATTGTCCTTAGGTTGGCGCATATAACGTTCGGTATAAATATTGTCATAAAAACGCCAATTGGTAACGGGTGCAACCGCTACGGCAGTTTTAAAAACATCGGCGCCTTTCAAGATACAGATACTGCTCATAAATCCGCCATAACTCCAACCCCAAATACCAATTCTCGCTTTATCGACAAAAGTTTGTGCTGCCATATATTTCCCAATATAAATTTGATCGTCACTTTCATACTTACCCAAATTTAGATAAGTCTTGTTTTTAAATTCACGACCTCTTCCGCCCGTTCCAATACCGTCGGCGCAAACAATCACATAGCCTTTTTGAGCCATCATTTGATGCCAGAAGTAGTTCCCGACCGGGAATTTATCCATCACTTCCTGAGACCCGGGACCGCTGTATTGATACAACAATACAGGATATTTTTTATTTGGGTCAAAATCAGGAGGTTTTATCATCCAGGCATTTAAGGAATCACTATTTTCATTCGGGATTTTCAATATTTCAATTTTGCTGAACTGATAATTTGTCATCGTATCCTTCAAGGCAATATTATCTTCCAAAACTCGGACCAACTTACCTCTTGCATCAATCAATTTAAAAACCGGGACATCGTTTATGCGGGAATATTTATCCAAAAAAAACTGAAAACCATAACATGGCGTAATATCGTGCATCCCTGATTCAGCGGTCAGGCACTTATTTTTTTCACCATTCCAATTCACCTGATACAATTTCCGCTCCGTCGGCAAGTCCATGCCGGCAGTATAATATACCACTTTGGCTTTTTCATCAATTCCTAAAACTGCATCCACATCCCAATTACCATGCGTTAATTGTAGCCCCACTTTGTTTTTCCAATCCCAGCGATACAAATGATTATAGCCATCTTTCTCAGAATTAAGAATAAAAGAATGCCCATCTGGCAAAAAACTCAGGTTGTCATTGATATCAATATAATAAGGGCTTTCCTCGGAATAAATGATTTCACTTTGTCCGGATTCAGCATTTTCTAACAGTAATTCCAACTTATTTTGTAATCTGTTCAAACGGTAAATACATAAGTTATTCCCTACCCTCGCCCACTTTACCCGAGGAATATATTGATCTGTTTCCTCACCTGTCTTTGCCGTATTTATTTGCGCATTATCTACATTATAAATATGTATGCTGACTTTTGAATTATCTTCGCCCGCTTTGGGATATTTATAAGTATAATTTCTGGGGTAATTGTTTTTTTCATCATAAAACTGAATAGTATAATCTTTCACTTTACTTTCATCAAATTTGTAAAAAGCAAGATATTTTCCATCTGGCGACCATTCAAAAGCTTTCGTAAAAGCAAATTCTTCTTCATAAACCCAATCACAATTGCCATTGATGATGTGATTCGCCAAACCATCATTTGTTATTCTGGTCGTTTTTTGGGATTGTAAATCATAAATAAACAGATTATTGTTTTGTACAAAAGCAACTTTTGTGCCTTGTGGGTTAAAAGTAGCATGCATCACTTTTTCCGCATTTATGGAATTAAGTTCCTGGGTTTTTATATCATAAATCCAGACAGCATATAATGCTGAATGACGATAAATCGGAGTCTTGTCTGTGAACAATAATATTTTTTGTTCATCATCACTAAGACTATAATCCACTATTTCAGGGATACTTTCTGGTTTTTGAAATAAATTCTTGGCTTTTTTGCCATTTGCTAAATCATAAATATTGATTTCCTGTCCCAATAAATTGTCGATCTTACTGTATTGTTTTCCATTATTTAAAGCGTTAAACCCATCTACACTTTTAATCTTAAACGCATTTTCTTTATAGATCGCATCAAAAGTTATTGGCTTCTTGGTTTGGGCAAAAAGAAGATTGGGCAAGGACAACAACAATAGATATAACCATTTTTTTTTGTTGAATAGTACTGTCATAATATTATTTGGAAAGTTAATCAATAAAAAAACACTTAATTCATTAAGTGTTTTTCGTTTTAAAAGCTACTTTTTAGATATCAAAATCGAAATCAACGCCTACAAAATTCTGTGGGGTAATTTCCAATAGCTCCATTTTTATTTTTTCGGAAACATTCAAGGTTTGGATAAAATCATGAATGTTTTCTTTGGAAATGTGCGCTTTTCCTCTCGTCAGATCTTTCAAGGCCTCATAAGGTTTCGGATACTTTTCACGACGCAAAACAGTTTGAACCGCTTCTGCAACAACTGCCCAGTTATTTTCCAAATCTTCATTCAGTTTTTCTTCATTCAACACTAATTTGTTCAAACCTTTTTCCAATGATTTCAAGGCCAACAAACTATGGGCAACCGGAACGCCGACATTCCTCAAAACCGTCGAATCCGTCAAATCCCTTTGTAGCCTGCTTATGGGTAATTTCGCGGATAAATGTTCATAAATAGCATTTGCCATTCCTAAATTCCCTTCCGCATTTTCAAAGTCAATTGGGTTTACTTTATGTGGCATGGCACTGGATCCAATTTCACCTGGTTTCGTTTTTTGCTTGAAATATTCCTGGGAAATATAAGTCCACATATCCCTGCATAAATCAATGATAATATTATTGATTCGTTTTAAAGTATCGAACTGTGCCGCAATATCATCGTAATGTTCAATTTGAGTAGTAAACTGCATCCTTTCCAAACCTAATTGATCTTCTACAAATTCATTTGCAAAATCCACCCAGTTTATTTTGGGAAATGCCACTTTATGTGCATTGAAATTTCCTGTTGCCCCTCCGAATTTTGCAGCATAGGGAATAGTATGAAAAAGCCCCACTTGATTATTCAGGCGTTCCACAAAAACCATGATTTCCTTTCCTAAAATAGTTGGTGATGCAGGTTGTCCGTGGGTTCTTGCCAACATTGGGATATGTTTCCATGATTTCGCCAATTTCCTCAATAATGAAATCACATTCAATAATGCGGGAAGGTATTCCATTTCCATGGCATCTTTCCAAAGCAAGGGAATTGCCGTATTGTTAATATCCTGTGAGGTCAAACCGAAATGCACCCACTCCGAACAGTCCTCTGCTTGAAGTGTTTTCATCTGATCTTTAATGAAATATTCTACCGCTTTCACATCATGGTTGGTCACCTTTTCCGTTTCTTTTACTTCCAAAGCTTGTTCTTCGGTAAGATTATTGTAAATATCATGCAGCTTTTGGATTTTCAATTCCTTTGGCAATTCAAAAATCCCTTGTTGCGCCAATGCAATAAAATATTCTATTTCAATACGAATCCGATAACGGATTAAACCATATTCTGAAAAATAAGGTGCTAAATCTTCTAACTGTTTTCTATAACGGCCGTCAATTGGGCTGATTGCGGAAAGTGGACTTAATTTCATTTGGCAAAATTAAGGAAAGATTTTCAGGAAAATGAAACAGAAATTCAAAGGTGTTCTCCTCTTTTATGTAAAATTATCGCTTAATGTTTTTGGAAAATCATTTAATTAAAAAGTCCTGTTTTCTTCATGAAAACAGGACTTTTTAAGAGTTGCATTTATTTATTTTTCGTAACTAAAAATCGGCGTACCATCAGCACTCTGACCTTCTTGATTCAACTTTTGTCCATTTCTAAAAACATTATTTAAGGATTGGATGCAAAAACAAAGGTCCTTTCTTGCATCTTTTTCGCTTAATTGATTGTAATCAATCATAAGCGTATCTTCCTTTCCATTTGGATAAGTGAGGTAAAATGTTTTATTTTTTTCTACAGCCGATAAGGGAGCCACATCTTTGGAGGACAGGATACCTTGTTGATATGCAGAACCTTGAGCGCGTTTAAAATCAGGCACTTCTTTTCTAATGGAAGTATTAATCACATAATAAAGCTTCATTCCATTCAATTCCTGGTCTGAAAGCCGCCCGCCATCCTGCTTGGGAAGTAATAGCAAAGGTGCTACATCTTTCAAAGGTTCTTTGTTTTTGTTGCAGCCAAAAATAGTAAGTAACGCAATAAGTAATGCAGAAGAATAAAGTAATTTCATATTTTTAATTTAATTGAGACAAAAATAAGGACATTTCTTATCAGAAAAGAAAAAACTTTATTTTAATTTTTCTTTTAAGCAAAAAGTAGAAAAATTGCGGGTCTTTTATGCAAGTCAGGAAGTTCTGTTTTCCATCTTTCAACAGTTTTCGTTACAATGCTTTCATTTTCCTTATCCGTTAAATCCACCGCAATGCAAAGTTTCGTTTTCGGTTTGCAGAATTTAATCAGGTCCTGTAATAACTGATTGTTCCGATAAGGTGTTTCAATGAATATTTGTGTTTCAGACCTTTCTTCCGAAAGTATTTCCAAATCCTTGATTGCATTTTTCCGTTCTATACTTTTTACGGGTAAATATCCTGCAAAACGGAATCCTTGTCCGTTAAAACCTGATGCCATCAAAGCCATAAGTATGGAATTGGGTCCTACGAAAGGAATGATTTTGGCATTCAATTCTTGGGCTTTTTCAATGAGTTCGCTTCCAGGGTCAGCAATTGCCGGGCAGCCCGCTTCGCTCATGACCCCAATATCAAAGCCGGCTTTCAGCCATTTTTTCAATAAAGAGCAATCCGCATGGGCGTGTTGGTTTATTTCGGAAAATGAAATAGCGTCAATATCTACTGATTTGTCGATTTGTTTTAAATATCGCCGCGCCGTACGGATATTTTCCACGAAATAATATTTGAGCTGGATGGCTTTTTGCCGAACATGCTCAGGGATGGTCTCTAAAGCATTTTCGGATAAGGGGACGGGAATCAAATAAATGGTTCCTGTATGTTCAAGTTGGCTAACCATTCTGTCTTATAATTATTTTGGCGCTAAGGTAATCTAGTTCCCTGAATACCACAAAAAACCGCGCAACAAGTTGCGCGGTTGTAAACATTCAAGTTTCAATATTGCCTTAAGCAATCAATTTTTCTTTTTGTTTTTTAAGTTGCGTCAATAAGGATTCAAAAGCCTCGTCAAAAGATTCTTCAAAAATTTTTGATTCATGTTTCGCAAAAAGAGAATGCTTGGGAATAAATACTTTTATTTCCGCGATTTTATCCTTTACTTTTTGGTTGAGTGCGTCTAAGCGCAAATACACTTCAACGCCTGTAATTTTATCGTGGAAGTTTTTCAACTTATCTAATTTCTTTTGAACATGGTCAATCAAACTTTGATCTGCGTCAAAATGCACTGTTCTGATTTGTACATTCATAATTTTTACAATTTTGAGATTAAAAATAAATTAAGTAGGATTCATTTCATAATTAACTTTTAGGGTGGGCATTTTTATAAACTTCCTTTAGTTTTTCAATATTTACATGTGTATAAACCTGAGTTGCTGCCAAGCTGCTATGACCTAATAAATCCTTGATAGCCATCAGCTCGGCACCGTTATTCAATAATTGGGTAGCAAAAGTATGGCGCAATAAATGCGGGCTCTTTTTACTTAAAGTCGTTATTGCCTCCAAATACCTGTTCACTACTCTATAAACATAGTTGCCGTACATTTGTTTACCCGACTTTAAAGATAATAAATAATTTCCGTTATTTTCAAATAATCCCTTTTTTAAATCAATATATTCTTTTAAATCAATTAACAAATATTCATTTAGAGGCACAATCCTTGCTTTATTGCCTTTCCCGAAGATCATGGCTTCTTTTCGCTGAAAATTAATATCATGCTCCTTTAGCTGAATCAATTCTGCTCGCCTCATTCCTGTCTGGTATAATAATTCCAATATTAATCTTGCCGTTTTCCCTTCGAAGCTATCCGGGAAATTTTGGCTTTCCAGTAGTGATTCTGTCTGGCTCGTTTCTAAGAAATGAGGCAGGGATTTTGATAGTTTAGGTAAAACAATTGCCCTTACGGGGTTGGTTTCCATTTTTCCTCCTTTTATCAAAAATTTAAAAAAAGCCTTTAATGCAGATGTTTTCCTTCTCAGGCTTCTATTCGCGACTTGATGATCTTTGAGTTCCACCAACCACGATCGGATTTGATAACTTTTGACCTTATCAATTTCTTCTGTTTCATAGTTTTTTAATAAAAAAGTTCGGAATTGGGACAAATCAGTATGGTAGGCAATAACCGTATTGGGTGACATCCTGCGTTCTAGTCTTAAATATAAGATATACTCTTCCAGGTTGTTACTAAAATTCATTTGGGAATGCTTGTTTTCCAGATAAAGATAAGTATAATTTTACTTACATCCAAAAGGACGATAATATTGCTTTTTTGCCTTATGAAAAGAAACAAAAAAATTGCTTTTTAAATAATTTACGATTAGCTTTGGATGTAAATTTATTATGGATTTAAAAAATTACAAACTATGAGCTTCGTAAAAGAGTTTAAAGAATTTGCCATAAAAGGCAATGCCATTGATTTAGCCGTCGGTGTAATTATCGGCGGTGCATTCGGGAAAATCATCGACAGTATCGTTAATGACCTGGTGATGCCGGTTGTCTCTTCGATAATTGGAAGTCCTGATTTTTCTAATTTGTATTTTGTTCTAAAAGGCAGCGTTCCGGACAATGCGCCTTTGGCAAAAGCACGGGAAGTTCAGGATGCCGTTATTTTTGCTTACGGTAATTTCATTACTGTTGCCATCAATTTCTTGTTGCTTGCCTTAATTATTTTCATGATGGTAAAAGCGATCAATAAATTGAAAAGAAAAGAAGCTGCCGCACCTGCACCAGCCGCTCCGGAACTCTCGGCTACGGATAAATTATTGATGGAAATCCGCGATGAATTAAAAAGAAAAGGATAATTTAAATCAATTCTTTAATTTTGAAACCTCGGAGCTCATTCTTCGAGGTTTTACTTTAGCAACAATACATTGATATGCAGAGAACTATTTATACTAAATTCCAATCCCTGAAAAAAGAAAACAAAAGCGCTTTTGCGGTTTTGGTCGATCCAGACAGCGTTACGCCAAACTCCATTTCAAAAATAGCGGAAAGATGCAACGAAGCAGAGGTTGATTTTGTATTTATGGGAGGCAGTATAATGGTTACCAAGCATGTGGATGAATGTATCCAGGAATTTAAAAAATACAGCAAAATACCTGTCGTGTTATTTCCGGGAAGTCCGTCACAAATTTCCAATTACGCTGATGCCTTATTGTATTTATCCTTGATTTCCGGTAGGAATCCGGATTTGTTGATTGGACAACATGTAATTTCCGCACCGGCAATTAAATCCAGCGGGCTGGAAGTTATTTCCACAGGATATATGGTAATTGACGGCGGCGTCCCCACCACCGTTTCTTACATGAGCCATTCTGCACCAATCCCTTCCAATAAGCCAGACTTAGCGTTATGTACTGCCTGGGCAGGCGAACTTTTAGGTAAACACTTAATTTACATGGATGCGGGCAGTGGTGCAAAATTCCCGATCAGTGAAGAGATGATCAACAAAGTCAGTAAAAACATTGAGTTGCCCCTGGTAATCGGTGGCGGAATCAAAACCCCAGAAAAAGTAAGGGAAAACTGTGCAGCCGGCGCACAAATCGTGGTAGTTGGCAATGCCATTGAAAAAGACATCAATTTAATAAAAGAAATGTGTATGGCGACAAAAAGCTCAACCCACACCTAAAACATGTAACTTTGTAACCTTAATTTCAAATCTGATTTAAATGATAAATATTACATTACCCGATGGTTCTGTAAAAGAATTTGAAGCGGGCGTTTCCGCTTTAGACATTGCCAAATCCATAAGCGAAGGACTGTCAAGAAAGGTATTGTCCGTAGAAGTGAACGGAACGGTCATGGACGCCTTCCGTCCCATCAACGAAGATGCTACTTTAAAATTATTGACCTGGGACGACAAAGGCGGCAAATCCACCTTTTGGCATTCCAGTGCGCATTTAATGGCAGAAGCCATTGAATCCATTTTCCCGAATACTAAATTCGCAATTGGCCCACCAATAGAAAACGGATTTTATTATGATATTGATTTAGACGGCAGAACGATCGGCGAAGAAGATTTGGCAAAAATTGAACAAAAGATGAAATCTTTAGCCAAAGAAAAGAACCGCTTTCAACGCAGCGAAGTTCCAAAAGACCAGGCAATTGCATATTTCGAAGAAAAACAAGATCCTTATAAATTAGAGCTGATAGACGGTTTGGAAGACGGTCAGATTACCTTTTACCAACAAGGGAATTTTACCGATTTATGCCGTGGGCCACATATACCGCATACGGGTTTTATCAAGGCGATAAAACTGACGAACATTGCCGGCGCTTACTGGCGGGGCGACGAAAAAAACAAGATGCTGACCAGGATTTATGGCATTACTTTCCCTGCACAAAAGGATTTGGAAGATTATCTTTATTTGTTGGAAGAAGCAAAAAAGCGGGATCACCGGAAACTGGGTAAAGAATTGGGCTTATTTGCTTTTTCTGAAAAAGTAGGCAGTGGTTTACCATTATGGTTGCCCAAAGGGGCGATGCTTCGGGAAAGGCTGCAACAATTTTTGCAAAAAGCACAAATGGAAAGTGGTTATTTACCCGTGGTAACGCCACATATCGGTTCTAAACAATTATATGTAACTTCCGGTCATTGGGAAAAATATGGCGCCGATTCTTTTCGCCCGATAACTACACCACAAGAAGGCGAGGAATTCATGTTGAAACCCATGAACTGCCCGCATCATTGCGAGATTTATAAAGCAGAACCCAGATCTTATCGGGATTTGCCTTTGCGATTGGCAGAGTTTGGAACGGTTTATCGTTACGAACAAAGTGGCGAATTGCATGGATTAACCCGTGTTCGCGGATTTACACAGGATGATGCGCATTTATTTTGCCGTCCGGAGCAAGTGAAAGAAGAATTTAAAAAAGTGATCGATTTGGTCATGTATGTATTTTCTTCATTGGATTTCAAGAATTTTACGGCACAGGTTTCTTTAAGAGACAAAGTCAACAGAAGTAAATACATCGGAACAGATGAAAACTGGGAAATAGCAGAAAATGCAATCCGTGAAGCTGTTTCAGAGAAAGGATTGCCTTTCGTGGAAGAGTATGGCGAAGCTGCCTTTTATGGACCTAAACTAGATTTCATGGTAAAGGATGCTTTAGGAAGAAGCTGGCAGTTGGGCACCATCCAGGTTGATTATAATCTACCCGAAAGGTTTGAATTGGAATATGTGGACAGTGACAATACGCGCAAACGCCCGGTAATGATCCATCGTGCGCCATTCGGTTCCTTGGAAAGGTTCATTGCCGTTTTATTGGAACATTGTGCCGGAAACCTGCCTTTATGGTTGGCGCCGGTGCAAGTTAAAATATTGCCGATTTCCGATCGTTTCAATGAATATGCGGAAAGCGTAAAAGCAATATTAAAACACAAAGACATCCGTGCGGAAGTGGATGACAGAAGCGAAAAAATCGGAAGGAAAATAAGGGATACGGAATTGTCAAAAATTCAATACATGCTCATTGTTGGGGAAAAAGAAAGCATCGACCAAACAGTAGCAGTCCGTCGTCATGGAAAAGGTGATTTAGGTACAGAAAGCATTGACGATTTCATCCAAATGGTGGAAAAGGAAGTTTTGGAAAAAACAGTTCAGGGTTAAACATTTTCAAATTATAGAAAAAGGGAGGAATTTTTTAAAATTCCTCCCTTTTTCTATATAACAATTTATGCCTATTTAAATGCATTCAAACCAGTAACATCCTGACCCGTAATCAATAAATGAATGTCATGCGTTCCTTCATAAGTAATGACAGACTCCAAATTCATCATATGACGCATGATGCTGTATTCACCGGTAATCCCCATCCCACCTAATATTTGCCTTGCTTCCCTTGCGATATGGATTGCGGTATCACAGCTATTTCTCTTAGCCATTGAAATTTGTTCTGGTGTGGCACGGCCTTCTGAACGCAAAACACCTAAACGCCAAACCAATAGTTGGCCTTTTGTGATTTCAGTAATCATCTCGGCCAATTTCTTTTGGGTCAATTGGAATCCGCCAATTGGTTTCCCAAATTGAATCCGCTGTTTGGAATAACGCAAGGCAGTATCATAACAATCCATTGCGCTTCCCAATGCGCCCCAGGCAATCCCATAACGGGCACTACTTAAGCAACCCAATGGGCCTTTTAAACCAACAACATTAGGTAAAATATTTTCTTTAGGTACACGGACATTATCAAATACCAATTCTCCGGTGGCAGAAGCCCTCAAGCTCCATTTCCCATGCGTTTCTGGAGTGGTAAAACCTTCCATTCCTCTTTCTACAATCAATCCCTGAATGCGGCCTTCTGGGTTTCTTGCCCAAACTACGGCTATATCGGCAAATGGCGCATTGGAAATCCACATTTTGGAACCGTTTAAGATAACATGATCACCGTCGTCTTTAAAATTGGAAAGCATCCCTGCCGGGTTACTGCCAAAATCGGGTTCTGTCAGTCCAAAACAACCCATTAATTCACCCGTTGCCAATTTTGGCAGATATTTCATTTTTTGCGCTTCGCTACCATAAGTATAAATAGGATACATCACCAATGAACCTTGAACGGAAGCCGTGGAACGGATTCCTGAATCGCCGCGTTCCAATTCTTGCATCATAATACCATAGGAGATATAATCCAAACCTGCACCCCCATATTGCTGTGGCACAAAAGGACCAAAACATCCTTGTTCGCCTAATCCTTTCAATAATTGTTTCGGAAATGCAGCTCTTTGCGCATAATCTTCGATGATTGGACTCACTTCTTTCTTTACGAAAGCACGGACAGAATCCCGAATCAACTTCTGCTCATCTGTCAGAAGTTCATCTAATAAGTAGTAATCCGGGTGTTGGTATTGATCTTTTTCCATAATTGTGCGTTGGTCAAATTTGAATTTTGTGCAAAGGTAATAATTGTGGGTAGTATAAAAAAATGTCAAATTATGGGATTAAACGCATTAAAAGGATATTTCTCATCAAAACACTATAAAATATTAATTGTATTGCGTAATCTTGCACGAAATGACTTAATTGATCATCTAAATATATCAAAACAGCATTTAGATTCTTATTTCTTTCATGAAATCATAAAATTGGAATAAAATTTGATACTCATAAAAGAATGATGAGTCTATTTTGCCTTTAACATTAAAATAATATCTTTTTCATTAGCTAAACCGTTATATAGAAGAAAGAAGAATCAACAGGCATTTATTCTTGACATATTAATAAAAAATAAAAAAACAAGCACCCATGAGGCAACTTAAAATTGCTACCCAAATCACCAATAGAGATTCTCAAGCTGTCGAAAAATATCTTCAGGAAATCAGCCGTATCTCTATGATAACACCTGAGGAGGAAACGACACTTGCACAAAAAATACATGTTGGAGATCAGCGTGCATTAGAAAAACTGGTGAAATCCAACCTTCGTTTCGTGGTTTCAGTAGCTAAACAATATCAACATCAGGGACTTTCCTTAAGCGACTTAATAAATGAAGGAAATCTCGGTTTAATTAAAGCAGCACAAAGGTTTGATGAAACAAAAGGTTTTAAATTCATCTCTTATGCAGTTTGGTGGATTCGTCAATCCATCTTACAAGCATTGGCGGAACAAGGCAGGTTGGTTCGTCTTCCACAAAATAAGATAGGCACCTACAATAAAGCCAACAAAGCATATATCGCTTTTGAACAAGAAAATGAACGCGAACCTTCAACAGAAGAATTAGCCAGCATTTTGGAAATGAGCGAAACGGAAATTGCAAACATTTTCAGTAGCAATACCCGTCATACATCTTTGGATGCACCAGTACATGAAGCAGAAGATGTAGCCATGGGGGATTTATTGGAAGGCAGTAATGATACGGATGACACGGTGATGAAAGATTCTTTAAAAGCGGAAATCCAAAGAATCCTAAAATCATTAAGCATGCGCGAAGCGGAAATTATTTCAGCATATTTTGGTTTGGAAGGAGACAACGGTCCCTCAATTGAAGAAATCGGACAAAAGTACGACCTGACAAAAGAACGCATACGACAAATAAAAGAACGCGCTATCAAGCGTTTGCAAAAAACGAGATACAGCGGTTCGCTGAAATCTTATTTAGGTTAAATCTTATTTAAATGACAAAAAGCAGATAATTCAAAATTATCTGCTTTTTGTCATTTAAATAAGACCCAAAAATATTACAAATAATCGGAGAAATTTTTAAAGAACTTTCCCTCTTAATAGAGCTTTAAGCACCTTAAGGGAATATTCATAAGAACATTTAACTTTCGCGTAAATCCTTCCCCGTCAAAGCTATGAAAACATCTTCCAGATTAGCACCTCTCACTTTCTTTTTGCGTTCAAAGCCAGAATTGACCAAATCATCTATTAAAGCATCTGGCGTGTTTATGGAAATTACTTTTCCACTATCCATAATCGCTACTCTATCGCAAAGCTCTTCAGCTTCGTCCATATAATGGGTGGTAATGACAATTGTAGTTCCATTTGCATTGAGTTTCCTGATTAATTCCCAAAGATTGCGCCGTGCTTGAGGATCCAAACCTGTGGTGGGTTCATCCAAAAAAATGATTTTAGGCTGGTTGATAATCGTAGTCGCAATCGAAAACCTTTGTTTTTGTCCGCCTGAAAGTTCTTTAAATTTGTTTTTTGCTTTCTCTTCCAGATTAACGCTTTTCAATAATGTTATGGGATCTACTTTTATATTGTACAATCCGGAAAATAAGCGAATGAGTTCTGTCAGATTAAGGTTGGGATAAAAACCGGCAGCTTGTAATTGTACACCGATTCGTTTTTTGATCTCTTCCGGGTTTTTATCCAAATCAATGCCATCCACTATTATAGTTCCCGAGGTCTTCTCCCTGAGCGTTTCAATAATTTCTAAAGTTGTACTTTTACCCGCACCATTGGGACCTAAAAGTCCGAAAATCTCACCTTCGTTAACTGTGAAACTTAAGTCATTTACGGCTGTGAAATCCCCGTAATTTTTCACCAGGTGCTCAACTGAAATTATGGGCATGTCTTATATCAATTTACATGTTTATATAATTCATCAATAATTTATAGCGGTCTTCCACATCATTTTGAAGGACAATGCCACCATAAATCTCTTTGATCGTGTATTCATAGCGTTCAAAAGAAGCACGCAAACCTTGTAAATCCTTCGTATTTGTTTTAATGATTACATCCATCAATTCGCCCGCATGTTCTATCATAACCTGTACATTCAAGATAATGGCATCATTACTCTCACAAATCCTGGAAATTTCAGATAGACTGTAGTCATTGGGCTTAACACTCAGGACAATAATTCCGCCAGCATGATTCAAACCTGAATTCTTACAGAAAAAATGCAACAAATCTTCGGCTGTAACCACGCCTAAATACTTATTGCCTTCGTCCAGGATTGGCACAAAAGGGATACTTAATTCCGACAGTAAAACCGCAGCATCATAAGGATGCGCCGTATCCAAAACCATAGGCCGGAAATGTAAAAACTCTGAAGTAGAAATTGCATTTTCCTGCTGCGGCCATTCAAGGATATCTGTTTCTTTAATCAATGCGACATACTGATCGCCATTAAGCAATGGCAATGCAGTTTGTGCTTCAGCCTGCATTAAATCTAAAATCCCGGAACCTGTATCCGAAGGTTTTATTACAGGAATATCTGTCGATAAATAATCAAGGATAGCCATCAAATTTTATATTTAATATTTTCCCGGCAAAATCATTTCGGCTGTTTCGCCAAGAAATCGCCTAAAACTTTGTTGAACTCTGCGGGTTGTTCCATCATCGGTGCATGACCGCATTTGTCAATGAAATGCAATTCCGAATTAGGCAAGAGCTTTTCGAATTCTTCCGCTACCATGGGTGGCGTAATGGTGTCGTTTTGCCCCCAAATCAAACATGTAGGCACCTTGATATCTCTTAATTCATCACTTAAATTATTGCGGATGGCACTTTTGGCAAGGGCGATGACCTTGATTGCTTTCAACCGATTGTTCACAATCGCATAAACTTCGTCCACCAACTCTTTAGTGGTCATTTTGGGATCATAAAAGGTAAGCTCCGTTTTCTTCCTGATAAACTCATAATCGCCTCTTTTGGGGTAAGTCTCACCCATGCCGTTTTCAAAAAGGCCTGAACTTCCGGTAAGGATCAGCGTTTTCACTTTTGCCTGGTTTTGAAGGGTATATAATAAGCCTACATGACCGCCAAGTGAATTTCCCAACAAATTCACTTTTTCATATCCTCTTGAATCAATGAATTTTTGGACATATTTTTCCAATGCACCCACACCCGTTTCAAGTCCCATATCGAACAATGGCAAAATAGGAATGACCACATGATAAGATTCTTTGAAATAATCAAATAAATCCTTAAAATTGCTTAATGCCCCAAATAGGCCGTGTAGCAATATCAATGGCTCGCCGGAGCCTGCTTCTACGAATTTGAATTTACCAACTGTCTGTATTTCGTTTTCCATGTACTTCTAAATATTTTGAGGAAGATGCTAAAGTAAATTATTTTTTGTGAATAAGTATTTTTTATCGAATTAATTTAAGGAAGCCATTTTAAAATCAGGACTAAATTAAATCCATGCTGACATTTATCCACGAATCATCAAAGGTAACGGGATATTTTTTATAAAATCGGATGGCATCTTCATTCCAATTCAAAACCTGCCATAAAATACCGGACAATTTCCGCGCCTCCGCAATTTCAAATAACTTGTTCATCATCAGCTTCCCAAGGCCTTTATTCCGCCATGTTTCTGTGATGACGATATCTTCCAAAAACATCCTTTGGCCTTTCCATGTAGAATACCTTATGTAATATAAAGCCATCCCCACAATCTGCATATTTGAGATATCTTCGGCCACTATTGCCCACCAAACAGGATTTTCCCCGAAGCCACTCTCTATAAAATGATCCAAGGAGACCGTAACCTGATCTGCTGCTTTTTCGTAATCAGCTAACTCCTTGATTAAGTTTAGCATTTGGATTGCATCTGCTGGTTTTGCCGCTCTTATAAGCACTGGTTCCATTTTAAAATAAACTTTGATTCAAAGCTAAGTAGTTTTTCCAAGTTTTAACCCGATAAAATAAATTTAATCAAAAAATAAAGTGCGTTCAAAGGTTTATTTTCTTATTTTTACGAAACAATAATTCAATTTAAATTTTGTCCACTATTTACAGAAATTTATCTGACGAAGATTTGATACATCATATGGCGGTAAAGCAAGATCAGGAAGCATTCTCGGTTTTATATCATCGTTATGTACACCTCTCCTTAGGTATGTGCCTGAAATTCCTTAACAATGAAGAAGCAAAAGATGCGGTACAAAATATTTTTTTAACGATATGGACAAATTGCCATCTTTATAAGATACAGAACTTCAAGCCTTGGTTATTAAAAGTGACCAAGAACCATTGTTTGCAAATACTCCGAAAAAACGGGAACAGCAAGCAATTCGAAGAATTAAAGGAGGATGAGGATGTGGAATTTGAACAAAATGTGCATCTTAAATTAAATGAAGAGCAATTATTGACCTATTTGAATTTGTGTTTAAAATCATTAAACAACGAACAACAAACTTGTATCCACCAATTTTATATCCATCAAAAAAGCTATGAAGAGACAAGTAAAATAACCGGGTTTTCTTTTAAAGAGGTGAAAAGTTTTATTCAAAACGGAAGGCGGAATTTGAAATTATGCCTTCAAAGTAAAATGGATAATCATTAACTATGAACAGTGACGAACGACTATTGCAGGTATTAAACAACAGCCGGTGTTTGAGCAAGAAACAGATGCTGGATTATAGGAAAGGCTCGCTTTTTCCCGAAGAGCTGCGTGCGGTGGAATTGCATCTCTCAGAATGTGTGCTGTGTAATTATGCGCTCGAAGGTTTTGAACAAACCCATGATGCGGCGTCTTTAATTGATAGTTTGAAAATACCTTTATTGCCCTCGATCTCCACTATAGAAAAAAAACAACACCATATCGACAAAGTCGAAAAACGAACAGATACAAAAGATCCGGAAAACACGGACAAGAGAGCACAACAGAAACCATTGTTTTCTGAAAAAAAAGAGCTTCCCAAAGACTATCCCATTAAAGGGAATAACCGCAATCGAATCATAACCGGCCTGGGCGTTGCGGCATTGTTGCTTATTGGTTTTGGGCTGATTTGGCATTTTGAACAAAAAGACAGCTTTCTGCCTAGTCCGGAAAATACAGCGCTTTTGGCTGCCCATACAAATGTAAGAGACAGTGACCAACAAAGACCCGAAAAAGAAGTTGCGGCGATATCCCCTAAGAAAAAAGAAATCGCCAATCGGATTTCAGCTGATACAAATTATATTACTGAAAACGATAAAGCGAAGGTGACTCCTAAACCTATTCAGGAGCATGCAACTTTAGAAAAAGAGCCTATCATTGCAGAAGCAAAAAAAGACCAAAGTTTACCAACCAAACCAGCAACAGAAAAGGAAACAAAACAGGAAAAACAAATAATTATTTCAAAAAAAGAAGAAGTAGTTGCCGTAAATGCACAAGATGATGCGGAAAATAAACCCAAAGCTACAACCGCTCAACAAACTACGAATGCCGCCAATGATAAACCTACTGCAAAAATGCAAAGTTCTGATTATGAAATTGGAGTCGCACTATTCAAAAAGAAACAATATGCCAGCGCTCTTTTATATTTGAATACGGCCGAATCCAACAAAAATGACCCACATTACTGGGATGCCGTTTATTATTCCGCATTATGTAATAAAAACCTGAATAAAACAGGAAAAGCCAAAAGGCAGTTCAAACAAATCATCAAAGCCGGCGTTCCACAAAAAAGCGCGGCAGAAAGCCAGTTATCAGATTTAGGTTCAAATGATGATGAATAAAATCATTTTGCCGGATCAATAACCAAAATATCAAATAAAAAATCTTTGTTATTGATATCATCGGGTTCTTGACCGGTTGGTAGTTTTTTAAACGCATTCATATTGGGATGTATCCATTTCCCTTCCGTTCCATATGGTATGGACATTGCAAAACCAGGAACACAATTGACCCAACGGTATTCCCAATCCTTTTTTGCATTCCTCTTCAATTCTAAAACAGGCAGGTCTTTCCTCATCAAATATTGGTCAAAAAAAGCCAGGCTGATGCTGTCTGAGTTATAAGAGCGAATAAAACTGACTACACGGTCACCTGTAACTGTTTTATGGTAAAATGTTTTATTCATAGATCTTAGCATAGCAAAAAAACGGCCGTCATCCTGCATCATAAATCGGATCATATGGATCAAAAAGGCTGCTTTATCATAGTGGTCACTGCTGCCTTCATCGCAGCTTTCATACGCCCCTATTACCGGTTTGTCATTCAGGATTTCCGTTCTCTTTCCATGCTGATAATTTAAAGCGGCTTCTTTTCCCGCTATACATTCTGCAAAAATAGTTTCTGCATAAGTGGCAAATCCTTCTTGTATCCACATATCCGCTTTGTCTTTTGCCGTAATGCTGTTGCCAAACCATTCATGTGCTGATTCATGGATGATGATAAAATCAAACAATAAACCCACCCTTGAATTACTCCTGTCCTTTCCCAAATAACCGTTTTGAAAATGATTGCCGTAGGCAACCGCACTTTGATGTTCCATACCAAGATATGGTGCTTGCACAATTTTATAACCGTCTTCATAAAAAGGATATGGCCCCAACTTTTCTTCAAAACAAGTCAGCATTTGTTTCACCTGCTGGAATTGAACTTTTGCTTTTTCCAATTCTTCTGGAAGCACAAAATAATCCAAATCCAAAATGCCTTTTTCCCCTTGAAAAGTATCTTTCCATTGTGCATATTCCCCGATATAAAACGAAATGTCATAATTATTAATTGGATTTTTAACCTGCCAATGCCAGGTTTCCGATTGTTCGCTGGAACTTTTACCGATCAGTTTCCCGTTTCCGATCCCACTTAATCCTTTAGGGATTTCGATAAACAAATCCATCCCTTCGTCTGGCTCGTCACCCGGAAAATCTTTACAAGGCAACCAAATACTGGCACCTATTCCCTGACATGCCATTGCAATCCAGGGATTGCCTATACTGTCTTTTGTAAAAACCATGCCGCCATCCCATGGGGCGTTTGCTGCCAATTTGGGGATGCCTTCAAATGTGATGGTAAACTCAAAATCATCACCTTTACGCAAAAGTTTAGAAAAGGGAATCTCATTTTCCAAAAAATAAGTTTCTTTGTCCCTTTTATTATTAAAAGAAATACTTGAATTATTGGGCCCAGAAATGGATTGGATTTTCATGGGTTGTTGCAGGTCGATTTGCAAATGGTCTAATGGCCAATCCACTGTTTTTGCTTTAATTTTCATCGTCCCTGAAATTTTGCCGCTTGCTGTATCCACCGCAATATGGATGGTATAATGCTGCACATCCCACCAGGCGCGTTCAGCGTTGTTCGTGCATTTCAAGGCATTTTTTTGTCCGAAAGAAAATGGGACAACCCAAAAAGAAAGCACAAAAAACAGGATCTTTTTCATATCGTCGGTTGTTTCAGGAAAAGTCGGAGGAAATTACCCTTTATTAAAAATGGTCATTGTGCGGTCAAAGCCAATTGCAGCTATGCTTTCGATGGCTTCTACCGCTTTTATTATTTTATCCTGAAGGACCGGGATTTCATTTTTTTGCCATTTCCCTAAAACAAATTCAATTTGCTTTCCTTTGGGGTAATCATTTCCTATCCCAAACCGCAAACGGGCATATTGATCATTCCCCAAAACGGCTTCGATATCCTTTAAACCGTTATGCCCGGCAGGGCTGCCCTTGGCACGCAAACGCAGTGTACCTAATGGCAGGGCTAAATCATCTACAACAACGATTACATTTTCAATGGGGACATTTTCTTTATCCATCCAATATTTCAATGCTTTTCCGCTCAAATTCATATAGGTCGTAGGTTTGATAACAACAAACCGCTTGCCTTTCCACGAACTTTCCGCACGCATGGCATGTCTTTCCAAAGTAAAATTACCGCCATGTTTAATAACAAAAACATCGGCTACATCAAAGCCGATGTTATGTCTTGTCCCATCATATTCATTGCCGATATTCCCTAACCCAACTATCAGATATTTCATTTTATATGCTTTCCTTTAAATTTTGCGCAGTTGCAAAATTAAAAACAATATCTATCTTCCGCAATGATTTTATCCGCAATCAACCTTCTTGCCGCAACCGTATTGAAATCCTCTGTTTTGGTAAAGCGTTTCAATCCCATCAACATCATCCTTTTTTCATCACCTTCTGCAAAAGCATTCAATGCGTTCCTGCCGGAAGAATGTATTTTTTCTGCCGCGTCATATATATAGACTTTAGCAATGGCAATTTGTTCTTTTACGGCATCTTCGCCCCGTTCTGACATTAATTTCTCCACGCGCAACAATAGGGATTCACTGGCATAAAGTTCGATAAGCATATCTGCGATATACAACAATACTTCTTGCTCTTTGCTCAAAGATTGCATTAATTTTTGGACGGCTGCACCTGCCGTCATCAAAATAGCTTTTTTAAATCCGGTAATATACTTGTGTTCCTGGCTAAAAACGCCTTTGTCATCCGTCCCAGCAAAATCAGGGATATCCATTAATTCGGAAGCCACTTTTTGCGCCGGTCCCATTAGATCCAATTGCCCTTTTATGGCGCGTTTCAACATCATGTCAACCGTAAGCATTCGGTTGATTTCATTGGTACCTTCAAATATCCTGTTGATCCTCGAATCCCGGTAAGAACGGTCCATGGGCGCTTCTGCGCTATAACCCATTCCCCCGTAAATTTGCACACCTTCATCCACTACATAATCCAAAACCTCACTAGCATGTACTTTTATGATGGCGGCTTCGATGGCGAATTGTTCGGTTCCCTTTAATTTTGCCTGTTCCATATCCATTCCGCCTTGTTTCAGTTCTGCAATGGCATCCTCAATATTCTGGCTTGTCCTGTAAGTTGCGGCTTCCGTTACATAAGTGCGGATGGTTTGTTCCGCAAGCTTGTATTTTATGGCTCCGTACTTTGAAATCAAGCGTCCAAACTGGCTGCGTTCATTGGCATAATGGACGGCATGGCTGATTACTTCTTTTGCCGCGCCCAAAGCCGCCCCGCCTAATTTTATCCTGCCGAGGTTCAAAATATTTACGGCTATTTTAAAACCATTCCCTCTTGTTGACAATAAGTTTTCAACTGGGATTTTGCAGTCATTAAAAAATACCTGGCGCGTGGAACTTCCTTTAATACCCATTTTCTTTTCTTCCGGATTCAGGGAAATGCCTCCGAAGTTTTTTTCAACGATAAAAGCGCTCAGATTTTCATCGTCATCTATCTTTGCAAAGACAGTGAAAACATCTGCAAAACCAGCATTGGTGATCCACATTTTTTGACCATTCAAATTATAAAATTTCCCGTCTTCCGTTAAAACAGCTTTTGCTTTTCCTGAATTGGCATCGCTGCCCGCATCCGGTTCCGTAAGGCAATAGGCGCCTTTCCATTCGCCGGTTGCAAGCTTGGGGATATATTTCCTTTTTTGATCCTCATTTCCATAATATAAGATGGGCAGTGTCCCTATTCCCGTATGCGCCGCAAAAGCGACGGCAAAGGAATGACCGGCTCCGATATTTTCAGTCACGAGCATGGAAGTGACAAAATCTTTACCTAAACCGCCATATTCTTCGGGAATAGATACGCCCAGTAAGCCCAGTTCGCCGGCTTTGTCCATGAGGTTTTGCATCAGCCCTTCTTCTTGCGCATCAATGCGATCAAGAATAGGTGTTACTTCCTTTTTTATGAAATCCCGGCACATTTCGCCGATCATTTGTTGTTCTTCATTCCAATCTTCCGGAATGAAGATGTCTTGTGGATTTGTAGATTTGATTAGGAACTCTCCACCTTTTAAATATTTAGACATGAGATTTGAGATTTGAGACATGAGATTTTCTTTTTTATTTTTATTTTTTTAAATGAGATTGAAAGCCAAAAATCATTTTTTGTATTTCTTCAAGTTGCAGTAATATGACCTCAATACTTTGTTGTTCGATTAAATTTAATTATTTGAAATAATTAATTGTGTTTGCAATTCAAAGGCGGAGCCGTTGGCAATACTCAAAAAATGAACAAACTCTTTATTGGAATTTCTTCCTGCGCCTTCTGCAATATTTGAAGGAATAGAAACTGCCGATCTTCTTATCTGTGAAATTAATCCATATTTTTCTTCCTTAGGAAAATTAGATGTTATTTCATAAACACCAATCGAAAGGTTAATTGCCTTTTGCCAAATTTTTAATTCTTGTAAGTTATGCATAGATATGAGATATGAGACATGAGATTTGAGATTTGAGATTTGAGATAACTCAAATCTTGTATTTGGTAGTTAATTATCTTATTCATTATTCATTATTCATTATTCATTAAAAACACAATGTATCGCTATTGTAAAAAAATCTCATGTCTCAAATCTCATATCTCATGTCTAACTCAACATTTCAAACACACCTGCAGCCCCCTGCCCTGTCCCAACACACATCGTCACTAATCCATATTTCTGTTTCCTCAACTTCAGTTCATTCAGGATTTGAACGGTTAATTTAGTTCCTGTACAACCTAATGGATGCCCTAAAGCAATTGCGCCGCCATTCACATTCACGATTTCTGGATTGAGTCCCAATTCCCGGACCACTACTGTTGATTGAGATGCAAAAGCTTCATTCAGTTCTATCAAATCCATATCTTCTTTTTTCATCCCCGCTAATTTTAATGCTTTGGGAATTGCTTCAATCGGACCAATCCCCATGATTCTTGGCGGCACACCTGCCGAGGCATAACTGACCAATCTTGCGATCGGTTGTAAATTATGCCGTTTCAAAAAAGCTTCACTCACAATCATGACGAAAGCTGCGCCATCACTGGTTTGCGAACTATTTCCGGCTGTTACAGACCCGCCTGCCGCAAAAACCGGTTTTAATTTTGCCAAGGCCTCCAATGAAGTGTCTGCCCTTGGACCTTCGTCTTGCATCACCTGAAATGTCCTTGTCTTTTTACTTTGGGTTTCAGGATCGTAATAATTATCATGGATTTCAATAGGTACGATTTGATCTTTGAACTTTCCTTCTTCAATAGCTTTTAACGCTTTTTGATGCGAATGAAAAGAGAACAAATCTTGTTCTTCACGACTTACCTTATATTCCTTAGCCACCGCTTCAGCGGTTAAGCCCATATTCCAATAGTAATCAGGATGCGCCAAAGCTATATCCGCATGAGGAACGATCCGCCATCCACCCATTGGTATCAAACTCATGCTCTCTGTCCCACCCGCAATGATGCAATCCGCTAATCCACTGTGGATTTTTGAAGAAGCAATGGCGATGGTTTCCAATCCGGATGCGCAATAACGATTGACCGTCATTGCGGATATTTTATAAGTATTGAAACTCATCAAGGAAATAAAACGGGCAAAATTCAGGCCTTGCTCCGCTTCGGGCATGGCATTCCCAACAATTAAATCATCGATTTCTTCTTGTGGGATTTGTGGCATGGAAGCTAAAAGGTGTTGGATGACATTTTTTGCCAAATCATCTGGTCGTGTAAAACGGAATCCGCCACGGGATGCTTTTCCAACTGCGGTACGGAAACCGGAAACTATATATGCATTCATTTATTTTAGATTTTAGATAGGAGACTTGAGATGTGAGACTTGAGATTTCATTGACTTACGACTTATGACTATCGACTTATACTAATCCCTAATTTCTCAACACCTTTCCTCCTTTGATTATTGATTGTAACCTTTCTAATGTTTTTCTTTCTGTGCAGAGACTTAGGAATGCCTGTCTTTCCAAATCCAATAAATATTTTTCACTGACGAAACTTTCTGAAGATAGGTCGCCTCCACTCATTACGAAAGCTAATTTTTGAGAGATTTTTTGATCATGCTCGCTGATGTAGTTTCCTTGGCGCATACTGTCTGCACCAAGATAAGCCAAACCTAAAGCACTTTTCCCTAAAACCTTGATGTCTTTTCTTGGAGTGGCTTGTGTATAACCATTTTCGGCTAAGGACAAACACGCAGCTTTCGCTTCTGTCAATTGCCTTTTCCTCGAAATTACTACCTCGTCGGTTCCTTTACGCAAATAACCCAATTCAAATGCTTCATAAGCGGAAGTGGAAACTTTTGCTTGTCCGATTGTCAAAAAGCGTTCACTGAAGTTATTCAATTCAATATCCCCTTGTTGCAAAGAATCAGAAAGTCTTAAAGTAAATTCTTTAGTGCCGCCACCGCCCGGAATTACGCCGACGCCAAACTCCACTAATCCCATGTAAAGTTCTGCATGTGCAATTACTTTATCGCTGTGCATACACAATTCACAACCACCACCCAATGCCATATTATGCGGTGCCGCAACCACAGGGATTGAACTGTAACGCACCCGCATCATCGTATTTTGAAATTGACGGATGGCAAAATCCAATTCATCGTATTCTTGTTCCGCCGCCATCATGAAAATCAAGCCCACATTGGCACCTGCGCTAAAATTCGCACCATCGTTGCTCACAACTAACCCTCGGTATTCTTTCTCCGCAAGATCGATGGCTTTATTGATGCCTTCTAAAATACCGCTGCCAATCGTATTCATTTTGGAATGAAATTCAAGATTCAAAATACCATCCCCTAAATCCGTTATGCTGGCTTCGCTATTTTCCCAAATAGTATGTTCGGAACGGATATTTTCCAATAAAACCAAACCTTCGGTTCCGGGAATTACTTTATAATCTTTAGTAACAATATCATAATAATATTTTTTCCCATTTCCGATTTTATAAAATGAATCATGTTGGCCTCCCAGCATTTCATAAACCCATTGCGCCGGTTTATTTCCGGCATCTTCCATAACTTTGACCGTTTCCGAAACGCCCAAGGCATCCCAAATTTTAAAAGGTCCCATTTCCCAGCCAAAACCAGCTTCAATAGCATCGTCTATCCTGAAAAAATCATCCGTAATTTCCGGTATCCTATTGCTTGCATATTGGAATAAAGCATAAAAAGTGGCCCTATAAAAATCCCCCGCTTTATCCTTATCCGCCAATAATATTTTAAATCGCTTACTTAAATCGTCAATTGGTTTGGTCATTTCCAAAATAGGGAATTTCACTTTTTGTGATGGTCGGTATTCCAGGGTTTTCAAGTCCAAAGCATGGATTTCGCTTTTGCTCTCTTCACCTTTTATTTTTTTAAAAAAACCTTGTCCGGTTTTGCTGCCCAGCCATTTTTGGGCAATCATCTTATTGATAAACTCCGGTGTTTTAAAGCTTTCATGCGCTTCATCATTAGGGACGGATTGCACCAAACCATTGGCTACCAAAGCTAAAGTGTCTAGGCCTACAACATCAGCGGTCCTGAAAGTGGCGGATTTTGGCCTCCCTATTGCCGGTCCTGTCAATTTATCGACTTCCTCAACGGTCATCCCTGTTTTTTCCACATAATTCAATATTGAAGAGATACTGAAAACCCCGATTCTATTGCCGATAAAAGCGGGTGTATCTTTTGCTAAAACAGTTGTTTTTCCTAAAAACTTGTCGCCAAAATCCAATAAGAACTGCGTTACTTCCGGCAAAGTATCCTTTGTCGGAATAATTTCCAGCAATTTCAAATAACGGGGCGGGTTAAAGAAATGGGATCCACAAAAATGCTGTTTGAAATTTTCCGAGCGACCTTCACTCATTAAATGAATGGGGATTCCGGAAGTATTGGAAGTTATAATGGATCCCGGTTTCCTAAAGCCCTCTACCTTTTCAAAAACCTGTTTTTTAATATCCAGTCTTTCGATGACTACTTCTATGATCCAATCGCAATCCACAATATCCTTTAAGTTGTCATCAAAATTGCCCGTAGAAATCCTATTGGCAAATTTCTTTGAATAAATGGGAGAAGGGTTCATCTTCAAGGCTGCCGTCAATGCGTCGTTCACTATTTTATTCCTTGCTTTCGCATCCCCTTCCGCTGCATCCTTTGGAACGATATCCAATAACAAAACCTGCATTCCTGCATTTGCAAAATGACAAGCGATCTGGCTCCCCATAACACCGGAACCCAAAACAGCAACTTTCTTTATAATACGATTCATTGGTTTTTATTTTTTGTTTCACGCAAAGACGAATAAGTTCAGCAAAGGCGCAAAAGGTAAACAGTAAATTAATATCATTCAATATCTAAAATCTCATGTCTAAAATCTCATGTCTCAAGTCTCATGTCTAAACGCTGATAGCTTGCCATACGCAATCATAGAATTTTTCCCTGGCTTTTTTATTGGTCAAATCTGTTTTCTTTGCCAAATGCAATTTTGTTATTGTATTTAGCGGGCCATGCACTAAAGACAACAAAACTGCATCGGGCATGTTCTTGATTAATTTTTGTTTTTTCCCGTCCCGCATCATTTTATAAATCGGCATCAGGAGTAAAAAATTGTCATCCTGATTTTCCTTGAATAAAAATGGCGCATAAGTATATTGCTCGATAAATGAAAAATTATCGGGTTGGTCAAGGTAAAAATTTAATGCCAGATCCATCATTTGGAAAAAATTCTCCTTGACCGGCTTTTGCTCATCAAAGCCTTTCAATACCAATATATTAAATTCAGAAACTATCATTGCATAAAGCGCATTGATCAACTCTTCCTTTCCTTTAAAATACAAATAAATAGTCCCGGCTGCCACTTGTGCTTCCTTGGCTATTTTCTTCATATTCAAATGATAAAAACCTTCCCTGTTTACGATTTTCAAAACGCTTTTTAAAATCGCGGTCTTCTTGTCCATATTGCAATAATAAGGAAATTAAATGAATGTTCATTCATTTATGGCCAATATTTTTCCACATTCCCCGTTTTCACAAAAGGAATGAATAATTTAGCACTTTATTGTAGGCTTAAACGCGCAGAATTTATGACTGACCCTTCATTAGTGGAACATTTAATTAAAGATTTCCAAGAACAGAAAGCAACCTTGAAAGCACAGATTGAATTGATCGACCCCATTGCAGCTTCCATCCGAAAACCTGCGGCAACAAGGCTTTTTCACAGTGGCTCTTTAATCTTATTGGAATTTATCATGTGGATACTGGCATTATTTAGTATTGCTTTTATCCTGTTTTTTGATAAGCTCGCACCATTTTTTTACCTAAGTCAAATTGCAAATGACAGCACTGTTTTAGAAAAATATCAACAGCAGGATTTAATCACTTTAGCATGGTATATCAAAGGGTTAATTGTGGTTTTGGTGCTTGCTTTTATTTGGATTGCACGGATGTTGTCCAAAATCAGGTTAAAAAATTCCATATTGAATATAACAGGGAAAAGCTTGAAACATGTTGTTGAAGGGCTTTTGCAAAGAAAAGCAGCAATGGAAAACTTGGAACTTAAATACCCGGTTGCATTACCAGCCGATGCCGATAGTATTATTTTACCCATTGATAATCAAGGTCACAACGATGTTTTATTATAAAACAAGAGAAATATTAAAATATGCTTTACGAGAAAATAAAAGAAACGACCGACTTTCTAAAGGTGAAAATTAAAGTCACACCTAGCGTCGGTATTATATTAGGAAGCGGTTTGAGCAGTTTGGCTGAAATTGTCGAAGAAGCCCATGAGATTTATTACCGGGACATTCCAAATTTCCCGCAAAGTACGGTTGAGGGACATACAGGAAAATTGATTTTTGGAAAATTAAAAGGGAAAAGTGTAATAATGATGGCCGGACGCTTTCATTTTTACGAAGGTTATTCCATGGAAGAGGTTACTTTTCCGATTAGGGTCATGCGGGCTTTAGGCGTGGAAACCTTGATTTTGTCGAATGCAGCCGGGGGGATGAATGTAGATTTTGAAGTTGGCGACATCATGTTGATCAATGACCATATCAACCAATTCCCCGAACATCCTTTGCGTGGGAAAAACGATGAAAGACTGGGCACGAGATTCCCTGACATGAGTCATCCTTATGATCGGGACTTACTTGCAAAAGCAAAAACAATCGCTTCTGAAAACGGCATTAAAATCCATGAAGGCGTGTATGTCGGTTTGCAGGGACCCACTTTTGAAACAAAGGCAGAATATTACTGGCTTCATGTCATAGGCGGTAATGCCGTTGGAATGAGCACCGTCCCCGAAGTTATCGTGGCCATACATGGTGGCATGAAAGTGTTTGCGGCAAGTATTATTACTGATTTAGGGATGGGGGGGCACCTCAATACGATTACGCATGAAGAAGTGTTGGAAGCGGCAAATAACGCAGCACCCAAATTAGCAAAAATAGTGTCAGAATTAGTTGGAAAAATATAAGCTGATGAAAAACCTGATTTTATTACATGGCGCATTAGGCCATCCCGATCAATTTAATCCCTTGATTGAAATCCTCAAAACAGATTTCAAAATCCATCCTTTGTTGTTTATGGGTCATGGCACCAATGATGTTTCGAGCCATGGTTTTAAAATTAACGATTTAGTGGAGCAACTGAATGCGTTCATCCACGATGAAAAAATCGAAAACCCACTTGTTTTTGGATATAGCATGGGTGGATATGTTGCTTTGTGCCATGCTTTAAAATATCCTGGAACGATTCAATCCATTATGACATTAGCTACAAAATTGGAATGGTCGGAAGCAATTGCATTACAAGAAATCAAGTTTTTAAACCCAATAGTAATTGCAGAAAAAGTACCCAAATATGCAGCATATTTATCAAAAACACATGGTGTCAATCAATGGGAAAAGTTATTGACAGATGTTTCAGAAATGATGATGGATATTGGGCGTTCAAACTTCCTGAATGAGCAGTCGCTTTCCCGTATCGAAATCCCCGTCCAGCTTATGGTTGGCGATAAAGACAACATGGTCAGCATTCCGGAAACCGTTTGGGCATTTCAAAGCTTAACCAATTCCAGAATGGCGGTTTTACCCAATACGGTGCATCCGTTTGAAAACGTGGATATTGCATTGCTGGCTGTGTTGATGCGGGCTTTTTTGTTCACTAATTTTTTAAAGCTAACTTAATCTTCTCTTCATACTGTATCCCAAACAGGATTAGATAGCTCCACGATCATTTCAAGTCCCATCATTACCAGATTGTTCTACCCCCGTCATTGTGAGGCACGAACAACGAAGCAACCCTCCTTCTACTGTTACCTCAAAATTCATCCTTCCTTCAACTGCATATATCCAGCTCGTTCCCTCAGATTACTTTCCTCTTTCTGCTGTTCTTCTCTATATTGTTGCCACAAACGCTTGTCGTCATATTCTGCAAAGGTGCTGGGCGGGAGGGTTTTACTATAATACTATATAAACTTTAGTAAATTCAGCACCGAAATATATAATTAGGGACGAAAAATAAATCCAGACCAATAGAATAAACCGTACTGGCGCGCCATAGAGAGAAATGGTATTATTGCTGCTGATATAAAGATTGATCAGGAATTTCCCGATCAAAAATAAAATGGTAGTCACAAAGGATTCATGACCGCAGGCGGCACTGTAGTCATCAAGTTGACCGCGAGATCATAATAATACAAGGTATAGTTGAACCCTTGGTTCCTGTAGTTGATGAACAGCTTTTCCGTCACCGCCCCGTTCATCAGGTGTGCCCAAAAACCACCAAGCAGGGCGGCACGCACGGAATCGATGTAGTTCCGGTAATTCACCCTGCCTTGATAAATGGCGGTTTCCATCAATTGCCGTTCACAGTTGCCCACCGTGTCCGGCATGGGGCCACCGTTGGTCGTTGGCTGCGCCAGCAACACATCTCCCAGCTTGCCGTTGCGCGCCACCACGAAATCCGTGAACCCCTCCAGTTCAAGTACAAGGTTGGCGTTTTGGGTATTCACCAGTTTTACATGGAAAGAACGGGATTCCCCCTCGCCCATGTTGAACCTGTAGCTTTGCATCGCATAAAAAGGCAACAAAGCCGTGTCCATGTAATCCGGCATCCGCAAATAAGCATTGTAGAGCGTGTCGCCCGC
>Ga0160433_100116_pt1 | contig 75905 bp, 61 predicted proteins | sample HID1972K_E0MG_FD_108235 | JGI IMG/M metagenome (GOLD analysis project Ga0160433, IMG submission 108235) | Enriched pill bug-associated microbial communities from UW Madison campus, WI, USA - HID1972K_E0 MG | ecosystem: Host-associated > Arthropoda: Insects > Digestive system > Unclassified ...
TCGATGGCCAGGGCAACTTCGGTTCGGTCGACGGCGACTCGGCCGCGGCGATGCGCTACACCGAGGCGCGCATGTCGCGCCTGACCCACGAGCTGATGGCCGACATCGACAAGGAAACCGTCGATTTCGTGCCCAACTACGACGAGAAGGAGCTGGAGCCGTCGGTCATGCCGACCCGCTTCCCGAACCTTTTGGTCAACGGGTCGGCCGGCATCGCCGTCGGCATGGCCACCAACATCCCGCCGCACAACCTGTCCGAAGTCATCGACGGCCTGATCGCGATGATCGACAACCCGCTGATCGACATCGACCAGCTGATGGAATACATCCCGGGCCCCGATTTCCCGACCGCCGGCATCGTCAACGGCACCGCCGGCATCATCGCCGGGTACCGCACCGGCCGTGGCCGCGTGCGCATCCGCGCCAAGGCCGACGTCGAAGTGGCCGACAACGGCCGCGAAGCGATCATCGTCACCGAGATCCCTTACCAGGTGAACAAGGCGCGGCTGATCGAGAAGATCGCCGAGCTGGTCAAGGAAAAGAAACTCGAAGGGATCAGCGAGCTGCGCGATGAGTCCGACAAGGACGGCATGCGCATCTACATCGAGATCAAGCGTGGCGAGTCGGCGGAAGTTGTCCTGAACAACCTCTACCAGCAGACCCAGATGGAGTCGGTGTTCGGCATCAACATGGTGGCGCTGGTCGATGGCCGCCCGCAGTTGTTGAACCTCAAGCAGATGCTCGAGGCGTTCGTCCGCCATCGCCGCGAGGTGGTCACCCGCCGCACCGTGTTCGAGCTGCGCAAGGCGCGCGCGCGTGCCCACGTGCTGGAAGGCCTGACCGTTGCGCTGGCCAACATCGACGAGATGATCGAGCTGATCAAGTCGTCGCCCAATCCCAACGAAGCCCGCGAGCGCATGCTCGCCCGGGTCTGGGATCCGGGCCTGGTCGGTGCGCTGCTCGGCGCCGCCGGTGCCGAAGCCTCGCGTCCGGAAGACCTGCCCAGGGGCGTCGGCCTGATCGAGGGCGGCTACCAGCTGACCGAAGTCCAGGCCACCCAGATCCTGGAAATGCGCCTGCACCGCCTGACCGGGCTGGAACAGGACAGGCTGACCGAAGAGTACAAGCAGCTGCTGGAAACCATCGCCGGGCTGATCCACATCCTGGAAGATCCGGACCGCCTGCTGCAGGTGATCCGCGAAGAACTGATCAACGTGCGCGAGGAGTTCGGCGACGAGCGTCGTACCGAGATCCGCCACAGCGAGGAAGACCTGGACATCCTCGACCTGATCGCCCCGGAAGACGTGGTGGTCACCCTGTCGCATGCCGGTTATGCCAAGCGCCAGCCGGTCAGCGCCTACCGGGCGCAGCGCCGCGGCGGGCGTGGCCGCAGCGCGGCATCGACCAAGGAAGAGGATTTCATCGAGCAGCTGTGGCTGGTCAACACCCACGACACGCTGCTGACCTTCACCAGTTCGGGCAAGGTGTTCTGGCTGCCGGTGCACCAGCTGCCGGAAGCCGGTTCGAACGCGCGTGGCCGGCCGATCATCAACTGGATCCCGCTGGAGCCGGGCGAGCGCGTGCAGGCGGTGCTGCCGGTGCGCGAGTATGCCGAAGGCCAGTACGTGTTCTTCGCCACCCGCAACGGCACGGTCAAGAAGACCCCGCTCAGCGAGTTCGCATTCCGTCTGGCGCGCGGCAAGATCGCCATCAACCTCGACGACGGCGATGCGCTGGTCGGCGTCGGGCTGACCGACGGTGCGCGCGACATCCTGTTGTTCGCGTCCAACGGCAAGACCGTGCGCTTTGGCGAGGACAAGGTGCGTTCGATGGGCCGCACCGCCACCGGCGTGCGCGGCATCAGGATGGCCGCCGGCGAGGAAGTGGTCAGCCTGATCGTCGCCGAGAGCGCGGGCGGCGTGGAGGACGAGCACGAGGACGACGGTAACCTCGACGAGACCGTGGTGGAGAACGGCGATGCCGTGATCGAGAACGCGGCCGACGACGACGATGCGCTGTACATCCTCACCGCGACCGAGAATGGCTACGGCAAGCGCACGCCGCTGCCGGAGTATCCGCGCAAGGGACGTGGCACGCAGGGCGTGATCGGCATCCAGACCACCGAACGCAACGGCAAGCTGGTCGCCGCGGTGTTGATGGGGCCGGACGACGAAGTGCTGCTGATTTCCGATGGTGGCACCCTGGTGCGTACCCGTGGTTCGGAAATCTCGCGCGTGGGCCGCAATACCCAGGGCGTTACCCTGATCCGCCTGTCCAAGGACGAGAAACTGCAGGCGGTCGAACGGATGGATGCCTCCATCGACCAGGACGAGGACGCCGAGACGCTTGCTGGCGAGGGCGCCGTGCCCGACGCGGACAGCCCGGTGGATACCGTGCCGGCGGGTGAGGACAACAGCGCAGGCTGAGTGTCCTGGCGCGTGCATACCCTTCAACGCCGGCCGCTTGGCCGGCGTTGTCGTTCATGCATCCCGGCGACGGTAATGCGGCGGTTGGCCGGCGCGGGAATCGCATTCTTTTCACGACCGGCGTCGCTTAATGGGCGGCACTCCGGACGCTGCTGTCCGGTCCTGATGGTTCGCCCGTCCGGCCCCGGCCCGGGGCGCTTTCTCCGGAGCTTCCCATGTCTGCTGAAAATCCTTCTGATCCACGCCTGGAAACCCGCCCGCGCCGGCATCCGCTGACCGCGGTGGTCGCCGTGGTGCTGCTCGTGCTCGGGCTGGTCATCGGTGGCCTTGGCGCGTGGCTGGCGGTGCTGGGCGGCTCCTGGTACTACGTACTGGCCGGGATCGGCATGCTGGCCAGCGGGGTGCTGCTGTGGCGGAACCTGCGCAGCGGCGCGGCGATGTTCGCCGTGGTGTTCGTGGCGACGCTGCTGTGGACATGGTGGGAATCGGGCAGCAATTACTGGCGCTGGGTACCGCGTCTTGGCCTGGTGACCGCGCTTGGGTTCGTGCTGGCCTTGCTGGCACCGACCCTCGCCGCGCCGGTTCCAAAGCGTGTCTCGCGCGGCATCGCGGGCGTGCTGGCGCTGGTTTTCGTGGTGGCATTCGCATTGGCGTTCGTGCCGCATGGCGTGGTCCGCTCGCCACAGGGATTCCCCGAACCGCTGGCCACTGCCGGGCTGGCGCCGACCCGCGACGCCGCGCTGCAGCCTGCCGATCGGCCCGCCGATGGCGACTGGGCCGCCTATGGACGCAACAACGCCGCCACGCGTTTTTCCCCGTTGAAGCAGATCACCCCGGAGAATGTTGGTGAACTGCGGCAGGCGTGGCTGTTCCGCACCGGCGACCTGCCGGACAAGCGCTGGGGCGCGGAAACCACGCCGCTCAAGATCGGCGACACGCTGTACCTGTGCACCGCGCGCAACCAGCTGGTGGCGCTGGATGCCGCCGACGGCAGCGAACGCTGGCGTTACGATCCGAAGGTCAAGGACAAGTCCATTCCCTATACCGCGGCCTGTCGTGGCGTGTCGTATTACGAAGTGCCTGCCGCCGCCGGCAGCGGGCCCGGCGCGGAGGTGGCTGCCGATCTCGCCAATCCGCTGCCCGCCACCGCGCAGGCGCCTGCGATTGCCGGCGGCGAGTGCGCGAGGCGCATCATCGAGGGCACGCTGGACGGCCGCCTGATCGCGGTGGATGCGGCCACCGGCCGGCCATGCACCGGTTTCGGCAACAACGGCCAGGTCGACATCACCGTGGGCATGGGCGACAGCCCGGCCGGCTATGTATCGATCACCTCGCCGCCAGCGATCGTGCAGGGCGTGGTCGTCACCGGCCACCAGGTGCTCGACGGACAGCGTCGCGATGCGCCGTCGGGCGTCATCCAGGCCTACGATGCGGTCACCGGTGCGCTGCGCTGGGCCTGGGACATGGATCGTCCGGAGCTGACCGGCGCACCGCCACCGGGAGAAACCTATACCCGCGGCACCCCGAACATGTGGACCACCGCTACCGGCGATGACGAACTGGGGCTGGTGTACCTGCCGATGGGAAACTCCGCCGCCGATTACTGGAGCGGTTCGCGTTCGGAAAACCAGAACCGTTATGCGACCTCGCTGGTGGCCATCGACGTCAACACCGGCAAGCCGGCCTGGCATTTCCAGGCGGTGCGCAAGGACGTGTGGGATTATGACCTCGGCTCGCAGGCCACGCTGGTCGATTATCCGACTCCTGCCGGCAAGGTGCCGGCGATCCTGCTGCCGACCAAGCAGGGCGACATGTACATACTGGATCGCCGCACCGGCAGGCTGCTGACGCCGGCCGAAGAGCGCGAAGTACCCACCGGCGGCGTGGAGCCGGAGCAGCGTTCGCCGACCCAGCTGTTTTCGCTGTACCACACGCTGCGCCGCGACGACGACCTGACCGAGCGCGACATGTGGGGCATGACCCCGATCGACCAGCTGGTCTGCCGCATCCAGTTCCGCAAGGCGAGCTACAAGGGCTTCTATACGCCACCGGAGGCAGATCGCCATTCCATCGAGTATCCCGGCTACAACGGTGGCTCGGACTGGGGCAGCGTCGCGGTGGATACGCAGCGTGGGGTGATCGTCGCCAATTACAACGACATGCCCAACTACAACCTGCTGGTGCCGCGCGAGAAGGCCGACCGGATGGGCTGGGCGCCGCGCGAGGATGTGCGCGGCGACATGGGCGGTGCGGAAGGCGCAGGCGATCCGCAGGTGGGCACGCCGTACGCGATCAACGTCAACGCCGGCTGGCGGCTGCCGTTCACCAAGCTGCTGTGCAAGCAGCCTCCGTACGGTGGCATTCGTGCCATCGACCTGCGCAGCGGCAAGACGCTGTGGGACCGTCCCTTCGGCAGTGCGCGCGGCAACGGTCCGTTCGGCATCCGCTCGGGCCTGCCGATCGAGATCGGTACGCCCAACAACGGTGGCTCGGTGGTGACCGCGGGCGGACTGATCTTCATCGCCGCGGCTACCGACGACCTGCTGCGCGCCATCGACCTGAAGACCGGCAAGGAGTTGTGGCACGCCAGACTGCCGGCCGGTGGCCAGGCCAACCCGATGATCTACGAACACCAGGGCCGGGAGTACGTGGTCATCATGGCCGGCGGCCACCACTTCATGGAAACGCCGGCCGGGGATTACGTCATCGCCTATGCGCTGCCGCGCTGACGCCTGTGGTGGGTGACGACCGTTGGTCGTCTCCGGGTAGCAGATGCTGTGTCGCCCTTGCCCAGGTTTGGGCGACACGGTAGCTACAGCGGCACGCGCACCATCCTCGACATCAGGTGCTCCACCACGCCCGCTGGATCGGCGGTGCGGCCGACGTGGCTGCTGGACATCTGCACGATCGAGCTGCGCTTGGCGGTGAGGAAATGAAAGCGTGCGCGGGCAGGCAGCCGCGCGATGGGACCGGCGTCGGCGTCGCCGCGGCAGATCGCCACGATCGCGTCCAGCCATGGCTGCAATGCATCCAGGTCGAGCGTGGGCGCGAACGCATGCAGGCGCGCACGGTCGATTTCGATCGCCGCTTCGAGGTGCCGCGCACCGGGACATGACACGATTACCCCGACGTTGATGAATTCCTCGCGTTCAACCCGCGGCACCACGCGGATCACCGCATAGTCATACGTGTGCAGCGTGGGCACGGACGGCCTCCTCGACAAAGGCCGCGCGCAGGCGCAGGCGTTGCTTGAGATAGTCGATGTACGCCTGACGGTAGGCGTCCGGGCTCTCGAACAGCGGCTCGTCCACCAGCCAGGCATCGGGTACCAGGCCGACGATGCGTTCTATTTCGTGATCCGGCAGGCGCGCGGCCAGCGCATCGTCCACTTCCTGGATGTTCGTGGCGTATGGCAACAGCACATGGTCACGGATCAGCACGAAAGGTTTTCCGCAGGCATCGGTGGCGTTGGCGAAATCATGGTGGAAGTACAGCGCGGCGCCATGGTCGATCAGGTACAGCCGGCGGTGCCACACCATCAGGTTGGGATTGCGGGCGGTACGGTCCACGTTGCTGGTGAAGGCATCGAGCCAGACGATGCGCGAAGCGAGATCGGCGTCGATCGGCATCGCGGCCGGATCGTAATTGATGGCGCCGGGAAGATAATCGCTGCCCAGGTTGAGGCCTTCGCTGGCGCGGATCAGGTCCTGGATCTCTGGATCCGGCTCGGTGCGCGCAAACTCCCTGTCCAGCTCGACGAATACGATCTCGGGAACCGGCAGGTCCAGCGTACGTGCCAGCTCGCCGGCGATCAGCTCGGCGATCAGCGCCTTCGGCCCCTGGCCGGCGCCACGGAACTTGAGCACCACCATGCCATCGTCGTCGGTCTCGACGACGGCAGGCAGCGAGCCGCCCTCGCGCAGCGGGATGACATATCGCAGGGCGTGCACGGTGCGCACGGCGTATTCCTTGCAGAAGGGAAGGCAAGGTTACCGTACAGCGACCGAAGGTGCCGGGGCCGGCCGTGTTCCCCATTGCGTTTCGTCGTGCCGGACTCTGCCCGGCAGGGCCCGGCTCTGCGCCCTTTTGTTCTTGCGCTCAGCGGCTCCGCTGGTGGGGCAGCAACGCGGCGACGATGCCAAGCAGCGGCAGGAAGGAAATCAGTCTGTAGACCCACAGGATGCCGTTGTGGTCGGCCAGCACGCCCAGTACCGCCGCGCCCAGGCCACCCATGCCGAAGGCGAAGCCGAAGAACAGGCCGGACACGGTGCCGATGCGGTGCGGCATCAGCTCCTGCGCATAGACCAGGATGGCCGAGAACGCCGAGGACAACACGAAGCCGATGATCACCGCCAGCACGCCGGTCCACGCCAGCCCGACATGGGGCAGCGCGAGCGCGAACGGTGCCACGCCCAGGATCGATGCCCAGATCACGGGTTTGCGGCCGATGCGGTCGCCGACCGGCCCCCCGATCAGGGTGCCGAGCGCGGAGGCAAGCAGGAAAGCGAACAGATGCAGCTGCGCGCTCTGCACCGGAACATGGAATTTCTGCATCAGGTAGAACGTGTAGTAGCTGCTCAGCCCGGCGATGTAGAAATATTTGCTGAAGATCAGTACCAGCAGGATCGCGATTATCCAGCCGACCCTGGCTGTCGGCAGCGGATCGGCCGCGGCGGCATGGCGTGCGGCGTGCTGGGTGGCAGGCGTCGCCGCCGCGCTGGCCAGGTGCTGCTGGTACCAGCGGCTGACATAGGTGAGCAGGGCGATGCCGATCAACGCGGCACCGGCGAACCAGGCCACGCTGGTGCGTCCGTTGGGCACGATCACCGCCGCCGCCAGCAGCGGTCCGATCGCGGTACCGGTGTTGCCGCCGACCTGGAACACCGACTGCGACAGTCCATGCCGCCCACCGGAGGCCAGCCGCGCGATGCGCGAGGATTCCGGATGGAAGATGGCCGACCCGATGCCCACCAGCATCGCGGCCATCAGCACCATCGTGAAGTTCGGCGCGTAGGCCAGCAGCAACAACCCGCACAGCGTGGAACCCATGCCGAAGGGCAGGGAATACGGCGCCGGGCGGCGGTCCGTGCGCAGCCCGATCAGCGGCTGGAACAGCGACGCGGTGAGCTGGTATGTCAGCGTGATCAGGCCGATCTGCGCGAAGCTGAGGTGGAACTGTCCCTTCAGGACCGGATACAGCGCCAGGATCAGCGACTGCATCATGTCGTTGACCAGGTGCGAGCCGGTGATCGCGGCCAGCACGCCGGCCACCAGCGGGCGACGGGCAGCAGGGGAGGCCGGGGACAGCGGAGGAGCGGAGGAGGACATGGCAGGGTGGAAAGGACGGGATGGAGCGCATGGTAGAGTGGCGCGCATTGTCCATCCTGCGCGATACGGTCATGCATCGTCGAAAAACGGACACGGGAAATGCAGCGGGCCAGGGCCGGCCGCTACCCGCCGGCCCGGATACGGCGGTTTTCTGCCGGGCACGCGACTATCCGGCCGATACCGTGATCGGGCTGCACCACCATCCGGACCGTCACCAGCTGGTATATGCCGAGGCCGGCGTGCTGGTGGTGTGCGCCGGCAACGGTCGCTGGGTGGTGCCGAGCACGCGCGCGATCTGGATGCCGGCAGGCATGGGGCACCGGGTGGACTGCATCGGCCAGGTGCGCATGCGCAGCCTGTACGTCCTGCCCGACGCCATGCCGGATGCGCCGCGCGAAGCGTCCACGGTTTCGATCACGCCGTTGCTGGCCGCGCTGATCCGTGCGGCGGTCGAGATCGCGCCCTCCTACGCCGAGCACTCACGCGATGGTCGGCTGATGCGCCTGATCCTCGATGAACTACGGACGTTGCCGGTGTTGCCGCTGCATCTGCCGGAGCCCGTGGATCCGAGGTTGCGCCGCATGGCCCGGCAGCTGGAGCAACGGCCGGACGACCCGTCCACGTTGCAGGATTGGGCGGCGCGGCTGCGCGTGGACGCCAGGACCATCCAGCGCCTGTGCCAGCGCGAACTGGGCATGACCTTCGGGCAGTGGCGGCAACAGGCACGCCTGCTGCGTGCGCTGGAGCATCTGGCGCAGGGCGGCAAGGTCATCGATGTGGCGCTCGCCCTTGGCTACGACAGCCCCAGCGCGTTCTCCAGCATGTTCAGGAGGCGCTTCGGCGTCACGCCGAGCCAGTTCTTCCGGCCTCATGGCGCGTGATCGGGACGCCATGCCTGCAGGAGGATTGTGGCGCTGGCGGGCAGCATTTCCGACGCGCGGGGCAGGGAGGAGATGAAAGCGTTCCGTTCCATGGCGATCGCGTTCGGCATCGCTCGGCAGCGGACGTGGATACCAGCGAGATCATCATCCGGCAGCATTGACCGGCGGTGCGGAATCAGGCGCGGCCGGGGACGGGCGCATCGCTGGCAATGAGTTTCTCCTGTTTGAGCTCCGCCCAGAAGTCCGCCGGAATGGCGATCGACATCGATTCGACATTCGCCCGCACCTGTTCCGGCGTGCGCGCGCCCGGGATGATGCAGGACACCACCTCCGGCGCGTCGGCGAACTGCAGCGCCGCCGTCCGGAGGTCGATCCCGTGGCGCTCGCAGATCGCGGCGATCTTCGCGCGCTTGCCCGGCGCCCATTCCGGAATGGGACTGCCATACAGATAACGCTCGCGGCCGGTCAGGTAGCCGGCCAGCAGCGGCGATCCCACCATGACCGATACGCCTTTTTCCTCGAGTTTCGGGAAGGTGTCGTGCAGGGTGGTTTCGTGGTCGAGCAGTGAATACTGGCAGGCCAGCAGCATGATGTCCGGGTCGGCCTCGGCCACCGCGCGCAACGCAGGCTGTGGCCGATTGACACCGAATCCCCACGCCTTGATCAATCCTTCCTCGCGCATCTTCGTCAACTCGGGCATGGCGCCACGCAGCGCTTCGGCGAACCGCTGCTCCCACGGCATGCCCAGGTCTTTTTCGTTGTCCGGCGACAGATCATGGATATACACCACGTCCAGCTGCGAGACGCCCAGCCGGTTCAGGCTGTCTTCCACCGACCGACGCGCGCCATCGGCAGAATAATCGTAGCGATAACGGAACGGCGCCGGATCATGCCAGCTGGTTTTCTGCAATGGCCCGGCGGTGGCGGTGAGCAGTCGCCCGACCTTGCTGCTGAGCGTGTACTCCGCGGCCGGATGCTTGTGCAGCTCATGGCCCATGCGTCGCTCGCTCAGTCCCAGCCCATACCACGGGGAGGTGTCGAAGGTCCGCACGCCGGCTGCCCACGCGGCCGCCATGGTGGCGTCGGCTGCCTCGGTACGGGTCGGCGCCAGGCTGCCGCCGAGCGGCGCGCCGCCCATGCCCAGACGGGTCAATGGACGGTAACGGCCGCCTTTGCGCTGGGGATTGCGCGCCAGTTCCGCTCCGCTGCGTGGCGTGCCACGGGTCGGCAGTACGCTGCCTGCAGCGGGCGGATTGGCGAACAGTGGGGCGGCGGCCATCATCGCTGCGCTGGCAGCGGCAAGGGAAAGGAACTGGCGTCGTGCGTTCACTGGTGTCTCCTGGAGGGAGGGGCAGGGCGCTCTGAAGCCGTCCGAGGGTAACGCGGGCGTGCGTCAAGACCGTGGGAACACGGTTCAGCGCGTGATGCTGCGTGGCCTGCCGCGGGGAAGGCGATGCCGACCATGGGTCGGCACTACCGGGGCAGCGTGCTACCGGAGCCGCGCATCACCCCAGACGATGGCCGGCGGCAAGGCGCCCGGCGTGCCATTCACGGATGCGGCGACCAGTTCCATCACCTGTACAGCGTCGACGTCCACGTCGAGCGATAACGCCTCGTCGGCCTGGCCCAGCGGTGCGGTCTCATGCAGCAGGCGCCCATCGCCGTATACCCGGAACACCACCCGGTCACCGGTGCGCGTGCCCGCCCGTTGCAGGCCGACCTTTGCAGCGAATCGGCGGAAATCGCCGCGCGCGGCGATTTCCATGCGCGAATCGGCATGCGCGCCGATGCCGTAGCGAAATGCATCGCCGCCGATCCGCAGCGGCTGGCCTTCAGGGCTGGAATCCGCGCGCGGCGTTCCCGTCTGCGGATCGCGCGGCGTGCCGTAGGTCGGCAGGCCATCGGCGGCGACATGGATGCGCGCGGTCATTTCGCTCAGCAGGGTGCCATCGGCCACGACGGGCGTGCCCACCACCTTCAGCACCACTACCTCGCGCGGTGCCAGGGTGAAGCGCAACGCGTCCTGTACCTGCACGAGATCCTCATGCCGCCACAGATCGCGCACGTGGGTGATGGTGCCATCGGCCAGTTTCAGCTGCGCGGCATCGACCGCCGCCGTGGCGGGCGAGGTCCCACGATTGAACAGCAGCACCGCACGCTCGCCGCGCGTGGCAAGCGGCTTGACCAGCACCTGCACCGCGGGCCCATCGACCACCAGCGCGGCCTGGTTGCCGGCCGGGTCCTGGTTGACCGCAATGACCTCCGGATTGGACAGTATCCCGATCAGCGCGTCGGACGCCGCGTTGACATCGAAACCCATCAGCAGCGGCGCGGCCAGCATCGCCCACAGCGAGAAATGCGTACGTGCCTCGGTCAGGTGATCGGCATCGAACTCGCCCAGGCCCACGGCCAGCATGTCCGGATCGTTCCAGCGCCCCGGACCGGCATACAGCTCGCGGCGGGAGGCCGAATCGAAGTTGTGCAGCATGCTTTCCCAGGTCGGCTCGATGTCAGGGCTGGTACGCCACATGTTCCCGTGGCGGCCGCCCCAATCGCGCACGCCCGCTTCGCCCCATGGGCAGATGGAAAGCACGTAATCGTTGTCCGGGTTCAGTTCGGCCAGCAGGCGGCCGATGCGCGCATAGGCGGTTTCCACGGCGCGGCGGTCCGTGGCCTTCGCATCGCCACGCAGGATGCTGGGGCGGGTGACAGCCAGCCCGGACTCGCGCACCGGATCGCTGTCGGGGCCGAAGTCGGCCAGTCCGCAGGCATCGACCTTGAGATAATCGAAACCCCAGTCCTGGAACATGGTCTTCAGGTCGGACGCTTCGAAGCCCTGCAGCCCGATCCCGCGCTCGGCGATGCTGCCCACCGGCAGGTTGGGGCTGCTGCGGTCGAAGGCCTGCGAGCAGGCATTGCGTCCTGCGTCGGTATACAGGCCGGCCTTGAAGCCGCGCGCGTGCAACTGGTCGGTCCAGGCGCGAAGGCTGCTGCTGCCATCGGCGGACGCCGCGATGGGGAACATGCTCGTGCGGATGTCGATGCCACCATCGGCACGGCGCCTGAGCCACCAGCCGTCGTCGATGTTGATGTAGATGTAGCCCGCGCGCTGCAGCCCGCGCTGCTGGATCGTCTCCACCACCGACAGCATCTTTGCCTGGTCCACCTCGGTACGGAACGCATTCCATGGGTTCCAGCCCATCGGCGGCGTCGCGGCGGCACCGTGGCCATGGACACTGAAGCGCGCGGTGGGTTGCAGCGCGTCGTCGCGTTCGTTGGCGAACGCCGTGGCGCAGAGCGGAATCAGCAGGGCGGTCAGCAGCAGGGATTTCATCGGGTCTCCTCATGTACCGGCCAGCGGCCGGCAGCCATCGGAATGCGGGCGCAGGCGGCGTTATCCGGCCAGCTGCAATGCGTACAGGGCGGCACCGTAATGGGGGGCATGCAACGGCGTGCGCAGGTCGAAGTCCGGGCTGGCCGCCTGCAGCGCGGCGGTGAACGGACGCATCAGCACCTCACCGGCACTGAACGCACCGCCGGAGTACGACAGCGGAACCGTCTCCCCGGTCTCGAACCGCAGCGCCACGCGCAGCGCCTCGGCGATCGCCGCCAGTTCCTGCCCGGCGCGCTCGAAGATGGACGCCGCGACCCCATCGCCGGCCAGCGCGGCCTGCGATACCAGCGGCGAGAGCTGCGCGAGTTCGCCACGCGACCCATGGCCTTCGCCGTAGACATGCGCGCAGATGTCCAGGTCGTTCCCGCCGAGATGGAAATGCTCGCGCAGGATGGCGTGCAGCGGGCCGCGCGACAGGCGCCCGTCGCTCATCCGCGAGAAGGCATTGAGTCCCTGGACGGCGATCCAGTACGCGGAGCCTTCATCCGAGAATGCTTCGCCCCAGCCGCCCGCGCGCGCGGCGGCCTGGCCGCGCCGGCCGTAACCCATCGATCCGGTGCCGGCGATGATGTTGATGCCGTCGGCGCAGCCCAGCGAACCGGCCCAGCCGCAGACCATGTCGTTGTCGCAGGCATATCGCGCGTGGCCCAGCACGTTCCCTGGAATCCGTTGCAGCGCGACGGTGGCGCGGCTGTCTTCGCCGTAGGCCGGCAGGCCGAAGAAGGCCTGCCGGATATCCGCGGCGCTGCCCTGTACCTGGCCCAGCACCGTGTCGATGCCCGCCGCCAGGATGTCGTGCACGCCGTCCAGGCCGACCTGCGGATGGTAGGTGGTGCCCATCTGCGCTTCGGCCAGCAGCGTGCCGTGGGCATCGATCAGGGCGAAACGGGTCTTGGTGCCGCCCCCGTCCACGCCCAGGTACAGTGCGCCGGTCATGCGTCCAGCGCGTACAGCTGTACGCCCTGTACCACGCGGTTGACGATGCCGGCCGGGTTCGGATTGTCCGGCGTCACGCCGCGCGCGAGCGAATGCAGCAGGGCATAGCTCTGTGCGGCCGCGATGTAGGGATACAGCAGGTCCAGGTCCTCGGCGCCTTCCAGTCCCGCCACCGCCAGCGTATCGGCATCGTCGGCCGCGCGCGGGCGTGCCGAGATCTCGATCACCCGGGCGGCACAGCCGTCGCGGCGCAGCTCGTCGATCAGGTCGTGGTCGTAGCGGCGCGCATGCGCGTCGTTGGACACGAACACCATGACCAGGGTGTTGCCGGTGACGAACGTCTTCGGGCCGTGGCGGAAGCCAAGCGGCGAGTCGTAGCAGGTCACCACCGCGCCGTTGGTCAGCTCGCCGAGCTTGAGCGTGGCTTCGCGCGCCAGGCCCTGCAGCAGGCCACTGCCGAGGTAGACCACGCGATCATGGCGCGCATCGGCCAGGGCCCGCAGCAGCGGCAGGGCATCCTGGATGACCCGTCCGGTCGCTGCGGCGATCGGGCCGATGCGTGCATCGAAGGTGCCGGCCGGCAGCAGCGCGGCGGCCGTCGCATACATCATGCAGGTGAAACTGGAGGTCATCGCGAAGCTGGTGTCGTGCGTTTCCTCCGGCAGCAGCAGGGTCATCGCGTGGGCCACCGGCACCCGCGCCAGGCCACCGGCCGGGTTGCAGGTCACCACCACATGCCGGACATCGCGCACCAGCGATTCGGCCAGTTCCACCGTGGCCAGGCTTTCCGGGCTGTTGCCGGAGCGCCCGAACGATACCAGCAGCAGCGGCTGGCCGGGGTCCAGGTAAAGTCGCGGCGCGCTGACGATGTCGGTGGTCGGAACCGCGTCCACGCTGGCGGCAAGCTGCCGGTCCAGCAACGGAGCCAGGCATTGCCCGATGTAGGCCGAGGTGCCGGCACCGGTGAGGATCACCCGGGCGCGCGGATCATCCACCAGGGGGCCGATGAACGCGCGCAGCTGGTCGTGCAGGGACGCCACCATCGCGTGCGTGCGCTCGAGCATGCGTGGCTGCTGGGCGATCTCGCGGGCCGTCCAGGTGGCTCCGGCTGCGTCCAGCTGCTGTTCGGAGAAGCCGAGTATTTCAGGAACGATCATGGTCTTTGCATGCATGGTGGTAGTCGTCGAGGACAGCGCTGATGTGGGCCATGGCCAGGGACTGCGGGTCGAGCGTTGCAGTCCCGTTGCGCACGGCGTGCAGGGCATGGGGCAGGTACTGGCCGATGAGCGGCAGCGGCGGCGGATCGGCGCGCAGGTTGTCGAACAGCCGCACGCGCGCCGCTTCGATCGCCGGGTCCGGCCAGTAATAACGGATGCGGTCGCTGAGGCTGTACTGCAGGTCGATGTCCAGCGCGCGGCCTTCGCCGTGGTAATAGCGCTGCCAGTAACCCGGCGCTTCGCGCATGCGCCGCAGCGTGACGCCGCGCAGGTCGGCGCGGCGTGCATCGGTGATCCATTCGCGCTCGATCGCGTCCAGCGCCCACAGCGCTTCGCGCAGGGCGAAGGTGAGTCCCGGGCCGACCTTGAGGATCGCGAAATGGTCGCGCACCAGTGCAGCCAGCGCATCGCGGGTCTGGTAATCGGTGGAGTGCGCTTCGAATACCATGCCCGGTACCGAAGCCACTGCCTGGCTCAGCGCCTGCGCTTCCGCGCTGTCGTAGTCGATGACATCGTGGTGGTCGAACTCCACGCCCGGCTGCACGACCGAAGCCACCACGCGCTGCCAGGCGTCGGCCAGTCCGGCCTCGGCGAAGGCATCGCGGTGCGCCTGGATGGTGGCCAGCGCAGCCTCCGGGGTGGTCACGGCCAGGCCTTCGATCGCTTCGGTGGCGCCGCCGGGCACCGGCACTTCGGTGCCGATGACATACACCGGCGCTTCGCCACCGGCACTCGACCACGCATCTTCGGCGGCCCGGCACAGGCGCACCGCACGTCGCACGATGTCCGCTTCAGGCAACGGCTCCGGGTCGCCGGCGCACGCCATCGAACAGTCCAGGTGGATCTTGCGGAAACCGGCGGCAACATATTCGGCCACCATCACCTCGGCCTTGTCCATCGCGGCGTCGGCGCCGAGCGCGGTCCACGGGTTCGGCCCAAGGTGGTCGCCGCCGAGCGCGATGCGCGAGGCCTCGAAGCCGACCCGCGTGGCGATGCCGTGCACGAAGGCGACGAAGTCGGCCGGGCGCATGCCGGTGTAGCCGCCATCCTGGTTGACCTGGTTGCAGGTCGCTTCGAACAGCAGCAGCGCCTGGCCGGTGCGCTGCGCATGGCGCAGGCTGGCTTCGATGACGAGCGGGTGGGCCGAGCAGATCGAGGTCACGCCGGTGGCGTGGCCCTGCCGATGTCGCGCGACCAGGTCGAGCAGAGCGTGCATGGGGGGACTCCTGTCAGGGGAGGGGGCGAGGCGCGGGCGCGCGCTCGGGTTCGAGCACCAGCAGCAGCGAGGCGACCAGTGCCAGCACCAGGCCGATGGCCTTCAACGGCCCGGGCACCACGCTGGCGAACAGCAGCGACAGCACGGCGGTGATCAGCGGCGCGCCGGCATTGCTGAGCGGCGCCACCACCATGGCCTTGCCGTGACGGAACGCGTAGACCAGGGTCAGCGCGCCGATCGCGTTGAGGATCTGGATGCCGGCGGTCATCCACGGCCCATCCAGTCCGGTGTTGATCGGTTGCGACCAGTCGGTCATCGCCAGCGCCACGGGCGCCAGCAGCAGCGCGCCCAGGGTCATGTAGGCGAAGATGCTTTCCGCGCGCACGCTGTCGTTGGCCAGCTTCATGAAATACGCCTGCAGGCCCCAGGCCAGCATGATCAACAGCGATTGCAGGAACCAGCCCAGGCCTTCACCGTCGCCGCGGCCGAACGAAAGGTCCAGCAGGGGCAGGGCGATCATCGCCAGCACGATGCCGAGCGTGCCCTGCCAACCGGTGCGTTCGCGCAGCAGCAGGTAGGACAGTGCGATGGTGACCACCGGCGACAGCGAGATCACCGGGAAAACGAAGTAGGCCGGGCCCACCGTCAGCGTATGGAACAGCAGCATCTGCCCGCCGGCGCCGAGCAGGCCGATGATCATTCCATAGCCCACCGCGCGCGGCGAACGTTCCAGCTGCCAACCGCCGCGCCACAGGATGTACAGCGCCGGCGGGATCATGGTCAGCGACCAGACGCAGTACACCAGCGTGTCCGGAAACCCATGCTCGGCCGACAGCGGCGACAGTGCCCCCCACACGCCCCACAGCGCGACGGTGGCCAGCGCGAACACCAGCCAGGGACGGCGGCGCGGCAACACGGCGACGGCGTCCGCGCTCATGCGCTCACCCCGGCCGGGGTGGCCTGCAGGAACAGGAAGCGCTCGAAGCGCGCCGGCAGGATCGCGGTGCCGCCTTCCACCACGCCGAGGTCGGCTTCGTTGAACAGGTCGCGTACCTTCCAGCGGCCCGGTGGCAGGCCGCGCAGTTCGACCTTGCCGTCCCACTGCGGCGCATAGAAGGTGTAGTACTGCGCGCCATCCTTGCGGATCGCGTGCGCCTCGGGCCTGTCGAAGCCGATGTCGTACAGCGTGCCGAGGTATTCGCCCCTGGGCAGCATGTGCGTGTTGTACAGGCCTACCCATTTCCGCCACAGCGCTTCGCGGGTCTCGTCCAGCACGTAGCCACCCGGTGGCAGCGGTACCGAGGGACGATCGGTGTCCTTCGGCCAGGTGAATTTGCTGGAGATCACCGCACCGATGCCGACGCTGGAAGCGAAGTCGTCGCGGTTGTCGGAAAGCTCGACGTGGTCGCCGGCATAACTGCTGCGGTCGCCGATCAGGGCCTTGATGGACTTGCCCTTGCTGCGCACCTGCCACGACGACAGCGGATCCGAGGACGGGAACTGGTCGGTTGCCGGCAGGTTATGGAAGGCGAACGCCGTGCCGCAGGGACACAGCTCGACCACCGCCTCCGGATTGGCATCGTGCGCGGCGCGGTAGATCGCATCCCAGAATTTCGCCAGCCCGACCACCGAATCCTGCGGGCTGGCGTGCTTGTGCGCGGGGTTATGGCAGGGCGCGACGGCGTTGAGATGCTGGCCATCCAGCTTGATGCCCTCGAAACCCCACTCGCCGATCGCCTTGCTGACCAGCGCGACGTAGAAATCGATGGTGGGCTGGTAGGCCGGACACTGGGTCAGCGCGTTCCACCAGGTGACGGTCTGGAATGCGCCGTATTCGTCGAGCAGCAGCATGTCCACGTGGTCGTGCAGCACATCGCTGCCCGGATCGGCGGCGAGCGGCGCCAGCCACAGGCGCGGGCGCATGCCGTGCCTGCGCACTTCGGCGGTGAACGCGCGCATGTCCGCATCACCGCGCGGGAACTTGCGCGGATCGATCTTCCAGTCGCCTTCGTTGGTCTGCCAGCCGTCGTCCAGCACCGCCCATTCGAAGCCCAGTTCCCTGGCCTTCGGCAGCGTGGCGTAGATCTGCTCGACGGTGAAATCGCGTTCGTAACCCCATGCGCACCAGATCGGTGCGAAGGCCGAATCCGGCGGGCGCGGTCCCTCGATGCCCTCGGCGCGCATGATGGCCTGGTACTGCTGCAGCGGTGCGTAGAAATCGCCTTCGTGCACGGCCAGCAGGGTGCGCTCGGTGACCAGCTCCTGGCCCGGCGCCAGGGTGACGGCGTTCGGCGATTCGATGGCGATCGACGCGCCCTTGGCGGTGCGGCGTACCGGCATGTCCAGTGGCCGCGGAACCGGCTCGACGTGGCCAACGGCCAGGCCGACATCGCGGCGCCAGATATTGGCCATCGGCGTGCCACCGCCGTAGTCGGACGAATCCATGGACAGGGTGTTGCGCTGGTCGAAACCGGCATCCAGCGGCTGCACCCAGTCGCGACGATCGGTGTGGGTGGCGCCGGAGAAACTCCAGAAGCCGCCCGGCGCGTCGCCCAGCTGATAATGGCTGCTGCGCCAGCCGGCGACGTCCAGCGGCGCATCGCCCAGGTTGCGGTAACGCACCTGCAGCAGCGCCACCCCGGGCAGCGCATCGAAACTGCTCACCGCCACCTGCTTTTCCACGCCGGCAGAGGCCGCGCGGCCGGTGAACACGACCTGCCTGCCGGCTCCATGGCGGGGGTCATCCAGCACATGCGCCTGCTGGTCGACCAGCGCAAAGTCGTCGAGTACGCCGTTGGCCAGCAGCAACGCTTCGCTGGGCTGCCAGCCGGTGAGCGCCTTGCCATTGCGCGAGACGCGCGTATGCATGCGTTTGTCGAAGGTAATGGCGAGCACGGCGTCGCCCGCGGTGCGGTCGTTGCTGTGGATGGCGGGGGAGGTGGCGGCGCGAGCCCACGGCGCGGCGCTCCAGGCCATGCTGCCTGCCACGCTTCCGGCAATCAGCTTCAGTGCGGTACGGCGTCCAATCGGTGGCATGAGTGTCAGTCCGGTGGAGATGCCCTGCATTCTGCGCAGGACGCTCACGTTGATGCAAGCGTTTTGTTGCGATATGGTGGGATTTAGTTTCGTTTCCTTGCGATGGGGTGCGTCATGATGTTGGATCAGGGCAGGTGGCTGGTATGCGCGGCGATGGGGATCACGGGACTGGTTGGCTGCGCGCCTGCGCCCTCGCCGCAGGACACGGAAAATACCGCTGCGGCGGCAGAAACGTCTCCGGCCGCGCGGCCCGCCGATGCCCGGGCGCCTTACGCGATGGCCGATTTCGCCAGCGTGCGCAAGTTCGATGCGCATGTGCATGCCAACGCCGCCGATACGTCACTGCTGCAGCAGGCACGCGCGGATAATTTCGAAGTGCTGTCCATCAATGTCGATTACCCGGATTTTCCGAGCGTGGACCGGCAGCACGCCATCGCACTGGCACAGGCGAAGCAGGATCCGGCCCACTTCCACTGGGCGGCCACGTTCTCGATGAAGGGTTACGGCAGCGAGGGCTGGCTGCAGCAGGTCGATGCCGGCCTGGACCGCGCCGTGGCCGAGGGCGCACGTGCGGTCAAGGTGTGGAAGAACATCGGCATGGTGGAAAAGGATGCGCAGGGCAGGCTGATCATGCTCGATGACGCCGGCCTGGCGCCGGTGGCCGAGCATGTGCGTGCGCTGGGCGTGCCGCTGATCGCGCACCAGGGCGAGCCGTACAACTGCTGGCTGCCGCTGGACCAGATGACCACCAACAACGACCGCGAATATTTCGCCAAACACCCGCAGTACCACATGTACCTGCATCCGGAGCAGCCTTCGCATGCGGACCTGATGGCGGCACGCGACCGCTTCGTCGCCGCCCATCCGCAGCTGCGCGTGGTCGGCGCGCACATGGCCAGCCTGGAATACGACGTGGACCGGCTGGCGGAATTCCTGGAGCGCTTCCCCAACGCGACGGTGGATCTGGCCGCGCGCATGAGCCAGGTGCAGTACCAGTCCAACCAGGATCGGGAGAAGGTGCGCGATTTCTTCATCCGCTACCAGGATCGCCTGCTTTACGGGACCGATCTGACGCAGTCGCCGGATGCCGATCCTGCACAGGTGAAGCGGGAAGTCCACGCGGTATGGCAGTCGGATTGGCGCTACCTGGCCACTGATGAAAGTCAGCGTGTCGAGATGCTGGAGGCCGATGTCGCGGGGTTGGCATTGCCACGCGCGGTGATCGACAAGGTGTACTACGGCAACGCTGCGCGCGAGTTCGGCCTGGCCAGGTGAGATGGGGGTAGAGCCGGCCCGTGGTCGGCTCTGGCACACAGGTTTGTCCGGGGTGTTCAGCCGACCATGGGTCGGCTCTACCTTGGAGGCATACGCGGGGTGTTCTGCCGGCCGTGGGTGGCTCTGCTACGCCAGCTGCAGGTTCACGCCCAACGCCTTGCAGGCCAGGGAAATTTCATCCGGCGCGTTGGTGTCGGTGATCAGCGCATCCAGCCCGGACACGGGGATGATGCCGTGCAGGCAGATCCTGCCGAACTTCGAACTGTCGGTGATCGCCACCACCGCCCGCGCCGCTTCCACCATCTTGCGGTTGAGCATCGCCTCGGGTTCGTAATGGGTGGTGATGCCGCGTTCGAGGTCGAAGCCGTCCACGCCCAGGAACAGCAGGTCCACGTGCAGTGCATCCAGGGCTTCCACGGTCAGGCCGCCGTAGAACGCCATGTTCTTGCGGCGCAGTTCGCCGCCGAGCATGACCAGGTTGATGTGGGTCTTGGGGCTGAGCGCGGTGAGCACGCCGAAATCGTTGGTCACCACGGTGACATCGATGTCCGGCAGCGCTTCGGCCAGCTGGATGGAGGTGGTGCCCGAATCGATCACGATGGTGTGCCCCGGCTGCACCATGGCCGCGGCGCGCACGCCGATGCGCCGCTTCTCCTCCAGGAACACCGTGCGCTTGGCTTCGTAGTGGGGCTCCGGCGCAGCTGCGGCCCCCGTTGCGGATCCGGGGCCTACCGCGCCGCTGTCGATGCCGCCGCCATACGCGCGCGCCATCACGCCACGTTCGGTGAGGTAACGCAGGTCCTTGCGGACGGTCTGCAGGCTCACTCCGAACTGCCGGGCCAGCGCGGACACCTGCACGCTGCCGTGCTGGCGCACCAGTTCACTGATCTGCAGACGGCGGTGGCTGGTATCCCGGGTAGCGGCCATGCGGAAAGCTCCTTTCAAACGTTCCAGAGTATGCGTCACTTCGTTACATTTCGCTATTGATGCAAAACGAAACATCCTTTACGCTCGGTTTCGTTGTTTCACCAGCCAGGCCCCCACAGCCCGTCGTCCTACGCTTCATGCCTCAGGAGAGAGAGCCCGTGAACGCCCGCCCGAACCGCCACTGTCTTTACCATGGAATCGCCCTTGCCCTGCTCATGCCGACCACGGCATGGTCGCAGCAGGCTGCCGCTCCTGCTTCCGTCGCCGCGCCTGCCGGCGAAACCGCTGCGGCGGCGGACGATGACCCCAACCGGAGCCCGATCGACCTGGATACGGTGCAGGTGACCGGCGTGCGCGCGGCGCTGGCCCGGGCGACCGAGCTCAAGCGCGATGCGGCCACGGTGCAGGACTCGATCAGCGCACTGGAACTGGGGCGTTTCCCGGACGACAACGTCGCCGATTCGCTCAGCCACATCACCGGCGTGTCCATCACCCGCACCGCCGGCGGCGAAGGCCAGAAGGTCAGCGTGCGCGGCCTGGGTCCGGAATACACGCTCACCACGTTCAACGGCCGCATCCTGGCCACCGACGGCGCGGGCCGCGACTTCGCCTACGACGTGCTGCCCTCGGATGTCATCAGTGGCGCCGACGTGGTCAAGGGCGCGCAGTCGGTGCTTACCGAAGGCGCCATCGGCGGCCTGATCAACCTGCGCTCGGCCAGCCCGTTCGACCAGAAGGGCCAGCATGCCATCGTGCGCGCCGAGGGCGACCACAACCAGATGTCCGAGCTCAACGGGCGCAAGTTCTCGGCCACGTGGAGCAATACCTTTGCCGACGACACCATGGGCCTGCTGCTCGGCGCGGTCTACGCCGAGCGCAAGGACCGCACCGATATCGCCGGCAACGACGGCGGCTGGACGCGCAACCCCGATCCGAGCGACCCGAACTGGGGCGGCAATGCGTGGGGTGGCAACATCGACCTCAACGGCAACGGCGAGCTGGATCCGGACGAGTATGGCCTGATCGCTCCCGGCCAGTTCCGCGTTGGTTCCGTCCTGGAGGACAAGAAACGCCGCGCCTTCTCGGGCAAGTTCGAATGGCGCCCCAACGACGACGTGCGCATCGTGGTCGACGGCCTCAAGACCAAGCTGGATTCGCCGCAGGTGTCCTACCAGCAGTCGTTCTATCCGCTGTTCGCACCCGGTCGGTGGTCGGACATCCAGGTGCAGAACGGCATCGTCACCGGTTTCACCATGGACAATCCGGATCCGGAGCAGCGGATGAATCCGGAGCTGCTCAACCAGACCGAGTACCGCGTGGTGGAAACCGACCTGTTCGGCATCAACGGGCAGTGGAACGTCAACGAAAGCCTGACCATGACCGGCGACCTGTACCGCTCGACCTCCGAGCGTTCGTCCGGTGGCCAGGATACCTACGTGGTGCTGCGCATGAACCAGCCCAACACCACGCGCATCACCCTGGGCCCGAACGCGGTGCCCAACGTGACCACCACGTTCGATGACGGGCGCGACCTCAGCACCGGGCTGGCCAACGGTGAGTTCGGCGACCGTGATTTCAACACCCATTACATGGAACTGCGCGGCGACAACATCAAGGACGAGATCACCGGCGGCACCATCGGCGGCAAGCTGTACATCGGCGAGTGGGGCATCGACAACCTGAATTTCGGCCTCAGCCGCACCGAACGCAGCAAGCGCCGCGACCTGATCAACAACACGCTCAACGGCGGTGCCGATTACTACTCGATGGACAATGCCATCAACGTCGGCGACCTCGGCGGCGGCATCCTGGACCGTACCTTGTCGCTGCCGAATTTCATGAACAAGGTCGGGTCGAGCTTCCCGCGCAGCTTCCTCGGCTTCGATGTGCCGGGCTACCTGCGCAGCCTGGAGGCCTACAACGGCAACCCACGCGACGACGGCACGGCCTACGATTATTCGATGGCCGCCCCGCAGTGGAATCCGCTGGAAAGCTACCGGGTGGAAGAGAAGACCAACGCTTTCTATGTCCAGGCGGACCTGTCCGGCGACCGTTGGAATGCGGATGTGGGCGTGCGCGTGGTCAGTACCCGGACCCGTGCCGAGGCATGGGATGCGAAGATCACCGACATCACCGAGCTGGGCGCGTTCAACTACACCGCCACCTACGCCGATCCGACCCCGATCGTGCAGGACGGCAGCTATACCTACGTGCTGCCCTCGGGCAACTTCACCTGGCGCTTCACCGACGATCTGATGCTGCGCCTGGGCGCGGCCAAGACCATGGCGCGCCCGCCGGTGGACAAGCTGGCCCCGACCAACACCACGGCCAGCGTGTCCTGGGGCGAGTTCACCCAGATCTACGGCGGCAACGTCGACCTCAAGCCCTATACGGCCAAGCAGGGCGATGCGTCGCTGGAATGGTATTTCGCCGATCAGTCCATCGCCAACGTGGCGGTGTTCTACAAGCGCATCGAAAACCAGATCACCACCAGCTGGGAGCCGGGCCAGGACATCGGCGTACCGGGCTACCTGTTCAACGTCATGCGGCCGATCAACGGCGATTACGCCAAGGTGCATGGCGTGGAAGCCGGCCTGCAGCATTTCTGGGAGAACGGGCTGGGCTTCCGCGCGCAGTACACGCGCAACTGGTCCAAGAGCTTCGTGGACGGGGAGGAGCGACCGCTGGAAGGCATCGCGCCATCGGTCTATTCGCTGGGCCTGATGTATGAGAAGGGCCCGTGGTCGGTCAGCGCCACCGCCGATCACAGCGACGGGTTCGTGACCGCCACCAACGTACTGGGTACCGGCTACAACGAGCAGGCCGACAAGATCACCTGGCTCACCGCGAGCATCTCGTACGAGATCAACGACATGTTCAGCGTAAGCCTGCAGGGCCAGAACCTGCTGGATGACGAGCAGACCTACAGCATCAACGGCAACCCGCTGCTGTCGCAGGGGTATTACCGGTATGGCCGCTCGTACACGCTGGGCTTCAGCGCGCGCTTCTGAGGCAGGTCATGGCGTGCCGGCCACTGGCCGGCACGGCTTCTGAAGCCCCGCATCATCGCAGTGGCGGCAGCAACCGCGGCCGTTGCTCATACCATTCGCGGGCACCGGACAGATGCCACTGGCGCTGCTCGCCGTCCAGTTCGATACCGGCCCCGAGTATCCCCCAGCGCAGGTACAGGTCGCCGCGCCTGCCGGTGTGGGCGAGATCGAGCCGTCCGCGCAGCGACAGCCGCTGGTTCTCCGCCTGCAGGTCATCCACCACCAGCTGGCCCTGCCGCCAGCGCAGCTGGCCGCTGGCATCCACCTGGCCGGAATCGACCAGGCCCAGCACCCAGCGCGGACGCTCGCTGTGCTGGGCGAAGATCGCCAGCAACGGCGCCGCGTCGCGCAGTCGCAGGCTGGCCAGCGCATCCACCTGGAACGGTGCGGCTGCACTGATGTGGCCCTGGCGCACGTCCACCTCGCCCCACCAGCCGCGGCTGTCCTGGTCGTCGTCCACGCGGATGTCCTGCAGGCGCAGCGTCGTGCCGGTGAGGTCGAACTGGCGCGCTTCGAAGTCGGCACGCTGCAGCTGCGTCTTCAGACGGGCGTTGCCGGCCAGCGCCACGCCGGCAACCTGCAACCGCGCCTGCTGTCCGCGAAGGTCCGCGCGGCCGTGGCCGATCCGGCCGGACGTATCCAGTTCGACATCGCCGCTGAGCAGGCCGGTGCCGCCGAGCAGCCGCAGCTGGTCGTTGGCCAGGTAGCGGTTGTAACGCGCCAGGTCCGGCACGCGCGCATCGTTGAAACGCAGGTATGCGCGCATGCCGTCGCGGAGCTTCTCCAGTCGCGCATCGCCGCGCAGGGCCAGCGCCATCGCACGGCCATCGAACAGGACCTGCTTCGGTTCGCCGACCGGCGCGGCACGGAAGCGCGGAATCGCCACCTCCAGTTCGGCCTGCGGCGTGTCGGCGTCGGTGATCCGGCCGGTCGCGCTGGCCTCGCCCTGCATGCGTACGCCGGCGACCTCGGCCACGGCGGTTACCTGCGGTATGTCCATGCGGCTGCCGGGTGCCAACTGGCCATCGGCCAGGCGCAGGTCGGCCTGCACAAGGCCGCCGCCATGCAGGCGGAACCAGGGCTTGCGCACGAACAGATCGGCAATCCAGTTCAGCGATGCGAACTTCCAGCTGCCGCGCACCTGGCCCGAGAGCCGTGGAAGCAACGAGGCCATGGCATGGAACGGCACGTCGCGGCCGGCGACCCTCACGTCGGCCTGCAGCTCGCTGCCGGTGGCCGGGTCGCGCGGCAACCGTGCCTGGACGCGGATGTCGTCGGCCACGTCCAGTTGCAGCGCCAACAGGCCGCGGTCGGGAGCCGCGACGCCGGCGTGCAGCGGCATCCGCCACGCCAGGTGGCTGCCGGGCTGGAGCGCGCCGCGGTCCATCGCCATGTCGGCCTGCATGCGCGCGGTGGATGGCGCCGTGGCGGTTGTCACCCGTGCCCCGGACGTGTCGATACGCAAGGTCTGGCTGCGGGCATCCACTTTCAGGTGGGCCTTGACGATACCGAACTTGCGCAGGCCCGGGGCCTGGTCGCGGAAGTGGCGTGGATAACTGGCGCTCGCATCGAGCCGCGCATCGTCGAGCACCGTCATCCCGTCCATGCGGACGATGGCCTGCTCGAACCGCGCGGTGGAATCGAAGAGTTCCGACGGACCGCCGCGCATCTGTTTCAGGAAACCGACGGTGCCGCTGCCTTTCCCGGCGACCACCAGCTTGCCGAACACGCCGCTGCGGATGCTGTCGCTGTGGATCGCGTCGAAACGCAGGGTCCAGCCGCGGTCGCTGCGCGGCGGCGGCTCGATCGCCGTTTCCACGCGCGTGACGATCGCGCGCACGTCGGTGGCATCGATGCGCGGAATGCGCACCTCGCGGCGGAACAGCGCCGGCAGCGAGATACGCGCGCTGGCACGTTCGGCACGCAGGATGTACACCGTGCGGTTGGCCTGGCCACGAATATGGATGTTCCAGACCACGGCATGGCCGGGAACCAGCGTCAACGCCGGCCCGGTGCGCAGCTGGAACTTCTCCGGCTTGCGGTTGGTGACCGCGTCGAACAGCGGCGTATTGAGGAACAGGTTGCCGACCAGCAGGTACAGCAGGTACAACGCCAGCGCTGTGGCGGCGGCGATGCGCCACGCGCGTGGCCAGCGCTGCACGCGCTCTCGGATCGGGGACATGGGGCGGTGCATGGCGGATGGATAGGGACACTATCGACAGGAAGGCGGTTCGACGGTGTGAAGGCGCGCCGGCGTGCGTGTTCCGCCGCACCCTCGTAGCGCCCAGCTCTGCCATGTCTCACCATCGCCGTGCCATCCAATCGCTGTTGCCGGCATGACCTTCGCCCTTGGCCGGCCGGTGGTCGCCCGTACTACCCTGAGCATCGAAAGGCGCGCACGCGCGCCGCCCATTGCGAGGGAGTCCACGATGTCCCGTTTGTTGCTGGTCGCTGCATCCACCGTGTTGGCCCTGGTACCGGCTTCGTTGCTGGCCGCCGCCTCGCCCCGCGATCTGGCCGCCGAGGTCAATCCGTTCATCGGCACCACCAACGCCGGCAACGTCTATCCCGGTCCCTCGGTGCCGTTCGGCATGGTGGCCTTCAGTCCTGAAATGACACCGCTGCCGGGCAAGCGTTTTCCGATCGCAGCGCCGGGCGGCTATGAGTGGCGCTCCAACGGCGTGCGCGGTTTCAGCCTGACCCATGTCAATGGCACCGGCTGTACCGGAGCCAGCGGCGATATCCCGATCATGCCGGTCACCGTGCCGGTGGAAATCTCGCCATCGTCGGTGGACGCCGGCACGCGCTATACCAGCCTGCTGGACCATCGCCAGGAAAGCGCCAGCCCGGGCGCCTATACCGTCACGCTCGACAACGGCGTGAGCGTCGGCCTGGGCGCCACCGCACGCACGGCGGTCGGGCAGTTCCGGTTTCCGGCCGACAAGCCGGCCAACCTGCTGTTCCTCACCTCCGACAGCGAGGTGGGCAGCAGCGATTCGCGCATCGTCATCGATACCGCCACGCGCACGGTGCGTGGTTCGGTGACCAGCGGCAACTTCTGCGGTTACCTGGCCGAGGATCGCCGCGAAAGTTACTACACCCTGCATTTCGTGGCCGAGTTTGATCAGCCGTTCGAGGTCGGCGGTACCTGGAAGGATGCCGATGTGCAGCCGGGCGCGCGCGAAGGCGGCGGTGGCACCAGCTATGGCAGCAAGGGCCATCCACCGGCGGGCAGGGGGGCCGGCGGCTGGATCAGCTTCGATGCCGGGACCCGTCCGGTGGTGACCGCGCGCATCGGCATCTCCTACGTGGACGAAGCCGGCGCGCGTGCCAACCTGCGCAGTGAGGCGCCGGCCGGCACGACACTGGAGAACGTGCAGGCGGCCACGCGGGCGCAGTGGAACCAGGCACTCGGCCAGGTGCGCATCAGCGGTGGCACGCCGGATGAGCGCACCGTGTTCTACACCGCGCTGTATCACTCGCTGCTGGCACCGAACCTGTTCAGCGATGGCGACGGGCGTTACCGCGGCATCGACGGCAAGGTGCATGCCCTGGCCAGGGGGCAACGCGCGCAGTACGCGAACTATTCCGGCTGGGATGTGTACCGCTCGCAGCTGCAGCTGGTAACCCTGCTGCAGCCGCAGGTAGGTTCGGACATCGCGCAGTCGCTGCTCAACCAGGCTGACCAGAATGGTGGCGTATGGGACCGCTGGACCCACCTGACCGGCGCTACCGGGGTGATGAACGGCGATCCGTCGCCGCCCTCGGTCGCGGCGATCCATGCCTTCGGTGGCCGCGATTTCGATCTGAAGCGCGCCTACGCGTCGCTGAAGAAGGCCGCGACCGTGCCCACCGAGCGCGACCTCAGCCGCCGTGGTTGCCCGGTGCTGTGTGTCGGCCAGCGTCCGGGGCTGGACCAGTGGTTGACGCTGAAGTACATGCCGGTTGGCGCGCCGGGCTGGGGCAGCGCGGCGGATACGCTGGAAATGGCGGCGGCGGATTTCGGCCTGGCCGAACTGGCAACCGCGGCAGGCGATGCAGCGGGTGCACGGCAGTTCCGCGAGCGTTCCGGCTGGTGGCGCAATCTGTTCAACCCGCAGGCCACTGCTCACGGCGGCTATATCCAGCCACGTCATCCCGATGGCAGCTGGCCCGCGTTCGATCCGGCGTCCGACGAGGAGTTCGTGGAAGGCAGTGGCGCGCAGTACCTGTGGATGGTGCCGTTCGATCCGGCCGGCCTGGTCGAGATGCTGGGCGGCCGTGAAGCCAGCATCGCGCGCCTGGATGCGTTCTTCCGCAAGGACAACGGCGACTGGGCGGTCACGAAATCCGGTCCGCTGCACGCCGAACTGGACAATGAACCCTCGATTGCCTCGCCGTGGCTGTACAACTTCGTCGGCCAGCCATGGAAGACCCAGGAAACCGTGCGCCAGGCGATGCGCCAGATCTGGACCAATGCGCCGGAAGGCATGCCGGGCAATGATGACCTGGGGCAGATGTCGTCGTGGTACGTGTGGTCGGCGTTGGGCCTGTATCCGCTGTATCCCGGTCGTGCCGACCTGGTGATCGGCAGCCCGTTGTTCCCCCGGGCGGTGATCGAACGCCCCGGCGCGAAGATCGTGGTCAAGGCCGAGGGCGCGGCGATGGACGCGCCTTACGTGCAGTCGCTGCGGGTGGATGGCACGGTCAGCGGTGCAAGCTGGGTGCCGGCCCGTTTCATCGAGCGTGGCGGCACGCTGGAGTTTCAGCTTGGCACGGCACGGAACGAAGCATGGGGCGCCAGCGATGTGCCACCGTCGTTCGCACCCGCTGCGTACTGATCCGGTTGCATGATGATCGAGATCCGCGAAGAGCGAGCACAGGACATCGGCCGGATCGGCGCGGTGACCGAACGCGCGTTCCGTGACGCGCCGCATTCCAGCCACACCGAGCCGCTCATCGTCGATGCGCTGCGTGCAGCGGGAAAGCTGACGTTGTCGCTGGTCGCCGTCGATGGCGACCAGATCGTGGGCCACCTCGCGCTGTCTCCGGTCAGCCTGTCCAGCGGCGAAACCGGCTGGCAGGGGCTGGGGCCGATCTCGGTGCAGCCGGATCGGCAAGGCCGGGGCATCGGCACCCGGCTGATGCAGGCCGCGCTGCAGTGGTTGCGCATATCCGGTGCCGCCGGCTGCGTGGTGCTGGGCGATCCGCGCTACTACACCCGCTTCGGTTTCAGCGTCTTTCCCCAACTGGTGCTGCCGGGGGTTCCGCCGGAATACTTCATGGCGCTGCCATTTTCAGGCAAGGTGCCGCAGGCCGACGTCGCCTACGACGCCGCTTTCGAAGCGACGCCATGAAGCCGGGCAGCCGACCCTGGGTCGGCTCCCTCCGGGATGTCTACCAGCTGCGGATGCGGAACCCGGCGTACACGCCGAAGCCTTCGCCCGGCGTGGAGCGTGCCACGTCCTGGCCAGCATCGTCGTAGCCCGGAGTGACGGTGGCCGCATAGTGCCTGTCGCCGAGGTTGCGCAGTTCCAGCCAGCCCTGCCAGCGTCCGCTGGGCGCATCGAAGCCGAGGCGGCTGCCGAAGATCACGTGGCTGTCGGCGCTGAAGCTGTTGGCGTAATCCACGAACATCTTCGAGGCGTACTCGGTGTTCAGGGCCGCGTAGAAGCCCGAGCCATGGTCGTAACGCAGTTCACCCTGGTAGTAGTGCTTCGGCAGCCCGGGCAGGCGGTTGTCGCCGAAGCGCGCATCGTGGCGGTAACGGAAGTCGCTGAAGGTGTAGGCCTGGCGCAATGAAACACGGCTGCTGCCGCCCTGCCACAGCGTGCTGTCCAGCCCCGCTTCGATGCCCCGGTGCACGGTGGGGCTGGCATTGTTTTCCGCGATGAACAGGTCCGGCACCGGCACCAGTTCCACGCTCAGCAGCTCGTGGTTGACGTGGGCATGGTAGCTGGCCAGTTCCCAGCGACCCATGCGTGCTTCACCGCGCGCGCCCAGTTCCAGCGTCGTGGCGGTCTGGTTGTCGAGCGGCACCGGCGCGCGCTGGCGCCCCGTCGACGCACCATTGCCGGGCCCGAAATACTGGTTGGAGCCCCAGATCATCGACCACGGATGTCCCGGCTCCACCGAACGACTCAGGTTGCCGAACCATTGCGTTGCCGGCGAGGCCTGCCAGGTGAAGCCCAGGCGGGGTGCATAATCCCAATCGCGCTCGTTCAGGCGTTCATGGGTGACCGGCCAGGTGACCCGCACGTCGCGGCGTGTCTGCACCACGGCGAAACCTGCCTGCATGCGCAGCGCGTCGGTCAGTGTCAGCTCGTTGCTGACGTGCAGGGTGCTGTCGGTACCATGGTGCGAAAAATCGCGCGTGTGCGTGCCGGCGGGATAGCCGTTGTTGGAGAAGCGCAGCGTTTCGCGCACGTCGGCATCCAGGTCGTGGGCGACGCGCAGGCCGACGGTGGTGACGCTGTCCAGCCCGAACAACGCGTGCCGGCGCCGGTAATCCAGCGTGGCATTGAGGTTGGCGTAGTCCAGCTGCTGCCGGTACAGGCTTTCGTTCAAGTCCATCGGGTAGGTGTGATACACCAGCCCGGCCTGCAGCGAGGAATCCTCGTCGATCTGCAACGTGGTCATGTTGCCGATCCACGTACTGCCCGGCTGCGGCCGTTTCGCGTCGATCGACAGGTTGGCCGGATTGGCCGCACGCGGGTCGTTGCGGATCTGCGCGCGCGTCAGCCGCCCGGGCGTTTCATGGTTGGTTTCGCGATAGCGCAGGAAGAAGCGCGTCTGCAGGTCAGGGTTGATCTGCCAGCCGATGTTGGCCATCGCGCCCTTGCCATCGCCGGAGGCGTGCTTCTGGTAACCGTCGAACTCGGTGTCGGTGTAGTTGAGGTAGTAATCCAGCGCACCCTGTTCGCCACCGTAGCCGACACTGCGCCTCTGGTAGCCGTGGCTGCCGCCTTCGTAATGCAGCTCGAAACCGGGCGCGTCGCGGCCACTGCGCGAGACATGGTTGATCGCACCGCCAAGCGCCAGCGCACCGCGTTCGAAACCATTGGCGCCGCGCAGGACTTCCACCCGCGACGTCCACAATGGTTCCAGCAGTTCGTAGGGCGTGCCGCCCGGGCCGCTCAGCGGCAGGCCGTCCAGCGACACGGCGATGCCGGACGCGTGCGCGCCCGGGCCACGGTTGATGCCCGAGCCACGGATGGACACCTTGGTGCCTTCGTTGCCCGGCGACTGCGCGCTGATACCCGGCTGGTAGGCCAGCACATCGGCGGTGCCGCCGATGCGGCCCTGCGACACCCTGTCCAGGTCGATCACGTTGCCGGCGCCCGGCATGCGCTGCAGGGCCTTGCGCGCCTGTTCGGTGGTGCTGGCGGCGGTAACGTCCACGCGGTCCAGCGTGGTGGCCTGGGCGGCGGTGTCCGCGGAAGCGGGCAGGGCGGTGAGCACGGTCAGTACGGCGACGGTAAGTGCGCAGGTGGGGGGCGTAACAGAGGTCATAGGCGGGAGAACCAGCAGCGGAGTGGAGCCGCGGGCGGGCTGAAACCCTGTAAACCGCGACGAGGCGGCGCAAGTTAACAGTGCTGACGGATTCTGTCGAGCCCCCGTATCGGGCCGGCCGACGCGGAAGCGTTCTGCTGTAGAGCCGAGCCATGCTCGGCTGGGAGCCTGTGACGACCGACGGTCACCCACCAGAAAGGGCCGTGACGACCGACGGTCGTCACCTACCGGGAGTCTGGAGTGCAGGCCTCAGCCCAGGATGCCGGGCAGATCCAGCCCCTTGTCCTTCGCGCATTCGACCGCGATGTCATAGCCCGCGTCGGCGTGCCGCATCACGCCGGTGGCCGGATCGTTCCAGAGCACGCGCGCGATGCGTTTTGCCGCGGCCTCGGTGCCGTCGCAGACGATCACCATGCCGGCATGCTGCGAGAAACCCATGCCGACGCCGCCACCGTGGTGCAGCGACACCCAGGTCGCGCCACTGGCGGTATTCAACAAAGCGTTCAACAGCGGCCAGTCGGATACCGCATCGGAACCGTCGGCCATCGCTTCGGTTTCGCGGTTGGGCGAGGCCACGCTGCCGCTGTCCAGGTGATCGCGGCCGATCACCACCGGTGCCTTCAGCTCACCGTTGGCCACCATCTCGTTGAACGCCAGGCCCAGACGATCGCGATCGCCCAGGCCGACCCAGCAGATGCGCGCCGGCAGGCCCTGGAACCTGATCTTCTCGGCGGCCATGTCCAGCCAGCGGTGCAGGTGTGGATTGTCCGGAATCAGTTCCTTGACCTTGGCGTCGGTCCTGGCGATGTCTTCCGGATCGCCGCTGAGCGCGGCCCAGCGGAACGGCCCGATGCCGCGGCAGAACAGCGGGCGGATGTAGGCCGGAACGAAACCGGGGAAATCGAATGCGTTGGCCACGCCTTCTTCCAGCGCCATCTGCCGCAGGTTGTTGCCGTAATCCACGGTCGGCACGCCAAGCGCATGGAAGCCGAGCATGGCGCGGACATGGTTGGCCATCGAGGCGCGCGCGGCCTTCTCCACGTCCTTGGGCGCGGATACGCGCGTGTCGTCCCACTGCTCGACGGTCCAGCCCTGCGGCAGATAGCCGTTGACCGGATCGTGCGCGGAGGTCTGGTCGGTCAGCAGGTCCGGCTTGACGCCGCGCGCCAGCAGTTCGGCCAGCACGTCGGCAACGTTGCCGAGCAGGCCGACCGAACGCGGCGTGCCTGCCTTGCAGGATTCGTCGATCAACCGCAACGCTTCGTCCAGGTTGTCGGTCCAGGTGTCCAGGTAACCGGTGCGCAGGCGCATGTCGATGCTGCTCTGGCGGCACTCCACTGCCAGGCAGGAGGCACCGGCCATCACCGCGGCCAGCGGCTGCGCACCGCCCATGCCGCCCAGCCCGCCGGTGAACAGCCACTTGCCGGTGAGATCGCCGCCGAAATGCTGGCGACCCATTTCCACGAAGGTTTCGTAGGTGCCCTGCACGATGCCCTGCGCGCCGATGTAGATCCAGCTGCCAGCGGTCATCTGGCCGTACATGGCCAGGCCTTTCCGGTCCAGCTCGTTGAAATGGTCCCAGTTGGCCCAGCGCGGCACCAGGTTGGAATTGGCGATCAGCACGCGCGGGGCATCGGCATGGGTGCGGAACACGCCGACCGGCTTGCCGGACTGCACCAGCAGGGTCTGGTCGTCATCGAGCCGCTTGAGCGTGTCGACGATCGCATCGAAGCTTTCCCAGTCGCGCGCCGCGCGGCCGATGCCGCCGTAGACCACCAGTTCCTGCGGACGCTCGGCCACGTCCGGATGCAGATTGTTCATCAGCATGCGCAGCGGCGCTTCGGTCAGCCAGCTTTTCGTGTTGAGGGTGGTGCCGGTCGGTGCGGCGATGTGGCGGGTGGGGTCGTTGCGGGTCATGCGGCGCTCCGGTTCGAGGCGAATTCGATGCAGGCGTTGAGCACCTGCGCCAGGGTGCGGCGCAACGGTGCGGCGTGGTCGTCGTCCAGCGGCGTGGGCCAGCTGTCGCTGTCCATCCGGTCGGCGGCGGGCTCGTGCATGTAGCCGCGGCAGGCCAGTTCCATCTGCAGGCTGTGCACGCCCCCGGGGATGTCGCTGTAATGGCGGGTGATCCAGCCGCCCTTGAAGCGGCCGTTGCGTACATGGCCCATGCCGCTCAGCCGGCACAGGTTTTCCACCACGTCGCCGAGTGCGTTGTCGCAGGAGGTATCCACCGCGCCGGACGGACCGGCGGTGCCGAGATTGAACTGCGGCAGTTCGCCGTCGAACAGGTGCGGGATGCGCGAGCGGATCGAGTGCGCGTCGTACACCACGACCGTATCGTGGCGGCGACGCAGGCGTGCGATCTGCGCGGCCAGCGCGTCGTGGTAGGGCGTGAACCACGTGTCGCGGCGATGCGCGATCCCGGCCTCGTCCGGCTCACGACCGGGGTGGTACAGCGGCTGGTTGTCGAAGGTGGTCAGCGGGCACAGGCCGGTGGTGTTCTGGCCGGGATACAGCGACATGCCGCTGGGGTCGCGGTTGAGGTCGATCACCGAACGCGAGATCGCCGAACGCACGGTGGTCGCACCGAGCCCACGCGCGAAGGCGTACAACGCGTCCACCCACCAGTCGGTATCGCGCCGCGCCAGCCAGGGCGACACGAAGCGATCGGCCAGCTCGGCCGGCAGCTCGCTGCCGGTATGCGGAAAGCTGACGATCAGTGGTGCATCGCCTTCGTGCACCTGCAGCCAATGCGGATACATGCTCACCGCTGCGGCTCCGCGCCGGGCAGCGGCATGGCGAGGCCTTCCGCCAGCGCGCCGCTGCGTACCAGGTCGGTCGCTGCCACCATGTCCGGGTGGAAATAGCGGTCTTCCTGCAGCGTCGGAACCTGTGCGCGCAGCCGCGCACGCACCGACTCCAGCGCGGCGCCGGAGCGCAGCGGTGCATGGAAATCGCAACCCTGCGCGGCGGCCAGCAGTTCGATGCCGACCACGTTGGCCGCGTTCTCCGCCATCTGCAGCAGCCGGCGCGCACCATGCGCGGCCATCGATACGTGGTCTTCCTGGTTGGCCGAGGTCGGAATGGAATCCACGCTGGCCGGATAGGCGCGCTGCTTGTTCTCCGAAACCAGCGCCGCTGCGGTGACCTGCGGAATCATGAAGCCCGAGTTCAGCCCGGGACGCGGTGTCAGGAATGCGGGCAGGCCGGACAGCGCGGGGTCCACCAGCATCGCGGTGCGGCGCTCGCTGATCGAGCCGATCTCGCACACGGCCATGGCCAGCATGTCGGCGGCGAAGGCCACCGGCTCGGCGTGGAAATTGCCGCCGCTCAGCGCCTCGCCGGTTTCGGTGAATACCAGTGGATTGTCGGACACGCCGTTGGCCTCGATCTCCAGCGTGGCCGCGGCCTGGCGCATGATGTCCAGCGCCGCGCCCATCACCTGCGGCTGGCAGCGCAGGCAGTACGGATCCTGCACGCGTACGTCGTTGTCGCGATGCGACTCGCGGATCGCCGAGCCCTGCATCAACGCACGCAGCGCCTCGGCGGTGACGATCTGCCCGCGGTGGCCACGCAGTGCGTGGATGCGCGGATCGAACGGCGTATCCGAGCCCTTCGCCGCTTCCACCGACAACGCGCCGGTGACCAGGGCCGCCTGGAACACGGTTTCGATCTCGAACAGGCCGGCCAGCGCATAGGCAGTGGAGAACTGCGTGCCGTTGAGCAGCGCCAGGCCTTCCTTCGCGCCCAGCTGCAGCGGCTGCAGCCCGGATCGCGACAGCGCCTCCACCGCCGGCAGGCGCTCCTGGCCAACGAACGCTTCGCCGACGCCGAGCATCACGCTGGCCAGGTGCGAGAGCGGTGCCAGATCGCCGGATGCACCGACCGAGCCCTGTGCGGGAATCACCGGCACGATGTCCTGGCGCAGCATCGCTTCCAGCAGCTGCAACGTTTCCACGCGCACGCCGGAAGCACCCTGCGCCAGGCTGACCAGTTTCAGCGCCATCATCAGCCGCACCACCGCCACCGGCATCGGTTCGCCGACGCCGGCCGCGTGCGAAAGCACGATATTCCGCTGCAGCGTGGCGAGGTCCTCGCGCTCGATGCGTACGCTGGCCAGCTTGCCGAAGCCGGTGTTGATGCCATACACCGGCTCGCCGCGGGCGACGATCGCCTCGACCGTGGCGGCGCTGGCCCGCACCGCCGGCAGCGCCGCCGGATCCAGCGCGACCGCCGCGCCACGGTAGACCTGCCGCCACTGCGCGAGCGGCACATGGGCGGGACGTAGGACCAGGGTGTTGCTCATGTACGACTCCATCAGAGGGGTGCGGGCTGGCCGCGCATCACGCGCGCGTGCAGCGGATTGAAACCAATGCGGTAGACCAGGTCGGCCGGGGCGTCGATGTCCCAGATCGCCAGGTCCGCGTCCATGCCTTCGGCCAGCCGGCCGATGCGTTCACTGCGGCCGAGCGCGCGCGCCGCGTTGCGGGTGAATCCGGCGATGCATTCGTCCACGGTCAGGCGGAACAGCGTGGCGCCCATGTTCATCGCCAGCAGCGGGCTGGTCAGTGGCGAGGTGCCGGGGTTGCAGTCGGTGGCCAGCGCCAGCGGCACGCCGGCCGCGCGCAGTGCGTCGATCGGCGGCAGGGTGGTATCGCGGGTGAAATAGAAGGCGCCCGGCAGCAGCACGGCGACGCTGCCGGCGGCGGCCATCGCGGCGATGCCGGCCGCATCCAGATGCTCGATGTGGTCGGCCGACAGCGCGCCATGCCGCGCGGCAAGTTCGGCGCCATGCTGGTTGCTCAGCTGTTCGGCGTGGATCTTCACCGCCAGCCCGTGCGCGCGCGCGGCCACGAATACCTGCTCGGCCTGCGCGGTGGAAAACGCGATGTTCTCGCAGAACACGTCCACCGCCTCGGCCAGCCCGGCGGCGGCGACGGCCGGGATCATCCGCGTGCAGACCTCATCGATGTAGTCCTGTGCCTGCCGCCCCGGCGGTACCGCGTGCGCGCCAAGGAAGGTGGCGACCACGTTGACATCGCAGGCCTGGCCCAGCGCGTGCGCCACTTCCAGCTGCTTGCGTTCGTCCTCCAGGGCCAGTCCGTAACCGGACTTGATCTCCACGGTGGTGATGCCTTCGGCGCGCATCGCCAGCAGCCGCGGGCGGCTTTCGGCGAGCAGCCGTTCATGGCTGGCCGCACGCGTGGCGCGCACGGTGGAGACGATGCCGCCGCCGGCACGCGCGATGTCCGCGTAGCTCGCGCCCTGCAGGCGCTGCTCGAACTCGTTGGCGCGGTTGCCGGCATATACCAGGTGGGTGTGGCAGTCGATCAGGCCGGGCGAAAGCCAGCGGCCCTGGCCGTCCAGGCGCATGCCGGGCTGCAGGTGGCCGGCGCTGCCGGAAGCCCCGACATGGACGATGCGGCCGTCGCGGGTCGCCAGCTCACCCTCGGCGATGATGCCCAGCCCGTCGCCCTGCAGGGTCATCAGGTTCATGTTGGTCCACAGAAGGTCGCAGTGCATGGCGTCGGGTACCCGGCCGGCTTTTATGTCTATACAATATAGGCGTCCCTTTCAGGTTGTCCAGCCATGTCCGATCCGCTCGCCCCGGCCCGATTCCATGCTGCCCACGCGCTGTTGCCGCAGGGCTGGGCACGCGAAGTGACGGTGCAGGTGGAGGCAGGCCGGATCAGCGCGATCGGCATTGGCCAGCCCGCGCAGCCCGGCGATGCCCGCGTGCAGATCCTGGTGCCCGGCCTGCCCAACCTGCACAGCCACGCTTTCCAGCGCGGCATGGCCGGCCTGACCGAAATCGGTGGGGGAGGCGGCGACAGTTTCTGGAGCTGGCGCGAGCTGATGTACCGCTTCCTGGCCCGGCTGGTTCCCGACGCGGTGGAAGCGATCGCCGCGCAGGCCTACATGGAAATGCTGGAAGCCGGATTCACCCGGGTCGGCGAGTTCCATTATCTGCACCACGATGTGCAGGGCAGGCCTTACGCTCAGCACGCGGAGATGAGCGCGCGCATCGCCGCCGCCGCCGCGCGGACCGGGATCGGCCTGACCCTGTTGCCGGTGTTCTACGCGCATGCCGACTTCGGTGGCGCGCCGCCGAATCCGGCGCAGCGCCGACTGATCCATGACGTGGACGGCTTCGCCATGCTGCTGCAGGGTGCGCGCGCCGCGCTGGCCGAGCTGCCCGATGCGGTGCTCGGCATCGCACCGCACAGCCTGCGCGCGGTGACCGGCGAGGAATTGAACGCGCTGCTGCCGCTCAACGCCGGCCCGGTGCATATCCACATCGCCGAGCAGGTGCGCGAAGTGGAGGCCTGCGTGGCATGGAGCGGGTTGCGGCCGGTGCGCTGGCTGCATGAGCATGCGCCGGTGGATGCGCGCTGGTGCCTGGTGCATGCCACCCATATCGATGACGAAGAGCGCACGCGCATCGTCGCCAGCCAGGCGGTCGCCGGCCTGTGCCCGATCACCGAGGCGAATCTTGGCGACGGCCTGTTCCCGATGCAGGCCTTCGCCCGCGACGGTGGCCGCTTCGGCATCGGTTCGGATTCCAACGTGCTGATCGACGCCGCCGAGGAACTGCGCCTGCTGGAATATGGCCAGCGACTGACGCTGCGCGGACGCAACGTGCTGGCGCCGGAGGAGGGCCGCAGCAGCGGCCGTTACCTGTTCGATGGCGCGCTGGCCGGTGGCGCGCAGGCGCTGGGCGTGGCCGCCGGGTTGCGCGTGGGTGCCAGTGCCGACCTGCTCGAACTGGACGCCACCCATCCGGCGCTGCTCGGCCGGCACGGCGATGCGTTGCTTGACAGCTGGATATTCGCTGCACGTAATGGCGCGCTGCGCTCGGTATGGCGCCATGGCCGGCAATGCGTGGCCGATGGCCGCCACCTGCAGCGCGACGCGATCCGCGCGCGCTTTGCACAGGCACTGCACGGCGTGCTGGACTGATGCCGGCACGCTCCATTCCACCCCGTCCGGGCTCCACCCGCCGAAGCCGCCTGCAGGGATTCCAGTGAAGGCCAGCAAGTCCGCCACGCTCAACCAGCGCATCCGCAGCGAACTGGAAAGCCGCATCCTCAGCGGCGAATGGGCGCCGGGTTTCCGCATCCCGTACGAGCACGAACTGATGGAGCAGTACGGCTGCTCGCGGATGACGGTGAACAAGGTGCTGACCGCGCTGGCCGAGAGCGGGATGATCGAGCGCCGCCGCCGCGCCGGCTCGTTCGTCGCGCGGCAGTCGCCGCACCTGGAACTGGTGGCGCTGGAGATTCCGGACATCGCGCTGCAGGTGCGCGCGCTGGGGCATGCCTACGCTTACCGGCTGCTGCGGCGCGAACTGCGCAGCGCACGTGCCGGCAACAGCGGCGAACGCGAACTGGCGGGCGAGGGCCGGCTGCTGGCGATGCAGTGCCTGCACCTGGCCGATGGACGTCCGCTGGCACTGGAACATCGGCTGATCAGTCCGGCCGGCGTGCCCGAGGTGCTGGACGTGGATTTCGCCACCACCGCACCGGGCAGCTGGCTGTTGCAGAACGTATCGTGGACGCGCGCGCAGCATCGCATCAGTGCGTGGGGTGCCGACACTGCCACCGCGCGCCAGCTGGACGTGGCCGACGGCACCGCGTGCCTGGTGATCGAGCGGCACACCTGGCGTGGCGAGCAGCCGATCACGCGGGTGCGGCAGATATTCCTTGGCGATGCATGGGACCTGGTGGCGCGGTTCGCTCCGGGCGGGCGCTAGGGAGGTGACGACCAACGGTCGTCACCCACAGGACGGTCGTCACCCACCACCGGGTCACCCACGGGGAGAGGCAGGGCGTGCCCTTACAGGGTGGTGCACTGCCGCCAGCGCACCGGTTCGTCCACCCCCGAGCGCGGATTGATCTGCACGCGCACGGTGCGCAGCAGCGGGTAACGCATGACCTCGGCGCAGATCTTCGGCCACACCACGTCCATCTCTTCGGTACGGTTCACCACCAGCGTCTGGCGCGTCTGCCAGATGCCACCGGTCACGCCCGGAACCGTGCGCAGGGCCTGCGAAAGCTGATGCTGGTAGTGGTCCAGGGTGGCCTCATCCGGATCGATCCCCTGCAGCGCGCCATCCTGCGGGGGCGCGGTCGGTTCGGCGGGATCGGCGGCAGCGCCTTGCGGTTCCGGTGCTGGCATGGCCGCCGGTGACGCCGGCGCAGGTGCATGCGGTGCGGCAGCCCGGGTGATTGCGTGCCCGCGAGGGGAGGGCGGCGTCACGTGCAGCGTCTGCAGCCCGATGCCGGCCAGCAGGCCCACCGTGACCGAGGCGAGGGCGGCAATCGCGATACGGCGCAGCGCCTCGTGGCGGGCGGCACCGATCACGCGTGCTTCGATATCGCCGGGCAGATAGGGCGAGAGCAGCGGCCACAGGCGCTTGCCGTCCAGCACGTCGACGGATTGTTTTTCCGCGGCCACCAGCGCTTCGTTGTCGACCCGGCCTTCGGTGATCAATATGCCGCCACGCGCACCGGCCAGCCGCGCGGTGGCGCCCAGTTCGTTGATCGCCGCGGTGCCGATGCGGTATGCCAGGCCGTGCTTGCACGACACCAGCCAGTGCCCGTCGTCGTTGCCGAGCGGGAAATCGCTGCGCGGCTCCGGGGCGTCATCGGGGTCGGGGCGCAGTTCGCGCAGCCCGCGCTGCTCGCGCAACGCGCGTTTGACCAGCTCGGAAAATTCCCGCCAGTGCATGGCCGCCAGTGCCTGGAGGCCCAGCGACATCTCCTTGTGGCGTCGTTTCACCAGCCATAGCAGGGCCGCAGCGGACACGAAACAGGCAAAGGCCAGCAGCAAGGCCAGGATCCAGGGAAACATGCAGGCAACAACGCAGGCGATGGAAAAGGGCGGACAGTGTAATTGCGCGACGCGCGGTTGGCGGCGTCGTCATTCGTGCGGGCATCACGGTTCAGCTCACCGACACGAAAAACCCGCCAGTCCGGAAGCCGTGAGGGGAGGGAACAAACGGCGCGGCGGACTGGCGGGTGATTGGATTGTCGGGCAGTCCGTGCTGCTTTGCAACAAAACAGCACGGACCGGCCACGTCCTCAGCCCAATGGGGACTGGTGGCTGCCGGGCTTGGGTTCGCCGCTGGCCGGGCTGGCGTTGCGGGTTTCCAGGCGGTTGAGGCGCGTGGTCAACGCGTCGATGCGCGCGTTGAGCGCGGCCACATCGGCTTCGTTCGGCACATGCAGGCGCTTGAGCACGCCCTGGACGCGGTCATCGAATGCTTTCTCGACCTTGTCCCAGGTGCCGCTGGCTTTCTCCCGTGCCTGGCCAAGCTGCTCCTCGACGCTGTCGCGCCAGCCGGGCGGGCTCTCTTCGCCTTTCTCGCGGCGGCGTGCTTCGAATGCTTCGCCTTCCCTTACCAGGCCCTCGAAGAACCGGTTGCCCTCGGCCTGCGCGCGGCCGAGCGCACCCAGGCCGGCAAGCCAGACCTGCTGCGCCGAATCGCTGAAGCGACGCGAGAAGCGCTCGGCCTGGTCCTGGAAGGAGGCCTTGTCCTGCCCTTCGTGGCGGGGATCGTGCTCGTCGTACTGGTTCATGGAGGTCTCCTGCAGGGACGGATGCAGGATCCAGCCTAGCGCTGGCGATGCGGGGACGGCGTGATGGCGACCGCCCCGGGGCTCGGGGTTCAGCCCAGCTTTTCCTTCAGCACGCGCTGGATCTCGCTTTCCACCATGCCCTTCATCGCCGACAGCAGGAAACCCAGCGTGGCGGTCACGCGCACCGCGCCCGGCTGCATCTCGATCGCGCCGTCCACGCCGCTGCCGGAAAAATCCAGCACGTCGCCGCGCCAGTTCGACTGCAGGCCAAAACGCTCTGCAAGCCTGGCCGCCACCTCTTCGATGGCCGTGCGCGCGTCGGCGCTGGAAAGGGCGTGGGCGTGGCGGACATCGATGCTGGACATGCGGGTTCCTTGCGGGCGGAAACGGAGGGAAGGCGAGCATTGTGCGCATGGCCGCGGCAAACGCCAACAACCGCGGTTCTTCTGCGACGGGCAGCCACCTGCTAGGCTGCGCCGCATGCAAGAACTGCTCGTCCACTTCAGCCAGCACGCCCAGCCCGACCAACGCCTTGCGCCGGGGGTGCAACGCATCGTGCGCCAGGCCAACGGCAGCATCCGCATGGTCGAGGCCAGCCAGGGCAGCCTGCTGCTCGCCCAGCTGTGCCTGGACGATCGCGGGCTGTGGCTGCAGGTGGCGGTGGGCGTGCGCAGCGTGCACGTCAATGGTCGTCCGGTGCGGCGCATGGCATTGCTGCGCGCGGGCGATGCGCTTTACGTGGATGGCGTGGAGATGCTGATCCAGGGCAGCGTGGATGCGCCGGTGCTGCCGCCTTCGCCGCAGTCGCAGCCGCAGGGTGACGAACCGCGGCTGCTGCGCGGCATCGGCGGGCGCCATCATGGCCGCAGCTTCACCCTGGACCGTCCGCGGCTGGTCGGACGCGGTGGCGAGGCGGACATCGATATCGACGAGCCGGCGTTCGCCGAACAGCATGCACGCATCGAATGCCATGGCGAGCGCGTGCTGCTGCGCGACCTCGGCAATGGCGAGGGCAGCCGCGTCAACGGCGTGGCGGTGCGGCACTGCTGGCTGCAGGCCGGCGACCAGGTGGTGTTCGACGGCCAGCACCGGTTCGTGCTGGAGCTGCCCAACGATCCACGCCAGCGCCCGCTGCCGGCCGAGGAATACGTGGCCAGCGAAGTTGAAACCGAGCCGGCGCAGGCTGCGCCGCGCCACGTCCGCCGCTGGCCATGGCTGCTGGTCAGCGCGCTGCTGCTGGCCGCCGTGCTCAGCCTGCTGCTGTGGTTTGGCGCGCGCTGACGCGCACTGCCACCAGCCGTCTGCCCGGCGCCTGCCAGACAGATACCGATGCAACCAAATTCCCTTGCCGGGCAAGGGCCGCAAGGCTGGTGCGCTGCGGCATACTAGGGGTCTTGCCCCACATGGTGTGACATGACCCGCGCGTTCAACTTCAGTGCCGGCCCTGCGATGTTGCCGGAACCGGTCCTGCGCCAGGCGCAGGAAGAAATGCTGGACTGGCACGGTACCGGCGCCTCCATCGTCGAGATGAGCCACCGCGGCCCGGAGTTCATGTCCGTGGCCAGTGAAGCGGAGGCCGACCTGCGCCGGCTGCTGGATATTCCCGAGGACTACGCGGTGCTGTTCCTGCCCGGTGGCGCCACCACCCAGCAGGCGCTGATCCCGATGAACTTCGCCAGCGCCGGCCAGCGTGCCGACTACGTGCTCAGCGGGCACTGGGGAAAGACCGCGGTCAGGCAGGCGTCGCCCTATGTGTCGGTGAACATCGCCGCCAGCAACGAAGCCGAAGGCCATGTGGATATTCCCGCGCGCGAAGGCTGGCGGTTGTCGGCCGAAGCCGCCTTCGTCCATGTCACCGCCAACGAGACCATCCACGGCCTCGAGTTCCGTGACGTTCCCGATACCGGCGATATTCCGCTGGTGGCCGATTTCAGTTCATCCATCGCCAGCGAACCGCTGGACGTACGCCGTTACGGGGTGATCTACGCCGGTGCGCAGAAGAACCTCGGACCGGTCGGGATCGCGGTGGTGATCGTGCGCCGCGACCTGCTCGAGCGCCCGGGGCAGGCACGCGCGGACATCTTCGATTACCGCTCGCATGCGGCGCGCGATTCCATGCTCAACACACCGCCCACCTGGAACTGGTACCTGGCCGGGCTGGTATTCAAGTGGATGCTGGCCGAAGGCGGCGTGGTCGAGTTCGCCCGCCGCAACGCGGCCAAGGCGGCGCTGGTCTATGCGGCAATCGACGCATCCGGCGGTTTCTACCGCAACGGCATTGCACACGCGGCACGCTCGCGGATGAACATTCCGTTCTTCCTGCCCGACGCGGCGCTTGACGCGCGCTTCGTCGCCGAAGCCAAGGCCGCCGGGCTGCTGGGCCTGAAGGGCCACAAGGCGGTGGGCGGTGTCCGCGCCTCGCTGTACAACGCGATGCCGGTGGCCGGCGCCGAAGCGCTGGTTGCCTTCATGGCCGATTTCCAGCAGCGTCACGGCTGAGTTTTCCATTGGCGCGCGCCTGCCGCGCGCCCTGCACCAAGGAACATCGATGGCACGCAAACCTGCCAGACCGGCCGCCACGCCGGCGACCAAGAAGGCCGCGCCCGCCAAGGGCAGGACACCCGCCACCGCCGTGGATGCCCCGGCCAGCGCGCCGCCGGTGCTGGCCGACGTCCGCGCCAAGATCGACCAGATCGACCGCGACATCCAGTCGCTGATCGCCGAGCGCGCGCGTTTCGCGCACAAGGTCGGCAAGGCCAAGGGCAAGCTCGCCGCTGCCGTGGATTATTACCGCCCCGAGCGCGAGGCGCAGGTATTGCGCATGGTCGTGGACCGCAACGAAGGTCCGCTCAGCGATGAGCTGCTGGTGCATGTCTACCGCGAGATCATGTCCGCGTGCCTGGCCCAGCAGGAACCGCTGAAGATCGGGTACCTCGGCCCGGAAGGCACCTTCAGCCAGCAGGCCGTGCTCAAGCATTTCGGCCGCTCCGCCCTCGGCCTGCCGATGGCCAGCATCGAGGAAGTATTCCAGGAAGTGGAAGCCGGCAACGCCGATTTCGGCGTGGTACCGGTGGAGAACTCGGGCCAGGGCACCATCCAGATCACGCTGGACATGTTCCTGACCTCCAACCTGAAGATCTGCGGCGAAGTCGAGCTGCGCGTGCAGCAGTTCCTGATGTCGCGCAACGGCCGCCTGGAAGACATCGAGCGCGTGTACGCGCACCCGCAGTCGTTCATGCAGACCTCGGCATGGCTGCGCGCCAACCTGCCCAAAGCGGAGAAGATCCCGGTATCGAGCAATGCCGAAGGCGCCCGTCGCGCGCGCAATGCCGACGATGCCGCCGCCATCGGGGGCGAAAGCGCCGGCCACGTGTACGGCCTGAAGAAGGTGGTGACCCGCCCGATCCAGAACGATGCCGACAACACCACGCGCTTCCTGGTGGTCGGCCGCACCATCTTCCCGACCTCCGGCCACGACCGCACCTCCGTGCTGGTGTTCATCCATGACAAGCCGGGCGCGCTGTTCGATGTGCTCAGCCCGTTCGCGCGGCATGGGATCAGCATGAACCGCATCGAATCGCGGCCTTCGCACCATGGCAAGTGGGAATACGGGTTCTTCATCGACCTCGCCGGACATATCGACGATGCGCCGATGCAGGCCGCGCTGGCCGAACTGGAAGCCCATTCGGCGCAGATCAAGGTGCTCGGTTCGTATCCGGTCGCGGTGCCCTGAGCCTTTCGCGCGGGGGCCCGCATGCGGCCCTCGCCCTTGTTCGACCGCCGCGGCGCGGCGTTGACGGAAACCACAGACGATGAGCAACACGCAGTATTGGATCGCGCGCAAGGGCCAGCCGCTGCAGGGCAGCCTGGCGATTCCCGGCGACAAATCCATTTCCCACCGCGCGGTGATGTTCGCCGCGCTGGCCGACGGCATCTCCACCATCGACGGTTTCCTGGAAGGCGAGGATACCCGCGCGACCGCGCGCATCTTCAGCCAGCTTGGCGTGCGCATCGAAACCCCGTCGCCGTCGCGGCGCGTGGTGCACGGCGTGGGCGTCGATGGCCTGCAACCGCCGGCCGGCGAGCTGGATTGCGGCAATGCCGGTACCGGCATGCGCCTGATCGCCGGCGTGCTCGCCGGCCAGCATTTCGACAGCGTGCTGGTGGGCGATGAATCGCTTTCGCGACGGCCGATGCGTCGCATCACCGGCCCCCTGGCGCAGATGGGCGCGCGCATCGAAACCCGCGATGACGGCACGCCGCCGCTGCGCGTGCGGGGTGGCCAGCCGCTGCAGGGCATCGCCTTCGCCTCGCCGGTGGCCAGCGCACAGGTCAAATCCGCCGTGCTGCTGGCCGGGCTGTACGCGCAGGGCGATACCTCGGTGGTGGAGCCGCACCCCACGCGCGATTACACCGAGCGCATGCTCGCCGCGTTCGGCGTGGAGATCGATCATTCGCCGGGCAGGGCGCGGCTGCGCGGTGGCCAGCGCCTGCGCGCCACCGATATCGTGGTGCCGGCTGATTTCTCCTCCGCTGCCTTCTTCCTGGTGGCGGCAAGCATCATCCCCGGCTCCGAACTGCGCCTGCGCCAGGTTGGCCTCAACCCGCGCCGCACCGGCCTGCTGCATGCGCTGCGGCTGATGGGCGCGGATATCGTCGAGGAAAATGCAGCCGAGCAGGGCGGTGAGGCGGTGGCCGACCTGGTGGTCCGCTATGCACCGCTGCGCGGCGCACGGATTCCCGAAGCGCTGGTGCCGGACATGATCGACGAGTTCCCGGCGTTGTTCGTCGCCGCTGCCGCTGCCGAAGGCCGCACGGTGGTCACCGGCGCGGCCGAACTGCGGGTCAAGGAATCGGATCGGCTTGCGGCGATGGCGACCGGCCTGCGGGCGATGGGCGTGCAGGTGGATGAAACCGAAGACGGCGCGACGATCCACGGTGGCGCCGTGCTGGGCAGCGCGACGATCGAAAGCCATGGCGACCATCGCATCGCCATGGCCTTCGCGATTGCCGGGCAACTGGGTGAGGGCGAGGTGCGCATCAACGATGTCGCCAATGTCGCTACGTCGTTCCCGGATTTCGACGGCCTGGCCCGCAGCGCCGGATTCAACCTGGGCTGACGCCGGGCAGGGTCCGGCGCTGCAGAAAAGGACGGAGGCCGCAGCCTCCGTCCTCTCATGAAGCCTTTGCTTGCGCTCAACGTTCGGTGCGGAAATCGACCGGCACGTTGACCACGCTCGAAACCGCGCGACCTTCCCGCATCGCCGGCTCGAACTTCCAGCCGCGCACCGTGGTCAGCACCTCGCGGTCAAGCTCGCGATCACGCTGGCCGCTGCGCGACACGATGCTGGCATCGCTCACGGAGCCATCCGGCGCCACGTTCAAGCGCGCGACAACGCTGCCTTCGACGCCATTACGCAGCGCACCGCGCGGATAATCCGGCTTGGCATTGCTGCTCAACGGACGCGCCTCGCGGTTGCGCACCACCGGTGCCTCACGTCGCGGCGTGGTGGCAGGAGCTGCCTGACGCGCGGCCGGTTCGCTGGCCGCCGGCACTTGCGTGGTTCCGGTCGCAGGCAGCGTGCGTTCACCGATCGGCGCCGGAGCGACGTCGCGGTCGGACATCCGCAGCCACGCCAGCGCGGCGGCGAACATCGCCACGATCAGCGCTACCCACAGCCAGGGCGAAGCGCGGCGGCGTTCGTGGACGATATCGGCGTCGCCCTGCCGGCGGGGCGAGGCGGGCATTTCCTGGGTATGACTGACACTCATGATCAGACTCCTGCACGGTCGTTTCCGACGACGCCCAGAGTCTTGCCCGATGCCGGTAGGCAGCGCGTCAGGACAACGTCAACGCGGTGCGCAGCGTTCAGCTTGCCGTATGGCCGCGGTTCATCGCCGCCCGGTGCTCAGCGACCGGGAGTGAAGTCGAAGGGCACTTCGATGCTGCCCGGCACCGGCTGGCCGTTGCGCATCGCCGGCGTAAAACGCCAGCGGCGCACGGCTTCGCTGGCGGCACGGTCCAGATCGCGCGATCCGCTGCGCTGGATCAACGTTACCGCCGCCGGCGCGCCGGAAGCATCCACGTCCACGCGCAGCACCACCGAGCCGGATTCGCCACGACGCAGCGCCGCAGGCGGATAGTTGGGCGGCGGCGACTGGCCGGGAATCGGCATCGGACGATCGGACGCGACCGGGCCCGCGGTGGGCCCATCGGTCGGCGGCGCTGCGGTTGTATCGACGGTCGGCGGCGGGGGGGCGGTTTCCACCAGCTTCGGGGTTTCTTCCGCCGGCGGTGCCGGGCGCGCCTCGGGCATGTCGCTGGATCCCCCGGCGGCGGCCAGCGGCTCGGGCAGGGGCTCCACCTCGGCGACCTGTTGTGGCGTCCGGGCGGCCGGATCGGCCTGGTAAAAACCCTTGTCCCGGCCGGCGAGCCAGACCAGCATGAACAACAGCAGCCCGGCGCAGAACGCGATGCCCGCGATCTTCAGGGCATTGCGTGGAATCTCGAGGGTGAACGACTTGCCGGACGAAGAACGGGTAGCGGGCATGGCTCGAACCAGGACGGGATCATCCGGATTCTGGCACAGCGGCGATGAACTGGCGGCAGAAATCCGCGTAACAGGCGATAATCCGGGTCCTGTTTCGAAAACCGACTTCCGCCATGCTCGATCCTGCCCTGCTTCGCCAACAGCCCGCCGACCTCGCCGAACGCCTGCGCTCCAGCCGCGGCTTCGTGCTTGATGTGTCCGCGCTGGAGTCGCTGGAAGCCGACCGCAAGCGCATCCAGGTGCGCACCCAGGAGCTGCAGAGCCTGCGCAACAGCCGCTCCAAGGCGATCGGCCAGGCCAAGGCAAAGGGCGAGGACGTCAGCGCGATCATGGCCGAAGTCGCTGCGTTCGCCGATGAGCTGAAGGCCTCGGAAGTCGCGCTGGACGAACTGCGCGAGAAGATCGACGCCATCGCGCTGGAGATTCCCAACCTGCCGTCCGACGACGTGCCCGCCGGTGCCGATGAAAGCGAGAACGTCGAACAGGCGCGCTGGGGCACACCGCGCCAGTTCGATTTCAAGGTGCTGGACCACGTGGAGCTCGGCGCGCGCAACGGCTGGCTGGACGGGGAAACCGCGGCCAAGCTGTCCGGCTCGCGTTTCACCGTGCTGCGCGGCCCCATCGCGCGCCTGCATCGCGCGCTTGCCCAGTTCATGCTGGACCTGCACGTGGGCGAGCACGGTTACGAAGAAACCAACGTTCCGCTGCTGGTCAATCCGGACTCGCTGCGTGGCACCGGCCAGCTGCCGAAGTTCGAGGACGATCTGTTCAGGACCGCGGTCGGCGAATCGCCGCGCTACCTGATCCCGACCTCCGAAGTGCCGCTGACCAACATCGTGCGCGACGAGATCATCGATGCCGAGCGCCTGCCGCTGCGCATGACCGCGCATTCGTTGTGCTTCCGCGCCGAGGCTGGCAGCGGCGGTCGCGACGTGCGCGGCATGATCCGCCAGCACCAGTTCGAAAAAGTCGAACTGGTCACCGCCTGCCGTGCCGAGGACAGCGATGCCGAGCACCAGCGCATGACCCGCTGCGCCGAAGTGGTGCTGGAAAAGCTCGGCCTGCCGTACCGCAAGGTGCTGCTGTGCACCGGCGACATGGGTTTCTCGGCAGTGAAGACCTACGACCTGGAGGTCTGGCTGCCTTCGCAGGACACCTATCGCGAGATTTCGTCGTGCTCGAACACCGGCGATTTCCAGGCGCGTCGCATGCAGGCGCGCTGGCGCAACCCGGCCACCGGCAAGCCGGAACTGCTGCATACGCTGAACGGCTCCGGCGTCGCCGTGGGCCGCGCGATGATCGCGGTGATGGAGAACTACCAGAACGCCGACGGCTCGATCACCGTCCCCGACGTCCTGCGCCCCTACATGGGCGGCCTTGAAACCATCGCCTGAACCGGCTGAGTGGTCACGGCGGGTGACGACCGTTGGTCGTCACATAGGTCGTGGTGGGTGACGACCGTTGATCGTCACACCTTCGCTTCTTCCCGCTCCACCAACATTCCCAGGACAAAAAAAACGGCCCTGCACTGCAGGGCCGCCAGGCTGGGCCGGAATGGGGGAGGGGACTTCCGGCCCGTGGTCGCTGGCCGACGAGGAATCGCCAGCGACCCTGGAACTCAGGCCGCGATGAGCTCGGCATCCGGCAGGCGGGCAAGCGCTGCCGCGATGGCGTCCTCGCGGTGTTTCGGCGAGTAGGCGATACCTTCGGCGCGGACGAACTCGACGTCATCGATCCCCATGAAGGCGAATACCTGGCGCAGGAACGGCTCCTGGAAATCGGCTGGCGAATCGCTGTAGATGCCGCCACGGCTGCTGGCGATGATGACGCGCTTGCCCCCGGCCAGGCCGACCGCACCGTTCTCGGTGTACTTGAAGGTCTTGCCGGCGACCGCCACGCGGTCGATCCAGGCTTTCAGCGTGGACGGAACGCTGAAGTTGTACATCGGCGCGCCGATCACCAGCACATCGGCGTCGAGAAACTGCTGCATGACCGCGGCGGCGTCCGCGGTTTCGGCCGCATCGAGCTGGGCCAGCGAGCTGCCGCGCAGATGCGCGATGGGCTGGGCGTCGAGGTCGCGGTAGGATACGTCCAGATCCTCGACCTGGTCGCGGAAACGGGCGACCACCGCGGCCGAGAGCTGGCGGGAAACCGAGTTGCCGCCGAGTGCGCTGGCATCAAGATGAAGCAGTTTCATGGCTGTTACCTGTCTGTTCCGGGGCGGTCTCGCCGCCGACAGGGCACACGATAGATCGTTGCCATCGTGGGATAAAGGTGGTTGAATGCCACGTATTGTTCTAACAGTGGAACTGCTGTCATGCACGACCTCAACGACCTCTACTACTTCGCCATGGTGGTCGACCATGGTGGTTTCGCCGCGGCCGAGCGCGCGCTCGGCATTCCCAAATCGCGCCTGAGCCGGCGTATCAGCCAGCTGGAAACCGATCTGGGCGTGCGCCTGCTGCAGCGCTCGACGCGGCGTTTCGCGGTGACTGACGTGGGCACCAGCGTGCATCGCCACGCGCAGACCATGCTCGCCGAGGCGCAGGCCGCGCGCGAAGTCGTCGATCGGCTCAGTGCCGAGCCGCGGGGCCTGGTGCGTGCCAGTGTGCCGGTGTCGCTGGCGCAGATGCAGTTGCCCAAGCTGCTGCCGAAGTTCCTCGAGCAGTATCCGAAGGTGCGCCTGCAGCTGAACATCAGCAACCGCCGCGTGGACATCATCAACGAGGGCTACGACGTGGCCCTGCGCGTGCGCTCGCGGCTGGATGATGATGGCAGCCTGGTGATGCGCAGTTTCGGCCAGGTGCAGGAACTGCTGGTGGCCAGCCCGAAATACCTTGATCGCGCTGGCCGCCCGAAGGATCCGGACGAACTGGCCAGCCACGTGACGCTGAGCATCAGCGAGGACGAGGCACGCCAGCGTTGGGAACTTCACGGACCGGAGGGTGCGGTGCGTCGCGTGGACCTGCAACCGCGCGTGGCGGGTTTCGATTTCCCGCTGCTGCAGAGCATGGTCAAGGACGGATTCGGCATCACCATGCTGCCGGAAACCGTCTGTGCCGATGCGGTACGCAACGGCGAGCTGGAAGTGGTGTTGCCGGACTGGTCGCTGCCGCAGGGCATCTGCCACGCCGTTTTTGCCTCGCGTCGCGGACTGCTGCCGGCGGTGCGGGTGTTCATCGATTTCCTCGCCGAGCACCTGCCGCCGGAGCTGGAAGCCTCGCGGCTGCACTGCGGCGGCGCCTGCGAACGTGCCAAGGAAAAGATCAAGGCGACCGCGCTGGGCGCGCTGGCGGTGGACGCGGGGTAAGCGGCGAACGTCTGCGCTGCGGCGGCGGGATGGGTGCCGCGATGGGCAAAACGGCCGCGTGCATGCGAGAATACGGCCTCCCCGGTCATACCCCGGGAGGCTGTACATCGGAGAGATGGCCGAGCGGTTTAAGGCACCGGTCTTGAAAATCGCTGTAGTTAGAATTAGGAAGCGTGGCCGAGCGGTTTAAGGCACCGGTCTTGAAAACCGGCGACGGGCAACCGTCCGTGAGTTCGAATCTCACCGCTTCCGCCAATAAAAACAAGTGCTTAGTGTAGTTCAGCAAACACGCAAGGGCTTGTGAAGGCGACGGAGAAAGCCCCGCAAGTCGGGGCTTTCTTTTAGCTGGGGAAAATGGGCACCATAAGCATAGCGTAAGCACAACAGCGAAGGCACTAGCGAAGGGGGCACTATGCCAAGGCAGGCGATTCAAGTTCCTTATTTGCTGCATTTCACCCGCGCGGTGAACCTGTCAACCATCATGGCTCATGGCCTGTACCCCATCGGGCGTGCTCATGAAGTCGGGGGCCGCACCAGCCATCAACGATCAGTACCGATTCGACGGTCATCGCAACAGCACTTCCGTCTCAATCGGCTTCCCGAACTCCCAGATGCTCTACAAGTACCGCATGGCTGATGCTGCTGTGGATTGGTCGATTCTCGTTCTTCACCCTTCGATCTTGTGGGCGAAGAACTGCGCGTTCTGCCGCCACAACGCCGCAGACGGGCGCATCAGTGGCCAGCTCCTTGCGAACTTAATGACTCCCCAGGCCTTTCAGGGGATGTATGAGGAAATTGAAGGTCTGACCAAACGCGAGGAGCAGAAGCTCAAGCCCTACGACCCAACTGATGTGCAGGCTGAGGTGCTGGTCTTCGATGTCATCGAACCTCAGTACGTTGCAGGCATCATCTTTGAAAAGTCGGCAGTCCGCGATGCTTACCTGCCTCATCCGGGAGAACGAAAAACCTACATCCACGCAGACAACAAAGGGATGTTTGCGAATCGGAAGTATGCGAGGACATGGGGCAATTAAGCCTCGGCGAGCGCTTGCGATCGTGCGATGAGCGCCAGCGCGCTGCGCTATGAGCCTCGGCCCGACCACAACGCTGAGCCGCGCGAGCAGATCGCATCGCTGGCGCTCCGGTATAGGCGGTACGCGGTGGGCATGATCCATTTGAAACTTCGGCATAAAGGGCTTGTCGTGAACTACAAGTGAGTGGAGCGCTTGTATCAGGAAGCGGGCCCGCAGGCGCGTCGTAGGAAGCGTAAGAAGGTGCCGATTGGCGAGCGGCAGCCGCTGCGGCCATCAGTTGCCGATGAGGTGTGGCCGATGGATTTTGTGTTCGACCGCACCGTGGAAGGTCGGGTGATCAAGTGTCTGACCATCGTCGACGCCGCCGCCGCCCACGAGGCTGTAGCTATCGAAGTGGAGCGGGCGCTTTCCGGACACAGCGTGTCTAAGGCTAGCCCTGCAGAGGGGGCTGTCGCAGGTCATCAGGACGGACAACGGTAAGGAGCTTTGCGGAAAGTCGATGGTGGCCTGGGCTCACGAAAAGGGAGTTGCCCGTGCGTCTGATCGAGCCGGTAAAACCAAATTATAACGCTTGCGTCGAATCCTTCATCGGGCGGCTGCGCGATGAATGCCTCAACGAGCACTGGTTCCCGACATCATGCCTGAACCAGCATCGAAAGCTGGCGGTGCGACTCCAATGATGAAAGACCCAAGCGGGCGCTTGGCGGACTAACGCCCGCCCAGTATGCCGCACAGTTGGCGGCGAAGGAGGATAATATCAGCACCGGATTCTAAAGCTGCCCGCTACTCAGGCCAGGGGGCGTCGCTGGTACTCTGATGGACCCTCGCGCCGACCAGCGCTCCGACTCGCCGCGAGCCGCCAAACGCCACCAGGCGACACCATGGCCGCAATCCTAGCGAAGCATGAAGAAGACCGGGCCGCAGCCGAAGCGTCCCTGCTATTGTTGCGGCTGATTTGGTGCTGGCGACCTCCGGCTGCGCAACGACCTACCTCCCCACCTGTCACATCGACCGCTTTCCGAAGCTGCTGCCGACGCCGTCGAACGTGATGCGCTAGCCTCGCCGAGCTTGTCCTGCGCTCAGTTGCTGGGCCGGACCTTCTCAGCCTCCAGCGTACCGCCGGCGATGGTGTCGGCGTTGCTGCTGTCGAGCGGAGTCTGCTGCTCCGGCACGCCCGGCAAATTGCTATGCGAAAACGCTGGATATCACGGCTGGATGGCTACGCTGATGGAAACAGGGTTCCGGTGATCAAGGAATCGGAAGCCTGACCGTTGCTCCGTGGCATTGATCCGCGGGACGTCGGAGACGAAGAACTAAAGGCATCCCAGGCCAGGTTCATCCTGGCCTGGGCAACGCAATAGACGGAAGAAGAATCTTACCTCTGTATCCGCCGCACCGTGCACTTATTGGACGCGCAGATAACCTCAGTTATGTAATTTCCGACGCCCACGTTCTCGATTGGAACGCCAAGATTGCCCAGATAGCCGACCAGTGGCGCCAAGTTTTCATTGCCGGACCACGTCCCTTCAATATTCGCTTGGCTTGCTGGAATCAATTGGCCGGTCGAAGTGCGTGCCGACTCTTCCTTCGCGTCTGCGGTAGTGTCCTCGATATGCAAGACATAGTCCATGTACGTGCCATCAGACATTACCACGCGGAATAAGAGGAAACTTTTGTCCTTGAGTCCAAGAACATTTGTTGCGTTCTGGGCGATATCGATTAGCGAAGAAAGGACATTTGCATTAACTATGGAGTTGAGCTTGTTGGTGTCGCCAAGCGCCGATTCGATTTGCGCTTTAAGATTGTTATCTCTCAATACATCGTAAGTCGACTTGCCATCGGCGGCGGGAAGAGCAAGGTGCTCAATTGGAACGTTGTAAATGGGGCGAAGGCTATTACCGCCAATCACATAGAGTTTGTGGCCTTTGTCCACCTCGACCTTTACGTGGGCCTCGACCTCAGCTTTACCCTTCAGCGCCATAGGCCTTACGCCTCCACCTCCGCCTCCGCCTCCACCTCCACCGCGACTTGGGTCAATCCACCATTTTTGTACAGCGTTGGCGCCAAGGTTATAGACGTAGAAGTAGCCACCGCCGCCGCCATCGAGTGACTCCAGATCGCGAGCTTTCGCTCGAAATTGCTCATCGGTAACACATGATTCGCATTGCATGGAATAGTCGTACGCATGCGCGGTGGTTGAGAGAACGGTTCCCAGAAAAACAGAAGCCGCAGCAATCTTCTTTAGCATGTGAATCCTCCTTGAGTTCAGGACCTTAACATGGCTTGTATTTTTGGCGCGGGACGCATGGTCAGACTTGAGCGTTGCGTCACGCTAGCGACCCGTGCGGAAGGGATCGAGCTGCTGAATTGTCGCGCAATCCCGCTAAGTTGGGCGCAAGCAGGCGCAGTTTTCCTGCGGATTTTCCAAGCGCGGTTGGCGAGAGAACGTCCGCTGCTGTGAGCTTCGGGTCGCTGACGACTCCGCAGAGCATGGCGCGTGATGTAAGTCGGCTGCAGATCGGACATCATCGGCTACTTCCTTATGGAGAATCTGATCCTGACGGTGACTGGCTCGATCATCGGTACCGCGCTGGCGGTAGGGCTCAACCTGGCCATTGCTCGATACTACGAGGTTGCGCGAATTGAGGCCCCCTACCTGGCTGTCGGAGTGCTGACCGTGCTTCTACTGGGTCAGGCCGCTGCCTTTATCCCGGCGAGGAGGGCTTCGCGGGAAGTCCCCGTTGCCATTCTTCGTAGCACCTGACAGGGGGCGGTGGCCCGCATGGCGAGAGCCGTCCGTCATCACAAGGGATGCCCTGGGGTTACATCATCCCCAGCGTCGCCAGCGCCAGTACGGCATAACGTCCGCCCTTGGCCAGCACCACCAACGGTACGAATACGCGCAGCCGTTCGCGCATCACGCCGGCGGCCAGGGTGATCGGATCGCCGATCACCGGCGCCCACGAAAGCAGCAACGACCAGCGTCCGTAACGGCGGTACCACGACTGCGCCTGGCCCAGGCGTGCCGGCGAGACCGGAAACCACTTCCGGCCCTGGAAACGCAGCACCTGCCGGCCCAGCCACCAGTTCACCAACGATCCCAGGACGTTACCGACGGTTGCGACGGCGACCAGTACCCACGCGTTGCCCCCACCGACCAGCAGCATCACCAGCACCGCTTCGGATTGCGCCGGTATGAGGGTGGCGGCAACAAATGCCGCCAGGAAGAGTCCGAGAAGAGAAAGCATCGCGTCGATTCTAGATGACCGTTGCGGGCTGTCGGCGTCTTCCCGTTGCAGGGCAGGGCATTCTTCGTGAATACCGGTTCGCCTCACCGGCAGCAGGCGTACACGATGTTCCTCGAGTGCGGCGGCCATATCCAACAAAGCAGGCGAAAGCTTCACTTGCGCAGGGAGCGCCGCTCAGCATGTTGCCCGCGATGCCGTTGCACTCGGTGGACGCTTGCTGATTCCGCTCGAAGGTAACGACGGGCTGCAGCCAGGAACTGCGGGAATAGATGGCTGGCCAGGTCACGGCAGGGCTTAAAGCGGCAATCGCCGCGCAATGAAGTTCACCACGTTCTCCATCGCATCGGGATCGGTATTGCTCAGCCCCACTACTACATAACCCTTGCTGGGCAGTACCACGAACGCTGTGTTCCCGCCCGGCGCGCCACCTTCGTGGCCATACTGCCGCTCTTCCCCTTGGCCACTCACCATGAAGCCATAGCCGTACCATGCCTTATGATTCTGCGGCGCGGTCGCCGCCTCCAACAAGGCCGGCGCAACAAGCTTCCCCTTACGCAGGGCTTCGCCGAATTTAAGCATGTCACCCACGGTACTGTACCCTCCACCGGCCGCCGTGCCGCGCCACGGAAGCGACGCCGTTTCCGGCTGCCATCCGCCGTCCTGCCTGGAGTATCCAACCGCCCTGTCGGGAACCACTGCCGACTCGGGTTCCGAACCCGACGATGTCATACCGGCAATCCGATATATGTGTCGCTCTACATAGTCATAGTAGGACTGCCCGGTCACCGCCTCGATAACCGCTCCAAGCACGACGTACCCATAATTGGAGTAGCCATCCTGGCTGCCCGGTGTCTGTTCCGGCGGGGTGGCGCCGAAATGGCTCACATAATCAGCATGCGTTTGCAGCGTCTGCGAATAGCGGCTGAAATCTTCTCCGAAGATGTCTCCAAGTCCACTGGTGTGGTTGAGCAGCTGCCTGAGCGTAATGGACCGCGCGATGGCTTGATCAGGATAGTCTGGTAAGTGGCGGCTGATGGTGTCGTCCAGGGAAAGCTTTCCAGCATCGACCAGCTGAAGCACGGCAACGGCGGTAAACATCTTGTTCAAGGACGCGAGCCTGAACCTGGTCGCCGGCGTAATGGCCTGTGCCTGGGATCGATCCGCGAACCCTCCTTGCCACTGCAGGAGCACTTTGCCGTCTTTCGCCACGATAAGCGCGCCGGACATCGCATCCGACGAGACCAGTGCATCCAGCCGCTGCGTCGACTCCATTACCAGGCCGGGGACGTCCAGGCGCTTTGGCCGATGCTCGACCGGCATTTCCGCGCCTTCGATCTGGAACAGGCTCACATCGGATGGATCAGCCTCATCCAGTTCGACGGTCACCAACAGCGCGCGCTCGCTCGACTCAACCTGCACCATCGCTTCAACTTTGGCGGCTGTGCTCGACTTCACATCCAGCAGCTTGAAGGTTCCCATGGATTGCCGCAGGTCCAGGTCGCGCTGTGCGTCGTGGTCGATCCCGTAGGCGGCTATGACTGCCTGGAGTTCCTCGAGGCTCTCTCCGTTGTATGCGGCGAGCCAGCGGTTGAAAACCAGTTCGGGGGTGTTGACCAACGGTGTCTCCGACGCTCGTGCGCTGACGGAGCACAGGAGAACTGCAGCGGGAAGCAACCTGAGATACCTCATCCAATCGGCCTCCTGGGTTTATGGTCCATCGAAACCAGGCGTATCCTGGTGGGAATTCTGCGTTGAATGTAGCACCGCCTCGCGATCCACGACGGTGAATCAGCGCGCCGCATGAATGTCGCACCCAGCCCGGCTGCGAAGCAATCAGGCGAAGCGCACTGCGCTCATCCAGACCGATGAAAGCGACAACGCAGCACGCATGGCACAGCAGCCCGAACCGCCAACGACACGCTGAAAACTCCAACTATCCTCATGGACTGCCTCGGACGCGCTGCGCACGATAGCCGGGCTGGCCTCTTTGGCCCGGCCGGGATTGGAGTCCCGATTCTGAAATTGTCGTCCTTGCTCTGTTCTTGCCCCTTGGGCACGGCGGAGAATGCATCGTCCTGCCCGTTCTGCGGCGGACGATGCGTGGGGGTCGACCCGATCCGCCGGTTTTTGGCGACAATTTCAGCCGGTACTCCAACCCGCATCGTCCGCCACCTCGCGCCCCGGCGCAGGTGGCCTTCATGCCTGCGAGGTTGTCGATGTCCAAGGAACCGCGCCCGTATCCCCGCCTGTATGGCCTGATTGGCGAAGCGCTGAATGATTTTCCCGCGCAGATCTCCGAGCAGCTGGAAGCGGTACTGAAGGAGTGCACCCACCTGATACCGCTTTATCGGCTGCCGCCCGCGCTGTCGCTGCCGAAGATCGCGGCGAATGCGGACAGGCCACGCGGCGGGGAAGCGAACGTGGTGCAGATGAACGGAAAACCGTGCCGGAGCGTTGCCGTGGTCGACCGTAAACTCAGCGGCCTGGAAGCCGTGCTGGAGATCCTGCATGCCGCGCATGTGGACCACCATGACGGCTCGGAAGAACCGCTGCTGGGCGAGCATCTGGTGGAAGGGCTGCTGGTGGTATGCCGGGATCTCGCCGAGTCGGCACGCGATGCATTGCGAACCAGTTGACCGGCCGGACCGAGTCGGCCCGGCCCGCTGACTCACACCCGCGCAAGGCTGGCAATCACCAGCAGCACGGTCGCGGTCGTCACCACGGTGAAATAGATTCCGCCCAGTGCAACGAACTTTATCGTGGTGACGGGCCAGGACTGGCGGTAGACCCGTCGTTGCATCAGCAGCAGATAAACCGGCATCCACGCCAGCAGCAGCGCCATGGCGAAGCCGATGACCGTGCCCAGCAGCGGCAAGCTGGTCAGCTGCCCCGGCAGCATGGAAAGCAGCAGCACCGCCAGCAGGCTGATGCACAGGAACGCGTGGCTGTACAACGCCACCACCAGGTGTTCCAGATACAGCCGGCCGCTGCCCAGATAGAACACTTTGAGCAGCAGGGCGAACAAGGGCACCAGCACGAACAGCACCGAAGGGACCGAGGCGAAGAACGCATTCACCAGCAGCTGCGGCTTTTCATTGATGCGCGGCAGGTTCTGGCGGATGGCCTCGGCCTGGCCTGTCAGCCAGTGGTTGGCGAATGCCGGGAGGAAGCCGATCTCGACCGGCTGCGTGCCCTCTGCCGGCACCGTCTGTGGTGGTGGGGCTTCCGGCAGCGCAGCGGCAACGGCCGGGGAAGCGTCGCCCGCCGCCTGATCCGCCTGCTCCGCAAGTTCCTGCTTGCGCCGGTCCGCCTGTTTCTCCACTTTGGAAATGGCCCGGTCGATGCTGGAGCGCAACCGCTCTGGCATCGCCGAGCGTGAGGTTTCCAATGGGGCCAGTAGCGCGCGACGGACCTGATCCACTTCATCGGACGTACCGGCATCGCGGAAGGCACCGGGCACCTCCGGCGCCGTGGGCGATTGCTGCACGATGCTGCCGCCATCCACGTGGACCGCCAGCCGCGCGACGAAGAAGGTCAGCACGCTCAGGATGACGAACAGCCGCATCGGCGGCATGTAGCGCGTCCGATGGCCGGCCAGATAAGCGGCGGCCAGGCGCCCGGGCAGCATCAACTGGCGCAGCGTGCGGAACACGCGGCCATCCAGGTGCCAGAACGATTCGAATACTTCTTCCACCGCATGGCCGAAGCTGCGGACCGGATTATGTGCGGATTGGCCGCACTGGTGGCAGAAATCGCCCTGCAGCGCGGTCGTGCAGTTTTCGCAGGCTGCAGGGTGCGGATGTGCTGAACTCATCGATGCGGGGCCCGATCTGGCAAGGGCCGTAACATAACCGCCCGTCGCGCCTTGGCACCAGTGCCCGGGTGTAGCGGAACCGGCGGCGCATCGCCGCTATGCCATGACCTTGTCCGGCGTGATCGGCGTGCTGCGGATGCGCTTGCCGGTGGCATGGTGGATCGCATTGCTGATGGCCGCTGAAACCCCCACCAATCCGATTTCGCCGACGCCCTTTGCGCCTAGGCTGCTCACCACGCGGTCGTCTTCATCGGCGAAGATCACGTCGATATCGTGGATATCGGCGTTGACCGAAAGGTGGTACTGGGCCAGATCGTGGTTCATGAAGCGCCCGAAATGGTGGTCGGCCTCGGTGTGCTCGTGCAGTGCCGCGCCGATGCCCCAGATGACGCCGCCGATGATCTGGCTGCGCGCGGTGGTCGGGCTGAGGATGCGGCCGGCGGCGATCGCGCTGACCACCCGCATTACCCGCACGGTGCCCAGTTCTTCGTCCACGCGGACTTCCACGAACACCGCGCTGTGCGTGGCGCGGGTAAACCGGCGCTGTTCCAGCATGTTGGGCAGCAGCAGATATTTCGCTTCGATACTGCGGCGCCTGGCACCGGCAAGCAGGGCACCCAGGGCGATGGCGCTGGATGGATCCCCGCGCAGGGCCATCGTGCCGTCGGCAAATACCACATCGTCCATGCGTGCACGTGCGAAGGCCGTGCCGGGCGCGGAGCGGGCGAGGGCCAGCAGCCGGCGGCGCAGTTTGATGCAGGCGCCCTCCACGGCCGCGCCAACCGTGCTGACGTGCGAGGAGCCGCCTTCGATGGGCGCGACAGGCAGGGTGGAATCGCCCAGCTGGAAGCTCACCTGTTCCAGCGGCAGGCCCAGCGCTTCGGCGGCGATCATGCTCATCACCGTGTAGGTGCCGGTGCCGATATCGCTGGCCGCGCTGCTGACCACCAGCCGGCCATCGGCATGCAGCTCGGCATGCGCCCGCGCGAACATCTGCATCGCGTCCCATTGCCCGGTGGCCATGCCCCAGCCCACCCATTCGTTGCCTTCGCGTCGCGAACGCGGCAGCGGAGCACGCCCGGCCCAGCCGAAGCGCTCGGCACCGAGCCGGTAGCAGTCGCGCAGGGCCTTGGTCGAGTACGGCTTGCCATCGGTTGGATTGACCTCGGCATAGTTCTTCAGCCGCAACGCCAGTGGATCCATGCCGATCTCCACCGCCAGCTCGTCCATCGCCACTTCCAGCGCGTGCACGCCGTGGGACGCACCCGGCGCGCGCATGTCGATCGGTGTGTACTGGTCCAGATCGACGACCTTGTAGCCCAGATGGATGTTGTCGCAGGTGTACAACTGGCCGCTCCAGTTGACCACGACCTCCACATAATCTTCGCCGCGTGAAGTTTCGCCGACGGCCTCATGCCAGATCGAGCGCAGCGTGCCGTCGGCCTCGGCCGAAAGCTTGACCCGTTGTGCGGTCTCGGCGCGGTGCCCGATGGTGAACATCTGTTGCCGGGTGAGCACGACCCGCACCGAGCGCTCCAGCGCCAGCGCGCCCATCACCGCCAGCGCAAGCTGGTACTGCGGGCGCAGGCCGGCACCGAACGCGCCGCCCACGTAAGGATTGCGCACGGTGACTTTTCGTTTCGGCAAGCCGAATACGTGCGAAACATACCAGCGGCTGTTCTGTGACCCTTGCGTTTTGTCGTAGATGGTCAGGTGACCTTCCTCGCTACGGATCACGGTACTGGCGAACATCTCCATCGGATTGTGGTGTTCGACGCCGTGGTAGAAATCCGCGCTGATCCGGAACGGTGCCTGCGCGAATGCGTTTTCGGGGTCGCCCTTGTCCCTGGGCGGGGCGGAGAAGCCGGCTTTCATTTTCTTCGGTTCCCGCGCGCGGTGCATCGCGGCCAGCAGGTTGGTCTCGTGTTCCTGCACTTCATAATGCACCTGCACCCGCCCGGCGGCCTCGCGTGCGGCCTCGAAGGTTTCGGCCAGCACCAGCGCCACCGGTTGGCCGCTGTAGCTCACCCTGTCGTCGTACAGGGGCCGGAACGGGCGGCCGGCGGGCGCGGTCATGTCCTTGTAGAACAGCCCGGAGCCGCGCATGTGCGGTCGGTTGAGGTGGGTGATGATGGACAGCACGCCCGGCACGGCCTGGGCCTGTTCGAGGCTGAAGCCAACGATCCGGCCTTTGGCGATCGAGCTGTTCACGGCGACGCCGTGCACCAGGTCATCGGCGGGCCATTCGGCGGCGTAGCGGGCCTGCCCGGTGACTTTCGCGCGCCCATCGATGCGTGGAGTCGCCTTTCCAGTGGGAACGTGGCCGGTGCCGGGTTCGGCCACGGGCGGAAGCGGCAATGGGGTGTGGGCGGTCATGCGGCATGCTCCGAAGGACGGCGGGTGCCACGGTTGTCCACGGTGCCCTGCGTTGCCACCTCCAGCGCACGCACGATGGCACGTCGGGCCAGTGGAATCTTGAAGGCGTTCTGGCCTTGGGAAACCGCGCCTTCCAGCAGATGGTCGGCGGCGGCTTCGAACACCGTGCGCGATGGGCGCGTGCCGATCAGCAGCGCTTCGGCCGATGGGCGCCGCCAGGGTTTATGGGCCACGCCGCCCAGCGCCAGGCGCGCGGCGATGATGCTGCCGCCCGCGTCGATATCCAGTGCCGCGGCCACCGAGACCAGCGCGAAGGCGTAGGACAGGCGCTCGCGGATCTTCAGGTAGGCGCTGTGCGCGGCGAAGCGTTCGGCCGGCGGAAGTTCGATCCGCACGATCAGCTCATCGGCGGCAATCGTGGTGTCCACCTGCGGCGCATCGCCGGGCAGGCGATGCACTTCGGCGAACGGGATCGTCCGCTCGCCGCGCACGCTGGCGACATGCACGGTGGCGTCCAGTGCCGCCAGCGCCACGCACATGTCCGAGGGATGGGTGGCGATGCAATGCTCGCTCGCGCCGAGGATCGCGTGGTGGCGGGTCAGGCCACCGATGGCCGAACAGCCGCTGCCCGGTTCGCGCTTGTTGCACGGCGTGGCCGCATCGTAGAAGTACGTGCAGCGCGTGCGTTGCAGCAGGTTGCCGCCGTTGGTGGCCATGTTGCGGATCTGTGGCGATGCGGCAGCGAGGATCGCAGCGGAGAGCAGGGGATACCCGCGTTCCACCCGTGGATGCCAGCCGGTATCGGCGTTGCGCGCCGTAGCGCCCAGCCGCAGGCCGCCGTCCTCGCGCGGCTCGATCGCATCCAGCGGCAGGCGGCTGACATCCACCAGCGCGGTGGGCGTCATGAGCTGCAGTTTCATCAGGTCCAGCAGGTTGGTACCACCGCCGATGGCGCGCACCTCACCGGCCGCGGAGCCCTGTGCGAGTGCCTGCAGCGCCAGCTGGAGCGAGCCGGGGCGCTGGTAGGTGGGCGGGATCATGCCGGCACCGTGCCGGGTGTCCAGGCGGAAGGATCCGGGTCCTCCTGCGCGGGTTGCTCCGCGGTCAGTACGGACATCACCGCATCGGCGATCTGTGGGTAGGCGCCGCAGCGGCAGAGGTTGCCGCTCATCAGTTCGCGCACCTGGTCGCGGCTGCAGGCCTGTCCTTCGTTGATCAGACCCTGCGCCGAGCAGATCTGTCCCGGTGTGCAGTAACCGCATTGCAGGGCATCGCATTCGACGAAGGCCTTCTGCAGCGGGTGCAATGCATCGCCGTCGGCGAATCCCTCGATGGTGCGTACCTGCGCTCCATCCTGCATCACCGCCAGGGTCAGGCAGCTGTTGATCCGCTTGCCATCCACCAGCACGGTGCATGCGCCACACTGACCATGGTCGCAGCCCTTCTTGGTGCCGGTCAGATGCAGCCGCTCGCGCAGCAGGTCGAGCAGGCTGACCGTGGATTCCACCCGCAGCGTGTGTTCGATCCCGTTGATGCGCAGGCTCAGCGGATACCGCACGGACGGCCGGGCAGGGCGGGCAGTGGGTGGGGACGGCGCGGGGACGGCGGCGGGCTCGCTCATGGCAGTTCCGGCTGGGGCGTATCGGCCGAGACTGCGCCATGTGGTGTCTAGCCGGGGTGCAGGTGGAATGGAGCTGCCGCGAAGGTGGCCAGGGGCGGCGCGCGCCTTTCCCGTCCAGCGGGAGTTGCGTGCGCTGGAACATGGAATCCTGCAAGAATGGAGATCGCTGGCCTGCGCTCCAGGAAGCGCTGAATACGATGACGATGCACCAGGACGAACCCAAACAGATTTACATGTTCTACGTCGGCGGCAGTGCCGGCCGTTGCAACATCGAACTGCACGATGTCCAGTTGCACGTACATGCCACCGATTTCATCCAGTGCCAGGCAGTTGTCGACCTCCCGGAGGTCGTCCTTGTGGCGCAGGTTCGCGCCCCGCAGCAGCTCCTTTTTCGCCCGTGCCTTCGCCGCCGCCTCATCGGCTTTCAGGAGAGGCCATCGGCCTGGAAACAGCCGGCCACAGGGGCCGGCTGCACCATGGCGCATGTCAGAAGTCGTAGCGAACCTGGAACCGGTACGAACGCGGTGCCTGGTAACTCACCACCCGGTTGGCCTGCGAGTAAATCGTCCCGATGCTGGGGGACTCGTAGTAGTCCAGCTGGTTCTGCACGGTCTGGCGATCCAGGACGTTGAAGACATCGCCGCGGACCTGCAGCCTGCCATCGGCGAAGGCCGGCCGCCAGGTCAGGCCAAGGTCGATCCTGGTCGTCCACGGCAGGTTGCCGTGGCTGCCGCGCGGTGACGGTTCGCCATCCACGAAGAAGTAATACGGACCGTTGTAGTAGATGTAGTCGTAGAAGTAGGGGTCGTCCGCCGATACCGATTCGGGCAGCAGTCCGGTCCTGTTCTTCGGGCGCCCGGAGGCAGCGGTGAACGTGGCCGATACCTGCCACTGCGGATTGAGCTGGTAGTAGCCGAACGCCTTCACGTAATGGCGGCGATCATTGGGCAGGTTGCCGCTGGAACCCAGGGTCAGCTCGGGGAAGTCGAAGGTCTGGGTGGCCGATACGTCGGCCTGGCCCAGATCCGAGTTCAGCTGGCCCTCGGCGTTGCCGTAGTTGTGCGACCAAGTGTAATCCACCTTGCCATAGAACTGCCCGTCGAACTTGTGTTCCAGGAACAGGTCCACGCCCAGGTAGCGACGCTTGAGCCTGGGGAATCCCAGCTGGCCGGCGGTCAGCGGTACGGTGGTGACCGTGCCGTTGTCGTCGGTGATCACGAAGGTGTTGCCTTCGCCGGGATTGAACAGGCGGCAGCTGTAGAAGCTGTCCTGGATGCCGCCCGGCACGAACGGATCCACGCCATTGGCTTCAGCCCACGCCACGCCCGCGCGGAAATCGCAGAAGTCCTCGATGGCACTCTTCAGGTCGCGGTAGATGAAGCGCGCGCCGCCACTGAAACGGTCGGACAGCTGCTTCTCGAACCCCAGCACGTATTCGTCCTGGTAATGCGCCTTGATGTTCCTGGCCGCGATCGAGCTTGGATCCTTGGCCTGGCCATACTCGTTGTTGGGCGAGAACGGACCATTGCCGAGCGGGGTCAACCCCAGCGGCACGCCGGTGGCCGGATCGATGCCGGTGAAGGCGAAATACTCGCTGGTGTTCAGCGACGGCGCAGCCTGGCGGTAGGCGGTACGGTTGGGCAGGGCCAGGTGGTAACGCCCGGCATTGGCGAACACCTTCAGCGATGCATCGCCGAACACATCCCAGCTGGCGCCCAGGCGCGGTGCCAGCTGGTGGCGTTGCCTGATGTAGGAAGCACCATTGCTGTCGTAGTTGGTGAACTGCTCGTTGCGCAGGCCCAGCGACAGCAGCAGGTTGTCGCTGGCCTGCCAGCGGTCTTCGATGTACTGCGCGGACTGCTCGACGCGGAACGTACCGCCGGTGCGCGCCGATACACGGGTGACATATTCGCCGCTGGCCGGGATGACCGCGCCGCCGCCCAGCGGGCTGCCGGGTACGGCGCCCACGCCGCCACTGTAGGACCAGTAATAGCCGGGGCCGGTGGAGGCCGAACCACGGCGCACTTCCAGGTCCTGCGAGTCCAGGCCGAAGCGGATGTCATGGTCGCCCAGGCGCCATTCCAGGTCGATCCGGTAACCATCGGTCTTGTCGTACTGGTCGTTCCAGGCGACGGAGGAAAGCGCCTGCTGGCTGTTGCGGAACTTCAGTTCGTCCGCGATGTTGCGGCCGTCGGTCACGTAGACCGCGCCCGGATCCGGGTTCAGGCCGAACGGGGTGACCAGATGGTCCTGTTTCTGCCGTCCATACAGCGCCGTCAGCGTAAGCGAATCGGTCAGGTAGCCGGTGTACTTGCCGATGTACAGTTCGCCGCCGTCTTCGTAGTCGTAACCGGAAACGGTGCTGGGGTCCCTTTCTCCGGTGGTGAAGTTGTAGCGGGTATAGCGCTCCCTGTCCTTGGTGACATCGGAGATGGCGGTCACTTCCAGCAGGTTGTAGTCGTTGATCTGCCAATCGACCTTGGCCAGCCAGCGCGGGATCCGGTAATCGTATGTCTGCAGGCCGTTGGTGCCGCTGCTCCAGCCCGAGGTGCCCACCGACAGGCCCTGCACGTCCTGCCGGGTGATCTCGCCGGCGGCGTAGAAGAACAGGCGATCCTTGACGATGGGGCCGCCCACGTATGCGGCATAGGTGGTCGATTCGTTCTCGTAGTGCTTTTCGCGGTCCTGGTAGATGCGGCCGGCATTCGGGCTGGACGTACCTTCCGGGTAATAGATGATTTCCCGCTTGGCGCGGCCGGCGTCCGGGTTCCATACCACCTGCCCACCGAACTTCCATTCGTTGGTGCCGCGCTGGGTGATGATGTTGACCACGCCGCCGGTGGCGCGACCGAACTCCGCGCTGTAGCCACCGGTGATGGCCTGGTACTGCGAGATGCCGCCGAAGGGCAGCGTGGTGGCGCCCAGGGCGGTATACGGGTTGGTCACCGCGTATCCGTTGATGTAATACGCGTTCTCCGACGCGGACGAGCCACCGAACGAGGCCACGTCGCTGAAACCGCGCGCCCCCTGGTACCGAGAGTCGCCGCCCACGGCGCCGGGCGTCAGCAGGGCGAGGGCGGCGATATCGCGGCCGACCGAAAGTTTCTCGATCTGTTCGGCGGTGAACACCTGGCGCGAATCGACCTGCGATACGTCGATCGGCGGCACGCTGGTAGCGGTGACGGTCACCCGGTCCAGGGTCTGCGCGCCGCCGGCGCTGGCATTGAACGAGATTTCGCTGCCGCCGCCGAGCAGCACGCTCACATCCTCGCGGCTGGCGATGGTGGCGCCGTCGCGTTGCAGCGATACCCGGTACTGGCCCACCGGCAGGGAGGTGGCGCGGTAACGCCCCTCCGCGTCCGGGCGCAGCGTCCGCACCAGGCCGGTCTGGGTGTTTTCCACGACCACGGAGGTGTCCGGATCGCCGGTGAGGCCGAAAATGGTGCCGGTGGCATTGGACTGTGCGAATGCGGGGCCCATCGTGCCGAGGGCTCCGATCAGGGCAAAAGGAAGTACGGCGCGACGCAGGCGCTGATGGTGCGAAGTCATTGATTTCCCCGTGTATGTCAACGAACGAAACATCCGGGGTTGACGTTCACATGCCGTTAATCGGGGGGCAAATGACAGCTGGGCATGTGCTCAGGTACGGTGCGGCATGAGGACCTGCTTCCGCAGGCGGATGCGGGCCCTGCGCCAGGCGGCCTGGAAAGACCGGATAATCGCCGCATGACGATCATGCACGATGCATTGGCCGCTTCGGCCGAGGCCGAAGACGAGGCCTACCTGCGCAACCAGCTTATTACCTGCATCGGAAACAAGAGGGCGCTTCTGCCCTTCATCGATGCGGGTATCCGCCACGCCATGCAGAAGCTGGGCAAGGAACGCATCGATTTCCTCGACCTTTTCTCGGGCTCGGGCGTGGTGGCACGGCTGGCGCGTCGTCATTCGCGGATCATCCATTGCAACGATCTGGAGCTGTACAGCCACGTGGCCAACAGCTGCTACCAGGCTGATGCGGCCTCGCTGGATACCCGGCGCCTCGCCGCGGAGCTGGAACGCGTCCGCGCGGTCGTGGATTCCGGCCTTGCCGCCGGATTCATCGCCGAACTGTACGCACCGCTCGATGACGGCGCCATCCAGGCGGGTGAGCGGGTGTTCTACACCCGCCGCAATGCGATGTTCCTGGATACCTTCTGCCAGGCGCTGCGGGACACGCCGGACGACCTGCGCCCGTTCCTGCTGGCCCCGGTGCTGGCGCAGGCTTCGATGCATGCGAATACGTCGGGCGTGTTCAAGGGCTTCTACAAGAACAGGGACGGCATCGGCCAGTTCGGCGGAACCGGCCGCAACGCGTTGACGCGCATCCTGCGCGACATCCACGTGCAGGCACCGGTGCTCAGCCGGTTCTCCTGCGAGGCGATCGTGCACAACCGCGATGCCAATGCACTGGTCGGCGAGGTCGGCCCGGTGGACGTGGCGTACTTCGATCCACCGTACAACCAGCACCCCTATGGTTCGAACTATTTCATGTTGAACCTGCTGTGCGATTACCGCAGGCCGGCACACATCAGCCGGGTGTCCGGCATTCCCGCCGAATGGAACCGCTCAGCCTACAACAAGGCCCCGCGCGCGGAGGCCGCGCTGTTCGACGCCGTGCAGACGGTGGATGCCCGGTTCGTGTTGATCTCCTACAACTCCGAAGGCTTCATCAGCCATGACCGGTTTCTGTCCGGGCTTGAAAGCATCGGCAAGGTCAGCGTGATGGATACCCGGTACAACGCGTTCCGCGGCAGCAGGAACCTGGGCGGTCGCGATACCCACGTCACTGAGTTCCTGTATCTGCTTGAGAAGGGGTAGCAGCGAGCGCGGCCGTGCGCCTCTGGAAGACTTCCGGGGTCTGCGGCTTGATGAACAACGCGGTCAGTTCGGGGTATTCGTCCTTGACCACCTGTTCGATGCGGGTGATGCAGGCTTCGATCTGCGGGGTGGTGCGGTCGTCCTCGAACTCGGCACTGAGCATCGCCACCACCTGGCGGGGTCCCATCTGCATGGTGGTCACGCCGTTGGCCCGGCGCAGGTCGGCATCGGCATTGGCCACCGCCAGGATGCGCCGCGCAATGCTCGGATGTGCCGGCTCGCCGACCAGCAGGCCCTTGGTTTCCCGCGCCAGCAGGAACGCGGTGACGGCCAGCACCGCGGCAATGCACAGCGAGGCCACGCCGTCGAGGATTGGCATGTCCAGCAGCTGCGCGGCGACCAGCCCGGCCAACGCAAACCCCAGGCCGAGCAGTGCGGCGCTGTCTTCCAGCAGTACGGTAAACGTGGATGGATCCTTGCTGCGGCGGAAGGCCTGGAAGTATCCGAGCGGGCCCTTGGTGGCGCGGAACTCGCGCAGCGCGATCCACCAGGAGCTGCCTTCGAACAGCACGGAAACACCGAGTACCGCATAACTCACCAGATGGTTGGTGGCCGGCTCGGGATAGCGGATGTGGTGGATGCCTTCGTAGGCCGACACACCGGCACCGGCGGCGAACACCAGCAGGGCGACGATGAAACTCCAGAAGTACAGCTCGCGCCCGTAGCCGAACGGGTGGGTGGTGTCAGGCTTCCTGTCCGCCCGATGCAGGCCATGGAGCAGCAGGACTTCGTTGATGGTGTCCACCAGCGAGTGCACGCCTTCGCTGAGCATCGCCGAGCTGCCCGACAGCCAGGCGGCGATGAACTTGGCCACGGCGATGGCCAGGTTTCCGACAAGGGCGACGTACACGACGAGACGGGAACCGGTTGGCGTGGCCATGGCAGGCGGGCGACAGGGGGAGCTGTGATCGTGGACGAAAACCCGTCCCGGCGATGTGCACGTCGTTGGGCGTCATGCCCGGAATGACCTGAAGCCGACCTCGAACCGGGCGCCGGACGCGGAGCCCGGTGCAAGCGCGATGCTCCAGCCATGCGCGGTGCAGATTTCCTGGCAGATGGCCAGGCCGAGCCCGGCGCCTTCGCCGTCGCGCGTGGTGCCGCGCCAGAAGCGTTCGAACAGGCGGCTGGTATCGGCAGGCGCGACACCCGGGCCGCGATCGGTCACCGAAAAGCCCTCCGCGTCCACCGCCAGCGTCACCATCGTGCCGGGCGGGGCGTGATGGATGGCATTCTCGAGCAGGTTCTTGGCCAGCACGAAGACCGCCGAAGCATCGGCCATGACGGTGAACCCGGCTTCGACGCCGGCGTCCAGCTCGATGCCCACGCCATGCCTGGCGGCCACGCGCGAAAGATAATCGGCCGCGTCGGCCAGGACGACGCCCGGTTGCAGCGGCTTGAACGCGTAGTTGTGGCCCTCGCTGACCTCGGCGAGGTGCAGCAGCTGGTGCACCTGCCGCGCCATGACCCGGGTATCGCGCAGCAGCAGTTCCCGGTTCGCGGCGCTGCCCAGTTCGATCTCCGCCTGCAACAGGGCGAGCGGGGTTTTCAGTTCATGCGCGGCCGAGGCGAGGAATTCCTGCTGTACCCGATACCCGTTTTCCAGCCGGATCAGGGCCGCGTTGAAGGCCTCGATCAGCGGGGCCAGCTCGCTGGGCAATCCCTGGCCATCCAGTCGCCTGGCCAGGTTGCGTGGGCCGATCTCGACCGCGGCGGCCGACACGTTCGCGATGGGGCGCAGCAGGCGGCGGATGGTCAGGTAGACCGCGATGGCGAAGGTGAGCAGCGCCATGATCACGGTGACCGCGCCCGCGCGGACGTAAAGCGTGCCGGCATAATCGCTGAGCGTGGAAACCAGGCGATGGCTGCGCGCGACCTGGATGTCGTAACGGTGGCCGTGCGTGTCGAAGCTGCGATGGACGGTCTGCAGCACCAGTTCGTCGGCCCCGTTCACCGCAGCCGGGCGCGCATCGTTGGACGCTTTTCCCGCCAACACGTCCAGCGCATGCCCGGCCCGGCTTTCCACCAGCACGCGGCCGTCCGGGCCGAGCACGCGGTAGGCGGCATCGGCCGGCATGGCGTCATAGACGTTGGCTTCTTTCGGATCCAGCATCACGCGGATCCGGCCGCTGGCGTCCACGCGCAGTCCGTCGCGGACGTGCTGGATTTCTTCTTCCAGCTCCGGGGCCATCAGGCTCGCCGTCGAGCGCGGCCATGCCAGCAGCAGCATCATCGCGACCGCCGCCGTCGTGGCAAGCAGCATCGCCATCATGCTGGCCAGCATCAGGCGGCCGGTCAGGCTACGCGGCATGCTCGACCTGGCGCAGGGCGAAGCCCAGGTTGCGGATATTGACCACCGAAAGTTCCGACCCGATGCCCTGCAGCTTGCGGCGCAGGCGATGCAGCGCTACGTCCAGTGCATTCGGGGTGACCGCCTCACCGACCCCCCACGCGGCGACCTCCAGGGCATTGCGGCGCACGACCTCGCCCGCCGCACGCATCAGGCAGACCAGGATCTGCAGTTCGGCTGGTGCCAGGCCGACACTTTCGGTGCCGCACGACAGGGTCGCGCTTTCAGGGGTCAACCGCAGCGCGCCATGGTTCAACTGAAGCTCCTGCAGTCCGGCCGGGCGTCGCATCAGGGCGCGCACCCGGGCGGTGAGTTCCTCCATCGCGAATGGCTTGGAAAGATAATCGTCGGCACCGGCTTCCAGTCCGGCGACACGGTCATGCAGGGCATCGCGTGCGGTCAGCATCAGGCACGGCAACGAATGACCGCCCGCCCGCAGCCGCCTGACCAGCTCGAGACCGTCGCCATCGGCGAGGCCGCGATCGACGATGGCCAGCGCATAATCGCCACGGACCAGGCCCTGCCGGGCTGCCGCCTGGGTCGGGAATACGTCGGCGGCGATTCCGGCCGCCGCCAGCCCGCGCTGCACCAGCGAGGCCAGGCGCTGGTGGTCTTCGATGACGGCGATGCGGTGGGACAGCCGGCGGGCGTCGTGCATGGCGGGGACGGGCAACTCTGCTAGAAACTGCGGGTGAACCCGATGCTCAGCCCGGCGGCACCGTTGCTGTCCGGCTCCATCAGCGGGCTGTCGGTGATCTCGCTGGGCAGGAACTCGTACTTCATCGCGCCAACGATGCGCCATTTTTCGCCGAGCGGGCGCGAAAAGCCAACGCTGACCTCCGGGACCAGGGTGGAGCCTGGCGTGTAGGCCGCTACTCCGCGCGCGACTTCTTCATCCAGGATTCCATGATAGTAGTCGGCCATCCTGCTGGACATCCAGCGCGCGCCGACGGCGGGAACCACCGTGGTGCGGCCCCAGCGCAGCGGATAGCCGTAATCCAGGGACAGCTCATATCCACCGCTGGCATCGGTGATGTCGGCCAGCGCGGTCAGTGTCAGCTGGCCGCCGCCGCCGCTCCAGCTGGCCGACAGCCCGGCATCCAGGCCGTCATCGCGATCGTCGAGCAGGCTCGCGTCCACGCCGTTGGCGAGCAGCTCGCGGCGGCCCAGATCATCGATGTCGAAGCCGTCGAAGCGACCGGAGAGGAGGGCATCGAGCTTGAATGTATCGCCGTCGATCAGGTGTATGCCGCCGCTCAATCCGCGCCAGAATATCCGTTCGCCTTCGAAACCGATCAGTGGCAGGGCGCGGGTATGGGTCCCGCGTCCGGCGTAGGCGTCGTCCTTGATGCGTGCGCCGACACCGAGCGTCCAGCGGTCACTGGCGGGCCTGGCTTCGGCCAGCAGGTCGGCGCTGCTGGACTGCGCCAACGCGAGGGTAGGGAAGAACAGGGAGGCAGCGAGTGCATGACGGAGCATGGTGCGTGGGGCCTTGGGGGATGACGCTGGCAAGTCTCGGGGCGGTCGACTTACACGCGACTTACCGGTGATGGAAACACGCTCGGCGCAGTCCGCCGCAGGGGCCGGGTACACCGCCAGCGGCGAGCCGCACGGCGCGGCAGCGTACAATGACCGGCACGCCACCGATCCCGCTGGCCGGAGCCCGCATGCCCAGTACCGCCCGTCCCAAACCCGCCTTGCCCGCCACCCAGCTGCACGTGGAAGGGTTCGCGCAGGTGCGCGAAGCGCGGCGTTCGGAACTGGTCGAAGATTATGTCGAGCTCATCGCCGACCTGATCGCCGATGGCCGCGAAGCGCGCCAGGTGGACATCGCCAGTCGCCTCGGAGTGGCCCAGCCGACCGTGGCCAAGGCGCTGAAACGCCTGGTCAAGGAAGGGTGGGCGATCCAGCGGCCTTACCGCGGCGTATTCCTCACGCCGGCCGGTGAGGAGCTGGCCCGGGAGGTGCGCGCGCGGCACCAGACCGTGGAGCGGTTCCTGCTGGCGCTGGGCGTGGATGCCGATTCGGCGCGGCGCGATGCCGAAGGTATCGAGCACCATGTCAGCCCGGCCACGCTGGCCGCGTTCGAAGCATTCCTGCAACGCGGGCAAGGCGATGAGTGACGCGCTGCCGGTGCACGACGCCGACGAACGCTGGATGCGCCACGCCCTGGCGCTGGCCGAGCGCGCCGCGCGCGAGTTCGACGAGATCCCGGTGGGCGCGGTGCTGGTCAGCGCGGCCGGCGAGGTGCTCGGCGAAGGCTGGAACCTCAACATCGCCGACCATGACCCCAGCGCGCACGCGGAGATCGTGGCCATGCGCCGCGCGGGCAGGGCGCTGGGCAACCATCGGCTGACCGGGGCGACGCTTTACGTGACGCTGGAACCGTGCGCGATGTGCGCGATGGCGATCGTGCATGCGCGCGTGGCACGGCTGGTCTACGCCGCCAGCGACCCCAAGACCGGCGCCTGTGGCAGCGTCTTCGACCTGCTTGGTGATGCCCGCCACAACCATCGCGTGGAGATCCATGGCGGCGTGCTGGCGCGCGAAGCAGGCATCCGCCTGACCAATTATTTCCGCGCCAAGCGGGGCAGGCCGCTGCTGTCGCTGGACGCGCCGGATACCGACGCCGGCTGAGCGGCGCGCTATGATGTGCGCACTATCGACGGCGGCCGGAAGCGCGCCCTTAACGAGGAAAAACGATGGCGGACACCGTTGCGGGCAATGACCGGCTGATCTGGATCGACCTGGAAATGACCGGGCTGGACACCGACAACGATTCGATCATCGAGATCGCCACCGTCGTCACCGACGCGCAGCTCAACGTGCTCGCCGAAGGCCCGGAGTTCGCGATCCACCATCCGCTGGCGACGCTGGAAGCGATGGACGAGTGGAACCGCAACCAGCATCGGCGCTCCGGGCTGTGGCAGCGCGTGCTCGACAGCGAGGTGACGCTGGCCCAGGCCGAAGCGGCGACGGTGAACTTCCTGGCCGAATGGATCGGTGCGGGCGCATCGCCGATGTGCGGCAATTCGATCTGCCAGGACCGCCGTTTCCTGCACCGGCAGATGCCGCGGCTGGAAAAGTATTTCCATTACCGCAACCTCGACGTCTCCACCCTCAAGGAACTGGCCAGGCGCTGGGCACCGACGGTGGCGGCCGGGGTCGGCAAGACCAGCGCGCATACCGCGCTGAGCGATGTGCACGACTCCATCGCAGAACTCCGTCATTACCGGCAGTACATGGGGCCGCTGGCCGGCCTGACGATGGTCTGATCGCCGCGACAGGGCCGACCCATGGTTGGCTGCTGCGGGATGCCATGGGTCGAGACCTGCCGGGCATGGCCCGGCACTACCCCTGAACGCCTGCACGTGTCCGGCGCTAGAATCGGCTGCATGAACGAGCCGATCCTGCTACCCCGCGATATCGCCCACCAGCCCGGCGACTGGGCGGATCTCCAGCGCGCCGTCGCCCTGCTGGAAGCGCCGACCATCACCGCGCGCATGGCCAACCTGGTCGGCACGCCGCTGGAGTTCGCGGTCAGTCGCCTCCCGGTAGCGGTCTCCAGCCGGATCCATGGCACGGTGCAGGCGGCGCTGTACAAGGCCGTGCAGGGCGCGCTGCTGAGCATGGACAACACGCCGGGAAAGGCAGCTTCGACGCGCTGGCACAAACTCGCCGCGGCCACCACCGGCGCGGTCGGCGGCGCATTCGGTTTCGCCGCGTTGCTGATCGAGCTTCCTGTTTCCACCACCATCATGATGCGCGCAGTGGCCGACGTTGCCCGTAGCGAAGGTTTCGATCTTGCCGATATCAGCACGCGTCAGGCCTGCCTGGAAGTCTTCGCCCTGGGAGGCAATGCGAAGGCCGACGACGCCAGCGAGACGGGCTATTACCTCGCACGCGGCTTCACTGCCGATGTCATGCGGCACCTGTCCGCCGAACTGGCGGGTCGGGTGGTCACCGGGCGCAACCTTACCCTCGGCGTTGCGCCCAAGGAAGCCGGCAAGCTGTTGGCCAAGCTTGCGGAGAAGGTTGCCGCGCGGTTTGGCGTGGTCGTTACCGAGAAGTTCGCCGCGCAGGCGGTGCCCCTCGTCGGCGCGGCCACCGGGGCGGCGTTGAACACGATGTTCACCGATTACTACCAGGACGTGGCGCGCGGTCATTTCATCGTGCGCAGGCTGGAGCTGAAATACGGCGAAGACGTGGTGCAGGCGTGCTACCAGCGCCTGGCGACGGGCGGACGCCCGGTCGAGTGATGTCGTGCCGACCAACGGTCGGCACCCACCAGTGCAGGGAGGTCGGCACCCACCAGAGCAGGAGGTGGGCACCCACCAGGGCCGCTGGGCGTCCCCTTAGTTGGCGGCCTTGTACTTGGCCAGGCGCAGCCAGGTGTCGACCACGGTATCCGGGTTCAGCGACACCGACTCGATGCCTTCCTGCATCAGCCATTCGGCCAGGTCCGGATGGTCCGAAGGGCCCTGGCCGCAGATGCCCACGTACTTGCCCTTGGCACGCGCGGCCTTGATCGCCATCGAGAGCAGCTTCTTCACCGCCGGGTTCCGCTCGTCGAACAGGTGCGCGACGATCGAAGAGTCGCGATCCAGGCCGAGGGTCAGCTGGGTCAGGTCGTTGGAGCCGATCGAGAAGCCATCGAAGATGTCGAGGAATTCCTCGGCGAGCAGCGCGTTGGACGGCACTTCGCACATCATGATGATCTTCAGCCCGTTCTCGCCCTGCTTCAGGCCATTCTTCTCCAGCACCTCGACGACCTTGCGGCCTTCTTCCAGGGTGCGCACGAACGGAATCATCACCCAGAGGTTTTCCAGGCCCATCTCGTTGCGCACGCGCAGCACGGCCTGGCACTCCAGCGCGAAGGCGTCGGAGAAACTCGGGTCGACATAACGGCTGGCGCCGCGGAAGCCGATCATCGGGTTTTCTTCGTGCGGCTCGAAGTTGCTGCCGCCGATCAGGTTGGCGTACTCGTTGGACTTGAAGTCCGACAGGCGCACGATCACCGGATTCGGTGCCACCGACGCGGTCAGCGTGGCGATGCCTTCGGCCAGGCGGTTCACGTAGAAGCTGACCGGATCGGCGTAACCGGCGATCTTCTCGTCGATCTTCTTCTTCGTCGCCGCATCCTGGCGGTCGTACTGCAGCAGTGCGTTCGGATGGATGCCGATGTGGCTGGCGATGATCATCTCCAGGCGCGCCAGGCCGATGCCGGCGTTGGGCAGCTGGCCGAAATCGAACGCGCGTTCCGGGTTGGCCACGTTCATCATGATCTTCAGCGGCGCCGGCGGCATGTTGCCCAGGTCGGTGGTGGTGCGCTCGAACTCCAGCCTGCCTTCGTAGATGAAGCCGGTATCGCCTTCGGCACAGCTCACCGTCACGTCCTGGCCATCCTCGATCAGCTGGGTCGCGTTGCCGGAACCAACCACGGCCGGAACACCCAGCTCACGGGCGATGATCGCGGCGTGGCAGGTGCGGCCACCGCGGTTGGTGACGATCGCCGAGGCGCGCTTCATCACCGGCTCCCAGTCCGGATCGGTCATGTCGGCGATCAGCACGTCACCGGGCTGCACGCGGTTCATGTCGTCCAGCGACTTGACCACGCGGGCCACGCCGGCACCGATCTTGGCGCCCACCGCACGGCCTTCGGCCAGCACCTTGCCGCCCTTCGCCGACAGCGCGAAGCGCTCGATCTGGGTGGCGTGGCTGCGCGATTTCACCGTCTCCGGGCGCGCCTGCACGATGAACAGCTTGCCGCTGACGCCGTCCTTGGCCCACTCGATGTCCATCGGGCGGCCGTAATGCTTTTCGATGATCAGCGCCTGGCGCGACAGTTCGGCCACGTCCTCATCGCTGATCGAGAAGGTGCTGCGCTGTTCGGCCGGCGTGTCTTCGATGCGGACGCGCTCGCCGGGAA